>Ga0209385_1000169_pt1 | contig 24617 bp, 25 predicted proteins | sample NGEPerB_FD_184506 | JGI IMG/M metagenome (GOLD analysis project Ga0209385, IMG submission 184506) | Arctic peat soil microbial communities from the Barrow Environmental Observatory site, Barrow, Alaska, USA - NGEE PermafrostAB12-B... | ecosystem: Environmental > Terrestrial > Soil > Wetlands >... | reverse complement strand
CCTCAGCGCCGCTCCGTTCGGCCCCTCGACGGGCTCGATCTCCGCGATCTACCTCGTCTACGGCGCCGGGGTGCTGACGTCCATCGTCGTCGGGAACCTTTCGGGGCGCTTCGGCCGCCGCGCGCTCATGGCAACGGGATTCCTGATCGCGGCGGGAGCCGCGGCCCTGAGCCTCGTCCCCATCCTCCCGGTCGTGATCCTCTCCCTCGTCGTCCTCTGCGTGGGGATGTTCTTCGTCCATGGCACGGCCCCCGCGTTCGTGAACACGACCGCCCGGGAGGCCAAGGGTGGCGCGGGAGCCCTCTACACGACGTTTTACTATGTCGGGGCGACGTTTGGCTCGGTTTTGCCCGGATATGCCTGGCAGGCCCTCGGGTGGCCGGGGGTCGTCGCGGCCTGCCTCCTCGCGTTCAGATTGGGGCTCCTCGCGGACCTCGTCCTTTGCGCGTAAACGCCTCGAATGATTCAGGCGCATCAGCGATTGAACTCCCCGGGGTGTTCCATTATCCTTTGCGTCATCCGAAACGTCCGGCCGAAGAGGAGAAACGCTCTCATGCCGATTCCCGCGCACCGCGCACTGCGGACGACCGCCCATGGTCTCATCGCCGCCCTTTTCCTGCTTGCGTTCGGCCGGGCCGAAGCCCAGGCCCTCATCAAGGTCAGCGACACCATCAACTTCAAGGTCGGCACGCTGATGCAGCCGCAGGTGGACTTTCAGGAAGTCCGCAACCTCACGGACGACGGCAGCGGCGGCTACCAGCAGAACTTCCTGATCCGCAGGCTCCGCTTCATGATCGGCGGCCAGGTCTCGAAGGACGTCTTCTTCTTCGCGGAGACGGAAAACGGCTCGCTCGGAAAATCGACACAGGCCGTCGGCGGAGCACAGGCGGCGAAGTCGCTCGGCACCGGCTTCGCCCTCCTCGACGCCGTCGGCGAGTGGCGCATCGCGAAGGAATTCAACATCCAGGTCGGGGCGATAAGGGTGCCGATCAGCCGCGAGGCCCTGAAGGGCAGCACGAGCGAGTTCATGCTCGACCTCTCGGCTTACACGTTCCTGACCAGCTCGGCGCTCCAGAACAACTCCGAGCGGGACACCGGCGTGATGCTACGCGGCTTCTTCTTCTGCGACCGTCTCGAATATCGCGCGGGCGTGTTCTCGGGGTTCCGGGCGCCGGGCGTCAAGAATGAACCGCGTTTCACGGGCCGGCTGCAGTACAACTTCTTCGATACCGAGGTCTACAGTTTCGTCTCCCTCCCGGGTGGGTACTACGGCACGAAGAAGATCCTCGCGATCGGCGGCGCCTACGACACGCAGAACGACTACCGCTACGCGTCGGCCGACATGTACCTCGACTGGCCGATCCCGCTCGGCTCTTTCGAGTCGTCGATTCAGTACCAGTACATCAACGGCGGCAACACGTTCGCAGCGGCCCTGCCCCAGCAGAGCACCTTCCAGATCGAGGGTGGCGTTTTCCTGAAGGGCCTCAAGATCGGCCCCATCGCGCGGTACGAGCAGAAGACGTTCACCGCCGCCATCGTGAACAACGTGACGACGAAGGACGAGAACCGCGTGGCCGTCGGCCTGAACTTCTATCCCTTCCCGAAGACTCCGAACGCCTTCAACATCAAGTGCTGGTGGCAACGCGTCCAGCTCAAGCCCGGTGCTGCCCCGGGGCAGACCACGTCCGGTTACCCCACGAACCAGTTCACGGTCCAGATGCAGATCTACTACTTCTGATCTCGTCGCGCCGCGCGGCGCGTTCCAGGCCCCGTTTGCAGACACCGCCGCCCCTCTTCACGAGGGGCGGACCCGTCTTGGAGGAGAACCCATGAAGTCAAACCGACCGTCTTGCACTCTCCTCGTCCTCGCCAGCGCGCTCCTGGCGGCCTCTCCGACGCTCGCCCAGGACGTCATAAGGATCGGAGCCGTCCTGCCCGTCACGGGCAAGGAATCGAAGATCGGCGGTGCCTTCAAGGCCGCGACGGAGTTCGCGGTCAAGGAGGTCAACGACGCGGGCGGCCTCGACGTGGGCGGGAAGAAGCTGAAGATCGACCTCTCCCTCCTCGACGACACCTCGGACGCATCCCGGAGCGCCCAGCTCGTCGAGCAGCTCATGGCGCAGCAGAAAGTCCATGCCGTGATCGGCGGATACGGATCCCAGCTCGTGCAGGCACAGAGCGTCGTCCCCGACCGGTACGGCATCCCGTACATCTCCGGCGGCGCGGGCGCGACGAGCATTTACGGGCGCAGCAAATGGGTCTTCGGGGTGCTCTCGCCCGTCGAGAACCTCGCGACGACGCAGATGGATTTTCTCTCGGATCTCGTTGCCCATGGAAAGCTCAAGAAGCCCCTGAAAATCGCCCTCCTCGCCGAGAACACCGAGCACGGAAAGGACTTCCAGAAAGGCGTGAAGGACTACGCGAAGGCGCATCCGGGCTATTCCGTCGTCCTCGACGAAAGCTTCGAGCTCTACGCGGCCGACTTCAAGCCGCTCCTCGGCCGTGTCGCCGCCGCGAAGGCCGACCTCTTCATGTGTGACGCGCACCTCGAGGACTTCATCTCGATGCAGCGCACGTATACGCAGATGGGCCTTTATCACCAGATGCTCACATACGGCGCCCGCGGCGCGGACGAAGCGGGCCGCAAGGGCCTCGGCGCCGCGACGGACTACATCTTCGCGAGCGGCTGGTGGTCGGACCTTCTCCCCTACCCGCAGGTGAAGGCCTTCTCGGCGAAGTGGAAGGCCGCGGCGGGCTCGGCCCCGCAGTGGTACCACGCGACCGCATACGAAGCCGTGCGCGCGCTCTTCGCGGCGATCCACAAAGCCGGCTCGCTGAAGCCCGAGGCCATTCGCGCCGCGCTGGCCGCGATCGAGCTGCGGGACTCGATCCTGCCGGGCGGCGTCCTGAAATTCACGAAGACCGGCCAGGCCGTCCTCCCCTTCGTTGTGACGCAGAACAAGCCTGGCGGGAAGGTCGACATCGTGTGGCCGAAGGAGGCGCGCACGGGCGAACCCGTCGCTCCGATGCCGAAGCCGTGAGCCGGTGAGGGGCGTCCTCAACGTCCTCATCGATTCGCTTCTCGCCGCGGGCCTGTACGCGACCATGGCCTACGGGCTCGCGGTGATCTACGGGGTCATGCGCATCATCAACCTCGCCCACGCCGGGGTCATGATGCTCGGGGCGTACACGACCTTCGCCCTCTTCACGCGGTTTTCGCTCGACCCGTTCCTGTCCCTTCTCGTCGTCGCGCCCCTCTTCTTCGGGGGCGGCGTCCTCCTGTATCGGACCGTCGTCCGGCGCCTGCCCCGTTCGGGCGGCACGGCTTCGATAGAAAGCCTGCTCCTCCTCTTCGGCGTCTGGCTCGTCCTCCAGAATCTCGCCTACGTGATCTGGACCGGCGACACCCAGTCGATCCTCACGTCGTACACCCTCAAGTCCGTTTCCCTGCTCGGCGTGCGCGTCGGCGTGCCCGCTCTCCTCGTCTTCGGGATGTCCGCGCTCTCCCTCCTCGTCCTCGAGTTCGTCCTGCACCGCACCTACCTCGGGAAAGCCGTCCGCGCCGTCACCCAGAACCGCGACGCGACGCTTCTCGCGGGCGTGAACGCCGACCAGATCTCCGCGGCCGCCTTCGGCCTCGGGACCGCGTTCGCGGGCGTCGCGGGCGGAATGCTGTCGACGCTTTACGCGTTCACGCCGGACTTCGGCCGCAGCTTCCTGCTCAAGGCCTTCTGCATCATCGTCCTCGGAGGCATGGAAAGCGTGACCGGCGTTGCGGCGGGAGCTCTCGTGCTCGCTCTCCTCGAGAATGGTCTTGCCGTCTGGACGACGATTCCGACCTCGTTCCAGGACGCCGTGAGCTTTGCGCTTCTCTTCGTCGCCCTCGTCGCCTTCCCTCAGGGGCTGCCTGGGCTCTTCACGCGCCTCGCGCGCCGGCGGGCGGTCCGGTGAAAGCCTTCCCCTGGGTCGCCGGGGCCGCGCTCGGCGCTTTCTCGCTCGCCGCCCCTCTCGTGCTCGAACGCGGCACGCTGAACGACGTTTGGAGCCTCGCGTTCGCCGTCATCCTCGCGTCGGCGTGGAATCTGCTGGGGGGCTTCGCCGGTCAGGTCTCGCTCGGTTACTCCGCCTTTCTCGGGATCGGGGCCTATGCGACGGTGCTGCTCTCGCTGCGCGGCATGAATCCCTTCCTCACGCTCCCCCTCGGGGCCGCTCTGGCGGCCGCCTTCTCGGTCCTCATCGGCCTTCCGGCATTCCGGCTGCGCGGCCCCTACTTCACGATCGCGACGATCGGCGTCGGTGAGGTCGTCCGCGTGTGCGCCTCGAGCGTCTCGTTCACGGGAGGCTCGAGCGGCCTCCGGATGCCTCCGGGCTCGTTCGACTTCACGCTCAACTACCTGTCGATGGTGGCGCTCGCGATCGCGGTCGTCGCGCTCGCAGCGTTCGTGAAACGCAGCGCCTTCGGGCAGGCTCTCGCCGCCATCCGACAGGACATCGACGCGGCGGAGGCGCTCGGCATCGATTCGACGCGTTTCAAGCTCGCGGCGCACGCGCTCTCGGCGGCCCTCGTTGCCGTGGCGGGCGGGCTCTATGCGATCAACTTCCAGTACATCGCCCCCGGCTCGGTCTTCGACTTCCGGCTCAGTCTCAGCATCGTCCTGATGCCCATCGTCGGGGGCGTCGGGACCATTGCCGGGCCCGTCCTCGGGGCATTGGTCTTTTCGACCCTGCAGATCAAGCTCCTCTCGATCCCGGCCCTGCGCGACTCGTACCTCTTCCTCTACGGCACGCTCCTCATCGTCGTCATGCTCTTCGAGCCGAAGGGCATCCTCGGACTCGTGAGGAGAGTCTTCAACCGGCGCCTCCGGCGCTTCTATGCCGATGCCTGAGCCGATCCTCTCCGTGAAGGCGCTGAAGAAGATCTTCGGGGGACTCCTCGCCCTCTCGGACGTGAGCTTTTCGGTCGCCGAAGGCGAGATCTACGGAGTCATCGGCCCGAACGGCGCCGGCAAGACGACCCTCTTCTCCTGCCTCGTCGGATCCCTGCCCCCGACCTCGGGCTCGATTCTGTTCCGCAGGCGGGAGATCGCGGGCCTTCCCAACTATGCCGTCGTCGCGCGCGGACTCGTGAGGACGCACCAGATCGCGCGCCCGTTTCGCGACATGACCGTCGAGGCAAACGTGTCGATCGGCGCCCACTTCGGAGCGGGACGGAGACGCGGGGCGGATGCCCGCCGGCGCGTGGCGGACATCCTCGAGCGCACGGGCCTCGGCGCCCGGGCCGGATCGCTCGCGATGGCGCTTCCGATCGGCGACCTCAAGCGTCTCGAGATCGCGCGCGCGCTCGCGACGGAGCCGGCGGTGCTCTGTCTCGACGAGGTCATGGGGGGGCTGAATCCCTCCGAGATCGTCGCGGCGATGTCGCTCGTTCGCGCGATCCGCGACTCGGGGCTCACCATTCTCATGATCGAGCACCACGTCCATGCCGTGGCGGGTGTGACGGATCGCATCCTGGTCCTGAACTTCGGCGAAATGATCGCCGAGGGCGTGCCGCGCGACGTGCTCCGCAATCCGGAGGTCGTGGCGGCCTATCTCGGGGTCGACGCGGGGGCCGCATGAGCCTTCTGTCCGTCGAGTCCCTCGACGTGTACTACGGCGACGTCCAGGCGGTGCGGAATGTCTCGTTCACCGTCGAGGAGGGCGAGGTCGTCACCCTCATCGGGGCGAACGGCGCCGGGAAATCGACGACTCTCCGCGCCGTCGCCGGCCTCCACTTCCCGCGGGCGGGGCGTGTCGTCTTCGACGGGAGGGACGTCGCGGGCAGACCCGCGAACGAGCTGGCCTCTGACGGAATGGTGCTCGTTCCCGAAGGCCGGCAGCTCTGGCCGGCCATGACGGTCCTCGAAAACCTTCGGATGGGCGCGTATCCGAAGCACGCCCGTGGGCGAGCCGAGGCGACGCTCGGAGAGATCTTCGGGATGTTCCCCGTTCTCGAGCGGCGGAGCGGACAGAAGGCGGGGACACTTTCCGGCGGCGAGCAGCAGATGTGTGCGATCGGACGCGGCCTCATGACGCAGCCGCGTCTGCTCCTGCTGGACGAGCCGGCCCTGGGTCTCTCCCCGCTCCTCGTCCGCGAGGTCTTCGCGTCGCTCCGGGCCATCCGCGCGCGCGGCGTGACGATCGTCCTCGTCGAGCAGAACGTGCCGCATGCCCTCGCGCTCGCCGACCGCGCCTACGTCCTCGAAACGGGCAGCGTCACGCTCACGGGGACCGCCTCCGAGCTCCTTGTCGACCCCCGCGTGCGCGAAGGCTACCTGGGCTTCGCCTCCGCATGAAGAATCTCTTGCGATCGCTGCGCGAGAGGGCCGCGCATCCGGCGGTCGTGTGGGGCGGCCGCTCTTACTCATTCGAAGAAATGCTCCGGTGGGCGGGCCAGTACGTGGCCTTTCTGGAACGGACCGGCGTCAAGCGCGGCGACCGCGTGGCGATCTTCGCCGAGACCTGCCCCGAGCTGATCGCTGCCTTAGTCGGCCACCTCTCCGTGGGCGTCATCCACGTGCCCATCAATACCAGGTACCGGTCCGAGGAGGCGCGACACATCCTCGAGGATTCCGGAGCGGTTGCGGTGCTGACGCGGGAAGGCGAGGAGTGTCACGCGATACTGGAAGAGATTCTGGGGGAGGGTCGACCCCAGGAGCTGCGCGAAGTCATCTCGCTTGCGAGCGTCTTCCCTTCTTCCCCTTCTAAGAAATTTCTCTCTCCTCTTTCTAGAGAATTTCTCTCTTCGGACCTGACAGAAGCCGAGCCACCCGCGGATGACGACGTGGCGATGCTCATCTACACCTCGGGCACGACCGGCAAGAGCAAGGGCGTCGCGCTCTCGCACCGCGCGCTCGAGGAGAACACCCGCGCCGTGATGGACCTCTGGCAGTTCACGGAGCGCGACCGTCTCGTGCTCGCGCTTCCCCTCTTCCACGTGCACGGGCTCTGCCTCGGCGTCGCGGGCGCGCTGCTTACGGGCTTCACGCTCGTCCTCCAAGAGCGCTTCGACGCGGCCCGCGTGGTCGAGGCCTTCGCGCACGAGGGGGCAACGGCCTTCATGGGCGTGCCCACCATGTACGTCCGGCTGCTGGAGTATCTGGATGCGCACCCCGAAGGCGCCGCGGCTCTCCGGAAGGCACGGCTCTTCACGGCCGGCAGCGCGCCCCTTCCGGCGGCCGACTTCCATGCCTTCCAGGAGAAGACGGACCACGCGATCCTGGAGCGCTACGGCATGAGCGAGACGCTCTTCACGCTCTCGAATCCCTTCAATGGCGAGCGGCGCCCCGGAACCGTTGGATTGCCGGTCCCCGGCTGCTCGGTCCGCCTCGTGGACGACGAGGGACGCGAACCTCCCGTGGGTGAGCTCGGCGAGATCCAGGTGAAGGGCAGCGGCGTCATGAACGGCTACTGGCGGCGGCCCGACGAGACCGCGGCCGCGTTCCGGGATGGCTGGTTTCTGACCGGCGACGTGGCGCGGCGCGACGCCGACGGCTACGTGACGATCGTGGGCCGCAGCTCGGTCGACATCATCAAGAGCGGGGGCTTCAAGATCTCGGCGCGCGAGATCGAGGACGTCCTTCGCCGGCATCCGGCCGTGAAGGACGCCGCGGTCGTCGGGCTTCCCGACCGCGTCTGGGGCCAGCGAATCGCCGCGGCCCTCGTCCTCAAAGACACGGCGCTACCGGGCGAATCCGGGCCCGTCTGCGCCGCTGTCGCCGCCTTCGCGGCGGAGCATCTCGCCGACTACAAGAAGCCGCGCGACCTCAGGGTCGTCCCGGAGCTTCCCCGCAACGCTCTAGGAAAGGTGCAAAAGCACCGTCTCGTGCGCGACTTCAGCGACCGACCGGGCGCGTCAGTTCTGCCTCGAAGAGAGTAGACCCGCTCCCGTCAGCGCGAGACCGAGCAGTACGAGCATCAGGGGAGACAGCGCGGGAACGTCATTCGTGGAGGTCGGCGTCGGGGTGCTCGTCGACGTTTGAGTCGGCGTCGGGGTGCTCGTCGACGTTTGAGTCGGCGTCTGGATGGGCGTTCCCGTGGGCGTCGGCGTCGCAGTTGACGTTGAAGTGACCGTCGGCGTCGCAGTCGGCGTGACCGTCGGCGTCTGAGACGGCGTACTCGTGGGCGTCACCGTCGGCGTCGTCGTCGGCGTCGAGGTGTTCGTCGACGTCGGCGTGATCGTCGGCGTCTGGGTGGACGTGCTCGTGGGCGTCACCGTCGGCGTGATCGTCGGCGTCGAGGTGTTCGTCGACGTCGGCGTGATCGTCGGCGTCTGAGAGGGCGTGCTCGTGGGCGTCACCGTCGGCGTCACCGTCGGCGTCGGCGTCGGAGGGATAAGCGCGACCGAGATCGTCTTGCTGCCGGAGACCGAGTCGTCGTTGTTGGGTGCCGTGTGCACGGTGCCGCTGAAGTCCGCACGGGCCATCGCGGCGAGAACGCCGCTGTTCACATTGATGGTGCACCCGATCGATGCGAATGCGTGAGTCGTCTCGGAAGGGGCCGAAAAGCCCGACGCGACCGGGAAAGGTTTCGCCAGGTCCGGCGTTCCGTCCGCCTTCGGACAGTAAAACGTGATGTTGATCGTGTCGGCGTTGCAGGCGAGCGTCGTCGGCGGGTTGCTGCTCACGTTCGACACCGTGAGCGTGTACGTTTCGATCGATCCGTTCGCGACGGAACCCGTCGGGTCCTGATTCACGATGAGTCTCAGCGCGTTCTCGTCGCAGCCCGCGGGCGTCTGAGAGTTTGGAAATCTCGAACGGACCTGAACGATGCGGCGAGAAACATCCTGCAAACCCGTCGCCGAGACCGCCTGGAAGGAACCGCTCTGGGCGCGTGCTTGATTCGATCGCTCGACGAACACGAGGAGAAGGCCGAGCGCGATCGCTGCGAGCCCGGCGGTCCTCAGAATGGAAGATATCCCTGAGTTCGGTTCTCTCGAAGTTCTGCTCAAACATCCCTCCCGCACACACCCGACAGGCAACCCGAAGGTGCGCAGCCGCGCGACCGGATTTGTCGCGTCGACTAAAACTATCCCGCTTTACATCGGCAACTCAATAGGCTGCCGGCTTCGGCCCCGGCCCGGCGCGGCATCCTAGGTTTCCCATGTGGCTCGCTCCGGGCGCAGGTTGCGACGCTGCTCCTCGCCCTGACGGCGGCCTCCTTCGGGACCGTTCGGCGCCGATCCCGCCTAGCGGCCCGCGCCTCCCGCCGCCGCCTGACCCTTGTCCCTCGTCCACTTCTCGCCCCACTCGAGCATCTCGGCGAGCGTGTGGAGGACCGATTCGCGCGCGCGATAGCCGTGCGCCTCGGCGGGCAGCATCACGAGCCGCGCCGTGCCGCCCGTGCCCTGGATGGCGGCGAAGAGACGCTCGGACTGGATCGGGAAGGTGCCCGAGTTGCTGTCCGCCTCTCCATGGATGAGGAGGATCGGCGTCTTGATCTTGTTCGCGTACGTGAAGGGCGACACCTTCGTGTACACGTCCGTCGCCTCCCAGTAGTTGCGCCGTTCGGACTGGAATCCGAACGGCGTCAGCGAGCGGTTGTAGGCGCCGCTGCGCGCGATCCCGGCCGCGAAGAGATCCGTGTGCGCGAGCAGATTCGCAGTCATGAAGGCGCCGTAGCTGTGGCCTCCCACGACGACGCGCTTCCGGTCCACGACGCCACGCGCGTCGAGCGCGTCGATCGTCGCCTTCGCCGAGGCGCCGATCTGTTCCACGTAGGTGTCGTTCATGTGCTCGGGATCGCCCACGACGGGCATCGTGGCGTCCATGAGCACCGCCCAGCCCTGGGTCAGGAAGAAGAGGGGTGACGCGCCCGAGAGGCGCGTGAAGGAGTTCGGCGAGAGGCGCACCTGCCCGGCGGTGTCCGCGTCCGAATATTCGAGGGGGTAGGCCCACACGAAGCACGGCAGGCGCGTGCCGGGCTTGTACCCCGGGGGCAGATAGAGCGTCCCCGAGAGAGGCACGTTGTCCGCGCGCTCGTACTTCAGGATCTCCTTGGTCACGCCCGCGAGCTGCGGCGCGGGATCCTTGTCGTCGGTCAGGCGCGTCCGTTTCTTCGTCTCGAGATCCACGAGCCAGAGGTTCGGGGGCTCGGTCTTCGTTTCGCGGCGCGTGACGATGCGCGTTCGGCTCGCCCCGACGAACGCGACGAAGCGCTCGAAGGCGTCGTCTGCGGAGCTGAAGAGCCGCGATTTCCGTCCGGACGCGAGGTCGATCCGGTCGAGGAAGGGAAAAGACCCCTTCGGCGACGCGCCCTCCCCCGCCAGCCAGGCGCTGTCGCCGTCCATCAGGATCGTCCGGCGGCCACGGCGCGAGGTCGCGAGGACGAAACGGCCTGGATCTCCGTACGCGTCCTGCGCGCTGAGGTCGAACAGCGGCTTGGCCACCGCCTCCGGAGTCGCGAGGTCCACGATCGACGTCGTGCGCCAGCGACGGTCGCGGTCGAACTCCGTGACGAGCACGCGGCCCGGAACGGACGTCCACTCGGCGCCACGGAAGCGGTGAACGAGTCTCCGCGCCTCGCGCGGCGCGTCCGAGAAAGGAGCCGCCGACGTCTTCAGGGAGTCTCGGAAAGGCACCTTCTTCAGAGGATCTCCGCCGTCGAGAGCCTCCACATAAAAGAGCGTCGCGTCCTCCATGGGCTGCCACTGGACGTTCCGGGCGCCCGAAGGAACACCCTGCCGCGGCGTCTGATCGGCCAGCGGCAGCTCGGCAACGGTCCGGACGGGCTTCCCGGCAGCGTCCCAGATTTCGATCGTCCTCGGAAAGGCCCCGTACGGGACCCGGTACGAGAATGGCTTTCGGAGGCGCGTGACGAGGAAGAACTTTCCGTCGGGCGACGGCTCGACGGACTCGTGGAGTCCCGGCGTCCCGACGGCGGTCTGTTTTCCGGTCGCGAGGTCGAGCCTCACGATCTGGGAGGTGCCGAAGTACTGGAAGAGCTCCTCGTCGCGCGTGTTTCGGAGGAGATCCTGATACGTCGCGACCTGCGCCGTCTTGCCGCTGGTCTCTTCGATGACGGGGCCCGCGGGAACCGCCGGCTCGGGCGGAGCCGGCCCGCGTCCGGGCGGGGCGACGAGGAGCAGCAGAGAGCGTCCGTCGCCCGAGAAGCTCATCGCCTCACCGAGCACGTCGTCAAGGCGGACGTCCGCGTACGGCCGCGCCTTCGCCGTCTTCGTCTCCCCGATCCAGAGCTCGGACCGGTCCTCCGTGTCGCGTATGAAAGCGAACGTCCCGCCATCGGGCGAGAAGACCGGGAGGCCGATGCGCGACCTGGGAGGCAGCTCGACGCGCCTCTTCCCGCCCTCCCGGAGCGTCAGAAGCGTGAGCCCCGTTCCGTAGACGAGATGCTGCCGGGTTCCGCGTTTCGGGGTGAGGCGGACCCCACCGAGCCGCAGGAAGGGTTCGGCAACGAGCGAAAGCGGGGGATTCGGCTCGACCTCGACGAGGAGGATCGCGTCGCCCGCGGGGCTTTCGCGAAGGAGCGGCGCGCCGGGTGCGTCGAGGATGTCGATGACGGCCCTCGGAGGCAGCTTGTAGGACGTCGCGGCGAAACTCGCCGGAGACAGGGCCACAAGAAAGCCGGCCAGAATGGCGGCGGCGCGGTTGAGGGTCATGCGAACCTCCGAACGGGAAGTTTATGCCGCCCCGGCCGATAATCGGCTCCTACGATGTGGATTCCGAAGCCGCAGCTCGCGACGCTCCTCTTTGCCCTGACGGCGGCGTCGTTCGGGATCCTCGCGCTCACTCTCCTCGGGATCACGCGCGGCCGGCGGCGGCTCGCGCTCTACACCGTCCTCGCGCTCGGCGTTGCGACGCTGCTCGCGGCTCCCCTCCTCTTCGACGCCGCCACGCGGCCTCGCGTCGAGACCGCCCTCGGCGTGAGTCTTCCGCTCGTGGCCGCGGCTTTCCTGGCGATCCTCGCGCGTGGCGGCCGGGGCACGCGCGCCTTCCTCTTCGCGGCCTTCAGCGTGCTCGTGCTGTCGGGAGCCGCCGAGCTCGCCGCGCGCCGTCAGGTTCTCGTCGCGACGCCGGTCGTTTCGCCCCTCGGCGTCGGGTTCGTGCTCTTCACGGCTCTCCTCCTTCCCCGCGTGGCCGAGCAGGAGCGGCTCCTCTTCACGCGCGCGACGACGGATCCGCTCACCGGCCTCCTGAACCGCGCGGCTTTCGAAGACCGGGCCCAGGCCGAATTTGCACGCGCGGGGCGCACGGGCCGTGGCCTCGCCCTCGCGATGCTCGACCTCGACCACTTCAAGAGCTTCAACGACCGTTACGGGCATCCCGCGGGAGATGCCGCTCTGACGGCCGTCGCGGGCACCATCGCGAGAACGGTCCGCGGCATCGACGCGGCGGGCCGCTACGGGGGCGAGGAGTTCATCGTTCTCTTCGTGGAGGCGGACGCCGATGCCGCGCTGCCTGCGCTGGAACGCATCCGCGCGGCGATCGCGGCGCTCGGCCCTCCGCGGGTCGCGCGGCCGATCACCGTGTCGGCAGGCGTGGCGGTCCACCAGGGCCTCTTCGAAAAGGCATCCCTCAAGTCGCTCGTCGCCCGCGCGGATGCGGCGCTCTACGCAGCCAAGAAGGCCGGGCGCGACCGCGTCGCCGTCGAGAAAACGGCGCCGCCAAAGGCGCCGGGGGACGTCCGCTACCGCTAGGCGGCAAGAACGCGCGCGAGGCGGGAGATTCCCTCTTCGAGGCGCGCCCGCGACGTCGCGAACGAGATCCGCACGCACCGGTCCTCGCCGAAGGCGACGCCCGGCGTCACGGCCACGGCGACGCCGTCGAGGACCGCCTGCGCGAAGCTCTCAGACCCCGTGACGGGGACGCCGCCGAGCACGCGCCCGTAGTGGGCCGACACGTCCGGGAACGCGTAGAAGGCGCCCCCCGGCGGCGAGCACGTCACGCCCGGCAGCGCGTTGAGCGCGGGGATCAGGAACTCCCTCCGGCGCGCGTACTCTCTCAGCATGCCCTCCACGGCGGGCCCGGCCTCGTCGGTGCGCGTGAGCGCGGCGAGGGCGGCCTGCTGCGTGATGGAGCAGACGTTCGAGGTCGCGTGGCCCACGAGGCGGCCGATCAGATCGACGAGGGGCTTCGGCCCGGCCGCGAAGCCGACGCGCCAGCCCGTCATGGCATAGGTCTTCGAGAGCGTTCCGACCACGAGAATCGTTTCGGGAAACTCGCAGGCGAGCGACGCCGCCGAGAGATGCCGGCCCTCGAAGACGAAGCGGTCGTAGCACTCGTCGAAGAGCACGGTCCACCCGCGCGAAGCCGCGAGCCGGATGACGCTTTCGATTTCCGCGGGCTCCATCACCGCGCCCGTTGGATTGTTCGGCGTATTCACGATGATGCCCCGGGTCGCGGACGTCGCGGCGCGGGCCACGTCGGCCGCGGTGAGGCGAAAGCCGGAGGCGGCGCTCGTCGGCACGAACACGTTGCGCGCGCCCGCCAGCGTCACCATCTCGGGGAACGATACCCAGTAGGGCGACGGGACGAGGACGTCATCTCCTTCCTCGAAGAGCGCGAGACACGCCGTGTGGAGGGCCTGCTTGCCGCCCGCCGTCACGATGACCTCCGAGGCCGTATACGGCGCGCCCCACTCTGCCCGATAGCGCGCGGCAATGGCCTCTCGCAGCTCCGGGATACCCGACGGGTCGGTGTATTTCGTGAAATCCGCGTCGATGGCGTCGATCGCCGCGCGCTTCACGAAAGCCGGTGTCGGAAAGTCCGGCTCTCCGGGGCCGAAGTCCACGACGTCGACACCCCGGGCGCGCAGGGCGCCGGCGGCCTTCAGAACGGCGAGCGTCGCCGACCCGGCAACGCGCGAGGCGCGGGCGGCGAACCTCACCGGAGCCTCAGGACGCGCCAGGCGGCCCCGAAGGCGCGGGGCTTTCGTCTCCCGATCGCGATCATCAACATCTCGAAACCGCACCAGCCCTCGTAGACGAAGATCATCAGGCCGCGGGTCGAGGGCAGGGCGAACTGAATCAACCAAAACACGAACAGAATGCCCGCCTCGAACGCGCGCAGGTCGAGGTTCACGAGCAGGAGCCAGCCGAGGAAACTCTGGAGGAGCGTCAGGAGGATTTCGTCGCGCTGGTGCGCGTCGAACACGATCGCCGACGGGGTGCCCTTCGAGATCGAATAGATGACCGGAATGAGGGCGGAGAGAATCGACCACTGGTTGATCGTCGACGAGACGAGATTCATGACGGCCATCGGCGCCTTCGTGATTTGTCGCGCCCAGTTGAAAGCCGAGAGCTTCTCGGGAAACTCGGAGAGAAACGGCGCGACCCACTGCACGAAAACGAACGCCGAGACGCCCGCGCCGATCGCGAGTGCGAGCATCGACTCGACGAAGGCGTGGGCCGACACGACGAGAATCGCGCCCCCCAGGAGGAAGATCCCCGCGATCGCCCAGCCGCGCCGCCCGGGCCCCTGAGCGAGCGCCCACCGCGAGACGACGGGCAGGTCTTCCATCTCCTCCACGTCGCCCGCGCGCGGAGGAACACGCAGGAGCGCGGCGAGATAGCCCGCGTAACAGAGGGTGAGGATCGCGGCGTCGAGAAGGCCGAGCGAGCCCTTCCACCAGATGACGGTGAACCAGATGAGCGGAGGCAGGAGGCCGATGATCTCGATGGCGTGCTCGTCGTCGAATTCGATCGCGATCCAGGTCTTCCTCTTTCCGGTCCGCCGGGCGAAGAACGCGGCCACGAAGTAGACGAGCGGCCAGCCCAGGCCGACCAGCAGGCGGATCGAGCCCGTGAAGTTCGCGATCGCGAGGTGGAGCTTCGTGGGGTCCCGGCCGGCCTCCCACGCGATCACGGCCTCGACCGCGAACTCGGGCAGGGTCTGGAGCCACGCGAGCATCGCGAGCGCGAGGCCCTGGGAAACGAGAAACTGGGCAGCCTCGGCCCCCCATGCGACGAGAAATGCCGAGAAGAGGATGGACGGGAACGTCCAGAGCGCCGCGAGCGGCGTCGCCTTCGCGGCGGCGGCGGAGGCTGCGGCCGCCGCCGCCGAGAATGCACTCTTCATCCGCCGCGGATTTAAGCACGGCCGCCGGACGGACGGTATTCTAGGAGGGCCTTCATGACCACGCGGATCGACGCTCCCTCGAATCCCCGCATCGCGGCGGCCGTGAAGGCCGCCGCGAGCGGCGAATCCATGCTGCTCGAAGGAAGGAGAATGATCGAGGACGCGCTCGACGCAGGGGTGCAACTAAACGAGATCTTTCTTCACAGATATCCGGAACAGGAGAATGAAGAAGAAGATTTTCTTAAAAGGGTAAGAGGGGAAGGAGATGACCACGCGACGACGCCTTCGCCGCGGGTGACCGAGGTCAGCGCGCGCGTCCTCCGAAAGCTCTCCGATCTCCCCTCGACGCGCGCCGTCGTCGCGCGGGCGCCTCCTCCTCACCGCACGCTGGCATCGCTATCTCTTCTATTACTTTCTAAGAAATCTTCCTCTTCTCCCCTCTTTCTAATCCTGGACGACGTCCAGGACCCCGCGAACGTGGGAGCCATCCTCCGAAGCAGTGAAGCGTTCGGCGCCGCGGCCACGCTCCTGACACCCGGCTGCGCGTGGCCGTTCTCTCCGCGCGCCCTTCGGGCGTCCGCCGGCAGCGCGTTCCGCCTTCCCGTCTGCACGCGCGTCGCGTCCCACGAGGCCGTCCTCTGGGCGCGCGCGAACGGGATCGCGCTGGCCGGTGCCGAGGCCCATGCCGGCACCGCGCCCGAGGCGCTGGTCGGAGTCCGCCCGCTCGCCCTCGTAATCGGTTCCGAGGGTCACGGAATCTCGCCGGAGCTCGCGGCGGCCCTCGATCATCGCGTGACCGTTCCGCTCGCAGGCCGCGTCGAATCGTTGAACGCGGCCGTCGCGGCGGGCGTTCTCCTCCACGTCCTGACGCGTCGCCCGGCATCTGCGGGATAGAATCCCTTTTCGGCCGCGCCCTCCGGGCCGTCATCACACGAAAAGCGAGGATCTCATCCCATGCGGCGAACGCTCATCGTCTCCGTCCTCCTTCTGTCCACCGCGGTTCCGGCGTTCGCCGAGGAAGCCGCGAAGGCCGCTCCCGTGAAAACGGCCGCCGCCAAGGCCGCCCCGGCCAAGTCGGCCGGCGCACTCCCTGCGACCGAGAGCGCCAAAACGCTCTATGCGATCGGCCTCGTGATGAGCCAGAACCTCGGGCCGCTCAAGCTGTCGGCCGCGGAGCTGGCTTCCGTGCAGGAGGGCCTCACCGACGGCGTCCTCGGCCGAACTCCGAAGGTCGAACTCGCGACGTACGGCCCGAAGCTGCAGGAGTTCGCGAAGGGCCGCCTTGGTGCGGCGTCCGCCGGCGAGAAGAAGGCCGGCGCGGCGTTCGTCGCGAAGGAAGCCGCGCAGCCCGGCGCCGTCAAGCAGCCGACGGGCTTCGTCTACAAGGAAGTGAAGGCCGGCACGGGAGCCGTCCCGAAGGCGACGGACAAGGTCAAGGTCCACTACCGCGGCGCGCTCACCGACGGAACCGTCTTCGACAGCTCCATCGAGCGCGGCGAGCCCGTGACGTTTCCCCTGAACGGCGTCATCCCCTGCTGGACGCAGGGGCTTCAGCTCATGAAGGAAGGTGGGAAGGCGCGTCTCGTCTGCCCGTCCGTGCTCGCCTACGGCGACGAGGGCCGTCCGCCGAAGATCAAGGGCGGCGCGACGCTCGTCTTCGACGTCGAGCTCCTCTCGATCGAGAAGTAGAAACCTTCAGAACACTTCGGCGGTGAACCGGAGGAGACGCGGTCGGCCCGGCGCCTGCCAGCTCTCCTCCGGAAGCCCTGCCCTGAGGCAGGCCTGCGACAGGAGCCGCGCGCCGTCCCAGTCCAGCCCTTTCGCGTCGGCCGGGAAGACGATCCCCCAACGCTTTCCTTTCTCCGCGATGACGCCGTGAGTTCCCGGGAGAAGACCTTCGGCCCCGAAGATTTCTTCGAAGGGTGAGAGGACGCTGATCTCGGGCACGTAGCGCGGGAGCTCCTTCGCCGTCGCGGGTGGGACACGCGGGTCGTGCAGAAGCGCCTCGACCGCGAATCTTTCGACGAGGCTGATGAGGCCGGCCTCGGGGGCGACCGTTCCGCTCCGTCCTCGCGGCCGGCCGTCCCTTCTCCATGTGACGAAGACGGGTGCCGGCCGAGAGAGGAGGCTTCCTGCCGGAATTTCCGGCGGAGCCGCCACTCGCAGCCCCATCGCGCGGGCCGCCGCGTCCCGCGCCACTTTTCGCAGAATCTCCCTCTCTTCTTCCGAGATCCTCATGCGGAAAGCCATGGGGCGAGCGCGTCGCCTGCCGCGCTCTCGAACTCGTCCAGCCGTCCGGAGAAGAAATGGTCCGCTCCGGGTACCACGAGAAACGTCCAGCCGCGTGCCGTGGCGATCTCCCGGGCGCGCTCTTTCGTACTGAACTCGTCGTTCCCGCCCTGGATCCACACGACGCGCGTCGCCCGGGGCACGACATCCACCGCCTCCTCGCTATCGATCGGAACGCCGATGAGGAGGAGCACCTCCGGCGACACGCGCTCGGCCGCCCGAAGAGCACAGAGAGACCCGAAGGAGAATCCCGAGAGGACGAACGGCCCATCCGGGCGGCGCGCACGAAGCCATCCGGCGGCGGCCACGAGATCTTCCGTCTCGCCGACTCCCCCGTCGTGCGCCCCCGCCGACGCACCCACGCCCCGGAAGTTGAACCGAAGCGCCTCCAGGGAGAACCGCCGGGAGAGGAATCGCGCGGCGCGGTGCACGACCTTCGTGTGCATGGTGCCGCCGTGCCTGGGATGCGGATGCGCGATCAGAGCGGCTCCTTTCGGCGCCGCCGGAGCGCGCAACAGGGCCTCCAGCGGGCCGGCGGGGCCGGGAATCTCGAGGGACGAGAGACTCACGGGCGTTGAGGCCAGCATCGAAATCACGTTAGCATGCGAAGTTTTCTGTCGACGCCCGTTGAATTCGACCGCCCGGGACGGCTATAACAGAAAACCCACGATCAGAGGCCACCACACCTCAAGCCCCGCGAGGAGAGCGTCATGAAAAACATCGTTCACATCGTCGGCACCGGGACGATCGGAGAGCCCCTCATCGGGCTCTTCACGGACTTCAAGGAGCGCCTCGGGATCGACGAAGTGACGTTTCACAAGCGCACGCCGATGAAGACCGAGCGGGCGAAGGTGGCTCACCTCATGTCGCGCGGCGCGCACCTCGCGACCGAGGAAGACAAGTTCGCGGACTTCGAAGCCCTCGGCCATAACGTCTCCTATACGGCCCAGGAGGCGATGGAACGCGCGACCGTCGTCATCGACTGCACGCCCGCCGGAAACGACAACAAGGACGCCTATTACAAGCACCTCAAGGGCCCCCGCGGCTTCCTCGCGCAAGGGTCGGAGTTCGGCTTCGGCAAGATGTACGCGCGCGGGATCAACGACTCGGCCCTCATCCCGGGGGAAGACAAGTTTCTGCAGGTCGTGTCGTGCAACACGCACAACCTCGCGATCCTGATCAAGACGCTCGGCATGTCGGGGAACGATCTCGCGATGGGCCGCGCGCAGTTCGTCTGCATGCGGCGCGCGAACGACATCTCGCAGACGAAGGACTACATCCCCGCGCCGACCGTCGGCAAGCACGACGACGAGGAATTCGGGACGCATCATGCCCGTGACGTTTTCCATCTCTACGAGACGCTCGGCCTGAAGCCAAAGGTCTTCTCGTCGGCCTTGAAGCTCAATACGCAGTACATGCACTCCGTGTGGTTCAACTTCGAGCTCACGAAGCCCACCGACAAGAAGACCGTCATCGAGCATCTGAAGAAGAATCCGCTCGTCGCGCTCACGGAAAGAAAGAGCGCGAACGAAGTGTTCTCGTTCGGCCGCGATCACGGGTACTACGGGCGCATCCTGTCGCAGACCGTCATCTCGACGCCGACCCTCGCCGTCGCCGACAAGGGCAAGGAGATCGTCGGCTTCTGTTTCACGCCGCAGGACGGCAACTCGCTTCTCTCGTCCGTCGCGGGGGCGATCTGGCTCATGGACCCCAAGCACGCCTCGGAGCGGATTCAGGTCCTCAATCGGTTCGTGTTTCGGGAGATCTGAGGAGCAGGTCCAGCGCCGTCATCGCCGGCCTCCGATCGAACGGGTCGTCTCGGGGCCCTCGTCGATTGCGACGCGGCGGTAGAAGGCCGTACAGGCGCGCGCCGCTTCGAGACACGCCTCGTCGAGGGAGAGAAGAGAGGATTCTTCGAGTGAAGAAAGGCGGGGCACGAGACGGCGCACCACGGCCATCGCCCGCTCGACCGCTTCCAGGTCAGGATCGCTGCCCGAGAACAACGGGCCCTCTTCCCTCTTCCATTCAAAGAAACTCTTCAGAACGTCGCGGTTGGCTTCGCCGGCGCTCGTGCGCGGAAGGAGGTCGGTCGCGAGACGCGTGCGCAGCGCCTCCGCTTCCTTCTCCCGCTCCTCCGGCGCGCTCCATCTCACGGCCTTCCCCACGTCGTGCTTCAACCGGAAGGCTGCGGATTTCCTCCGCAGCCTCCGGTCTTCCACGTTTTGCTGCGATTTCACCATCGCTCGCGCGTGTCCGTGCGGCTCAACTCTGAAGCGAAAGAAAATGAAACGCGGCGATGACGAGGGAGTGCGTGATGCGCCCCGCCCGGATCAGGCCCGGAATTCTCGCGAGCGGCACGCATTCCACGGCGAGATCCTCGCCCGCGTCCGGGATGAGATCTCCCACGCACCGGCAGCCGCGAGCGAGATAGGTGGTGCACCGGTTCGACTGGAAGGCCGGATTCGGATGCACGACCCCGAGGCGCTTCCAGTTTCGGGCCGCGTGTCCCGTCTCCTCGCGCAGCTCGCGCCGGGCCGCCACGAGGGCCGAGCCGTCGTGCGCCTCCACGCCCCCGCCCGGAATCTCCAGCGTGACCGCATGCGTTCCCGCCCGAAACTGCCGCACGAGGACCACCTCGTTCCGGTCGGTCAGCGCGATCACGTTGACCCAGTCGGGGCATTCGAGGACGTAGAAGGGATGCGGATGCCCCGTCCGCGGGGACATGAACGATTCGCGCCGCACGGAGAAGATCTTGAAAGTACCCAGAGCCTCCCGAGAAACGAGAGGCCACACGGAGACGCGCCTCTGTCCCCTCTTCCCTTTCAAGGAAATCTTCTCTTGATGCTCTCTTAGGCGTTCCCGAACCCGGTGATGATGTACGTGCCGCTTTTCCCGTCACGCTTCAACGAGATGAGCTTCTGCTCCTCCGCCGCCTCCAGCAGATCGGAGAAGGCGCGGAAGCCGTAATAGCTCTCGTTGAAGGACGGGTTCTTTCTCTGCATGGTCTGCTTGACCATCGAGCCCCAGAGGACTTCCTTGTTCTCGCGCTTCAACGCGAGAAGCGAGTCGATGAGGAGCGAGAACACTTCGGCCGTTTTCTCGGGCAGGCCCGCAAGCGACGGGACCTTCGTCTTCTCCCGCACGAGGTCCTCGTAGTAGAGGAACTCGTCGCAGTTGTCGATGAGGAGTTCCGAGGTCGAGCCTTTCACGCCGAAGCCGAGGACCTGCTTGTTGTTCTCTTTCAGCTTCGAGACGAGCGGGGAGAAGTCGGAATCGCCCGAGCCGATGACGAAGGTCGTGATGTGGGCCTTGTTCGAGGCGAGGTCCATCGCGTCCACGACCATCCGGATGTCCGCCGAGTTCTTGCCCGTCATGCGGTGCTGAGGAATGTCGATGAGCTCGAACGCGGATTCGTGGAACGCGCGCTTGTATTCCGTGTAGCGACTCCAGTCCGCGTACGCGCGCTTGACGACGATCTTCCCCTTCTCCAGAAGGCGCGAAATGAGCAGCTTGACGTCGAACTTCGGATGGCCGGTCTCGCGCAGCCCGATCAGAAGGTTGTCGATGTCGATGAAAAGGGCGAGGATCTGTTCTTCCTGGTTCATGGCTCCTGCCGGCGGCGGCGTTCCCATTCCGTCGATGAAATTCGACGCCGGAACGAGGGAGTGCGGGACCGCGAAAACGGGTTCGGCTTCGGGAAACGGAACGTCGGGAAGCTCGTCGGCCGGCTTGGCCTTCGTTCCCGCCCGACCGCGCCCGCCGCGCCTGCGGCGCCGGACGACGCCTGCGGCTTTCGGTGCGGAGTCGTTCACGAAACCTCTGTCACGTCGGCGCATTGTCGCACGATTCCCCGGCCGGAGGGCTCGTGTGCTCCGCCGGGTGCGAGAATCCGGGCATGCTCGGGAATTCCCTTCTCTTCGACCTCGACGCCCGCGGCGCGATCGCCCTCACCGGTAAGGACCGCGCATCCTTCCTGCACGGGCTCGTCACGAACGACATCCGGAGGCTCACGCCGGGCACGGGCTGCGCGGCGGCGTTCCTGACCCCGAAGGGAAAGATGCTCGCCGACTGCGTCGTCCTCTGCGAGGAGGACCGTCTCGAACTCGATTGCGAGGGGGAGCTCGCCTCGAAGATAGAAGACCTGCTTCGGAAGTATCTCGTCTTCAACGACGTGACGATCGTGAACGCAACGGCCGCGAATGCCGTCTTTCACGTCGCGGGCGAGGCAGGGGGAGAGGACCGAAGAGAAGAAGAAGATTTGCTTAGAACGGTAATAAGGCTTGGGGATGACTTCGCGCTGCCTCGTGAGCCTCACGCGCACTGCGGCCACCCCGTCCGCGTCGTCCGCGAGAACCGCACCGGCGTTCCCGGCTACGACGTCCGCTGCCCCTCTTCCCTTTCAGAAGAAATCCGAAAGGCATTCCTCTCTGTGGGGGCGAGGATCGGTTCGCTCGACGGCCTCGAGGCGCGGCGCATCGCCGCCGGCATCCCGCGCTGGGGCTTCGAGCTGACGGAGGCCGTCCTGCCTGACGAGGCGGGACTCCGCGAGCGGGGCTTCATTTCGGAGAACAAGGGCTGCTACGTCGGGCAGGAGACCGTCGCGCGCATCAAGACGTACGGCCACGTGAATCGGCGGCTCGTCCTGCTGTCCGTTTCCGGCGGCGTCCCGGCCCGGGAGAACGAGATTTCCTTCGAAGGCGAAATGAGCGGTGCCGTGACGAGCGCGACAGCGGGCGAGGCGCCCGGCGAGGCCGTTGCGCTCGCCTACGTCAAACGTGCTCATGCGATTCCGGGTGCGCGCCTCCTCATCCGGACTCCCGAAGGCGACCTCCCGGCGGCCGTCGCCTCCGTGCCCCTTGCCTGACGCTCCGCCCGCCCGGTTCCACCCACGGCCTCCTACAGCTTCGCGGGCCGCCCCAGCAGGAACCCCTGCCCGTACGTGACGCCGAGCCGCTTGACCTCGGCCTTCTCCGCCTCCGTCTCGATACCCTCGGCGACCGTCTCCGCGTCGATCCGCGCGGCGAGCCGGACGAGCATCTCGACGACGTCCCGTTTGATCGAGTCCTCGTGGAGGCCTGTGACGAGGTAGTTCGAGATCTTGAGGTAATTCGGCCGCAGCTCGGCGATCGACTGGAGGGACGCGTACCCGGACCCCGCGTCGTCGATCGCGATCCGGAAACCGAGCTCACGCAGCACGCGCACGCTCTCGCGGAACAGGTCGTAGTCGCGGATGGCGGCGCGCTCGGTGATCTCGAGGACGACGCCGCTCTGGATCGCGAGAAGCGGCTGCAGCACTTCGTGCCCCCGCGACTTCAGCTCGTGGATGAGCTCCGTCTCCACGTTCACGAACAGCATCCCGGACCGCTTCCCCACGAAGCGCTCGGCCGAGAACTGCATGCAGATCTTCTCGAGGCTCCACACCTGATCCGACTTCAGGGCGTAGTCGAAGAGCACCTCGGGGTTTTCGAACGGCGAGTCGGCCGGGCCGCGCGAAAGCGCCTCGTGCGCAAAGACGCCGCCCGTCGAAAGGTCGATGATCGGCTGGTAGAGCGTCTCGATCTGCCGGTGGATAAGCACGTCCTTGAATTGTTCCCGGAGGACGGCCGCGCGCTCGCCCTCCTTCGTCGAAGCGACCGAAATCGCCTCGCGGAGCGCCCGGTAGACGAGCCGCTCGAGGCGGACCTGCGGGCTGTAGAGGAGCTTCGAATAGCCGACGAAGAGGCCGATCTTCCGCTGGATGCGGTTCTGGAATTTCTCGCTCAGCGTCTCCTTCAGAGACTCCTCGATCTGCTTCGCCTTGCGCTGCAGACGCTCGAGAATCTCGTCGCCCCGGAGGCCGGGCGGCACGGACAGGAAGACATAGAACTCCGAGCCCGAGGGCCGGTTGATCGCGATGAGATCCTCGGTCGAGAACAGCGTACCGAGAAGGCGCTTGAGCGCCTTGGCCGCCTCGCGCAGGACGTCGTCGAAGACCTCCCAGCCATAGTAGTCCTCGATGTGGGCGTACTTCTCGAAGTCGATGAAAAGGACGCCCACCTCCTGGTCCACGAGGAGCCATTCGCGGAGCGCGTCCACGATCACGGGAATCGTCGGGAGGCCCGACACCGTGTCGAAGAGCAGATTGCGCGTCCGCGCAACTCCCGTGTCCTTCGGAAGGAACGCCGAACGCCGGTCTTCTCCCGGTTCGAGGAGACGCTCGATCGTCTCCAGGAGATGCCGCTTCGTGAATGGCTTCGTGATGTAGTCGTCCGCGCCGACCTGCATCCCCGTGATGAGGTCCTTGATCTCGGACTTCACCGTGAGCATGACGATCGGAATGGCGGCCGTTTCGGGCAGGTTCTTGAGCGTCGCGCAGACCTCCCATCCCGAGATCTGGGGCATCGTGACGTCCAGGAGGATCACGTCCGGCTGCGTCGCCGTGGCCTGTTCGATTCCCTCCCGCCCGTTGCGCGCGAGCGCAGGGGCGTAACCCGCGTTCGTGAGCAGCGTCTGTACGATGAGGAGAATGTCCTCGTCGTCGTCGACGATCAGGATCTTGCGTCCGTTCACAGGGTTCCGATCTTAAACGGAGGGCTCAAAACTCCACGTCGCAGGCGGCCAGATCCTCGGTCGAGGGATTGGAGTCGAGGATCTCGACGTCCACTCGGGTGACGCGTGCGAGGCGGGGTCCTTCGCCGAGGGCCGACTCCAGGCGGTCGAGGGCGTGAACGGCGCCGGACGCCACCACCTCCACGCCGCCGTCGTTGAGGTTCCTCGCGCCGCCGCGCAGCCTCAGCGCCCGGGCCACGCGGGCGGCGAACGCGCGATAGCCGACGCCCTGCACGCGGCCCGAGATCGTAAAGCGGCGCGCCGCGGCGCCCCAGCCGCCCGCGTCGTCGATCGACACGTCCGGGTCCGTCACCTCGAAACCTTTTCCTTTTCCTTCGGAGCGAAGCCGAAGCGGCCCACGAGCGGAACGTAGGCAACGGGACCGGCGTCCTCCGTCCGGGTCCGGCCGTTCGGGAGCTTGCGGACCACGAGCAGCTTCTGCCGACCGGCCGAGCCGACCGGGATCACGAGGCGCCCTCCGGCCGCGAGCTGCGCGACGAGCGGCTCGGGCACCTCCGGCGCGGCCGCCGCCACGAGAATCGCGTCGTACGGGGCATGCTCGCTCCATCCGTACGACCCGTCGAAGACCTTCACCGAGACGTTCGAGATGCCGAGCGCCTTGAGGAGCCGAACGGCCCCGCCTGCGAGCTCCGGGATGCGCTCGAGCGA
>Ga0209385_1000164_pt1 | contig 24909 bp, 18 predicted proteins | sample NGEPerB_FD_184506 | JGI IMG/M metagenome (GOLD analysis project Ga0209385, IMG submission 184506) | Arctic peat soil microbial communities from the Barrow Environmental Observatory site, Barrow, Alaska, USA - NGEE PermafrostAB12-B... | ecosystem: Environmental > Terrestrial > Soil > Wetlands >... | reverse complement strand
CACGGTCAACCCGGCGGCCGCGTGGGTGCTGGCGCTCGACCCGGCCAAGCCCTACACCGAGAAGGACTTCGACGAGGAGTGGCTCTGGATGGGCGGCTACGGCACCTGGAACGCCGCCATCCGCGTGTTCGCCTATCCCGAGATCTACCTGCTGCCGGAGCTGCGCCCGGTCACGGTTCCACCGGCTCCACCGCGGCCGATTGACCAGACCAACGCATACCAACAGCTGATGACGGATTTGCGCAACCAGCCGAGGCTCACACCGGTGCAGGCGCGGGCCCTTGCCGCCCGCTATCACCAGACCCTGGCCCACGACCTTGGCACGGTGCTGCCGGCCTCCTTGCGCCCGGAGGTCCTGACCATCACCGAGCAGATCACCGACTCTCAGCTGGCCGCCAGGCGCACGTTCATCCGGGACACGCTCTTCGCCGGCATCACCGACCCGTCCAAGGCGCCGAACTACGTTCAGGAGATCTTCTTCTTCGTACCCCTGGCCCTGGCCCTGCAGCTGCAGCGGTCCGGGCAGTACCTGGTGGCGCTGGACTGGATCGAGACGTTCTACACCGACCATCTGGCGACCGGCGAACGCAAGATCTACCACGGCCTGGTGCTGGAGGAGAAGATCACCACCCAATACCAGCGCAATCCCGACAACTGGCTGCGGGTGGGCTTGAACCCGCACGAGATCGTCAGCGTCCGGGCCAGTGCCTACACGCGCTTCACGCTGATCACCTTGGCGCGCTGCTACCTCGACTTCGCCGATGCCGAGTTCACCCGAGACGACGGCGAGGCCGTCGCGAGGGCCCGCGCCCTCTACGGCACCGCACTGGCCCTGCTGGGGTTGCCGGAGATGCAGCCGCCGGGAAGCGGCAGCGGAGCGACCCCGTTCCCGCCGAATCCGGTGCCGCAGGCTCTGAAGTTGCGCGGCGAGCTGAACCTGTTCAAGCTGCGCAGCGGCCGCAACATCGCCGGTATCGAGCGTCAGGCCACGGTCGTGACCCAGCCCGCGCTGACCCTGGACCGGCTGCCGGTGGCCGGCGGTGCGCAACGCCTGTTCCGGCCCACGCCCTATCGCTATGCGGTGCTGGTCGAGCGGGCCAAGAACCTGGTGAGCATCGCCCAGCAGGTCGAGCAGGCGTTCCTGGGAGCGCTGGAGAAGCGGGACGCCGAGGTCTACAACCTGCTCAAGGCGGGGCACGACCTGCAACTGACCGGCGCGACCGTAGATCTCCACTCCTTGCAGGTCAGAGAGGCCGAGGAGGGCATCGGGCTGGCCGAGCGGCAGGCGGATCGCGCGGCCACGCAGCGGGACACCTACCAGGGCTGGATCGACGCCGGCCTGAACACGTGGGAGCGCGACCTGCTGGAACAGTACGACAGCGCCGGCCGGGTCAAGAACACGATCGCGTTCTTCGACGCTGCCCTGACCACGGCGCAGGCGGTCGTGTCGGCATCGTCGGGTGGTTTCTTGGGTACTGGCGCCAGCGCGGGACTGGCCACGGCGGGACTGGTGGGATCGCTTTCGGCCCTCAGGGCTGGGGCCATCGGCACGTTGAACAATGCAGAGACTGCCGCCCAGATCGACAGCGCGACGGCCAGCTTCGAGCGTCGCAGCCAGGAATGGGAGCTGCAGCGCCAGCTCGCCGAAGGCGAGATGGCCATCGGCGCGCAGCAGGTGACGCTGGCCCAGACCCACACCGACGTCGCCCGCCAGGAGGAGTTCATCTCCCGCACCCAGCACGACCAGGCACAGGCCACGGTGGAGTTCCTCGCGAACAAGTTCACCAGCGCCGAGCTGTACGCCTGGATGAGCGGCATCCTCGGCGGTGCGTACAACTACTTCCTGCAACAGGCCACCGCCATGGCCCAGCTGGCGCAGTACCAGCTGGGCTTCGAGCGCCAGGAGTCGCCCCCGTCGTTCATCAAGGCCGACTACTGGGAGGCCACCGACGACCAGGCACAGCGAGCAGGCAGCCAGAGCACGCCCGATCGTCAGGGCTTGACCGGTTCGGTCCGGCTGCTGCAGGACATCACGCGGCTCGACCAGTTCGCGTTCGACACCAACCGGCGCAAGCTCCAGCTCTCGCAGACCTTCTCACTGGCCCGGCTGGCTCCGGTGGAGTTCCAACGGTTCAGGGAGACCGGCGTGCTTCCCTTTGCCACGCCGATGGCACTGTTCGACCAAGGGTTCCCGGGGCACTACATGCGGCTCCTGAAGCGGGCCCACGTATCGGTGGTCGCGCTGGTTCCGGCGACTCACGGCCTGCGCGCGACGCTGATCGCCTCCGGTATCTCCCGCGTGGTCACCGGGGGTGACGTGTTCTCGACCATCACGGTGCGGCGCGATCCGGAGCTGATCGCCTTCACCGGCACCAGCAACGCCACCGGGCTGCTCGAGCTGGAGCCGGACGCAGGGATGTTGTTGCCCTTCGAGAGCATGGGAGTCGACACCAACTGGGAGCTCCAGCTTCCCAAGGCCGCCAATCCCTTCGACTACCGAACCATCTCCGATGTGCTGTTCACGGTGGAATACACTGCGCTGCAGGACTTCTCGTATCGCCAGCAGGTCATCCAGCAGCTGGACGACCGGGTGAGCGCCGACCGCGTCATCAGTGTTCGCGACCAGTTCGCCGACCAGTGGTACGCCCTGCACAACCCCGTCTCGACAGACGCGCCCATCACCGTCGAGTTCACCCTGACCTCCGACGGTTTCCCGCCGAATCTCGACGACCTGCGGATCCAGCAGGTGCTGTTTGCGGTCGTGCGGGCGCCAGGGGCCACATTCGAGATCGGCCACACGCAGCTCACGCTGACGCCCGAGGGCGAAACGGTGCCGGTGGGCGGCGCTGTGGACGGCACCGTCGACGGGCTGGTCAGCACCCGCCGGGGCAACGCCAGCGCCTGGGTTCCGCTGATCGGCCGATCACTGGCCGGCGGCTGGCAGCTGACCTTGCCCAACACCGAGGAGATGAGGAGCAGGTTCCACAACGAGGAGGTCGACGACCTGCTGCTCATCCTGACCTATGAGGGGCGGACCCCCGCCTGGCCGGTGTAGTGCCTACGACGCTGACCGGGGATGGCGTCAGGCAGCACAGCATCAGCTCAAACGGGCTGACGTCACTTCACTAGCGTGGCCAGTGGGGTTGTCCGACGTCGACGATGTAGGTGGAGAGCAACCGTCCCGTACCGGACCGGCACCCGGGGGAACCTGGCGCAGCGCCTCGCCGGTGGTGCGTTGCTCGTCGAACGGGCGCGGCTGCGGGATGGCGATCGCGGGCCGACAGGCCCGACGTCCAGTGCGTGGTGTGGCGCGGGGGCGGGATGAGGAAAGGGGGTCGCCGGCCGCAGGCCGTGCCTGGCGAAGTGATCCTGGAACGAACTTCGATGCACTCAAGGAAAACTCGGCAAGGACAAGGCGCGTTTGGTGGAGCAAAATACGAACGATATCCGGACCGAGGGCTCCGATTCACGCTTGACGACGCCGCCGAGGTTGGGGCTCGAACCGCAAATGGCAATGGCATCAAGGGCAATGGCATTAAGGGTGAAGGGTTTCGAGGACACGCCCGATCGCCCGATCGCCGCGGGCGGGCGGGGCAGAGAACTCGAAGAAACCTTTGATTCCCCGGGAGACGCCCGATCAGGTACGTGTTGGTGAGCGTCCGTTGGGCGGCCCGCAGACCTCATCGTCAGAGTTCTGGAAGGCCTGCTGCAGAGAGCCTTTGCCCGCAACACCGGGGGGCGCAGTAGTCAACCGACGCCGCCCCGACGGCTGAACAAGATGCTGTGCTGCACGTATGTCAGCCGACCCGTCGCAGGGTCGAACGCCGCGACCCGAACGGTCAGCGTGCCGTTGTCGCCCGGTGACTCGCTGGACGGTCCCGACGGCGAACTCGTCGGTGCGCCCGATGGCGGCGGGGTCACCCCGGGGTCACCCTGGGAGGGGGCGTTTCGCCGTTGGTAGAGGGCGCGGCGGAGGCAGTGGACGTCCGCGGTGTCGTCGGGCCCGGGATGGATGACCGGGCAGCACTCGAGGGCACCGTCGGTCGCGCCGAGGTTCCGGTCGAGCTGACCGCTTCGCTGCTGATGGTGCTGCTGATGATGGGGCCGGAACAGCGATGCCCTGCGAACCGGCAGTGCAGGCGACGGTGGTGGCAAGCAGCGCCGCGACCAGCACGGCGCGGACCGCCCGGGGGCTCACGCTCCTCATCCGCCGCTGCTCATCTCCTGCTCATCTCCTGCTCATCTCCTGCTCGTCTCTCACGTGCTCATCGCCTACTTTCCCCGATTGCCGACGGTGACCCAGGACCGACCACCCGCCCGGCTCGTCGCGTGGCACGCTGGAGTCGGCGGCGGGCGAAACCCGCCGTACTACAACCGCACTGCGACTGCACGGCGACCGTCACCGGCGAACAACCAGGAGGACCTCGATGAAGACCGTCATGGGCTGGCTCGACAGGATCGTGTCATCGTTGGCGCGCCGCAAGGTCAACAAGGACGAGGGCCGGTCGAAATCTCGCTGACCTCCCACCAGCGATCACGCCTGCGCCCACCCTCCGGCCAGGCACAATGAGCATCACCGGTGCGCGCGGTTCGCGCGCGACACCGACAGACGCGGCGCGATGCGGCGCCGCAATGGAGGGCTGACGGGTGAGCACACCGTCCGGGGGCAGGACGTCCGGTTCGCGGAGCAAGCTGCCGATCATCGCGGCCGTGCTGGCCGGCGTGCTGCTGATCGTGGGGATCCGGTACTTCACCACTCGGGACGACAGCGGTTCGGCCAGTGGCGGCGACACCACCGGCAGCGCCTCGCCGAACACCGGGCAGCAGCCCGCGCGGGAGGGTTGCGAGACCGTCACCGTCGCGGCCTCCAGTGAGAAGGCCGCGCTGCTGGGCCAGATCGCCAACGCCTACCGGGACTCGGGGCGGACGGTCAATGGCAAGTGTTACGACGTCGTGGTCAATTCGGTCGCGTCCGGCTCCGGCGAGGCCAACCTCGCGGCGGGTTGGGACGCGACCCTCAATGGCACGCCGCCGGACGTCTGGACCCCGGCCGCGTCGACCTGGGTGAGCCTGCTCAAGACCGACCTGACGGCCAAGGACAAGCCGAATTTGGTCAGCGCTGCTCCCGCGGTCCTCCCGTCGGTGACGTCCACGCCGCTGGTGCTGGCCATGCCGCAGCCGATGGCCACGGCGCTGGGCTGGCCGGACGCCCCGATCGGCTGGGCCGACGTGCTGGCGCTGGCCAAGGACCCGCAGGGCTGGGCATCCAAGGGGCACCCTGAGTGGGGCAAGTTCACCCTCGGCAAGACGAACCCGACGATTTCGACGTCGGGCCTCGCCGCGACTATCGGCACCCTGGTGGCCGCCACTGGCACGTCCTCGGACCTGACCACCGCGGCGTTGCAGAAGCCGGAGGTGCAGCAGTACCTGAAGGACGTCGAGAGCTCGGTCATCCACTACGGCGACACCACCTTGACCTACCTGTCGAACCTGCAACGTGCCGATGACGCGGGTGCAGCGCTGGGGTACCTCTCGGCCGTCGCCGTCGAGGAAAAGAGCGTGCTGGACTACAACGCCGGCAACCCCAGCGGCGACCCGGCCACCCTCGGAGACCATGCGGCGCCCAAGGTTCCGCTGGTGGCGGTGTATCCGAAGGAAGGCACGCTGTTCAGCGACAGCCCCTACGTCATCCTGGACGCACCGTGGTCGACGGCGGACAAGAAGGCCGGCGCACAGGACTTCCTCGACTACCTGCTGCTGCCCGAGCAGCAAAAGGTGTTCACCGACGCGTTCTTCCGGACGGCCGACGGCCAGGCCGGCGACCCGATCACGTCCAGTTCCGCGGTCAAGGCCGACGGGGTGACGATCACCCTGAATCCACCCGCCCCTGAGGTCCTCAGTGATGTTCGCTCGCTCTGGGCGGAGGTGCGCAAACCTGCCAGAATCCTCGTGGTGATGGACGTCTCCGGCTCGATGAGCGCCGACTCCGGGTCGGGTGGCAAGAGCAAACTCGACCTCGCCAAGTCCGCGGCGACCACCGCGCTCGGCCAGTTGGCGGACACCGATCAGGTCGGTTTCTGGGTGTTCACCACGGACCTGCCGACACCCGACACGATCACCGCTCAGTTGGTGGACGTCGCTCCGCTGAGCCAGACCCGTCAGCCGATCACCACGGCGATCGCCGGGCTGACCCCGCTGAACGGCACCCCGCTGTACGCCGCGACCAGGGCGGCCGCGGAGAAGATGAACGCCTCGTCCGACCCCAACTCGATCAACGCGGTGGTGGTGCTCACCGACGGGCGCAACGAATACACCGACAACGACCTGAACGGCCTGATCAGCTACCTCCAGGGCAGCGCTCAGGAGAACGGTGTTCGGGTGTTCACCATCGCGTACGGTCCGGACGCCGACCTCGATGTGTTGAAGCAGATCTCGGAGGCATCGCGCGCCGCGGCTTACGATGCCCGTGACCCGGCGACGATCGACAAGGTCTTCGCCAACGTGCTGTCGAACTTCTGACGGCTACTTGTTCGTGCTGCTTGTTCCTCGTGACCGTTGTTCCAGTGTTGACCGTTGTTCCAGTGTTGACCACTCGCCACTTCTCACCGATCGGACCCGCACCATGGCCGGCTCGTTCGCTTCCCGGGCCGCCCGGGCACTGCGCGATCCGTGGAGCCTGATCGCCGTGGGGGTGGGCGCCGGGTCCGCCTGGGCGATCGGGCTGCCGGTCGGCGCGGTCGGCCTGGTCGGCGCGGGAATGCTCGGTGTGGCCGCGGTGGTCGGGGGTGCAGTCCGCGGCGACGGCGAGTCGGACGAGCCGGAGGCGCCGTCGTTGCGCAAGGGCACCGTCCAGGCCGGTTTGGTGGCGACCTTGCAGGGCTACCGACGGGACCTGGAGCACCTGCAACGCAGTCAGTTGGCGCCCGCGGTGGCGATGTCGGCGGCGCAGGCCGTGGAGGCGGCGCGGACCGCCGACAACGTCGCGAATCGGGTGGCTCGCGCCGTGGACGCCGTGGACGACGCGGTGTCGCGGGCCGAGGACGTCGCCCGCCGGATGCCCCGCTCGGGCGAGGTCCGGGCCTCGGTCGGCCGGATGCTGGAGCGCCGGCGCGGGCTGCTGGAGAAGTTGACCGCCGCCGTCGACGAGGTGGGTGAGGTCTACGCCAAGCTGTTGGAGTTGAGCACCACCGCCGCGCTGGCGGGCGTGGATACCGACGGCGTGACCGAGGCCTCGCAGGTCAACGACTCGCTGGACGCGATCCGTGGCGCGTTCGCCGAGCTGGAGACCGACGCGAGCACCACCCGCGCGCTGCTGTAGTACCGGGATCCGGTCGCGGGCGTGCGGAAGTCCGGCAGGGCTGACCGACCTTGAGCGTCGACCGCGCCGTGCGCCACGCTCCCGCCGCGCCCTGGTGTCGCCGGCGCGAGCGTCTGCCGTGCTCTGGTGTCGCCGGGCGGCGCGGTCTGCCGTGCTCTGGTGTCGCCGGGCGGCGCGGTCTGCCGTGCTCTGGTGTCGCCGGCGGCGCGGTCTGCCGTGCCACCGCTCTTGCTGTCGTGCTGAGCCTCCTGGTCATGATCAAGATCCCCGGCCATCCAAGGTTGTTGGACGACCCGAAAGGGCCCGAGGCCGTGATCTTCGGAGTGCAGGCTGACGCCCGGCCCGCCGCGGCACCAACTCGCGGCCGCGCTGCGCCCCGGCCTGGGGTCCCCAGACTCGTTTGTCCCGCACCGTCCCTTTCCCCGGGCCTGGTGGTCATGATCAAGATCCCTGGCCATCCGACGTTGTGGAACGACTCGAAAGGGCCTGAGGCCGTGATCTTCCAGCGGGCGCGGCCCGGCCCGCCGAGGCCACACGTTCGTCGCCGCCTGTGGCGTGTCAGGGGAGTCAGGTGCCGGGCGGGGTCCTGCAACCCGCCCGGCGCGGATGAAATGGTTGACTCGCACACCATCAGTCCCAGAAATGGCCCGCTTCAGCCGCGCTGACGAACTTGATCCGCGCCGCGAAGGGGGTACGCGCCAAGGTGGAATCAGCCGGGCGGGTCACCCGCCGGCGGCCGGCTGGTGGTGAGGGGTAGTCCCTCCTGATGCAGTGATCCACCTCGGTAGGGTGAGCGCAGACCCCACCGAACACCCGGGAGACCCGTGCGCTCGACCGTCAGGCCCGGTCCGTCGCGGGCGCGTGAAGCCCCTGACGAGCCTCTGGCGGGCCGATGACCGGCACCGGGTTCGCGCTCGCCCCATGGTTTCTCGTCGCCTACATCGCGCTCGCGCTGATCGCCCCGTCGCTGACCCGACTGTGGGGCCGCAACGCCTTGATCGCCTCCGCCGCGCTGCCCGCCGCGACCACGGTGTGGGCGGGCGCGCAGATCCCGCAGGTCCTGGACGGCGGCGCCGAGTCGGTCACTGTGAGTTGGGTGCCGACGCTGTCGCTGGACATCGACCTGCGGCTGGACGCGCTGGCGATGATCATGACGTTGGTCATCGCCGGCATCGGGACGCTGGTGCTGCTGTACTCCGCCCGATACTTCCCGCCCGGTGACGACGGCGCCGGCCGCTACGCGGGGTCGCTGATCGCGTTCGCCGGCGCGATGCTCGGCCTGGTCTGGGCGGACAACCTGATCCTGTTGGTGATCTTCTGGGAGCTCACCGGGCTGCTGTCCTACGTCCTGATCGCGCACCGGACGGGCAGCAGGGCCGCCCGGATGTCCGCGTCGCAGGCGCTGATGGTGACCACCGCCGGCGGCCTGGCGATGCTGGTCGGGGTAGTCATGCTGGGCGTCACCGCCGGCACGTTCACCCTGTCGGAGATCATCGCGACCCCGCCGTCCGGGCCGCTGATCACCACCGCGATCGTGCTGATGATCGTCGGCGGGATCAGCAAGTCGGCGATCATCCCCTTCCAGTTCTGGCTCCCAGGGGCGATGGCCGCGCCCACCCCGGCGAGCGCTTACCTGCACGCCGCCACGATGGTCAAGGCCGGCATCTACCTGTTCGCCCGGCTCGCGCCGGCGTTCGCCATCCTGCCGCTGTGGCAGCCGCTGTTGATGACGCTGGGCGGCGGCACCATGGTGTTCGGCGCGGTCATCGCGCTGCGCCAGCGCGACCTGAAGCTGCTGCTCGCCTACGGCACGGTGTCCCAACTCGGACTGATGACGTTGCTGATCGGCTGCGGCAACCCGGATGCGCTGCTCGGCGGGATGGCCATGCTGATCGCCCACGCGACGTTCAAGGCGCCGCGTTCTTCGTCGTCGGGATCATTGACACCGCCTGCGGGACAAGGGATCTCACTCGATTGTCGGGGCTGCGCCGGACCATGCCGACGATCGCGGTGATGGCCGCCCTCGCTGCTATTTCCATGGCGGGGATCCCGCCGATGATCGGGTTCGCGGCCAAGGAAGCCGGGTATGCCGGCCTGCTGGACGGCGGTGCTGCCGGCGCCATAGGAACGGCGGTGATGGCGATCGGCTCGGCGCTGACGGTGGCCTACAGCGCCAGGTTCCTGTGGGGCGCGTTCGGGGACAAGCAGATCGCCGCCCCGGCACCGGACGCACCCGGCCAGCGACGGACCTCCGTCCCCGCCACCATGGCGCCGACCAGCCCCAACCCCACCTCGCCCTGGATGACGGGCCCCACGCTGCTGCTGGTCATCCTCGGGCTGGTGCTGGGCGTCTGGCCCGCCCTGCTCGAACCGCTGCTGCAGTCCTACGCGCAGACCGCCGGACCCACCCACGACGACGCGATGGCCCTCTGGCACGGATTCAACCTGCCGCTCGCGTTGTCGGTGGCCGGCTGGCTGGTGGGTGCCGCGGTGTTCGCCGCACAACGCGCCCGGGAACGGCGCAGTGAGATCGCCCGCCCCGGCGGGGAACCAGGCGCTGGATACCGCGCCACTCTCAGGGGCGTCAACAAGCTGGCCGTAGGGACAACGTCAGTCACCCAGCGCGGGTCGTTGCCGGTCTCGGTGGGCGCGATTCTGCTCGTCCTGGTGGCGTTCCCGGGCACCATGTTGATCCGCGCGGACACCGGGCCGGCGGATCTCGAGGTGCTCGTCCAACCCGCCGAACTCGTGCTGTCCCTGGTCATCGTCGGCCTCGCGATTGCCACCTCCCGGGTGCGGCGGGGGTTGACCGCGGTGATGCTGGTCGGCGGGGTCGGCTACGCGATCTCCGTGCTGTTCATCCTGCGCGGGGCCCCGGATCTCGCCCTCACCCAGATCCTGGTCGAGACCGTCACGTTGATCGCGGCGCTGTTGGTGCTGACCAGGCTGCCGGACACGGCGATGTTCTCCTCGCACGGCGGCAACGGGTTCCGGCTGGCGATCGCCCTCGCGGCAGGAGCGTTGATGACGGCCCTCGCGCTGATCATCCCGGGCACCAGGGTGGCCACCCAGGTGTCGGCGGACCTGGCCGGCCCCGCCGTCGAGTTCGGCGGCGGCAAGAACATCGTCAACATCATCCTGGTCGACGTCCGCGCCTGGGACACCTACGGCGAGGTCACCGTGCTGATCGCGGCGGCGACCGGGGTGGCGTCGCTGATCTTCATCGTCAGGCGCACCGGACGCACACCGCGCCGGCCCACCGCGCTGAAGGACCCGCAGCAGCCGCGTCAGCCCTCGCCGTGGCTGGCCACCAACTGGGTGCCGCGACGATCGCTGCTGCTCGAGGTCGTCACCCGGATGATCTTCCACGTCATCGTGGTGTTCTCGGTGTACGTCCTGTTCGTCGGTCACGACGCCCCGGGCGGCGGATTCGCCGCCGGGCTCATCGTCGGCCTGGCGCTGACCCTGCGGTACATCGCGGGTGGGGCCTTCGAACTGGGTGAGGCCGCGCCTGTCGACCCGGGGATCCTGATGGGCATCGGGCTGATGATCTCGTCGGTGACCGCCGTGTACGGGCTGCTCGCCGGCGGGGACGCGCTGCAGTCCACGATCCTGTCCGGCACGGTCCCGTTGCTGGGCGATCTGAAGTTCGTCACCTCCTCGTTCTTCGACATCGGGGTCTACCTCATCGTGATCGGCCTGGTGCTGGACGTGCTCCGATCGCTGGGCGCCGAGCTGGATCGGCAGGGCGTGCTGGAGCGCGCCGAGGCCGAGAAGTCCGCAGCCTCGGGTGGCTCGGGCGGTTCGGGTGGCTCAGGTTCCAAGGGCTCGCGGCGCAAGGGATCGGGCGGGTCCCAGTCGACGGCGCGGGCGTCACGGCAGGGGATCCGCCGATGACGAGCAACCTGGTGCTGGCGCTGACCATCGGCGCGCTGTTCGCCTGCGGGATCTACCTGATGCTCTCCCGCAACCTGATTCGGGTGCTGCTCGGGTTCCTGCTGGCCGGGCATGCCGTCAACCTGCTGCTGCTGGCGTCCGGCACCGGCGGGGTGCCGCCGATCGTCGGCCAGGCCAAGGACGGCGAGCCGATGGCCGACCCGATCCCGCAGGCGCTGATCCTCACCTCGATCGTCATCGGGTTGGCGGTGTCGACGTTCCTGCTGGCTATGGCCTACCGCAACTACCAGGTGACGAAGGAGCCGGAGATCCCCGAGGAACTCGACGACTCCGAATACGCCGGGTCCGATCCCAGTGGAGGTGACGAATGACCTGGCTGCTGCCACTGGCCGTGATCCTGCCGCTGGCCGGTGCGGGCGTGACGCTGGTCGCCTCCCGCCGCCCGCGGGTGCAGCGGGTGATCTCCGTCGGCGTGCTGGCGACGCAGTTGCTGGTCGAGCTGACCATGCTGCTGCAGGTCACCGCGAACGGGACGATGGTGATGCACGTCGGCGGGTGGACGGCGCCGTTCGGGATCACCCTGGTCGCCGACGAATTGGCCGCGTTCATGCTGGTGGTGTCCAGCATCGTCGCGCTGACCGTGCTGGTCTACGCGATCTCGCAGGGCATGGCGGACGAATCGGAGACCCCGGAGACCCCGGTGTCGATCTTCCACCCGACGTTCCTGATCCTGGCCACCGGCGTCACCAACGCCTTCCTCGCCGGCGACCTGTTCAACCTCTTCGTCAGCTTCGAGATCCTGCTCACCGCAAGCTATGTGCTGCTCACCATCGGCGGGACGCGGGAACGGCTGCGGGCCGGCGCGCCGTACATCGTGGTGTCGCTGCTGTCCTCGCTGATCTTCCTGGCGGCCATCGCGATGATCTACGCCGCTACCGGGACGGTGAACATGGCCGACCTGTCGGTGAAGCTCCCGCAGGTCGCGCCTGGCATCGTGGCGACGCTGCAGGCCATGCTGCTGGTGGCGTTCGGGGTGAAGGCCGCGGTGTTCCCGATGTCCGCCTGGCTGCCCGACTCCTACCCGAGCGCACCCGCGCCGGCGACCGCGGTGTTCGCCGGGTTGCTCACCAAGGTCGGCATCTACGCGATCATCCGGGTGCAGACGCTGCTGTTCCCACCCGGGTCGTTCGGCACGCTGCTGATGATCGCGGCGCTGCTCACCATGCTGGTCGGCATCCTCGGCGCGATCGCCCAGTCCGGGATCAAACGGATCCTGTCCTTCACCCTGGTCTCGCACATCGGGTACATGCTGTTCGGTATCGCGCTGGCGTCGGAGACCGGTCTGGGTGCGGCGATCTACTACGTGGCGCACCACATCCTGGTGCAGGCCGCGCTGTTCCTGGGCGCTGGCATGATCGAGCGGGTCGCGGGCACGACGGTGCTGGCCAGGGTCGGCGGATTGGCCGCGGCGGCCCCGGTACTGGCCATCCTGTTCTTCATCCCGGCGATGAACCTCGCCGGGGTGCCGCCGCTGTCCGGCTTCCTGGGCAAGGTCGGGTTGTTCGAGGCGGGGGTGCAGGACGGCAGGGTGCTGGCGCTGATCCTGGTTGCCGGCGGCGCGCTGACCAGCCTGCTCACCCTCTATGCCATCGTCCGGGTCTGGGGCCGGGCGTTCTGGCGGCCGGTGCCGGAGGTCACCGAGCCCGAGGACGAGCATGACGCGCTGCAGACCGAGTCCGGTCGCCCGCTGGCCGTGCGACGGCGGGCGCAGCAGGAGGCCCGGCGCAGGGTGGCGTCCGAGGAGGCGGCGCGGCTGCCGATCGGGATGGTCGGCGCGACCACCGCCATCGTGGCGATCGGGCTGCTGCTGACCTTCGCGGCGGGCCCGATCTACGCGCTGACCGACCAGGCAGCCGCGAACCTGATGGACCGCAGCCTGTACGTCGACGCGGTCCTCGACGCCGGCGTGCCGGCGCCGCCGGGGGCGCCAGGGCAGGGGAGCGGATCGTGACGGGCGTGCGCAGGCTGCATCAGCGGGCCGTCGAGATCCGCGGCAACGCCGGTCCCGAGGGTGGTGGCTGGCGCGCCTACGTCATCACCCTGACGATGTTGACGCTGGTCTGGATGGCGCTCTGGGGTTCAGCGTCGCTGATCGTCATCCTGCTCGGCACCGCTGTCGGGGCGCTGATCCTGCTGCTGTTCCCGTTGCCCACCATGTACTTCCGGTTCGGGATCCATCCCTGGCGGGTGCTGGTGCTGCTGGTCCGGTTCCTCTGGGACGTCGTGGTGGCCAGCGTCCAGGTGTCCTGGCTGGCGATCCGTCCGCGGCTGCCGCAGCCGGAGGTCACCACGGTGAAACTGGCGTCGGATTCGGATCTGCTCGAGGCGCTGACCGCGCTGGCGGTGTCGTTGGTGCCCGGCAGTTTGATCATCGACGCCGACTCGGCGGACCGGACCCTGACGATCCACGTGCTCGACCCTGGGAAGCAGACCATGGCGTCGTTCGCCGGTCAGGTGCGGGCTCAGGAGCACCGCATCCGGCTGGCCCTTGGCAACTATGACGGAGACGAGTCCCGTGACGAATCCCCTGACGACACCACGGTGCCGGGTCGCGGACGGGGGCCGCGCCGATGATGCTCACGCTACTCATCGCCGGCCTGCTGTTCGCCGGGGGAGCGGCCTGCGCCGCGGTGCGACTGGTGCGCGGCCCCACCCAGATCGACCGCGCCGTGGCGCTGGACGTCATGCTGGCGATCGTGGTGGGCGTGATCGTGCTGCTGGCCGCGGTGTCCGACAGCTCGATCACCCTGGTCATCGCCGTCGTGGTGTCGCTGCTGGGCTTCATCGGGTCGGCCGGGCTGGCCAAGCTGCTGCCACGCGATCGCCGATGACCACGCCCACGACAACGCCGACGACCACGCCCCCGATGACGGCGACGGCACCCGCTCGGGTGGCCGTCCGATGAGCACCGCCGATCTCATCGCCTCCATCGCGCTGGTCCTCGGCGCATTGATGTCGCTGCTGGCCGGTGTTGCGGTGCTGCGCTTCCCGGACACCATGAGCCGGATCCACGCCGCCACCAAACCGCAGGTGCTGGGGATCATGCTGTTGATGCTGGGGGTGGGGCTGCGGCTGGGGTCGCCCGCCGTCATCGGGATGCTGGTGCTGATCGTGGTGCTGCAGTTCGTCACAGCGCCGGTGTCCGCGCATCTGACGGTCCGGGTGGCCTATCGACAAGCCACCGACGACCAGGACGTTGCCGGGGCAGCCGATCCCGCAGGCGCCACGACGGTCGCGCGACCGCCGGGCACCGCCGACGCCGGTTCGGCCGGGGCCGGCTCGCCGACGGCGGGGTCCTTCGAGGTCGGGTCGGTGACCATCGACGACAAGCCCGCGGCCGACGACGGACCGGCGCAGATGGCACAGGCGGTGGCCGATGAGAACGCGCGAGGAAACCCCGATGTCGACCCGGACGAGGCGCGGTAGCGTCGGCGGAATGTCCGCCATCAACGAGATTTCCAACGCTTACGTCGCCGACCTCGCCCGCATCAGCCCGATGATGGCCACCTATCTCGGACTCCCCGGTGACGAATCCGCACTGGACGACCTGTCGCCGGCCGGGCTGGCCAAGAGCCATGATCTGGTGACGTCCACGCTCGGTCGACTTGCGTCGGCCGAGTCCACCGGCGTCGCCGACGACATGGCCCGTGAGGTCCTCGCCGAACGTCTCCAGGTGGAGCGCGACCTGTACGACTCGGGATGGCGGCATGCGGACCTGAACGTCATCGCCTCTCCGCTGCAGAACGTCCGGATGGTCTTCGACTTGATGGCGACCGATTCCGACGACGAGGTTGCCGTCCTGGCCACGCGGATGGCGGCCGTGCCCGGCGCGCTGGCCGGGTACTGGCAGAGCCTCGAGTGGGCCGCCGACCGCGGCCGGGTGTCCGCCGTCCGGCAGATCGATAAATGCGCGGCACAGTGCGACACCTACGCCGGCACCGGTGACCAGCAGGGTTTCTTCACCGGGCTCGCGGCGTCGGTGAACCCCGACGGAACCCGCGGGCCCGAGCTGAGCTCGCAGCTCACCGAGGCCGCGAGCGCGGCGGACGCGGCATACGCGGAGCTTGCCGAGAAGTTGCGCACCCGGCTGCTGCAGCGGGCGCCGACCAAGGACGCCGTCGGGCGGGAGCGGTACGTGCTCGCGTCCAGGGAGTTCCTGGGGGCGGCCATCGATCTCGAGGAGACCTACGCCTGGGGCTGGGCGGAGTTCCTCGCCGTCGAGGCCGAGTTTATCGAGGTCGCCGGGCGCATCGCCCCTGGCGCCGGGCCGGCCGGCGCCGCAGCGGCGCTGGACGCGGACCCGAAGTACCACGTCAGCGGGCTGGACGGGCTGCAAGCCTGGATGCAGGGACTGTCCGACGGGGCCGTCGCCGACCTGGCAGAGACGCACTTCGACATCCCGCAGGAACTCCGCACCCTGGAATGCAAGATCGCACCGCCCGGCGGGAGCGTGGGCGCCTATTACACCGGGCCCAGTGACGACCTGACCCGGCCGGGCCGTATGTGGTGGGCGGTGGAGCCGGGCCGGGAGGTGTTCTCCACCTGGCGGGAAACGACCGTGGTCTACCACGAGGGCGTGCCCGGCCATCATCTGCAGATCGGCACGGCCGTCATCCGGAAGGACAGCCTCAACGACTTCCAACGGCTGCTGTCCGACACCTCCGGCTACAGCGAGGGCTGGGCGCTGTACGCCGAACGACTGGTCCGTGAGCTGGGCTACCTGGACGACGACGGTGTGTTGCTGGGGATGCTCGACTCCCAGCTGTTCCGCGCCGCCCGGGTGATCGTCGATATCGGCATGCACCTCGAGCTGGAGATCCCGCCCGGCACCGGCTTCCACGAGGGGGACCGGTGGACCGGGGAACTGGGTCTGGAATTCCTGCTCACCCGCACCATCAGCGACCCGGCGCATTGCCGCGACGAGATCGACCGGTATCTGGGCTGGCCGGGGCAGGCGCCCTCCTACAAGATCGGCGAGCGGGTGTGGCTGGCCGGCCGCGACAACGCTCGTCGCCGGCACGGAGATCAGTTCGACCTCAAGGCTTTTCACATGGCCGGACTCAACATGGGCGGCATGGGCCTCGACCCGCTTGCCGAACGGCTGGCCACGCTCTGAGCCGGCGGGTGCGATGCCGGCGATCCCCTCGGCGTTCGGGTGGGCCTCGGTAGCGACGCGAATCAACCCGACGTGCGGCGCGGACCGAGCGGCAGGTCGCGGCCGAGGATGCCGAAGGCTCTCGGGTCGCCGGAGAACCGGTAGTCCCGCAACAGGTCGGTGAAGCCAAGGCGCCGGTAGAGCCGCCAAGCCCGGTTCTCGCCCTCGGGCGTGGATAGCAGTATGTGTCGCTCGGGCCGGTCGGTGGCCAGTGTCCGCAGCAGCGACTCGCCGAGCCCGCGCCCTTGCGAGTCGGGCCGGATGTGCAGTTCGGTGAGCTCGAAGAAGTCCGAGAGTTGTTCTGCTCCTTGACTTCCCAGTCCGCGCCTGACCTCGGAGTACCACCACTGCCCGGGCTGCCCGCGATAGCCGTAGGCGAGCCCCCGGATGCGGTCGTCGGCGTCGATCGCCACCACGCAGGAGAACCCCGCGCGCAGGCTGTGCTCCTCCCAGAGCACACCGCGCGCCCCGACAATGTCGGCCGGATACCGCATGGCCGCGACGTAGACACTGATCAGTTCCGTCACCCTGGCCCGGAATCCGGCCGGGTTCAGGAAGGTGATGGTGGCGGAGCTTTGGTCGGTAGATGGTGCAGTATCGGTAGATGGTGCACTAGATGGCACCGTGGCGGGTGCAGTGGACGGCACCGTGGTTGGCGCCGTGGTTGGCGCCGAGCCGGGAGTCGGGCTTGATCCCGGGTGCCCGTCCCCGAGGGCATGCTGAAGCGGGCGATGCATTCGCGTATCAGATCACGGCCGGTGGGTCGCCGGGCAGCGCCCCGGCCGAGTGCCGACAACGACGACCGGTTTGTCGGCTTGGCGGTGCTCTGCCCAGCGCCGACGCACGTCCGGCGTGCGGGGACGCCCTGCCTTTCGACTCGCGTCACCGCAGCCCACATATCGCTCTCTGAGGTCGTTCGATGTCTGGGTATCACCGGGATCGCGAGGCCGAGCCGCGCCTCCGCTGCGGTGCCGACGGAGGCTGTCGGACCCCGTTCGTAGGGTGGATCTGGTAGCACCGAACGAACAGGTGTACTATCGAACACAAGTTCGAACAGTGGGGAGCGGAGATGACGGTGAAGGTACTTGCGGACTACCGCGGTCGGCGTGAGGCTGCCGTCGGGCTTGCGGGTGAGCAGTCGATGTTTCCTGCCGGTCTGTCGAACGATTCGAGCCGAACTTCGCGTCGTTCCCGCCGGATCGACGCGACGGCGGCGCCGGTTCCGCAGGCCGCCCGCGACCTGTTGGCCGATGCCGGCCGAGGGCTGGGACGGGCCATTCGGGCGACCGACGCGGCCGATCGTTACGCGGCCGCGCATCTCGCCGCCCTGCGGGCAGCGGCGGCCGTATTGGCGGCGCGTGCCCGTCCGGTCCGCGGACGCCGGGGGAGTGCCTGGGAGCTGATGTCGAAGGTGGCGCCGGAGTTCTCGGAGTGGGCGGCGTTCTTCGCGGCGGGGTCCGCGAAGCGCCAGGCGGCCGAGGCCGGCATCCAGCGATTGGTATCTGCTCGTGAAGCTGACGACATGGTCCGCCAGGCGTCGACCTTTCTCGACCTGGTCGAGGACTGGCTGTCTCGCGGGTCGGCGTCGTGATGTCCGCGGCCACGGCACCGTGGGATGAATCAGCGCGGATGAATCAGCGCGGATGAATCAGCGCCGGTGAATCAGCGCCGGTGAATCAGCGGCGGACCTTGAGCCGCCCGGCCCGCATCAACCGATCAAGCAGGGCATCGAAGCTCTGCGCGATTTCCCGCGCCCCGGCCGTGGGCCATTGGTGAATCGGCACACCCGCGCCCTGCGCCTGCTGCACCGCCGAACGGTCTGGGAGTACGGGCGACAGCACCAGCGGTCCGAACAGGTCCTTGAGTTCGGCAAGCCGGTATTCGTGCTCGGTGACCCGCGGCCGAAAGCGGTTGATCACCACGCCAAGAGGCTGGAGTGTCGGCCGGTGCGCGGTGCGCTCCGACTGCACCGCCTCGAGGGCGCGCTGGACGCCGGTCACGGCGAACAGCGAGGGCTCGGTCACCAAGACCGCGCGATTGGCGGCGGTGAGGGCGCTCCTGGTGAGCTGCCCGAGCGACGGCGGGCAGTCGATCAGTACCAACTCCGGCGCCGGTGAGACCTTGTCAAGGGCGCCGGCCAGCCGGAACAGCTTCTTCGATCCCGGATCAGGATGATTGTGCGCCTCGGTGCGTTCACTGCCGGGTAGCAGCCGGAGATGCTCGCCCCACTGCGAGGTCCGCACGGCCTTGGCGACGACTTTCGCGGTCGGTGTATCCAGGACCTCCGCGATCGACACTCGGCGGGATCCGTTGGACCCGGGGTTGTCGGGGTCGGACTCCGGATCGACGGTCGTGGTTGCGTTCATTTGGGGGTCGAGATCGACCAGCAGGGTGTCCACCCCACGGTGCAGAGCCGCTGAAACGAGACCGAGGGTGACCGTCGTCTTCCCGACGCCGCCCTTGAGGCTCAACACACTGGCCACGAGCATCGGCCAACCGTACAGGGCGTCAGCGGCGAATCCTGGGATGATCGCAGGGACTCCAACAGCCCCCGGATACGCTGCGGTGAGTGCGCGCGGATTGCGCTGCGCCACCGCCGTCGCGCGCGGCGCAGTCGGCGCGACTACGGTCGCGGCGGCGCACTGACAGCCCGGAAAGGAGTGCGATGAGCGACGTGCGCCGGCCGGTCACCGGCGATCCGATCGACGCAGTGCTGGCTGACCTTGTGTCGAGCGTGCCCGGCGCGCAGGTCGTCGACGTTGGTGGGGGAAGCGGCACGAGGGCGGTTCCGTTGGCCTGCCTTGGTTGTCGGGTGACGGTTGTCGATTCCTCGGTGAACGCGCTGGCAATCCTGCACCGCCGCGCCCAGGACGCCGGGGTCGATGAATTGGTCACCGGAGTCCAGGCAGACGCGGACCAACTCGGCACCGTCGTTCCGTGCGGCAAGGCGGATCTGGCGCTCTGCCACCACCTGCTGGAGACCGTCGACGATCCCACCGCCGTGGTGACGGCACTGGCCTCCGTCGTCCGACCGGGCGGGCTCGTCTCCGTCCTGGTGACGAGCCGGCTCGGCGCCGTGCTGCGGCAGATCCTTGCCGGCCGGTACGTGGCCGCGCGGTCGATCCTGACCGATCCCGACGGCCGGCTGGGGCCGTCCGACCCGTTGCGTCGTCGATTCGAACCTGTCGGCATGGCCGACCTGCTCACTCACGTCGGCCTCCAGGTCGAAGCCGTGGTCGGCATCGGCGTCGTCGCCGGGCTGGTCGCCGGTGGCGGCCGGTTGTCGTCGGCCGGAACGGACAGCGAGCTGGCCGAGCTGGAGGATCTCGCGTCGGCACACCGCACGCTGCGCGATCTGGCGCCCGAGCTGCACCTGCTTGCCCGTCGCCCGGAATCCGTCGGGTGACGGCCGGGCGATCTGGCACGACATGAGCCATCGGACCGGCACGCCCCGGCAGGTGAGCGAGGACCCCTCGGCCGTCGACGATGCCGACTGCACGATTCTGCACGTCGACATGGACGCGTTCTTCGCGATGGTCGAGGTGCGTCGTCGCCCGGAGTTGCGCGGCGTGCCGATGATGGTCGCCGGGGCGGGGGATGGCCGGGGCGTCGTGCTGTCGGCCACCTACGAGGCCAGGGTGTCCGGTGTGCGCTCGGCCATGCCCACGTCGGCGGCCATCAGGTTGTGCCCGGGCATTGTTGTCGTCCCGCCCGACCAGCGCGCCTACACGGAGGCTTCCCGGGAGGTGATGCAGCTTTTCGCCGACGTGACCCCGTTGGTCGAGCCGCTGTCCGTGGACGAGGCGTTCCTGGACGTCGCCGGGGCCCGCCGGCGCTACGGGCGTCCCGGATTCATCGCTGCCACCCTGCGTGACCGGATCCGGCGCGAGCTCGGGTTGACCGCCACGGTGGGCGGAGCGTCGACCAAGTTCATCGCCAAGCTGGCCTCTGGCCTCGCCAAACCCGACGGGCTGCTGCTGGTTCCGCCGTCCCGGGTGCTGGAGGTGCTGCATCCCTTGCCGGTGCGGGCGTTGTGGGGTGTGGGCCCGAAGACCGCCACCAGGTTGGCCTCGATGGGGCTGACGACCGTCGGCGAGGTCGCTGCGGTGGATGTACCGACGTTGATCGGCGCGTTGGGTAAGGCCACCGGCACTCGGTTGCACGAGCTCGCCTGGGGCCGGGACGACCGTCGGGTGGCGGATTCGGCCGCGGCCGATTCCTCGATCGGCGCGGAAACCACCTTCGCGGTCGATTCGGCGGACCCGAACGTGCTGGCGCGCGAGCTGCTGGCACTGGCTGACAGGACCGCACGGCGGGCCAGGCTGTCGGGTGTGCGCGGCCGTACGGTGTCGATCAAGGTGCGGTACGCGGATTTCACCACCGTGACCAGGGCGGTGACGCTGGCCACGCCGACCGACGTGTCGCACGCGGTGTACTCCACGGCACACGATCTGCTGTCGAAGCTCAGGGCCGCCGGTGCGGGACGGGTGCGGCTCCTTGGCGTTCGGTTAGAGGGTCTGGTGGCCGCCGACGAGGTCGTCGAGCAGTTGGAGCTGGGGGCGCAGGATCCGCGACCAGGGTGGCGCGAGGCCGAAACCGCCGTGGATCGGGCGGTGGCGCGCTTCGGAGCGTCGGCGATACGTCCTGCCGCGCTGGTGGAACGGCCCGAACGGTCCTGACTGGTCGTCCCGAGGGTGTGAAAACGACCCAGATTTCGTCGCCCGCTAGTGGACCGTGCAGACTACTCGTATTGTGGTGTCAGGCCGTTGATTGACGGCCGTACGATGTGACCCACCAGCGTAGGTCAGGTGCCGGAGGAGGGGACCCATGCCGCTCTCCGAGCACGAACAGCGGATGCTCGACGAGATCGAGCGAGCGCTCTATGAGGACGACCCGAAGTTTGCGACCAGCGTCAATGTCAGCCGCATTCGTCGACGTCGGCCCATCGTCGCGGGTTGTCTGTTCGTTGCCGGTCTTGTCGCTCTCGTCGTCGGCGTCATCGCGACGCAGAGTTTGCTCGCGGTCGGCGTTGTGGTGAGCGTGATCGGCTTCCTGACGATGGTCGGTGGCGTAGGACTGTTCGTCTTCGGCCAACCTGGAGCGCGTGCGGCCAAGGGCGTGGAGAAGGGTTCCTCGAAGTCCGGGTCTTCGCTGGGCAACCGAATGGAAGAGCGGTTTCGGCGTCGTTTCGACGAGCCCGGTCAGTAACTCTCACGTTTCCGCGATCGCTGTGTGCTGGTTTGCGCTGTCCCGACTGAGCGCTGACGCCCCGGCAACGCCCGCTGGCTGGGACGATGTGCCGTGCTTGTCGGTCCTGCCACCAGGCCGCTCGCTACGCCCGCCACCAGCCCCGCACAACGCCGGACACCACGCCCCGCGCTACTCCCGCCACCAGGCCGGCCGCACCGATCTCGGTACCGATCGCTCGATCAGGGACAACGGGGCGTTGCGGTCGAGCGCCTCGGCGATGGCGGTGGCCGCCGGCCACAACGACTCGCTGCCGGGCGGCAGCGTGGCCGTCGTGGTGACGGCGTGCTGCCCTGCGGGCTGCGGTTGCGGCGTTGGTTGACCGATGTCGGTGGGTGCAGCCGCGGTCGGCGGCGCGTCCGCCCCCGAGGTCCCGACGTGCTGCCCGGCATGCTGCGCCCCTGGCTGCGCGTACCAACCGCTCTCGACCTGTATGACGAGCCTGCGCAGCGTCGCCCGCTCCTGGTCCGGCAGATGCGTCGCGCGCGCCAGGCGGTTTGCCACAGCACGGGCGGACTCCGCCGGGTTCAGGGCGATCCCGTGGTCGATCGCGAGATCCTCGACCTCGTTCCACACCGCAGCAGCCGCCCCTGGTCCCCCGGCTTCGGCCACCGATCGGCGCCGCGTTCGTCGGCGTTTCCTGACGACGGTCGGTCCGGCCGCAGCGGCGGCAAGCACCAGCGCGATCGCCAGCAGCCACCACAAGGTCGTCGAAACTCTCGGCTGGTCCGCGTTGAGCGGAGCCGCCGCGGTGGATCCCGCCGCCGTCGGGCCGTCGATCTCCCCGTCGTCGGGATTGAGACCCCCTGACGGCGCGGCGCCGGTGCTGGCCGCACCCGACGTCGACGGGGTTGCTGCCGTCGTCTGAGTTCCGTCGGTAAAGCCCTGCTGACCTCCTTGGCCGCCGCCGAGCGGCGTCGGATCGAATCGCACCCATCCTGCGTTGTCGAACAGCACCTCCACCCAGGCGTGGGCATCGTTGCTGCTGATCAGATAGGTGCCGTCCGGTTGTTTGACGCCCTGGGTGAATCCGATCGCGACCCGGGCAGGTACCCCCGCAGCACGCAGCATGATGGCCATCGCCGATGCGTACTGCTCGCAGAATCCCGTTCTGTTGTTCAGGAAGTCGACCAACTTGTCGCCGCTGTCACCCCGCGGGACATCGAGCGAGTACGTGAAGCCGTTGGCGGGGTCGGTGAACCAGGTGCGTAAGGCTTCCGCCTTGTCGAAGGCGGTGGTGGCGCCGGCGGTCACCTGCGTCGTCAAGGCGATCACATCGTCCGACAGGGTTCCGGTGTCGGTGAGAGTGCCGCCGCCGGTGACCGTGTCCGCCCGCAGTTGGTCGGCGCCGCGGCGGACGGTGGACAGGGAGATTTCGTACGGATCGGGTTTGACCGGGTCGGCCCGGTGCACGGACTCCAGCGCGGCGTCGTAGAACCAACCGCTGCCCAATCCCGCGAGCGAACTCGTGCCGTCGTAGATCGGGAGGAACTGGTCGCGGTAGTTCACTGAGGTGACGGTGACGCGCCGCGGGATCGCGACCCCGGGTGCCGATTGCGGTGCCGTCGGTAGATCTCCGTTCGCCAGGGTGTCCACCGACCATCCCTCGTCCGGCGTCCACTTCTGCAGGCCGATCGTCCGGAGATAATCGGGTTGATCCATTCCGGTGACCCTCAACAGCGGCACCGGGTCGGTCTGCTGCAAGTTGCCCTCGAGGGACGCGAAGGGGGCCAAGCCGATCCCGCTGGCCGCGGAGTTCCCGCCCCGGGGGAGCCGGCCGGCGGTACCGATGCTGGTGACCGAGGAGGACACCAGCAGCGCGACCACCACAGCCACGGCCGCCAGCACGATCCCGCTGAGGATCGTCGCGGTGGCGGCACCGTCCGTCCGTCGCCCGCTGAGCCCGTCGACGGCGAGCAGCAGCGCGTACAGCGCGGCCGGCCCGGCGAACGCCTGCCAGGGCAGCATCCCCAGGTCGATCGACGCCGGCACCGAGTACATGCACAGCAGGGGAAGGGCGACCAGCGCCGGCGCCCGGCACACCGCGATCAGCATGTCGACGATGAGTGCGGTCAGACCGACGGCCAGCGCGATCAGGAACGCCAGTTCCGTCGATGACGCGGCCGGCGACACCGAGGTCCGGATCTGTTCCCATGCGCCGTCGAGCAGGTCACCGGCATCGGCCACCGCGGCGGCGTTGGGAATCACCCCGCCGTAACCGCCGGTGGTGAACAGGGCGGTCAGGGCCACGGCCGCGGCCGCCAGCTGCAGCAGCACCACGACCGCGGCGGGCAGCCGAGCCAGCCGAGCCCCGACGCCGACCAGCCAGATCACCGCGACCACCTCGATCGTCGGCCACAACCAGGAGTCGCCGCTGACCATCGGCGGTATCGCGGTCATCGAGGCCAGCACGGCCAGCGCACCGAGCAGGGTGGACCAGAAGTAGATGTCGGTGGACTGCGACGGCGTGGCTGCGGCGGCGGTCCCCGCCTGCCCACGGCCACCGCCGGCACCGGGGCCAGGACCTGATTCTTCGCCGGAAGGTGGCCGTTGGATCGGCGGTGCGACCGTCATGACGTGCTGCTCATCCCGGTGCTCATCGTGCCGCCGGCATCGGAACCTGGCGATCGCCGGTTCGCTGGTAGGCGGGCGAGCCGGAACAGGCCCGGTTCCAGGCCAGCGCCAGCGGCTCGGCGGCACGCACGGGCACCACCCGCCAGCCGGCCGCCTGCAGGATGCCGATGCCGGTCGAGCGCGCTGACGGCCCGTGTGCACCCCAGTCGGCGGTGTCCAGCACCATCGCCACGCCGTTGGTTCCGCGTCGGCGCGCCGCGGCGAGGATCCGCGCCGCGGGCGGATCGATCTCGGCCAGGATCGCCACGATCAGCCCCGATCCGCTCACCGCGGTGTGTGCCATCGTCGTCGCCGGGTCCGGTTCGATGACGGCCAACGCTGCCAGCACGTCGTCGGTGATGTCGCGTCCGCTGGCCAGCACCGCACCGGTGTGCGTGGTGACCCGGATCTGGTGGTCGGCCTCCAGCAGATGCAGGCTGATCGAGGCGGTGAGCGTCACCGCCGTCTCCAGGCTCGAACCGGTGCCCTCGCCGCGGTGCGCGGTCGCTCGGTGGTCGAGCATCACGGTGGCGCCGCCGTGCGAGACCGGTTCCTCGAGCCGCACCATCAACTCGTCGTGCCTGGCCGATGCGCGCCAATGGATGGTGCGGCTCGAGGA
>Ga0209385_1000162_pt1 | contig 24933 bp, 24 predicted proteins | sample NGEPerB_FD_184506 | JGI IMG/M metagenome (GOLD analysis project Ga0209385, IMG submission 184506) | Arctic peat soil microbial communities from the Barrow Environmental Observatory site, Barrow, Alaska, USA - NGEE PermafrostAB12-B... | ecosystem: Environmental > Terrestrial > Soil > Wetlands >... | reverse complement strand
CGTCCGCCCCGAAAGCACATTTCAGTCCATGAAGATCGTCATCGCGTCCGACGCGAAACAACCGAATGAAAGCTACCGCGGCGCTCTGTTCGCGGCCGGAGCCCTGCCCGAAGAGGTCGTCGTCGTGCTCCCCGGGGACGCCGACCCCGGCGCGTTCGACGGCCTGCTTCTCGCGGGCGGCAGAGACGTGGACCCCGCTCGCTACGGCGAAACCCCGAAGACGCTCGCTCTCGAGCTCCACCCCGAGCGGGACACCCTGGACTTCGCTCTCTTTTCCACTGCGGAAAAGCTTCAGGCCCCCATCTTCGGGATCTGCCGCGGGCTTCAGGTCGTGAACGTCGCGCTCGGGGGCACTCTGTGGCAGGACCTAAAGGCCCAACGCCCCCGCGACGTCGCGCACGACCCCGATTCGGACCCGTCGGGCGCTCACGCCCATCAGGCTCACGTCGTCCGCGCGCGGCCCGGGGGGTCCCGCTCGCGATTCGCCACTGTGATCGCCGCCCTCGACGGCGCAACCGTGAACTCGCGCCACCACCAGGGCGTGAAAGATCTGGCTCCGGGTCTCGCGACGTTGGCCGCTTCGCCGGACGACCTCGTCGAGGCGCTCGAACGGCCGCAGGGCGTCTTTCTCGCCTGTGTGCAGTGGCATCCCGAGAATCTCGTCGCGGAGCGCAGACAGAAGGCGGTATTCGAGGCCTTTCTCGACGCCTCCCGCTCGCACGCGCGCGCCAGCGACCTCGCCTTTTCCTTCGGCTCTTCTCATCCCGGTTCGCCGCCTTCGGCCGGCGGAAACAATCGCCCTCAATGACAGGAGACTCCATGAATCGCTCTCTCTCTTCCCGGCCCGCCCGGCTCGCCCTCCTCGCCTTCGTCCTCGCCGGAGGTCCCGCGTTCGCGGCCGAGGTGCCGAAGCCGAAGGCACCCGAAGCGCCTCCCTTCGAGGTGGCGCAGCCCTCCCCGAACCTCTGGTACGGCCGGTTCGGCATCACGAACTGCTCGTGGATCGACACCGGCGACGGCGTTCTCGTCATCGACACGGGAGCGACGGCTTTGGACGCGAAGAACCTCAAGGCCGAGGTCGCGCGGACGACGAAGAACAAACCGATCCGGTGGATCACCATGACCCACCTGCATTCCGACTCGAACGACGGGTTCTCGTCGTTCCTTCCGACGGACGCCACGATCTTCGTGAACGCCCGCGCCACGGGCATCCTCGCGACTTCTTTCGCGCAGGGGAAGACGAAGCCGCCCACCGTCATCGGCGTCAGCGACCGCATCGCGCTCGTCGCCGGCAAGCGGGCCTTCGAGATCGGCATCCCGTCCGGGAACGCGCATACCGCGTACGACATGTACGTCTTCGACATCCCGACGCGCACCGTGTTCGTGGGCGATCTCGTGACGCCCGACCGCTGCCCGATGCTCTCGGATCCCGACAGCGACCTGAAGGGCTGGATCGGGATTCTCGAACGGCTCGACTCGCTGGGCGCGCAAGGCCTCGTTCCCACCCGCGGCAATCCGACGACGGCCGCCTCGGCGGAGATCGGGAAGACCCTCCGCTACCTCAAGTCGATGCTCGGCTTCCTCACCGAAAAGAAGAAACAGAACGCGCCCGAAGCGCGCCTGACCGGCGAGCTGGCCTCCGAAAAGCTGGGCGACTACTGCCCACGCGAGCTGAGCGCGATCAACGCGCTTTCGGTCTACCGCCGGATTCTGAACGACGGGACGACGGTGCCGGGGAGCGCCGCCTCTGGCCCCGCGCCGAAGTAGTCACAGGGGCTCTCGCCTCCACTCCGGTCTCCGTCCGCGGGAAGCGGGCCTCGACCGTCGTCTGGATGCCGCCGCGGGGCGTGAAGACGCCCCGCACGGCCATCCGGCGCGGTTCGAGCGCGCGGACGAGATCCCCGAGGACGCGGTTCACGACGTTCTCGTTGAAGATGCCGAGACTCCGAAAGGCGTTCACGTACTCCTTCAGAGATCTCAACTCGACGCATCGGCGGTCGGGAACGTACGTCACCGTGAGCGTGGCGAAGTCCGGCAGGCCCGTTTTCGGGCAGATCGACGTGAACTCGGGAATCGTGATCGCGACCTCGTAGTCCGCGGCGTATTGAGACAGCCAGGTCTCGAGCCCGGGAAGCGCGTCGCGGACTCCCGAGGCCGCGTGGCGGTCGGTGTAGCGGGGCATACCGGGAGAATAGCGCGGCGGGGCCATGTGGCACGCGTTGTGCGAAGATCCCGTTCGTCATGGGATTCACGCCCGAAAAGCGCGCCGCGCTCCTCAAAGATATCCGCCAACTCCTCCTCATGGCCGCCGTCATCTTGACGGGACGGTCGGTCTTGGCCGATTGGTACGTCGTTCCGACCGGCTCCATGAAGCCCACGATCCTCGAGGGCGACCGCGTCTTCGTCTGGAAGTCGGCTTACCAGTTCCGCGTTCCATTTTCGAAGCTCCGCCTCTTCGAGACCGGGACGCCGAAGCGGGGAGACGTCGTCGTCATCCGCAACCCGGACGGCGGCAGCGTTCCCTTCGTCAAGCGCCTCGTCGGACTCCCCGGCGACGTGGTCGAGCTCCGGAACGAGACGCTCTACGTCAACAAGAAGGCGCAACCCACCGAATTTCTCCCCGAACAGAAATCGGACGACGGCGAAACGATCCTCCTCGGCACCGAGATCCTCGACGGACGGCCGCACCCCTTGCGCGTCCTGCCCGACCGGCCTGCGTTCCGCACCTTCGGTCCGATCACGGTACCGGAGGGAGAGGTCTTCCTGATGGGCGACAACCGCGACGAGAGCCGCGACGCGCGCTTCTTCGGCACGCGTCCCATCCGGGATCTGCTCGGCCGCGGGGTCGGCGTCATGTGGAGCTGGAACCAGCAGTTCTTCAGGGGCCCGCGCTGGTCGCGAATCGGCCGTCCGTTCATCACGGACGCTCACGGCGCGACCCCGAACTAGGCGCGGCAGTTCGTCCCCGGGGCACTATTATTCCGTCCCCGGGGCTTGCTCGCGACTCAAATTAGACTTAATCTAAGAACTGGATGAAATCGAGACCAGAACGTCGTGTAGACACGAGAGCCATGCTTTCGGCGCGGCTTCGGGAGAAGGGTCTGAGGGTCACGCAGCAGCGCGTGGCGGTGCTGGAGTGCCTGCTCGCGACGCCGAAGCACCCCACGGCCGAGGAGGTCGGAGCGGCCGTGAACCGCCTCGTGCCGACCGCGTCGCGCGCTTCGGTCTACAACGTCCTCCATTCGCTCAAGGAGAGCGGCCTCATCGACGAGCTGGTGCTTGGCGACGCCGTCGCCCGCTACGACGCGAATCTCGACCGGCATCATCACTTCATCTGCCGTGCCTGCGACGCGGTCGAGGACGTGCCCTTCGAGACATTCCAGGAAGCTCCGCGCCCGCGCCTCGCCGACGGGCACATCGTCGAGGACTACACCGTCACGCTCCGCGGCGTCTGCCCGCGCTGCACGAAGGCCTGACGCGGCTCAGCGCTTGTCGAGTGGAACGAAGTCGCGGCGCCGCGACCCCGTGTAGATCTGGCGCGGCCGGGCGATCTTCTGGTCGGGGTCGGATAGCAGCTCCTGCCACTGGGCGAGCCAGCCGGCCGTGCGCGGAATCGCGAAGAGCACGGTGAAGAAGTCGGAGTGGAACCCCAATGCCTCGTAAATGAGGCCCGAGTAGAAGTCCACGTTCGGGTAGAGCCGCCTCTTGACGAAGTAGTCGTCCTGCACGGCGATGCGCTCCAGCTCGAGGGCGATCGCGAGGAGCGGGTTCTTGCCCGTGACCTCGAATACCTGGTCCGCGAGCTTCTTGATGACCGTGGCCCGGGGGTCGTAGTTCTTGTAGACGCGATGGCCGAAGCCCATGAGCTTTTTCTCGCCGGCGCCTTCCTTCACTTCCTTGACGAAGGCCGGGACGTGCTGGATGTCGCCGATCGCCCGAAGCATGCGCAGGACGGCCTCGTTCGCGCCGCCGTGGAGAGGACCGTAGAGCGCGGCGGTGGCGGCCGCGACCGACGAGTATGGATCGGTTTGCGCCGAGCCCACCGAGCGCATCGCGTTCGTCGAGCAGTTCTGCTCGTGGTCCGCGTGAAGGATGAAGAGAACGTCGAGCGCCCGCTCGAGGACCGGGTTCGCGACGTACCGCGGCTCGGCCATCTTCTTCATCATCGACAGGAAATTGCCCGTGTAGGAAAGCTCGTTGTCCGGGTAGACGTACGGGAACCCTATGGAATGCCGGTACACGAAGGCCGCGATCGTGGGCATCTTCGCGATGAGCCGGACGATGTGGTGGTCGCGCGACCTCGCGTCGAAGATCTGCTTGGCATCCGGGTAGAACGTCGAAAGCGCGCCGACAGTCGAGAGCAGCATTCCCATCGGGTGGGCGTCGTGCCGGAAACCCTCCATGAGCTTCTTGATGTTCTCGTGAAGGTACGTGTGGGTCGAGACGTGGTGCGTGAAGTCCTTCAGCTCGGCGGCCGTCGGCAGTTCGCCCTTCAGGAGGAGCCAGGCCACCTCGAGAAACGTCGACTTCTCGGCGAGCTGCTCGATCGGGTATCCCCGGTATTCCAGGATTCCCTTGTCGCCGTCGATGAACGTGATCGCCGACTTGCACGACGCCGTGTTCGTGAAGGCGGGGTCGTACGTCATCAGGCCGAAATCGTTCTCGTCGGACTTGATCTTGCGAAGGTCGAGCGCCCGGACCGTGCCGTCCTCGATCGGCAGCTCGTACGTCTTTCCGGTGCGGTTGTCGGTGATCGTGATCGAGTTTTTTCCGGACATGACTTCCTTCCGTCGCAAATCGGCGCGTTTCGCGCGGATTCTAGACCCGCGCCAGACCGGCGCGACGGCCGCGGCCGGGAGCTTGCTTAGAATGCCGGCGTGAACGTCCGCCGCCACCTCCTCGAAGCCGCAACGCTCGTCTCGGCCGCCGTCCTCTGCGCCCTCGTGGCGAACGGACTCGCCTCCCGCGAGCGCAGGCTCGCGCTCGTCGGCAACTACCCGAATGCGCTGAAGGTGCCGGAAGTTTCTTCGAAGGTGAATGCGGGTGGAGCGACCGCGCCCGCGACACCCGCGACGAGCGCCGGCCCGAAGGCCACGGCGGAAACCGCCGCTCCGGCCAAATCACCCTTCGAAGAAAGGCGCCCTGGCCCCGCCACGAAGGCCACCACGAAGTCCACTGCGCCCACGGCTGCCTCCGAAGCAAAGGATTCTTCCGACCTCCTTAAACGCTTCCCCGTCCACAACAAGCCGTTCGTGGAGGTTTCCGGCGACGACGTGGCATGGCTCTTCGCCCGCGGCGTGCTCGTTCTGGACGCGCGAAGGACGAAGGTCTTCGAGGAAGGCCACATCGCCGGCGCGAGGAGCTTTCCCGTGTGGGAGAGCGACATCGACGCGCGCGTGACGGCGCTCGTCGGCGAGGGTCGCGACGGGTCCGTTCCCGTCGTGCTGTACTGCTCCGGCGGCGACTGCGAGGACTCGCACATGCTCGCCCAGAAGCTGTTCGGAGCGGGCTTCAACAACCTCCTCGTGTACCGCGACGGATGGCCGGACTGGCAGAAACGCGGCGGCAAGAGCGCGACCGGGCCCGAATCGTGACGCCGATACTGACGCTGAAAGAGGCGCTCGCCTCGCCCTGGCTGACCGTTCGCGTGCAGATCGCGCTCGGGCTCTTCTTCGTCGTCGCGGCGCTGCCGAAGCTCGTCGACCCGCCGTCGTTCGCCCACATGATCTACAACTACCGGATCGTGCCGGGCACCTTCGTGAACGTCCTGGCGCTCGTGATGCCCTGGTTCGAGCTTCTTGCCGGCCTCGCCCTCATCCTCGGCATCTGGACCCGCACGTCGGCCGCGCTCGTCGGCGCTCTTCTCCTCGTCTTCATCGTCGCGATCTCGCTGAACCTCGCGCGCACGAACGCGATCGACTGCGGCTGCTTCGACGTGTCGGCGGCGAACAAGACCGCCCAAGAGCGCCTCGCCGACATGCGCCTCGTCGTCCTGCGCGACGTCGGGATGCTCTTCATGGTCGCCCAGATCCTCTGGGCGAAAGGACGGACTGGCGCCGGGGCTCCCGCCGCCTAGGAGCCGCTTACGCGGTGCCCGAGTCGCCGGTGGGCTTTTCCGCGTGTCCGCCGAACTCGAACCGCATCGCCGACATGAGCTTGTTCGCGAAGTCGCCCTGCCCCTGCGAGGCGAAGCGCTCGTAGAGAGCCGCCGTGAGGACCTCGGCGGGCGTTCCCTCGTCGATCGCGGCCAGGATCGTCCAGCGACCCTCTCCTGAGTCCGAAACGCGCCCCGAAAACTTCTCGAGCTGGGGCGACTTGAGGAGCGCGATGGCCGTGAGATCCAGCAGCCATGACGCGATGACGCTTCCGCGGCGCCAGACCTCGGCGATATCGGGAAGGTTCATGTCGTACTGGTAGTGCTCCGGGCTGCGCAGCGGCGTGGTCTCGGCGTCGACCTCGCGCCCCTTCTTGCCCGCGTTCGCGTGCTTGAGGATGTTCAGCCCTTCGGCATAAGCCGCCATCATTCCGTACTCGATGCCGTTGTGGACCATCTTGACGAAGTGACCCGCTCCGGCCGGTCCGCAGTGGAGATACCCCAGTTCGGCAGTGCCCGAGGCCTTCTCGCGCCCGGGCGTGCGCGAAATGTCGCCGATCCCGGGCGCGATCGTCCGGAAGATCGGGTCCAGTCGCTGAACGGCGTCCGCATCGCCCCCGATCATCATGCAATAGCCGCGCTCGAGGCCCCAGACTCCGCCGCTCGTCCCGACGTCCAGGTAGTGGACGCCCTTCGGGCGCAGGTCCTTCTGCCGGCGGATGTCGTCGACGTAGCAGGAGTTGCCGCCGTCGATGAGGACGTCGCCCGTCTGCATCTTCGGAGCCAGATCGGCGAGCGTTCCGTCCACCGCCGCGGCCGGAACCATCAGCCACGCGGCGCGCGGGGGCGTGAGCTTCGCGACGAACTCGTCCAGCGACGACGCTCCGACGGCGCCTTCCGTCACGAGCTGTTTCACGGCTTCCGCGTTTCGGTCGTACACGACGCACGTGTGCCCGTTCTTCATCAGGCGCCGCACCATGTTCGCGCCCATCCGGCCGAGTCCGATCATCCCGAGCTGCATGACTGCTCCTTGCGCGAGTCGTGTTTTCAGAAAACGCATTCTTTCACGGCTCCGAGACGCGGGACGACAGGGGAATATGCTCTTAGACCTGAAGCTGGCCGCACGGAGCGGCCTGTCGCGAGAGGAACGCGCCATGGCAAGGAAATCAGGAAAACCAAAGTCCCGGCGGAAGCGGCCGTCCGGAATGGATCTCGAGAAAGCCGTCAAGAAGACCCGGAAATTCTCGCGGCCCTATGCCGTCGGCGACGGAAGGAAGTTCCGGCTGAAGGACGTGGACCCCGCGGACACAGCGGGCTTCGGGTCGGAGGCGAAGCCCGCCGCGCGAGAAGCTCTCCAGATCGGCGTCGAGACGCTCGCGAAGCTGCAGGACATTCTCTACGCGCAGGACCGGTGGAGCTTGCTCCTCATCTTCCAGGCGATGGACGCGGCCGGGAAAGACGGAGCGATCAAGCACGTCATGTCCGGCGTCAACCCGCAAGGCTGCCAGGTGGCTTCGTTCAAGGCGCCCTCCTCCGAGGAGCTCGACCACGACTTCCTCTGGCGCTGCAATAAGCAGCTTCCCGAGAGGGGCCGGATCGGCATCTTCAACCGTTCCTATTACGAAGACGTCCTCGTCGTGAAGGTTCACCAGGAGCTTCTCGAAGGAAGCAAGCTTCCACGACGATTGATCAAGAAGAACATTTGGGAGAACCGCTACCGCGACATCCGGAGTTACGAACGGTTTCTCGCGAACAACGGCGTCGTCGTCCGGAAATTCTTCCTCCACGTCTCGCGCGAGGAGCAGAAGCGCCGCTTCCTCGAGCGCATCGAGAACCCCGACAAGAACTGGAAGTTTTCGGCCTCCGACGCGAAGGAGCGCGAGTGCTGGAAGGACTACATGAGGGCGTACGAGGACATGATCCGACAGACCTCTACCGAAGAGTCGCCCTGGTACGTCGTGCCGGCCGACAACAAGTGGTTCACGCGGCTCGTCGTCGCCGCCGCCGTCGTCGATACCCTCCACTCGCTCGGCCTCGGATACCCGAAAATGGGACCCGAGAAGATCCGCGAGCTCGCAGAGGTGAAGAAGGCCCTGCTCGCCGAGAAGTGAGCGTCCGGAGCCCGGGTCCGCCTCCTTCGGGGCGCTATGATGAGGATTGATCCATGGCTTCCTCTTCACGTTTTCCAGGCCTGCCGCTTCTCAAGGCGTTCGATGGCGCGCTCAAGGAGGGTCTCCTCCTCGACGAGGCGCTCGGCGGCATCCTGACGGCGGCCCTCCATTTCTTCGATGCGTCGGTTGTCGCCCTGCTTCCCGGCGCCGGTGTTCCGCCCATGACCCGCTCGGGCCGATCCAGCGTCGCCGCCGCCGCCGAGGCCCGGCTCAATCAGCACCTTTCCGAAGTCCTCGCGCAGGGGCGTCCGAAGAAGGTCAGCGAGGGTGGGTTGTCTTTCTTGGGAGCGCCCGTGAAAGTGAAGGACCAAGTGCAGGCCGCTCTGGGCGTCGTCATGGAGACGATGGCCGTCGGCGAGGCCGAGGCCGAGGCCGAGGAAGCCATCCGCATCTTCGCACGCTCGGTGGGCCACGTCCTCGAGCGCGAACGCACGCTCGGAACGCTCATGAAACGGCGCGAGGAGGCCGTCGCACTCTTCGAGCTCGCCTCCGGGGCGTTCCTCTCCCTGAATCCGGACGAAGTCATCCGCCTCACGGTCGCCTCGCTGTCGCGCGAGCTCGAATTCGACCGCGTCACGGCCTATCGATTCCATCCGGAGGCGCGCGAGGTCACGGAGATCCTCGACCACGGCGGATCGACGAGCAGCGAAGGCCAGCGGTCCAGCCGTCGCCCTCTCGACGCGGACGAGTTACTCGGCCGCGCCCTCTCGGCGCACGGCCCCGCCTTCGAGGACGAGCCCGGCTCGAATCCTCCGCGCCGCCGCCGCATGTGCCTGCCTCTCCACGCGGGCGACCTCGTGTTCGGCTTCCTCACGATGTCGCGGCGCGGCGGATTTGCCCTCACGCCGCAGGAGCTTCGGCTCGCGCAGGAGCTCGCGAAGCTCGCGGCGGGCGCCCTCGACAAGGCGCGGCTCCTTGAAGCCGAGCGCCGGCACAGCGAGCGCAACGCTTTCGTGGGCCGCCTCCACACGGCCCTGTCGGGTCAGACGGACGTCGCCGCGATCGCGGCCCGCACCGTCCACGAGCTGGGCTCGCAGTTCGACTTCGACGTCTGCGTCCTCAGGCTCCTCCCCGCGGGCGAGCTGCCGGGCACCCAGGTCGCCTTCGTCAAAGGCGGCGGAAACGCCGCGGCGGTGGAGATCTCGGACGCGCTCGTCGGCCACCTCGCGACGGAGACCTCCCATCTCCTGCTCCCCGACGTCGGAATGGACCCGCACGGCGCCGCGCTCCTGCCGTCGGGCGCGGCCATCACGAAACTCACGCCTCCTCTCGGGCTTCTCGCGGTGCCCCTCGTGTACCGCGGCGCCCCCGCGGGCGTTCTTTGCGCAATCACGGGCACGCGCGCGCGCGCCCTCTCCTCGGAGGACCTGCACTCCTTCGAGGCGCTCGGCGTCGAGGTCTCCCTGGCCATCGCCTCGGCCCGCCTCCTTCAGCAGGAGCGCGAGTCGTACCGCTTCCTCGACCGGCTCCGCGAAGTCGGCCGCTCGCTCGCCACGACCTTCGACGTCGACCGCATCAAGCAGACGCTGTGCGAACAGGCCGTCACGCTGCTCAAAGCGGACGCGGCGCAGTTCTGGGACGCCGACCCCGCCTCGAAGTCCGCGAAGATCTCGACGCGCTGGGGCGCCGACGTGGGCGACGAGGTGGGACGCGCCGTCGCCTTCGAGCACACCGGGCACCCGATCGTCCGCACGTTCCTCGACAAGACGCTCTCGGTCGCCGGTCCCGGCGAGGGCGCGACGTTCTTCCCGGGCAATGCGGGCGGCGCCAGCGCGCCGCTCATCCGCGCGGCCGCCGTACCGCTCGCGTACCACGACGAGCTCATCGGCGTTCTCTCGGTCGGCGCGCGCCGCGGAAGCGAAGACTGGCCGGTGGACCTCAAGGAGCGACTCGACCTCCTCGCCGACGCCGCCGCCGTCGCGCTCCACAACGCGCGGCTCATGAAGCTCATCGAGCAGCAGACCGAACGCGACAGCCAGTCGGGCCTCTACAACCGGTCCTCGCTCGGCAAGAGGCTCGAGTCCGAGCTCCGGCGGGCCGAGCGCAACGGCCAGTCGATCGCCGTCGCGCACCTGCGCATGGACGGCCTGAAGGAAGCCATCGCGAAGCTGGGCGTGGACTCGGGCGATTCCCTCATGCCGAAGCTCGCCGCGAAACTCGTGCGGGCGACGCGCGCGGTCAATTTCGTCGCGCGCGACGAGGACGACCGCTTCTACATCCTCATCTTCGAGGCGGGAAAGGTGCAGGCGCATCGCGCTCTCCACTCCGTCCAGAAGAACTTCCAGCAGGGAATGGACGAGCGGCTCGTCGCTGCCGGCGTCCGGATCGGCCTGAGTGCGGGCGTGGCGGTCTACCCAGACGACGCCTTCGACACCGCGACGCTCGTCCACCGCGCGAACGAAGCGCTCGAGCAGGCGATCCGCACGGGCCCGTCGTCCGTGGTCCTGTACCACCCGCCGGCGGATGCCGACTCGGCCGCGGCCGGCTGAGCGCGGCCGACCATGCCCATCACCACCGGAACCGTACTCGGACGCTACCGCCTCCTCGAGAAGGCGGGCGTCGGCGGCATGTCCGAGGTCTTCAGGGCCGAGGACGAAACGCTCAAGCGCATCGTGGCCGTGAAGGTCATCCTCGGGCCGGTCGCCGCCGACTCCACGTTTCGCGAGCGCTTCCTCCGGGAAGCTCGTCTCGTCGCCGGTCTCGAGCATCCGAACGTCCTCCCCGTCTTCGACTACGGGACCGCGACGATCGACGGTGAAGAGGTGTCCTACCTGGTCATGCCGCTCGTGGCCGGCGGCTCGCTCAAGGGCCGCGTCGCGGGGCCCGTTCCCCCCGCCCTCGCGATCACCTGGCTCTCGGCGATCGCCGCGGCCCTGGACCACGCGCATTCCAAGGGCATCCTTCATCGCGACGTCAAGCCGGGAAATGTCCTCTTGGATGCGCAAGGCCGGCCGCTCCTCGCCGATTTCGGCCTCGCGCGAAGCGCCGAGGTCTCGTCGGGGCTGACGGCCACGGGGACTGTGCTCGGCACGCCCCTCTACATGGCGCCCGAGCAGGCGATGGGCGCGACGCTGGACGGTCGCGCGGACCAGTATGCCCTCGCCGTGATCGCGTTCGAGCTGCTGGCGGGCCGCGTGCCTTTCTCGGCGGAATCGCCTCTCGCCGTCCTTCACCAGCACGTCTCGACGCCTCCTCCCCCGCTCTCGACGGTCCTCCCGGGCACGGCCGCCTCCGTCGACGCGGTGCTCTTCCGCGGCCTCGCGAAAAAGCCGGGAGACCGGTTCGCATCGTGCAGCGCGTTCGTCGCGGCCCTCGGGGCGGCGCTCGCCGTTCCGGGCGCGGCGGCCACGGTGCCACAGGCCATGCACGGCGAGTCGCAGGTGGCGACGATCATCTCCGCTCCCGCGCTCTCACCCGCGGCGCTCGCCGCGCCCGCGTCCCTTGCGAAAAACGCGCCGGAAGGCGCCCCGAAGGACGCGACGCGCGGCGTGAGGGTCCTCCTCGCGGCCCTGCTGCTCCTGAGCGCGGCGGGCGGAGTGGTCCTGCTCCTGCGCGGGACGGGGCGCCCGTCCGCGTCGAGCAGCGCCCCGGCAACGGCAACGCCGGCACTCGCGGCGGCATCCGCTTCGACGAGCGCCGGCGCACCCGCCACGTCCGAGATTTCTTCGAAGGTGAGTGAGCCCCCCGCCGTGCCCACGGCTTCGGCAGCGGGTGCGCCCCGCCCTCAATTACCCTTCGAAGAAAAACCCATCGCCTCGTCCCGCGGCACCGCCGACAACTCGTCGCGCGAGGCGCCGGCCGTCTCGCGTCCGAAGCGAACGTCTTTCCCTCCCCTTCTTTCCGGCGCGGCCCATTCCGGCGATACACAGCTCGGCCCCGCGTGGGAGGCGCTCGACAACGCGCGGCGCCCGGGGGGGCGCCTCTCGCGCGAGAACTTCGTCGATGCGATGGGCGCGGCGCGCGCGGTCCTCGCCCGCCGTCCGACGCCGGAGGCGCGGTTCCTCGACGCGTTCAGCCGCGCGGGCGTCGCGTTCGCGGACGGTCGCGACGCCGAGGCCTGGCAGCTCCTCATGCGCGCGCTCGACGGAGCAGGTCCCGCCGCGAGCTCCCGCACGCTCCGCTTCGTCGAGGACGAGGTCCGCGCGCTCGGCCCGAACCCCGGGCCGGACGCGAACTGGGTCATGGGCCTCGCCTTCGCGGACGTGCGCGGCGACTTCGGCGGCGAGCTCGCGAAGGCCGAAGAGAGAGAGCCGCGTTCCCCGCGCGTCCAGGAAGCCCGCGCGCTCGCCGGGGGCCGGTAGATGCCCGGCGATGAAGGTGAAGGATCGGGGGACGGCTGCTACTTCCTGAGAGTGTCGCCCGCCTTGAATCCGGAGCCCGAGACCGCGGCAGCGATCGAGAGGCGAGGCCCTTTCACGCTCGTGATCTTCACGCGCCCGACCTTCATCTCGTTGGCGCCGAGGACCTCACCCGTGTCGGGGTCCTTGATCTGTTCGCCGACGCGATAAACCGCGAACTCGTCGCCTTCCTTGACGCCCGCCTCCGAGCCAGCGTTGACGTATAGCGTGCCGCCGTCGGCCTTCGCAATCTTGCCGACGACGCCCGACGCGTCGCCCGCCCCACCAAGCCCGGAGCTCGAGAGGCTCGCCTTCGCGAGAGACGCGGCGAGCTTCTGCACGACCGGGCGCATGAGCTTGTCCACCTTGTTGCGGTCGTTGGCACCGCCGCCGGCGCCGGCCACGTAGACGCTCGAGTCGGAGGTCTCGTCTTTCGCCGTGTCGGCCCAGACGATTTCTCCGGTCGAGGTCGAGAAGGCGCGCGCGTCGAGAGCGGCCTCCATCTTCTGCGACCGGACGCTCACGGACGGGAGGCCGCGCAGGAACCCTCCAGGCACGCTCGCATTGCGGTCCGTGACGCCAAGCTCCGTGACGGCGCCCGCGATGAGGTACTCGACACCGAGCATCTTGCCGAACTGGATGGCCGTCTTCGGATCGATGTCGCCGGAGAGCGAGAGGTGCTTTTCCTGCATGATGGCCTGGAGCTGCTCGCGCTCGATAACGCGGTACTTGCCGCTCTTGACGAGCTCGGTCACGAGCATGTCCTGAGCCTGGCGCCCGGCCTCGTACCAGCTCCAGGTGTAGTGGGACGCCTTGTTCTTGAACTCGAGAATCGCCACGCGCGGCTTGGCGCCCTGCGCGAGAAGAGGAGAAGCGGTGAAGAGGGCAAGCAGAGCGACGGCCGGAAGGGAACGGTTCATCGTTTCACCTCGTTTGATTCGAAACGCTATTCTAGGACGATGGAGGAAAACGGGTCCGATTCCGTCCGGATCCCGATCGGCGACGCCCTCGACCTCCACCCTTTCCGCCCCGGGGAGACGGCCTCCGTCGTGGCCGAGTACATCGAGGCGGCGGCAGCGAAGGGCTTCCGCGAGGTCCGCCTGATCCACGGCCGGGGCATCGGCGTCCAGCGCGCGATTGTCCGCAAGGCGCTCGCCCGCTCGCCCCACGTCCTGTCGTTCGCCGACGCGACCCCGGACCGGGGCGGCTGGGGCGGGACCGTCGCGGTCCTCAGGCCGGCGCCCCTCGTGAGCTCCCCACACTACTCCGTGAAGCCGTGAGCGACCTTCTCGACCTCGACCTCGTCATCGTCGGCGCCGGGCCGGCGGGCATCGCCCTCGGAGCGGAAGCCGTCGCGGCGGGAATCCCGCCTTCGCGCCTCCTCATCCTCGAGAGGGGAGAGGCGCACTCCTTCTCGATCCGGAAGTTCTACCCCGAGTCGAAAGTCGTCACCGCGAACTACAAGGGCCTGGCGGCGGTCTGCACGGGAGTCCTCTGCCTCACCGATGCGAGCAAGGGCGAGACGCTGACGTATCTCGACCGCGCGATCGAAGGCAACGGCCTCGTCGTGCGCTATGGCGAGAGTGTGGGCGCGATTCGACCCCGCGGCGGCTTCTTCCTCATCGAGACGCCCGCCGCGACGTACCGCTCGAAGACCTGCGCGGTCGCGATCGGCATCCTCGGCCGCCCCCGCAAGCCCGACTGGCCGATCCCCTTCGCGCTCAAGGCGCGGATCACGTTCGACATCACCTCCGTGACGTTCCGGAATCTCGACGTCCTCGTCGTGGGCGGCGGCGACTCGGCTTCCGAGTACGTCCAGTACCTCGTCCAGGAGGGCTGCCGCGTCGTCCTCTCGACTCGCGGCCTTTCCTTCCCGCGCATGAACGACATCAACCGCGCATCCCTCGAAGCGCTCGAGGAGCAGGGCCGGGTTCTCGTGCTGCGCGGCACGAACGTGGTCCGCGTCGAGAGCGACCAGGGCCGTCCGCGCGTCCACTTCGCGGAGGACGGGGACGGAAAGCCCGAGCCCGAAAGCTTCGACCATGTGGTCCTCGCGCTCGGCGGCACGACCCCCGAGAACTTCCTCAAGACGATCGGCATCGACTTCGATGGTCAGACGCCCGTGCTGCGCGAGGGCTATGAGACCTCGATCCCCGGGCTCTTTCTCGTGGGAGACCTGACGGCGGGAAAGTCGGGCGGCTCGATCATCTCCGCGTTCAACTCCGCGAACGAGGCGATGCGCGCGCTCTGCGAAGGCCATCTCGACTGCCCGATCCCGCCGCGGCCCAGGCCCTGACCCGGCGTTACTGCGATCGATTTCCGCTAGACTCGGCCGCGTGAAAAATCTGACGCCTCCGCCGAAGAAAGAGCGTACGACCGTCATTCGCGGCTCGGGCCTCTACGTGCCCCCCCAGGTCGTCACGAACGAAATGATGGGCCGCATCATGGACACGAACGACGACTGGATCGTGCCGCGCACCGGCATCAAGGAACGGCGCTTCGTCGAACCGGGAATCGGCTCGGCCGAGCTGGGCGCGCGTGCCGCCGAGGCGGCGCTTCGCGACGCCGGATTGACGGCCGAAGACATCGACTTCGTCATCTTCGCGACGATGACGCCCGACCACTACTTCCCCGGAAACGGCGGCCTTCTCGCGCGGCGCCTCGGGATGAAGAACACGCACGCGCTCGACATTCGGATGCAGTGCGCCGGATTCCTCTCGGGCCTCCAGACGGCGGACGCCTTCATCCGCTCGGGCATGTACGACCGCATTCTCCTCGTGGGCGCCGAGGTGCACAGCGGTCTCATGCCCTGGCCCGAGAGCGTGTGGGACGTGATGCTCGGAAAATCGGCCGGGCCCTGCGATCCGTTCTGGTTCGAGGTGGCGACCGGCATGCGTGACCGCGCCGTGCTCTTCGGCGACGGCGCGGGCGCCATGGTTCTCGAGGCGAATGCCGCAGGCGACGGGCGCGGCTTCTTGGGCTTCGCGATGTACACCGACGGCGAGCACTGGGACAAGCTCTACGTGCCCGGCGGCGGCTGCAAGTCGCGCCCTTACTTCACGCCCGACATGTTCGACAGCCTCGGCACGATTCCGATCGTGGAGGGGCGCCAGGTCTTCCGGCTCGCGACGCGCCTCATACCGGCGGCGGTTCACGAAGTCCTCGCGGGCAACGGGAAGACGCTCACCGACATGGACCTTCTCTTCATGCACCAGGCCAACCTGCGCATCAACGAAGCGGCGCAGAAGGTGCTCGGCCTGCCGGACGACAAAGTGTTCAACAACATCCAGAAGTACGGGAACACGACGGCCGGGACGCTTCCCATTGCGTTCCATGAGGCGAAGCTCGCGGGCAAGGTGAAACAGGGCTCCGTCGTCGTCTTCACCGCGCTCGGCGCAGGCCTTCACTGGGGGGCGGGACTGGCCGTCGTCTAGCTCTTCGTTTTTGCGCGTTTCATGAAGGCGGAGAGAGGCCCGGCGGAAGAGGCGAGACGCGAACGATCATTAGGCCTTGACCGGGGCCACGGGGCCCCGCTTACGAAGCACGAAAAGCGAGAGGGCGATCGCCAGGATCAGCACCGTGAGAACCGAGAGCTCGAGCAGGAAGTTGGTGATGGCCGCGGGGGCGGTGCCTTCCATGCGCCCAAACTCGGCCGTCAGGATCAGCACGCGTCGAGTGGCGGCGATCAGCCCGACGAGAAGGAACGGCTCGGGTGTGATGACGTGCTCCCGGAAAGACACCTGAACCGTGTAGAGGAGCTCCACGACGAGGAGGATGAGGAGGATGCGGTCGAGGAGGGCGATGAACTCTTTTGGGAGCGTGCCCGCGAAGAGACTCGTGCCGAAGCTGATGGCCGTGGTAACGAGCAGGAAGATCGCCCCAGATGCGAGGAGCACGCCGAGACCGACGTAAACCACGTCTTCGACTGCCGAGAATGCGAGGGTGATTCGCCTTCGTGTGGGATCCGGATCGGCCGCTGCTGTCATGGGATCCTCCGAATCTTACGCTGGCTTCAAAGCCACCGACGACCCCACCCACGTGAAGTCCTTGTTGAAGTCCACGCCGAGCATCTTCCCGCGCGACAGGCGGCACAGGTTCAGCCCGAGCGTGGGCGCGGCGTCGCCGTCGGGACGGAAGAACATCATCCGGATCTCGACTTTCACGCCGCCGCCGTCCGCCGCGACGAGGCACGGGTCGTAGGCGATCTTTTCCTGCAGGCACCAGGAATCGCGCTCGCTCTCAGGGATGCGCTCGAGATCTTCCGGCGTCGGATCCACGTTCACGCCGCCTCCCGCGAACGAGAAGAGCGGTTTGAGCACGTAACGTTCCGTGAGGTCCTTCGGGACGACCTCGACCTCGGAAAGGTACCGCGACTTCGGGACCGTCTCGTGAGACAGAAGCGGGAGGGAGTACTTGGACCACGTCCAGTACCAGTTCGGGTGCGGCACCCAGCGGACGTCGAGCTCCTCTCGGAAGTCGAACGGCAGCGCCGTGTCCTTCTTGATGAGCTCGTCGAAGACGATGCGGTTGTAGATCCGGCGGACCGGAACCCGGCGCCCGTCCTTCACGCGGAAGAGGCGTCGCCCCTCTTTCACGAGCATCCGCGGGTCCAGGGCGTCCACGCCGAGGAGAAGCCGGGTCGCGTGGAAGTCGATCGCCGTTTTCTGCTCTTCGGGCAGGAGGTCCAGAAGAACGACCTCTTCGGGATCCGCGTCGCCGACGATCGTGCGGCGGAAAAGATCGAGAAGGCCGGCGCGTGTCAGACCGGAGAAATACGGACTCCAAGGACCTTTCGGGAGGCCGTTCACCCGGGCGAGACAGTCGCTCCACGCGTCCGCCTGAAGCACTTCGAAGGCCGAAAGCGAAGGAAACCCCTGCAGCTCGATGAGCCGCGGCACGAGACGGCCGTCGTTCCCTTTCACGATCGCGAAGTCCACCTGCGCGAGCGAGGGAAGGGCGTCCATCCCAGGCGTGGCCCAGCGCTCCGGAATCGCCCGCTTCATCCGAACGAGCGCTTCCGGCTTTGCGAGCTGCGCCACGATCGCGCGCGCTCCGTCCTCGAGGGCAGCCGTGAGCTCGTCCGTCAGGAAGACCGGCGTCTCGGCAAGGCGGAATCCCGGCTCGCGGCCGGTGCGCCGGACGAGGTCCCCCGCGTAGGACGACGCGAGCTCGTCCGTGAACGCGACGTTGAATGCCGCCCGAAACTCCGGATGCATGGCGCGCGGAGTTTAGACCTTCACAGACCGCGATCCCGCGCGCGAAAGTTCCGCGCGGGTCTACACGTTGAACTTGAAGAGCAGGACGTCGCCGTCTTTCACGACGTATTCCTTGCCCTCCTGGCGCACCGCGCCCGCTTCGCGCGCGGCGGCCATCGAGCCGGCCTTCAGGAGGTCGTCGTAGGCCACGGTCTCGGCCTTGATGAAGCCGCGCTCGAAGTCCGTGTGGATGACCCCGGCCGCCTGCGGAGCCGTGGCGCCCGCGTGGATCGTCCAGGCGCGCACCTCTTTCTCTCCCGCCGTCAGGTACGTGCGGAGGCCGAGGAGGTGGTACGCGGCGTGGATGAGCTTGCCGACTCCGGACTCCTCGACGCCGAGGGACCCAAGGTACTCCTTCGCGTCTGCTTCCGGCAGCTCCGAGAGCTCGGCCTCGATCTGCGCCGAGATCGCGACCGCCTCCGAGCCATGGTGGGTCGAGGCCCAGGCGCGCACCTTCTTCACGAGCGGGAGGTCGTCGGCGTTCTTGAGGTCGCCCTCGGCCACGTTGCACGCGAAGAGGGTCGGCTTCATCGTCATGAGGAAGAAGGGGCGCGCCGCGTCGTGCTCGGCCGAGTTGAGGTCGAGCGTGAGCGCGGGCTTTCCGGAATCGAGGTGCGGGATGAGTTTCGCGGCAACCGCCATCTGTGCGATCGCTTCCTTGTTGCCGCCGCGCGCGAGCTTTTCCAGCCGCTCCCTCTGCTTCGTCACGGATTCGAGGTCCGCGAGGACGAGCTCCGTCGTGATCGTCTCGATGTCCGCGATCGGGTCGAGCGTGTCCGAGACGTGGACGATGTCCTTGTCCTCGAAGCAGCGCACGACCTGGACGACCGCGTCCACCTCGCGGATGTGGGAGAGGAACTTGTTCCCGAGGCCCTCGCCCTTGCTCGCGCCCTTCACGAGGCCGGCGATGTCCACGAACTCGAACGTCGCGGGGATGATCATGGACGTCTTCGCGATCTTCGCAAGCGGCACGAGCCGCGCGTCGGGCACGACGACGATGCCCACGTTCGGCTCGATCGTGCAGAACGGGTAGTTCGCCGCCTCGGCTTTGCGGGTCTTCGTGAGGGCGTTGAAGAGGGTCGACTTCCCGACGTTCGGGAGGCCGACGATGCCGGCTCGGAGCATGGCCGCGGAGAGTACCAGCACCCCGCGCTAGGATTCCGTCTCATGAAGACAACCCGTCGAACGACCGCTCTCGGCCTCGCGCTCCTCCTTTTCTCATCCGGTCCGCTCGCCGCCGCGCGGAGGCCCTCGAGAAAGAGCCCGCACACGCAGATCGCCGCCGTGTGCCGCGTCGAAACGGCCCCCGCCGAGAAGGTCCACAAGAACCAGCGCCGCTTCCTCGAGTTCGACGTGACGATCATCTCGTTCGAGAGGGTGCCGGGGGACGCGAGTGCCGACTCGAGTCTCCCGATTCTCCAGAGCGGCCGCGTGCACATCGTCCACGACATGTCGTGCGGCGGCGAGCGGATCGCCCTCGCGCCCGGCGACGCCGCCGAGATCCGCGGCGAGTATGTCGCGGTCCCGGGCGGGAAGGACCTCATCCACTTCACGCACCCGGCCGACGGCTCGTGCGGGCAGAAGGGCGGACACCCGGACGGCGGGATCCGGAAGATCGACGCCGGGGCTCTCAAGAAGGCCGCCTGAGCCCGGCCCCGCGCCCGGACGTCGCCCGCGCGGGCGCTGAGCGCCTTTTTGCCGCGTGGGACGCGTACGCGCGGGCGTTCGCGGCGATCACGCGGCGGGCGCCCGTGCGCTTCTCGGCGCGTGACTGGCACAGCGGCCGCGCGGACGCGCTCGAGCGCCTCGAGCTCTACCGGGCGACGGTCGACCCCGCCGTCCTGGACCTCGCAGGGATTCTCGGCCCCGGCGTCGAGGACAAGCGCGTTTGGACGGGCATGAAGGCACGCTTCTCGGCGCTCGTCGCCGGGCGGCGCGACGCCGAGCTCCTCGAGACGTTCTTCAACTCGGCCTCGCGTCGGATCTTCCACACCGTAGGCGTCGACGACCGCGCCGAATTCGTGACGCCCGAGCCCGCGCTGCGCCCGGTCGAGCCCGCGGGGCGCTTCCTCGCCTCATGGAGCGGCCGGCCCGGCCGGGAGGCCGCGATTCGAAGCGCGCTGAACGCGTTCCCTTTCGCGGCCGGGTGGGAAGACGCCGGGCGCGACGCCGCGCTCGCGACCCGCAGACTCGACGCCGTCCTCACGCAGGCCTGGGGCGCGCCCAACTTCGACGCGCTCGACCTCCTCCGGCCTGTCTTCTATCGGAGCAAGGGCGCCTACCTCGTCGGCCGCGTGCGGAAGGGCGACCGGCAGCGCCCCGTCGTCTTCGCCCTCCTGAACCGAACGGGCCGCGTCGTTGTCGACGCCGTCCTCTGCGACGAGGACGACGCCTCGATCGTCTTCAGCTTCACGCGCTCGTACTTCCACGTGGACGCCGAGCACCCGGCCGCGCTCGTCGCGTTTCTCGAGACGCTCATGCCGAAGAAGCCCGTCGGCGAGCTCTACAACGCCCTCGGCTTCAACAAGCACGGCAAGACCGAGCTTTACCGCGACCTCCTCCGCCACCTCGCATCCTCGGACGACCGCTTCGTCGAGGCGCCCGGCGCGCGCGGCATGGTCATGCTCGTCTTCACGCTCCCGTCCTACGACGTGGTCTTCAAGGTCGTCCGCGACTCCTTCGCGCCCCCGAAGACAGCAAGCCGCGCGGATGTCCTCGACAAGTATCGACTCGTCTTTCGGCACACGCGGGCGGGCCGTCTCGCCGACGTCCAGGAGTTCGAGCACCTCTCCTTCCCGGTCGCGCGCTTCGACCCGGCGCTCCTCCACGCCCTTCTGAAAAGCGCGGCCGAGACCGTCGAGGTCCGGGGGGAGGAGGTCGTCCTCCACCACCTCTACACGGAACGGCGTCTCACACCGCTGGACCTCTACCTCAGGGACGCATCTCCCAAGCAGGCGCGCGCCGCGATCGTCGACTTCGGGGAGGCGATCCGCGACCTCGCGAAAGCGAATATTTTTCCGGGCGACCTCCCCCAAAGAACTTCGGCCTGACCCGGCACGGCCGCGTCGTCTTCTACGACTACGACGAGATCGTGTTTCTCACGGTCGTGAACTTCCGCGAGCTGCCGGCCGGGGCCGACGAGGACGCCGCGACCTCGGAGCCGTCGTTCTACGTGGGGGAAAACGACGTCTTCCCCGAGGAGTTCCTCACGTTCATGGGCCTCAGGGGCGCCGCGTTGGAGGGCTTCCTCGAGCGGCACTCCGACCTCCTCGAAGTGCGGTTCTGGCTCGACACCCAGCGGCGCGAGCGCGCCGGCGAGATCGTCGACGTCTTCCCGTACGCGACGGAGCGGCGGCTACGTCCAGACGGCGTCTGATTTCGTCCGACTACTCGATGACGTGAATGTTCCGCTTCGCGCACATCTCCTTCAGGACCTTCGGCCACACGGTGACGCTGACTTCGCCGAGGTGCGCCTTCCGGAGCAAGAGCATCAGCACCCGTGACTGGCCGATGCCGCCGCCGATCGAAGGCGGGAGCGTGCCGTTCGCGATGCCCTGATGGTAGGGGTATTTCAGGAAGTGGAGCTGGTGCGTGAGCTCGAGCTGCTTCGTCAGCGTCTCGGCGTTCACGCGGACGCCCATGGACGAGAGCTCGTGGCGCCTCTTCGTGACCGGATTCCAGACGAGGATGTCGCCGTTCAGGCCATGCATCATCCGGCCATCCTTCGTGTGCGTCGGCGTGACCCAGTCGTCGTAGTCCGCCGCGCGCATCTCGTGCGGATAGCCGTCCTTGAGCGTCCAGCCGATGCCGTAGATGAAGACCGCCGGGTGATCCTTGAGGATGGCGTTCTCGCGCGCCTTGCGCGGGAGGTCGGGGAAGCGGTCGAGGATTTCCTCGGCGTGCAGGAACGTGAGTTTCTCGGGCAGGCGCGGGAGCTGCCTTTTCTTCAGATCCGGGAAGGTATCGAGCGCGAAGTCCTCGGCGCCCTTCAAGACCTTCCAGATGCCCTCGACCGTCTTCGTGAGGAAATCGAGATTGCGCTGGTCGGCGGTGATGACCTTCTCCCAGTCCCACTGGTCGACGTAGGCGCTGTGATCGTGATCGAGGAAGTAGTCCTTGCGCACCGCGCGCATGTCGGTCACGAGCCCTTCGCCGGGTTTCATCCCGAACTGCGCGAGCGCGATCCTTTTCCATTTCGTGGCCGCCTGGACGACCTGCCCGTCGATCGGATGCACGCCGTGGTCGTTCGCGATATGAAACGTGACCGGGCCCCGCGAACCGTCGCGGTCGAGGTAGTCGTTCACGCCGCTCTCGGCGTCGACGATGAGCGGGACCTCCACCCGCATGAGGTTCAGCTCACGGCAGAGGCCGTCCTCGATGTACCGCTTGACGGCGGTGATTGCCCGCTGCGTTTCCTTCGGGTCGAGCAGCGGCATGTAGTCCGTCGGGAGTACTTTCTCCAGCTCCTCGTAGCTGCCAATGCCCGGACCCGCGAGGTCCGCCTTCTTGTCGAGGACTTCGTTCTTGTGTTTCACCATGTGGAGGTCCTTTCTTTAGGTCCTTTCAAAGCATGGTTCCGGGGAGGCCCCCAGTTGTCTGGTGCAGATGCATCAGAAGGCGATCGCGCGCCATCCGTTCGCCTATGATTCGCGCCCACGAAGGAGGTTTCCTCATGCCCAGCGCCAAGCCCACGGTGCCCGCCTCGGGACAGAAGATCACCATTTCCGGCGGGAGGCTCCAGGTCCCCAACCACCCCGTCATCCCCTTCATCGAGGGTGACGGAACCGGGCCGGACATCTGGCGCGCGTCCGTGCGCGTCCTCGACGCCGCCGTCGAAAAGGCTTACGGCGGGAAACGCAAGATCGAATGGATGGAGGTCTACGCGGGCCAGAAATCCTTCGACCGCCTGAAGACGTGGCTTCCAGACGAGACGATCGACGCGTTTCGCGAGTTCCTCGTCGGCATCAAGGGACCTCTCACGACGCCGATCGGCGGCGGCATCAGTTCGCTGAACGTCGCGCTGCGCCAGACTCTCGACCTCTACGTCTGCCTCCGCCCCGTGCGCTGGTTCCAGGGCGTGCCGTCTCCCGTCAAGCACCCCGAAAAGGTGAACATGGTCATCTTCCGGGAGAACACCGAGGACATCTACGCGGGCATCGAGTTCGCCGCCGGAACCGACGAGGCGAAGAAGTTCGGCGCGTTCCTCAAGGAGAACTTCCCGGCGCAGTACAAGAAGCTCCGCTTCCCCGACACGACCGGTTTCGGCGTGAAGCCCGTCTCGAAGGGCGGCAGCGAGCGTCTCGTTCGCTCCGCGATCCAGTACGCGATCGCGCACAAGAGCAAGAGCGTCACGCTCGTCCACAAGGGCAACATCATGAAGTTCACGGAAGGCGCGTTCCGGAACTACGGCTACGCCCTCGCCGAGAGCGAGTTCGCCGCCCAGACGTACACCTGGGACCAGTGGGAGAGGACGAAGAAGGAGAAGGGCGAGGCCGCCGCGAACGCCGAGCAGAAAGCAGCGCTCGCGGGCGGCAAAATCCTCGTCAAGGACGCGATCGCCGACATCACCCTCCAACAGGTTCTCACCCGGCCCGAAGAGTTCGACGTCATCGCGACCCTGAACCTCAACGGCGACTATCTTTCGGACGCCCTCGCCGCGCAGGTCGGCGGCCTCGGGATCGCGCCGGGCGGGAACATCAACTACGTGACCGGCCATGCCATCTTCGAAGCGACACACGGCACGGCGCCGAAGTACACGAACCTCGACAAAGTCAACCCGGGCTCCGTCGTCCTGTCGGGCGAGATGATGCTGCGGTACATGGGCTGGAACGAAGCCGCCGACCTCGTTCTGAAGGGCATGGACGGGGCGATCGCCGCCAAGACGGTCACCTACGACTTCGCGCGCCAGATGGAAGGCGCCACGGAAGTAAAGTGCAGCGCCTTCGGAGACGCGATCATCCGGCACATGGGCAAGTGAGGAAGAGAAAATGAAAGTCCTCGTTCTCGGTGGCACGGGCACGGTCGGTTCGCAAGTTGGTCGGGACCTTCTCGCGCGCGGCGCGGAGGTCTTGGTGCTCACACGCGACCCGAAGAAGCTTCTGCCCCCGGGAGCGAAGGCCGTAGCCGGCGACCTGCTCGACCCGGCCACGATCCGGACGGCGTTCCTCGGCATGGACGGCGTCTTCCTTCTCAACGCCGTCAGCGCGACCGAGTGCCACGAAGGTCTCATGGCCGTGAACGGCGCGCGGATGGCGGGCGTGAAGAAGGTCGTCTACCTGTCGGTGCAAGGCGTCGACAAGGCGCCGCACCTTCCGCACTTCGGAGCGAAGCTTTCCGTCGAGGCGGCGCTCAAGGTCTCGGGGCTCCCGTTCACGATCCTCCGGCCGAACAACTTCTTCCAGAACGACACCAGGTACAAAGACGTCATGCTCGCGTACGGCGCGTACCCGCAGCCCTTCGGCGACGTCGGCCTGTCGCGCGTGGACGTTCGCGACATCGCGGAAGCCGCCGCGATCGCCCTCACGACGGGCGCGGCGGACGGCGAGACCGTGAACCTCGTCGGCGGGGACGTCCTGACCGCGACGGCGACGGCTGCGACGTGGGGTGGCGTCCTGGGCCGCAAGATCGCGTACGGCGGGAACGATCTCGACGCGTGGGAGAAGCAGTCGCTCGCGTTCCTTCCGGCGTGGATGGTTTTCGACTTCCGGCTCATGTATGCGTTCTTCCAGGAGAAGGGCCTCAAGGCGTCGCCGGAGGACCTCGCACGCCTGACCGCCCTCCTCGGGCACCCGCCGCGGCGCTTCGAAGAGTTCGCCGCCGAGACGGCCCGCTCCTGGAGCGCCTGAGCCCTCACGATAGGATCGGGCCCATGAAGAAGGCCGCGCGCCCGAGCCGCCCCGCCGGCCCTCTCGTCGGCGTCGTCATGGGCTCGACCTCCGACTGGGAGACGATGAAACACGCCGACGAGCTGCTGACGCGCTTCGGCGTCGCGCACGAGTGCCGCGTCATGTCGGCTCACCGGAGCCCGAAGCTCACCGCCGAGTGGGCCGCGAGCGCCGAGAAGCGCGGTCTCGCCG
>Ga0209385_1000161_pt1 | contig 25093 bp, 27 predicted proteins | sample NGEPerB_FD_184506 | JGI IMG/M metagenome (GOLD analysis project Ga0209385, IMG submission 184506) | Arctic peat soil microbial communities from the Barrow Environmental Observatory site, Barrow, Alaska, USA - NGEE PermafrostAB12-B... | ecosystem: Environmental > Terrestrial > Soil > Wetlands >... | reverse complement strand
AGATTCGAGTTCCGCAAGAGTCCGGGGATAGTCCTCCACCACCTCTTCCATGGGTCGCTACACTACCTATTGTGGTCACCTGAGTCAAGTGGATACCCATCTGAGAATATTTCGCCGTACTATCCAAATCATTGCCTTCCCCGATGACAATCAGAGCTTTGGAATCGGAATCGTTTCTCGCGCCAAGCTTCAACAGGGCAGCTTTGAGCGCATCATTAAGTAGAGTTCGTCCGTTCTTAGCATCCTCGACCTCCAAATCGATTTGCGTAGAGGCTTTTTCGAGACCAGTTTCGAGTGGAGACTAGTCCTGCAACAAATTCACCTTGCTGGCATAGCTAATGACGAAACTCTCCGCCCCCAAGCCCTCAAAGCGCTCAGCGATTGCACTGACAACTTCCCGTTCAAACTCGATCACGTTTTTCTGATGCGGGCTGGTATCAATTAGGACTCCGAGCGCGAGTCTCGGATTTGTGTCTGGTTTGGTCTTGTCTTGCGCAAAAATTGGAGGGTGCGTTGCTGTAGTAACAAGGAAGCATGTAAGTAGCCGTAACAAAACCATCCCAAACAGGGTTTTACGCTTCATTTCAACTCCTCTTTGCTGTGCGGCAGCAATTGGTCACTTGGAACATCCTCAAGGAGCCCGCCAAAGGGCCCTGTGCTACCGCAACTCGCGCCTGCCCACCGCCTGCCGCAGCTGCTCTAACGCACTCATATAAGTCGCGAGCGCCTGGCGATAGCTCAACTCGGTCGCGCGATAGCTACGCTCGGCATCCAGGAAGTCCAGCAGCGACGCCGCACCATGCTGGTAGGAAAACTGCGTGATCTCAAGCGATTGTTGCGCCTGTTGCAGGTAGCCTCCGTTATATAGCTCGACTACGTCTGCGCTATTGCGCAGTGCCTCGTAAGCGTTCCTAACATCGGTCAAGACCTGCTGCTCGGCAGCCCTTTCCTGAAACTGCGACTGGGTCAGTACGAAGTAAGTCCGGGCCACCTCGCCCTGGTTGCGGTTGAAAATCGGCAGCGGGATGTTGAAGTAAAAGGCGCCTAGATTCGAAGTACTAACGTGCGAATAGTCAAAAGTAACGTTTAAGTCTTGTTTGGCATTGGCTTTGGCCAGACCGATCTGACTTGTGGCGGAGGTGACGTTGCGCCGAGCGGCCTGGAGGTCGGGACGCAAGGTAAGAGCGCGGGCCTGCAAGTCCTCCACTCGTAGGGACAAAGGTTGGTAAGCGAGGTCGCCGGCGACATCGTAGTCGCGAGGGACGGAATCGAATCCCATTGCCTGCCGCAACGAGCCTAACGCTTGCGCCTTGGCAATGCGGGCCGCGCTCACGTCGCTCTGGAATTGCAGGGTCTGCAACTGAATTTTGAACAGATCGACCTTGCTCATTCCCCCGGCCTTGTACCGCTCCTGGCTGATGTTTATGGTGTGCTGGTAGCTGTTGAGCAGTTGAGTGGCAAACTCCAGATTTGCCTTTGCCAGCAGAGCGGCGATGAACTGCTGGGCCGTATTCTCCACCGTGGTGCGCTCCGCATCCGCCACCTGTGCCTCGGTTACGGAGGTCACGTCCTGGGCTGCTTGCAAACGGTGTTGGCGCTTCCTTCCGCGCTCGAAGAGGTACCCCACTCCCACATCGAATTGCGCCGTGCTTTCGATGTAGTTGGTCGACCACAGGTCGGGAGTAAATAGCGGAAGATATTGCGCGTCCCACGACAACAGCGGATTGGGCCGCAGATTGGCCGTGACCTCCTGCTCCTTGTTCTGCGAGATCAGCGTGCGGTTGGCTTGCAGCGTGGGATTGTTCTTCTTTGCCAGTTCGATCGCCTGCTCGATGATGATGAGCACTGCTGGCGTCTGCGGAGCCCCTGCTGCTGGTAGTTGCGGAACACCGGGTGCCTGCGTGGTGTCCGTCGTCTGCGGCAGCATTTGCGCGGACGACGGACATGACTGCGCCAGCACCAGCAGGCCTGCCAGCACAATCGGAATGCGATGCAACCTGCGCGAGAAGAAGTTCCTCATTCGGTGACCGCCTCCTCTTCGTCTGGCAGGACGTCGTTCGGTCCTGCCATCCATGCGTAGAAGGCGGGCAGCAGCACTAGGCTCAGGGCCAACTCGGTCAACAAGCCACCCACGATTACGATGGCGAAAGGACGCTGCGAGTCGGAGCCGATACCGTGCGACAACGCCGCAGGAACCAGCCCCAACGACGCCACCAGCATGGTCATCATGATTGGCCGCAAACGACGCGTGGCACCGAGCAAGACGGCTTCCTGCACGCTGTGCCCGCGACCGCGCAGTTGGTTGATGTACTCGATCATGATCACTCCCGTTTGCACCGAAACCCCGAACAGCGCCAGCAGTCCGACGCCAGTGGAAACACTGAAGTGCGTGCCGGTAATCAACAGCGCGAGAAGGCCTCCTATGGGCGCGAGTCCAAGGTTCAACAAAATCAGAAAGCCCCACTTGAACGAGCGGAACATGGAATACAGGACCAGCATGATGACCAGAATGGTGACCGGTACCACGATTGCCAATCGGTGATTGGCACGCTTTTGGCTTTCGTATTCGCCCGCCCAGTCCAGGGTGTAGCCTTGCGGCAGCTTTACCTCGCGGTTCACCTTGTTCATGGCTTCTTCAACGGTACTGCCCAGGTCGCGGCCTCGCACACTGTACTTGATAGCGATGTAGCGCTGGTTGCTTTCGCGATAGATCATGGAAGCGCCATTGTCCACCGTGATGTCGCACAATTCGCCCAGCGAGACACGCTCGCCAGTAGGAGCAAGGATGCGAATGTTCGCGATGTCGTCGACGCTCTGGCGAAACTGTTCCTGGTAGCGAGGCACCAGATCGAAGCGTTGTTCCCCGATCAGGATCTGGCTCACCGGATTTCCTCCGACCGCGGTCTGGATTGCGTCCTGCACATCCGCGACGTTGATGCCGTAGCGGTCAGCCTTGGCGCGATCGATCTTGATGTCGACATTGGGCTGGCCCAGCACGCGGAAGAGTCCCAGGTCGGCAACGCCGGGCACGCCCTTCATCGCGGTCATGATCTCTTCGCCCCTCTGCTCCAGGTCGTGCAGGTCAGAGCCAAAGATCTTCACTGCGAGTTCGCCCTTCACTCCGCTGACCGCTTCTTCCATGTTGTCGGCGATGGGCTGTGAAAAACCCCACTCCACTCCGGGGATCTTCTCGACCTCCTTGTCCATAGCTTCGATCAGCAACTCTTTCCTGCCGTGGAATTGCGACCGCCATTGGTCGCGTGGCTTCAGGTCAACGAAGTACTCGGTGTTGAAGAAGCCGGTTGCGTCCGTTCCATCGTCAGAGCGTCCCACTTGCGACACCACCTGCATCACCTCGGGAAAACTGGCAAAGATCAGCCGCGCCTGGTCCATGATGCGCTGGCCTTCGGTCGGACCCGTGCTGGGAGACAGGGTCCCCCGCGCCCAGATGGACCCTTCATCGAGATGCGGCAGAAACTCCGAGCCAATCACCCCTCCGAAGCTGAGATACGCGGTCAACGCGAAAACGAAAAGCGCAGCCCCGAGGGCGACCATGCGCCGCGCCAGAATCCACGTCAGCGTCTGCTCATACCGCGCGGTGATCCACGCCACGACCGGATTCTCCCAGGCTTTTACTCCCTTGCGGAAAACCAGGCTGGACAGCACCGGCGCCAGCAGAATAGAGAAGACGAGCGCTCCCAGCAGGGCAAAAGCAACGGTCCACGCCATGGGCCTGAACAACCGGCCTTCGACCCGCTGCAGAGTAAAGATGGGCAAGTAGGTGATGATGATGATTGCAATCGCGTAGAAAACTGGGCGCTGCACTTCGTGCGCCGCCGATCGGATGCTTTCGTCGATGGTGGTACTGGACTGTGCGCGGTTCTCCAGACGTCGCTGGATATTCTCGACCATCACGGCGGCGCCTTCCACGATCATGCCGAAGTCGAGTGCGCCCAGGGAGAGCAGGTTGGCGGGAATGTGGCGCAGGTCTAGCAGGATGGCCGCGAAGAACAGTGAGAACGGAATGGTAATGGCGACGATCAGGGCCGAGCGGACATTCCCCAGGAAAAAGAACAGCACCAGGACAACCAGCAGGATGCCTTCCGTGAGGTTGTGCAGTACCGTGTGTGTGGTCAGGTGGACCAAATCGTCACGGTCAATGTGGGGAACAATTTTCACGCCGGGCGGCAGGACGTGCTTGTTTAGCAAGTCCACTTTCACGTCGATGTCGCGCAGCACCGCTTCGGCCTCGGCGCCCTTGCGCATCTGGACGATGCCTTCGACTACGTCATCGTTGTCGACGACCTTGCCATCGGCGTGACGAATGGCTTTCCCCAGCTTACCCAGACGAATCTTCGGTCCCTGGGTCACGATGGCGACATCCCGCACGCGCACCGGCGTGCCATTCTGCACCTTCAGTACAGTGGCCCCGATGTCATCCGTGTTCTGCATCAGGCCAACCGCGCGAACGTTGTAAGCCTGCTGCCCCTTCTCGATGAAGCTGCCGCCGCCGTTGAGATTGTTCGCCGTCAGGGCCTGCTCCACCTGTGCCATCGCCAGCCCATACGAGACCAGTTTGTCGGGATCGACCTGCACCTGGTACTCGCGCGTCTCGCCACCGAAAATGGACACCGACGCAACATTAGGCACCGACATCAGGTGCTTGAAAACTACCCAGTCCTGCAGCGCCTTCAAGTCCATGATGTCGTACTGCGGGTTCGTGCTTTCCAGGGTATAGAAGTAGATTTGACCGGCAGGACTGAAGTCCGGACCGATCTGCGGATTCAAACCCGGCGGCAGACTTACCAGCGTGAGCTTTTCCAGCACCTGCTGCCGGTTCTGCAGATTGTCGGACTCGTCATCGAACAGGACGGTAATGAACGAAAGCCCTGCCAGCGAGGTCGAGCGCAAATGGGTAAGGTGTCCGACACCATTCAACTGTGTCTCGATTGGAATCGTGACCTGTTGTTCCACCTCTTCCGCCGCGCGTCCCGGCCACTGCGTGATGACCCAAACATACTTGTCGGCCACATCGGGATAGGCTTCGATGGGCAGATTGTGGAAGGAGATGATTCCCCAAATGAGCAGCAGCAACCCCATGGCCAGCACGAGCATGCGGTTGCGCAGCGCGAAATCAACCAGGAACCGGATCATGCTGCCCTATTCCTCCGCCGCGCTGGAAAATTGCAGCGCATTGGTCACGACCTGATCGCCCGCTTTCAATCCGCTGATAACCTGCTGCGATCCATCTTTTTCCTGTGTCCCAAGTTGCACCGCAATCCGCCGGAACTGGTTTTGTCCCGCGGGAAGGAGTACCCAGTCCTTGTCGTGCAGATGGACGACCGCCGATGCCGGCACTACGACGCGCTCCACTGGTTGGCTGGCGCGAAACGCCGCCGTCACGAACATGCCCGCGCGCATGATGCCATGTGGATTGGGTAACTCGATTCGAACCTTTGCGGTTCGCGTCGCCTGGTCCAGCACCTGGCTGATGTTGATTACCTTGCCGGGAAACTTTTCGGCGTAGCCATTCAAGTTGATTTCGGCGATGTCGCCCACGTGCACGCGCGGCAGCATGTCCTGGTACACATCGCAGATCACCCAGACTACCGACAGGTCTGCGATGGTGAACAGGGCCTGCTGATTGTCGAGCGAGCGAACGCCCGTTCCCCCGGTAATCTGCTGATCGACGATCGTCCCCGAAATCGGCGCGCGCAACGGCAGCAACGGAGAAGGATTGGTCACGTCGCTACCCAGTACATGCACCCGCTGTATCGTTGCGTTGAGGTCGGCAGTGGCCTTGGCGTGGACGTCTTCAGCGTTTTCCAGATCGGCCAGCGCGATGGCGCCCTTGTCGTACAGCAGCTTGGCGCGCCCCAGTTGCTTGTCGGCCAGTTGCTCATCGGCCTTGAACTTCTGGTAATCGGAGAACGCCGCCGACAGATCGGGACTGTTGATGAGCAATAGAACCTGGCCCTTTTGCACATAATCGCCAAGTTTGGCCTTGATCTCAACTACGCGGCCGCCGCCTAGCGACACCACCGGCACCGAGCGATTCACATCTGGAGCAATGACGCCGTTGAGGTGTATCTCGTCGCTCACTTTGCGGACTTCCACCGTGGCCAGCGGAAATTGCCGGGGATTCTGCATCGTGAAGACGTTGGGGTCGGTATTGGTCTCCACGACAGCGCCAGCCGACGGTTCGGCCTTGGTCTTCGAGCAGGCCGACAACATCACAGCGGCCAGCAGCAATGGGAGCAGTCCGCCGGCATGTGCCAGCGCTCGCCCCCGCAGGCTAATGCGGTTCTTCATTCAGACGTCTCTCTTCTTGGTCCCGGCATAGCCGGTCTGGACGAGCGGGATTATCCGCTAACGGATGCGTACCAGACCTACAAATGGGAAATTTGTACGAATGCTTTGTGCCACTCGAGGCGGGCACCTGCGCCGAATCAGTTCCAGCAGGAGGGAGGAGCGCGTCCGGCGGATGGGACAATCGCCCCACTAAGCGGGAAAGCTTTCAGAGCCAGAGGATGCAACAGCTGCAAGACAACCAGTGAGCACATCAGGCAGAGCGCCAGGGTCGCCGGCAGCGTGAACAGTGGAGGGCTCGCGCGCAGGAGGTGAAGAGGGGCAACCCCGAGTTGCACTCTCTTTGAGGCCTCCTCGAGTACGGCCTGCGCGGGGTGCAGGTCGTCGCTTGCCGAAACGACGGGGAAAAGCAGTAGGACTCCGCAAGCGAGCGCAAACAGCGACTTGCGATATGGAACCTGAGAAATCTGGCTGGATACACGACGGCCTCGCAAGAATCCGAAAAGGGCCGCCAGACCAAGCGATATCCAAATCAGATTAAGGAGAAGTTCCATAAGTCGTTCCCCGTAGCTTACCACCCCGCGTGGAGAAGTTGCATTTCAGCGAAATAGCCGGATGCGAAATTTATGGAATACTTATTGTAAATTGTATTTGCCTTACGATGTTGTGGGGTGCTTCGCCAGAGCCATAAGGGTCCTGTAGAGGGTTACCAAGTACCAATGCGGAGCACCAGGCCTGAACGAATTTGCATACCTTGAGCTACAGCGAGTGTGTTCGGAACTGCGCATTCCCGGTGACTTTGATGTCGCCCAGATCAGCTGGCGCCCTGATTATGACCCGTTCTTCTATCGCCAGCTCGCACGCCGGGCACGCCGGATCTATCTGTTTCGGGAGGAATATATCTTCGACGTTGAGAAAGCCGTGGTCGTCGAAACCCCTCAGCTTGGCCACGCGACTTACGTCTTCGCCAAGCCGCGGAGCATGGATACCTTTCTCGCTCTGTACGCCGAGATCGATTGGACCCAAATGGACCCAAGTTGCAGAAGCGACCAAAGTGACGAGTACTCTAATTCATTGATTCCGTGGGATTAGTTGGTCGGGGAGAGAGGATTTGAACCTCCGACCCCCTGGTCCCGAACCAGAAGACAGCCCTTTTTTGAAATCAGGGAAAATCAGGAATTGGAAGTGGTTGAAAATGCAGCAGTCACTTACTGCTGCTTCGGCGCGGCTTCAGACCTGATGAAGACGCGCCGGCCGCCGCCTACAGTCCCGCCCTCAGTTCGACAGATTCTGAAGAGGCTTAATGTCCGGCTTCCCTGTGTTCCCTGTTCGCAGTCCGCGCGTCTAAACCCAGATTGGCAGCGTCAAATCGGCGGCGGCGCTCCAAACTCACCACTCTCGTACCTCACTCAAAAAGGGATCGATTGCCGTACCAAGCGCTCGCGTTCGGAGACAATGACCCAGCGCCCGTTTTCTTTCTCAAGCTGTAAATGAGTGATGACCTGCCCGATCCAGTCCTTGTTTCCTCCGAAGCTCCATGTCTTCAGCGCCGTAACTTCCGGACGATCGCCAACCTGGAAGATGCGAACGTCACTCAAACCGAGATGGCGCACCTGCGGATAACGCTCCAGAAAGCGTTGCTTATCGCGCCTCACATAATCCTGCGTCACATCGCGCTGGCGGAAGTATGCGGTGAGGCGCGACGCGTAGCAGGACATTTGTTCGTTCAGGTTGTGGTCACGCAAAGACGACGTCCAGCGCTGCAAGAGAGTTTGAATTTGGGCGCGAACTTCCGGACCGGGAGCGTTTTCAGTTTCACCGTTCCCGGGCGGCGGCGCAGTCGTAACAACTGCGGGCTCCGCCTCGGCTTCGGTGTCGCTGACCCGCACTGCGTTTTCCTGTGAGAGCCGCAATTCATTCACCGGCTCGGTCAGCGGCACTTCCACATCCCAGCCATAGGCCTGCCCTCCAACTTCGACAGGCTCGGTCGAGGTGATCTCATATCGCCCCAGAGGCAAAGTGACCTCGGTGGTGGCAACATCGCTGACATCGATCTTTTGAGGATTCGCTTGTCCGTCCAGCGGCCGCAAGATTACGGTGGCCTTTCGCGGCGGGCCGTGTAATGGCGCGTCGGGCAACTCCAGCTCGATCCGGAGCTGTACCGTCTTGTTGCCTGGGGCTTGAGAGACGAGTCTCTGCGGCAACAGCCACAGCATGATGGTGGCGAAAATGCAGAGAAATTGACGGAAACTGGCTCGACCGGAAGCGGCTGTTCGATCGGCAAAGCTGCTGGACATAGTTCTGCGAATTTTTTCTGGTTGGATGTCCGTCATGACCAACGTGTTCCTGTGGTGTACGCCGAATGTCCGAGTTCCTCCGACAAGTTGAGTCGCTACAAGCCACGCGTCGTCGCCGTAGTACATCACTCAATGGAGAGAGCTTTGCAGCAGCTCCTTGACCGGAATTTCCGTTTTAACCGGAATTTCCGTTTTAGCTCCCAACAGCCTCGCACTATATACCCGTCGAGGGATCCCAGCGCATAATTATTTTCTTTGGCCGGACCTAAGGCTCGGGACAGGCTCCAGACTGTGCCAATGCGAGCCCCCAACTGCTGGTCGCGGCCTTCCCATGCGGTTTTGTCAGACACGCCTCCGTCCCCTCTTGACTCTGGATCGATTTCCCGGCCACGGCCTCATCTATCCCGCCGGAAGCGACAGCCCGGCGATCCGCCGGAGCATACTGCCAAACAACCGCCTTGTCAGATGGCTCTCTGCCAGCAAGAGCCAGTAGTAGCGGGCATGTTTCACCAGCCGTCCACCCGTCTTCACCAGCCGCTGCTGCAAGCTGGTCAGCGACCAGTTCTCGATTCGCTTGGGCAACGCCAGCCGCCGCCACAAATTCCCCAAGTTGTAGGCCAGTAGGCTCAGCGCCAGCCGCACTTGGTTCGAGCGGAAGCGATGACAAGAAAGGCGAGTCATCTTTACGGCTTGCTTGCCTTCTTTGATCCACTGCTCGGCTGTGCCCCGTTTGTTGTAGAACCGCACTACCGCCCGGCTCGGTGTCTCCAGATTGGTCACGATGAATCCGACTCGGGGGAACAACTCCCCGAAATGGAACTCCACTTTCGCCACCACACGCCGCGCCGTCTTCCAGCTCGCGGCTTGGTAGAGGAAGCCCTTGTACCACACCACGGGGCTGTGGCTCGGTCTTCCTACGGGCCGCGTCAGCAACTCCGCGATGTCGCGCTCCAGGCTATCGTTGGCGGGTATGCGAATGGCATACTTGACGCCTCGCTCCTCCAGCGCCTCGTAAATCTCCGGCTTGGCAAAGGCAGCATCGGCGCGAAACACCACTTCCTTCCCGAGTTCTTGTTGGTGCTCAATTTCCGGCAGTAACAGTTCTGCCCAGTCTTCCGCACTATGCACGTTGCCCGGCCGCAGCTTCGCCGCGAGACAGTCGCCCTCAGCGTTGAACAGCAACAGCGGGTGATAGCAGGTGGACTCGAAGTGCCCGTTATAGGCGCTGTTCTCCTGCTGCCCGTGCACCGGGATCTCTGTGCTGTCCATGTCCAGCACCACGCGCTGCGGCGAATCGATCGCTTCCCCTCGGGCGATCAGCTCCCGGTTGATCGCGGCCAGCCCGGCGAGATTCTCTTCTTGGGTCAACAGCTCCGTCTCGAACGACTGCAAGCGGGAGGTCAGTGCCGCTCCTCGCTCCCAGATTCTTTCCGAACCCATTAGCCGGAAGGCGGGATCTTGTGCAAGACGGGCGGCATCGTTCACGTCTTCATAGCCAGCCAATCGGCTGTACACAGCCTGACGCAACAGATCGGCCATCGGCAATTGCGTGTTCTTCCCTCGTGAGTCGGTCAAGTGTTCTGCGATGAGTTCGCTCAACCCCAAGCGTTCATCCAATTCTCGCACGAGCAGCAGGCCACCATCCGACGTTACTCGCGATCCTTGGAAATCCACCTTCAAAGAGGGGTTGAAAGAGAGCTGAAAGGGCTGGTTTTGTTGTTCACCCACTGGGTGCAAGCCTCCGGAGTGTCGTTGGGCCGTCAAAGCCGTATGAATACTGGCGTTGGCGCGATCATACAACCACTTACACAGAGTTCAAAAAGGAAATATGGGCTAAAGCATGTGCGGAGGCAGCGACTCCCCCGAATATTATGAGGAGCTAGGTGGATCCGGATCCACTCTGCTCACTGGGCCTTGATGTCTCTGCGCCGTAACCCCTTGCCCACTCGCTTCTTGCTCGCCAATACTGATGTACAGGTGACAGCGCGGCCTTTAGCTCACTGCGTGGAACCTTCACGAGTTTGCGCATGAGGCTATCGAATCTTTCAAATTCAGTTGATTTTGTCACGACTTGTCTCCGTGCTCGACCCATCCGCGCTTTCTCCTTATTTCACGTAATCCCGGTTCTAGCTCGCGCCCGACCTTGCGCAAATTATTCTGACTCGGAGAGGAGAATAGCGCGCGAACTTGGCTTCTTGATAATGGGATTGCAATGGATTGGTCATTCTCCCTGAGTATTGAGGAACACCACGCACTCTTTTCCGAAAGTGGGTCACGAAAGTTATGCAACCGCTGAAATGCTAGATAGTCGGCAGGTTCTGTAAGCGGAGAACTTTCCTTCGGAATGAATTGGATACCGCAAAGTCGCGGCAGACCATCGGAGGTTTTGAAAAGGTCGAAAGCCGAAAATAGATTGCCAATCGCAAGCGCAATTTCGCTGAATTGATCTTGTTGTTCAAAAACGACGGCTACCCGCTCGTCCAACAGCGATGCATAGGTGAGAATTCCAGCGAGAAGGGGTTGTATGGCGACGACGTAGCCCTTCGATAGCGCCTTCGTCAGTATTGTGTCATCTACTAGGTCGAGGTAGTCAGAAATGCGCACAGAGGCCCATACCGGCAACAGCCCACACTCTCTGGGAATCGGGCCTAATCGTTCAAGTAGGGCCTTTGTACGAGTTCCGCTCTTCCCGTGCCACCGAAGTTCGGTCATGTGCAGCGCTTTACGCTTGCCAAGCGCAATCCGCCACGGTTCCTTAAGTGCAGTCCACGCATCATCATTGCCGAGAAATCCAGCAATAACAACGATCAATGACAAGGAGACCGTTTATCTGATCGCTCCAGAAGGCAAGATCGGAATTCCATCAATTGATGTTTTCACATCATGGGGTTATTCGTTCGGCAAAGCGGTATTGGCTAACGTATTCGACCACCCAATATTACAAGTGGGTGTTATGTCTCCAAGAGCGGCTGGAGAGTTAAGTCCCTACTGACAGAGCGACTTGAGGCGAGCCGTTTTTTACCGTCTCAGCCCCAACAACACGAGGACAGCGACTGCTGCAATCACCGCGACTGAAGGCGAAGCTATCACCAGGCCGAACGCGATGGCCACAAGCGAGACATTAGCTAACGCGGTGGTGAGCGCGGCGGAAAGTCCGAGGTAGCCCAGCAGCGCGGCAATCAGGTTTCGTATTTGAATGAGTATCGTCATCGATCGAAAGTGTTAATGATGAGAAAAGGGAGCGTGCAACTGCACTGCTCCTTTTGGTGTTACTTGGCTCAAGCACCTCCTTCGCCTTCGAGAGTTTCTGAAGCTCCCGTTTGTCGCGGGGTAGCTCCGCTTCCATGGCTTGGACTTTCTGTTCCTGCTTGTTGATCTGCTCCAGTACAACTTCTACTGGCGTTTTCTTGATCCAGGGCTTCCGTCCGCCACTCTCTGTCGGGCGGCTTCCGAGTTTTGCAGCCTGGGTTTCGGGTTGATTTTGTGCCTTCATGGATTCCTCCCTTTGAGTCTTGGTGGTGGGATATATCTCCATTTAAGAGTCGAGTGCTGAGGCCGCTGGATCTCCCGAAAGACCTCTGGTCGGACAGACGAAAAACGGACTGGGACGGCCACGCGGTTCCGCAGCTCCAGACCAGTACACCTCATGTGCGTGCGCACAGACCCAGGCTAGCTGCATGTCCCTGAAGGCGGCCTGTTGCACTTTCTCCGTCACATGCTAGACTGCCTTCATGTGACTACATGTGAATTGCGGCGGTACGCGATCTGTCAAGGCGGTGTCACTGAGTTCATGTTTATCGACCCCGTGATCGTGTTGAAGGTTGTGGTACTCACTATAAATAGGACTTCCAAGCATATGACCACATTTCGCGCTGCGCTTTTTGACGTGGATGGTGTTTTGTTGGATTCGTTGATGCCGCATCTCAAGATCTGTGAAGATAAGAACAAGGAATACCATCTTGGCCTCACTATCCCTGGTCCGTCGGATTTCAGAGAGATCGTGCGTCGAGGAGTTCGAATTAGCCCTATGAAATATTTCTTTATGGCAGTGGGCTTTCCGGAACAATTTGCTGAGAAGGCAAATCGCGAATACCAAGAGATCTTCATGCGAGATTATGCGCCTGCGCCGTTTCCGGGTGTCGCCTGGACTCTCAGAGCCCTGCATGATGCCGGACAGCAGATGGGTATTGTGACATCGAATGTAAGGGCGAATGTCGTCGAGGCGCTCGGAGACAATATGAAGTTTCTTAACGTGAATTGTATCTATTGCAAAGACGACATCGTAGGATTATCCAAGAGCGAGGCAATTGTGTCCGCCATGGATAATTTTCAGGTCAGCCGTCTAGAAACAATATATATCGGCGACCAGCCAGCAGATTGGGACGCTGCTAAGACGGCCGGTGTAACTTTTCTTGGCGTCTCTTACGGCTGGGGCATATCCGAAGGAGATACAGGCTTTCCGGTTGTCACGCACGTTTGTGACATTTATCGCTACATCTCAGCGCATAATCACGAGGAATAGTGAAGATGTCAGCGGTCAGTAGATTTGTGTGATGCATTCCTAACGTCTTCTTTTGTAAGCTCCTCTACCGTTGAGCTTTTTCTCCATATCATCTCAAATTGGCTCCGCAGATACGAAAGGACTCTTTGCTCATTTATCGTCTCTCCAGGGATGTAGAGTACCGAGAGCCCATCGCCCTTGAATGGAGAGCCTCCTTCCTCAGGGACTTCTTCCCATCGATAAAACGAAAGAAAGGCTGATGTTCTCTTGGGTCCAACAATCAGAATCGCTTTAATAAAAGGGTGCTCGGAATAGTAACGGATTGCGCATGCTGACTTGTATAGCCACGGCTCTAGTGCACGATGTCGTATGCCATCGGCTTTCTTCCACGGACGACGGTCTAGATGTGCGACCTTAATGTTGTGCAATGCTTCATCATGAGCTTCCTGAATCCAACTCCGAACCAACACTCTAATCCTTAGGCGTTCAGTGTGACGTAACTCGAATGGAATGTGGTCCCATACGGTCTCACATGTATAGCCAAATACTAGAAGCGTATCGTACTGCGCGGACCTTAGTAGCTCTTGTAGCAGCTTTCTAACCTCCGGCTCATCGAGCGCCCCTGTCACATTTGTAACCGGTGTTAGCCTAACCGGCTTCGGCTCGGCCTGGGTATTCGCAAAAATACGCCCGGCTAAAATTCCCAGACCAGCAACGATCACGTACCACAGAACTTGACGATGTAATTTCAGGAATGCCGCCCAGGAGGAGAGATTCTTGGGCCATTGATCGGGCGGTACAGGTATAACCGTCAAGATTATCCCAATGAGTGCTAGAGCCACTCCTGCCAGACCTATTTTGACCCCCACGTCGACCTCTGTTAATGACCAGCGACCATTACGCACTTGTGTTTCGCCCTTTCCGCCCGAGTCTCAGTGACTCGCACACACTCCGCGGCTGCTGAAAATGATGTCGCTATGTGCCCTGATGAGAGAAATCGCGTACTCGACAGGGCAACTCCCATGGCCAATTTCAGCCGCTGGCTCCAAGAAACTTCACGACCGTAGGCCCACAGGAGACCAGCCATCAGGGCGTCACCCGCACCGACAGAACTGCGAATTGGAATGTTTGGCACCATGATGCGGTACAACTGATGCTCAATGAGAGCGACAGCCCCATCTTTGCCGAGGGAAATAAGAACATTTCGCGCACCGAGCTCCGTGAAAGCACGCAATGCTCTCATTCCCGCCAAATTCGAATCTACTGATTGTCCAAGGGTAGCCTCAGCCTCTTCACGGTTTATTTTGACGAGGAAAGGCTTTCTTTTCAGGGCTGCGAGGAGGACGGGACCGGAACAATCGAGAAAGGCAAGTTTGCCAGCTGAGGTCGCTAAGTTGCATAAGTCACTATACAAGCTCCTTCGCAGGCCAGTTGGCAGGCTGCCAGACACGCATAAACACGAAGCATTGCGGAGATGACGAGCAGCGAGATTCAACAACTGTGCATGTCCATGTCGAGGGACACGGGGGCCGTCTTCACGCAGGATGCTTGCTTTCCCAAATTGGTCCACCATGGCTACCGAGCATCGCGTTTCGGGTAGGAGATCAATCAATTCGAATCGAATACCTTCATCTGTAAGGCGGCGCTTAAGGTACTGACCAACGTATCCTCCAGAAAGCCCTATGAGGAAGGATGGCACTCGAAGGGCCCCGAGAATCCGTGCGACGGTAGTTCCCTTGCCAGCAGGCTCCCAAGTTGCTCGATGACACGACGAGAAGCGTCCCCAACGATTCTCGATAGGGAAGGTGATCTCCAACGCTGGATTGGCACAGACGACGAGTACCGGCCGAGACAACATCCCAGACTGTGTGCTTTTGATCGGCATACGTACCCTTCACACGCGGTGCGGCTAATCCTGGCTGCGGCCGCGACTTCGACTCGTAACATGCACTGTCCGCCAAGCGGCTACGCGCGACCCCACCCTGGGGTTGTTCCAAGCTTGGTATCGGTTCAATCGCTCACATTATGCGGGAGATCCTCAGATGATACAAGAAAATGACAAACGGACAGTATCTGTTGGCCTGGCGCATCGTGCGTTAGCCTGGAACAATCCATCTCTGCAAAGAACATTGGCGAGCTTCTTCTCCAGTGGAGGGTTGGGGCGTCCCATTGGAGCTGCTTAAGCAACAGGATGTTCGTCGCTGAATGACTCCGTTTGCCACTAGCACTTCATCGCTACTGCTATGATAGCGATTATGCGAATTTACTTGGCTGGGCCTCTGTTTACGGCAGCCGAAAGAGCATTTAATTCACAGTTGCGCGATCTGCTTTTGGCTGCAGGTCACGAAGTTTGGTTGCCGCAAGACCATGAGCCACGAGAGAAGACGGCGTCTTTACTCTTCCACGCGGATGTTGACGGTTTGGAATGGTCGGAGATAATTCTTGCTAATATGGATGGCCCTGATCCAGACTCGGGCACATGCTGGGAGTGCGGCTATGCGTATAAGAAAAAACGGATCGTCGTCTTTCGGACAGATTTTCGCGCCGCCGACGAGGCGGGACTAAGCCCGTTCAACTTAATGTTATCCGAATCTGCTGATCATGTATTGAAGTTACCCTTTGGCACAGTCGACATGGTAGCGCAGGAAGTGCTTCTGCTGTTGCAACGAAGGGCCGATTAGCCGGGTATCCTCTGCCGAACCCTTTGCTAGTCAGGTCCAGATTGCCAATTTGGAGGACCGTTTCAGGTCGCTGCGGACATTTGAAAAGGAACGCGCGCGTTGCACGTTCCTTTTGTGTTACTTGGCCTCAAGTACCTCCTTCGCTTTCGAGAGTTTCTGAAGCTCCCGTTTTTCGCGGGTCAGCTCCGCTTCCATGGCTTGGACTTTCTGTTCCTGCTTGTTGATCTGCTCCAGTACAACTTCTACTGGCGTTTTCTTGACCCAGGGCCTCCGTCCGCCACTCACGGTCGAGCGTGCTGCGGATTTAGGAGCCTGGGTTTCGGGTTGCTTTTGTGCCCTCATTTCTCCTCCTTGGTTTTGTCTTGCGCGACCTGCCATTGCCGCAGGACCTGCAAGATTGTGATTGCATATCGCACTCGCTCTTCAACTCCCACGAGCGCGCGCCTATTGCCGCTAACGACTCGGTACGGCTCAAGTGATCGAGTGCTTCTTCACACCCGAAGCCGTACCTCCTGAATCCCGGCGCTCGCATTCGACAGAATCGCCTGCGCCACCGGATCTCGGTTCTGTTCGTTCGTCAATTTGTTCCTCCTTCGTAGCTGTCGTGTCTTGGTCTGAATTGGCCTGCGACGCGAGCCAAGCTTCGAGTTTGCTAATAGCCTTGCGTTTTGCGGGCAATTCGACGTGGGTGTACGTCGAGTTCACGTCCTCCCCGCTGGAATGGCCCATGAGAGTCTTGCGGACTTCCTGCATGACGCCCGCTTCCATCAGGCGAGTGTTGAATGTGTGCCTGAGGTCGTGAAAACGATAATGGTTCAGACCTCCCCGTCTGAGGGCTGCATTCCATGCCGTCTTGATTCTTCGAAGGGGTTGATTGCGGAAGGTAAAAACGGGACCAGTACTCTTGGTGTCCTTCGAGAGTAGGTTGAACATGCGCTGGGTGAGCGGAATCTCGCGGGCTTCACCTTCAGGTGTCTTCGAATGGGTCACGAAGAGCAACCGCCTGGGAAAGTCCACGTCTTCCCATCGCTGGCTGAGGATCTCCCCGCGCCGCATGCCGGTGTCGAGGGCAGTCGCAATGATTCGCTCAAGGTGAGGCGCTGAAGCTGCGAGCAACAGCCGCTCTTCCGGCAGACTCATCACGGGTCGCCGCTTCCGGCGCTCTCGCTCCAGCCGCAGTCGATTTAGCGGGTTTGAGGAAATGATCCGCTCGTCTACAGCCCAATAAAGAACGTGTCGAAGCACTTCAAGATCACGATTGACAGTGGTGTGGGTTAAGTTCTTTTCAGCCATCCGAGCTTTGCGGTATCGCAAGGCGTCGTTCTTCGAGATTTCGGAGATGGCGATCTTGCCGAAGAAGGGCAATAACAACTTTGCTCGGTCGAGGTGATACGGCTTGACCGCTCCGTCGCCAAGGAACCGCGCGAACAATTCCTCGAATGCCATGTTCGGGTTAAACTCGGCGGGCTGAGACTTTCGACCCTCCAATTCCTCCTTAAACTCGCGGTCTAGGCGTTCGGCCAACCGTCGTTTGTCGGTTCCCGTACAGCGTGCATGACGCACTCCACCGACCCAGACGTAACTCCAAAACACACCTCCGCGTTTATACAAACTCACGTTTTTCCTCCTGTTCGTTTTGGATTGCACTGCGGGCAGCCGCTAGGGCAGCACTGCGGGCAGCTCTACCCTAGGGAAACTGCAAGATTCGCCAATATTGGTGCAGGACCGGCGAGATGTCTGAAAGCCGACTACCTGTCCTCTCTTCCAGGTCGGAGCCGGCGTCCCATGACCTTTATCAGAAGACGGGGCGTCTGCATCCAGCCAAGCCACAAAGCGGCAAGAACAAGTCCATCCAGCATTGGCAGTACTAGGTCGGACGGATTGGTCAGGAGCTGGTAAATGAAATAACCGAGAAACCCCAGGGAGAGGAATAACAGAACGAATCCCGGAAGAACCGTTACCAGAATGGCAACCGGCTTGAACCACAGAGGGGCTCGTTCCTGCGGCAAGCTCAGGTCGCGCGACCCGCAGCGAGAGCAAACCTCGGCGTGGCGGGGATTCGGGTGGAGACGCGGGCAGAGTTTTTCGTCATAGCTGCGGCCGCATCGATTACAAAAAAGAGGGTCGCCGCCTGTGATATGAAAGCACTGATAACAAAAGCGCATTTGTGCCCTTAAAGTTGCGAGGGCCCTTGAGCGCCGCCAGGCCTTAGCCAAACAGGTGCCCAAAAGCCTTCACTTTGAATGATTTTGATATTGGAAAACCAGAAGACCTTTTGGGTGTAACGGGAAACCAGATTCCGAAGCGACTGAATTCGGCGATTTGACGTCGTAACGACGAGCACTGAGAAATGGTCGTGTCCGAATGAATTCTGGAACTCTCCCGCTGTGGCGAGCTTCAGGTACAGCTCGATCTTCTTTTTCCAAATGGAAAGCGTCTCAGTCCCCAGATCGACCTCTAGGAACATGGGCCTCACAAGCCCGTTCGACACGATTTCGAAATATCCATCGGGGATAAGCGCTACCGCCGAACTCAGAGGAAGTCGGAATGTTCGCCAGCCTTGGACGGCGGCTTCTGCAGGAAGGTTCCGGAAGATCGCGATATATACGGAGTTCAAGGCGAGCTGATGTTCAACAAACACATCACCGATGAGGAGTTGACCGGGACTTCTGGCAACCGAAGTTTCGGGTGCATTGCCGACAACAGCACCTTTCGTCGTCAACGTGTAGAGAGCCCTTGGACCGCCGGCGCTTCCACTAAAATAGCGCCTCAGCAGTCCTGCACGAGTGAGTTTCAGCAGCCGAACGTTCGCTCGCGTCGTCGAGCCGAAATGCCCCAAATGTTTGACCTGTTCCCGATCGACGATTCGGCAAATAGAAATCTGCTTCAGAAGCTCCCGGTCACGAGGTTGAACAAGTAATCGCGTGCTATTCCCAGTCATCGAAGGCATCTTTATGTTTTGATTGAGGGTGACGGAGATCTATTTCCTGCTCGACTTCCTTTCTCCCTCTTCCCCATCGCCGTATCGAGCGGAGCCGTAGGTCATTTGACAGCTTCCCCGTTTGTGCAATCTCAGGAACGATGCCTGTCGCGAAGCGCCTGCCGTCTGACCGGTACACGAAATTCCGAAGCGGAAGAGCCTTGAGCAATTGAAAGAGCCCCCGTCCCCCATCTAGCTCTTTCGTGGCATCCTCGGCATCAGAGCTTGCAAGCTGAAAGAAAATGCGAGTTCCAACCGCTTCCAATGCCGCCTTCGTTCTTGGGGCCACTTGTCCGGCGAATTGATTGGCGGTGCAAATTCCGACCGCAAATTTCCTGGCTTCCGAGAGCATCGTTTCCAGTGCATCAGAGCCGAGCAGGTTCTGTACCTCGTCGGCGTACACCGTAAATAACTTGCGGTTCTTGCGGGCAAACAGCGCGTGCTTGATCTTGGACAAGAACAACGAAGCAAACGTCTCAGCGTTCTCCCCCAGCCTGCTTTTCGAAAACGAAAACACAATCCACCGGCTCTCGTCCATGACGCTTGTAAGGTTCACGGTCGAGGATGTTTGGCCGACGATGTGGCGTATCGATTGCGCGGATGTAAAAGCAGAGAGCTTATTTAGAATTGGTTCGCGCATCGCTGCCTGCATCGCTGCACTTGCATTCCCATATCGTGATTCGAAGTACTCTTTGGCTTCGCTGGCGTGTACATTTCGTAACAGGTTCACCCGGAAGACCGGGCTAACAAGAAATGGCGCCACCTCCAGCAGGGTCAGCTTGGCCTCAATAAGAACTTCGAGTGTGTTTCTCAAAAGCTCCTCCGTTCTGGCTCCAAAGGAACCGAGCTTCCATCGTTCTTTAAGCAGAGACGCCATCTCGGCAGCGACGATCCCCGAGTTATCGACATCCCCCTCCAAAAGATTCATGCCGATGGAGTAATCAGGACTGGACGGATCGACAAGAACCAGACTGGCGCTCAGATCAGACTTCGTGCGATTCTCGCGTTCGGCGATGGTACTGAGGACAAAAGGGGTCAAATCACCGTGCAGATCGATGACGCAGAATCCATTGCCAAGCGAAATATCTTGTCGAAGCAGACCCTTGATGAGGCTGGTCTTTCCTGTTCCCGTCTTGCCCAATATGCTGATATGGCGAACACGTTGGCTCACAGAAAGACTGATTTGCTGCGTGCTGACGGCACCTTCTTTGACCCGGTAACCGAGCCTGAGGTCTCCGCCCCCAGCCTTCCTCCTTGAGGTGACCGCGAAGTTCCAGAAGCGGGCTGCGATTCTTGAAGCGATACTGGTCACATACACGGAATATGCGGTTAATAGTTGGAAATGAAAAGTTCGTGATATCGCCTGCCGCTTTTCACCTGGGCTGAATAGGCGATCTCGACCTCTTCCAATTTGAACGTTGAAAACGTTCTGCGAATAAACTCTTCATCATTGAGTGATAGCAAGAACGTGCCTTGCAGTGTGGCAAGTTGCTGCGAGAGTGCCTGGTAGTCGTCGTCGGTGAAGTTGAACGTATACAGGGGACGATTCCGATACGGCTGGTCGAGGTAAAAGAATGTGTCTTTCCTGTCGTATTTCCGAAGGACTTCCTGATATGGAAGGCATTCAACCTGCACATCTTGTAAACGTTCGTGCGTCCTGTCGATTAAATCCGGGATCCGTGAGATGAGATAGTTTGACGGCTTGGACACGCAGTAGTGATAGCTCTGGCGCACCACCCGCCCGGCGAAAGCATTTTTTTGTAGATAAAAGAATCGCGCTGCCCGTTGAATATCGGTCAGAGTCTCTGGCGGAGTGCTACGCAGCAGTTCGAACGACTTTCGGCTCACAATCATGAACCGCAAGAACCGAACGAGTTCGTCGTGGTGCAGCTGGCATACCCGGAAGAAGTTCACCACGTCACTGTTCAGGTCGTTGAGCACCTCGATCTTCGAAGGCTCCTTGTGGAAGAGCACCTGGGCTCCGCCTGCAAATACTTCAACATATGCCTTATGAGCGTGTATCCGATCGATGATGCGCTTGGCAAGGCGGTTCTTGCCGCCGATGTAGCAAATAGGACCAATCAAGGTGCTGTTGGAATTAAGGATAGGTGTCGCTCAATCTGTACGTGCAGACCGACCGCAGCCGCATCCAACGCTATTGCTCCGGGTTTGGGCAAGCTAATGGCTGGGAAAATCTTCTCGCATGCAAGCCGCAGCTGCTGCCGGCGTTCTAGGCGCGGTTGCGCGAACGTGTACAACAAGGACTCGGTCGGAACCGTGCTGATAGCAATAGCGTCCTCACGAAGAGCGGCAATGAGTCCTCGGGAAAGTACGCCGACTTGAGCGTCACAACGAACAGGATTCAACTCTAGCGCGACGTAATCAACGCCCGAATCGGAGAGAATCTTCCTGACAAAGCCAACCAAGCTCTTGCTTGCCTGTTCTGACTTCGACGACAGCTCCCGAGTATAAATAAAATCGATGTTGAATCCAGCGAACAGCGCGAGGCACGCCTTGCGTCTTTCGATTTGAATCGCAGCTACCGTTAGAATCCTCATGGATGAAAAGATGAATGATTTAGCTCTGCCTTCAGAAGGTCAGCAACGATTCGTCCAGTTGCTTGTTTGGTCATGACGATGCGAGATAGGACATCAACAAGATGGGCAGGAGAAAAATTGCAACTCACACGCAGGTACCATGACAGATCGCCGACGTCATCAAGATGTCGCGCTAATGCAAGTGCGAAAACCTCATCCACCGACGCAGCAACAAAACCACTGCGCGGAGCGCTGACGCTATTAAGCACTAACATGGGTCGTGGCTGTTAATGGAAGGGTTCCTTGCCCGGTGGAATTCTCAAGAGCGCGGACCTCGTTGCGAAGGTCTGTATACAACAGCGCGAACAGGAACTCGACCGGAATTCTGTAGATCGCCGACAGCCGCAATGCCGTTTTGAGGCTCGGCAAATACCTCCCTGCCTCAAGTTGGGACAGTGTTGCGGCAGTTTTGTGTCCGAGTAAGACGGCCGCTTGGCGTTGGCTCAGGCACATGCGGCTCCGGTACTGCGACAAATTATTCGGTTGTTTCTTTGAGAACATTATGGGTACCTCCTTTTATCCTGACTGTAGCAATTCCGCAAATACTGCGACAGAGGGAAAACTTTTCGATCTAGCTAAGTCAGGCAATCTTGTTGTGGATAGCATAAGATAGAAATGCGCACTTTATAAACCGCCAAACTTTTCCCGTCTACACAATAGAGTGCCTCCGCGTTAGGGTGAGAGCATGCGCAAGCGCGTCAGAAAAGTCGTTCGGGTTCGCCTGATCAATAGTGGCCCATCGGAGGCTCGGCTTATTGAGGCTTTTCTCTTTATGCTTCGCATTGTGGACAAGGAGCCTTGACGATAAACCGACAGAATGGTTTGATGAAAGCATAATTAACCCTCGTTCCACCGGATGCAGGATCAGCAAAGCCCCAAAATCTCCTCAGTCGCCATTTACGCACGAGTATCGTCGGAAGAACAGCGTGAGGGGCAGACCATAGACGCCCAAGTGCTTGAGATTGAGCGTTTTGCTAATGAGAAAGGATGGCAAGTATCTGGAATTTACAAAGATGAGGGTTGGAGTGGAACAATGCTCGCCCGCCCAGACCTTGACCGCCTCCGCGACGACGCCTTGAAAGGGATATTCAATGCCGTCGTGATAAACGATGTCGACCGCCTTGCTAGGGATGTCACGCACCTTGGGGTGATCAAAAGGGATTTGGAACGCAGAGGCATTCAGGTCATCTTCCGCAAACTTCCTTCGGACAACACACCGCTTTCAAGCTTTATGGTCAACATCTTAGGCAGCTTTGCGGAATTCGAACGCGCCATGATCATCGACCGTACAAGACGCGGAGTAAGACACAAGGTCGAGGTTCGCCGCATATATCTCGGCTGTACAGCACCGTACGGATATCGCTATATCCGAAAGGATCGAGGCTCAGGACGAGAGGGATATCTCGAGGTCATACCGGAAGAAGCTGCCGTCGTTCGTCAGATATTCAACTGGATCGACCAGGAGCACCTATCGGTTCGAAAGATCATTCTTCGTCTCAATCAACTTGGCATTCAACCCCGGAACGGAGGTCCTTTCTGGGCCCACTCGACCCTGATCAGACTCGTCCATAGTGAAACATATTGCGGCACTTGGCACTTTGGTAAGAGTGAGGCCTACGCGCCACCATACACAAATCGCTCACAGCAATACAGACGAAAAGCAAAAACAAGCAGCCATCTGCGCGATCGTTCAGAGTGGGTGCCAATCGAACTTGCTGAGACACTTCGGATTATTGAGCGTCCACGATGGGAGCGAGTTCAAACGCAATTGGCAAAGAATGCTCAGTTCTCACCGAGATTCGCAACACATCCGTACTTATTGAGTGGCTTGGTTAAGTGTGGCGCCTGTTCCTCGACTTTTATTGGCAAGCCGCAAAGACGCGTCAACATCTATTCGTACAAATGTCGCAAGCAGTGTGGGCAAATTTCAGATATCCGCGAAGAATATATTGATGATGCTGTTTGGAATGCGGTCACAGAAGCACTCTTGAATCCCACACTCATAAGCCAAGAGCTTCCAACACTGCAGCGGGCGGCGCATTCGGTATCAAACCACCACTCGCATAGCGAAGACCTGGAAGCAATTAAAGCAGGATTCATTGCTGAAGAAGATCGTATTTTGGCCGCGTACAGGACAGGTAAACTAACTCCGGAGCAGCTGAGTCGAGAGCTGGAAAAGCTTAACGCAAGGAAAGCCCGCTTATCTAAAGAAAGCAGTACAGCTCAATCTGAAACGCCCGTTCCGCTTGAAACTGTCGAGGCGGCATGCAAACATTTTGCCGGCCGATTAGATCAGATGGACAAGCACGAGAAACGCGAGTTACTGCGAATGCTCATTGATAAGATTGTCTTTTACGGTGACAAGGCTGAGGTTTTCGGGATGCTACCGATCAACTCAGATCCGCAAAATCACAAACAATCCCTATCAGAACATGGCGACCTTGCGACCCTTGACTCTCAGAACCAGGGTCGCAATATCCCTTTCCGAATCACCGCGCCAGTCATTCGGAAAACGCGCACTCATCGTTTCCGTTCAATTGCCCCCACAATGATTCGCCCGTCCAGTTCATTCGAGAAGCAGCTCCCGATGAACGCTACGAGCGAGTGAATGGCGAACGGCGATGAGAATGCTCATCGCATCGAGCAGGATTCAGCTTCTACGACTACGCAGTCACGAGAGTATAGAAGCAATGACGGAGTCGTCGAAGTCGATATTGAGGCTCACCTGCCAAAGATACGAACGTGCCGCCCAAGCCGGAATCGTCGTGCACATCGCGCTGAGGCTTTAGCGCAACAGCGCTAGATCAAGAGAACGGCACTTCAACTTGGGTTGTTAGCCTTGAGACTCAGAGTGAGCACGCGCAACACAGACGACCCGAATTCCGGTAACATAGGGTGGCTGATTACGCCGAACTTGTCGAGTATGACACCGGACATCCTAGGCAGGGCGGATAAGATCCCACCATTGAGCAATGGATTCTTGAGGGCTTGATAAGCATGTCTGCTGGAACCATCCTAACTGACCACGCAACACTTTCTTCGCTCCGTCCAACGGTGATTGGAATAGGCGGGAAGATCGCCACTGGCAAGACCACCTTGACCGAACAGTTGTCAGTGTTCACTGGTTGGAGATCCGTCAACCTCGGCCAATATCTCAAGAAACTCCTGAGTCAGAGAACACAAGAGACAGATCGCAAATCGCTGCAGGATTTTGGGGCACAGCTGGTCAACAGGGCTCCCGAAGAGTTCTGTCATGGTGTGCTGTCGAGCGTAGGATGGATGCCGGGAGAAGGCTTACTGATAGACGGTATCCGAAATGTTGCGGTGGTGGAGGCGTTTAAGAAACTAGTTGCTCCTATGGCGTTTATTCTGGTGTTTCTCCAAGCCAGAGACCAAACGCGGCTCTCCAGATACCGCAATCGTGGGCAGTCGTTCAGTACTTCTCTTAGTGAGGTGGAGCGTCACCAGATAGAAGCCGAGACACTTACGTCACTTCCTCAACTCGCAGACCTTCTCATCAGCAGCGACCAATCGATCGAGCGCGAAGTAGAAGCGGTCGTCCGGTATTTACGCGATATGCAATAAGTGTTGAGGACCCGACAGTAGGCGCTTCAATGCAGAATCACTTTTCTTTTGGGTCATGTTGTGGCTTGCGTCCCCGAGCAGTCCAACAAATCGGGCGAGTAACGCAAAACTGACCAAAACAGGCTTCGTGGCCAGGTCGGTAT
>Ga0209385_1000157_pt1 | contig 25385 bp, 23 predicted proteins | sample NGEPerB_FD_184506 | JGI IMG/M metagenome (GOLD analysis project Ga0209385, IMG submission 184506) | Arctic peat soil microbial communities from the Barrow Environmental Observatory site, Barrow, Alaska, USA - NGEE PermafrostAB12-B... | ecosystem: Environmental > Terrestrial > Soil > Wetlands >... | reverse complement strand
CGCCCAGGGGGCGAAGGCCGATTTCGCCGGAGCGTGCGGGTCCCGAGCGGGCGTCCCGCGGTGGGGTGTCGATGGCTCCGACCGAGGGTCTCTCCGAGGGAGGAGAACAGCGAGGGGCCCCACCGCGGGACGCCCTGCTCGGTCGCACGCGCAGGCGCGTCCGAGGGCGGCGCTCGATGTGCCGCCCGAGCGACACGGCCGCAGCCCGCGGGGCAAAACAGAACAGGCCTCACGCAGTGAAGAAAGACACCTACGCCAACTGCGGGACCGGCACGGGCGATGAAGATTCGGCGTTTTCAGAGCAGCCGGAGGAGCTACTCCTTGGCGCCCCCCGTGGCGCCGTACTCCACCGTCACCTGCGTCAGGTTGCCGATGGCGACCGCCGTCACGGCTACCGTTCGCGTGCCGTCCCCGGCCTTGGCGTGCAGGCTGCCCATGCCACCCGCGTCGGTCCTCTCGACCTCGAAGCCGGAGGTCTTCAACTCGCTCTCGTAGTGCTCCAGGACCGTGGCGGCCGCGTCGCTGGTCTGAAACGAGGCCGTTCCACTGAAGCCATCCTCGGTCTTCTCCTTGGTCGAGGCCATCACCTTGGCTCCCGGGTAGGCGGGCACCCACACAGGCAGCTTTTCCGCCTCGGCGTTGCCGAACGTCATCGACCCCTTGTTCGACTTGATGCGGAGGCCCTCTTTCCCCTTCTCGCCGCTCCCCTCGAAGGTGACCTCCTCGCCCTTCTCGTTCCTGAACTTCAGGCGGCCGTTCTTGATGTCCGCCGCGTTCATCGTGATCTCCTCGCCGGTCTTCTTGTTGCGGATCGTCACGGTGCCGTCCTCGTCGTCGCTCGAGACGACCTCGAGATCCGGGTTGGCCGCCACCGCGAGCTTGGCGGCGAACACGGCCGGGTTCTTCTTGGCGGATTCGGCGTACCCCTTGAACTTGTGCACGCCCCAGTACGCCACCACGGCGAACGCGATCGCGGCCAGGACCAGAACCCCTCCGCACCCGCCCAGGATCCAGACCAGCGGGCTGATGCCCTTCTTTGGCGGCGCCGGCGCCGCGGGTTGAGCCGGCGGCGGTGCCACCGGCGCCGGAGGCTGCGGTGTGTTGCTTGCCATGTCCCTTCCCTCCCTGGTCGTTGTCCGGTATCGTCAACGTCGAAATTCGGTTCGTATGTTGGATTGATGATAGCGCGCGGCGCCGGCCAGTTGCAACTTGGGCTCGGACTCATGACAATGACAGCCGGATGGTCGGAACGGGAGGCGAGGATGAGCGACAAGGTCTACAAGAAGATCGAGGTGGTCGGCTGCTCGGACGAGAGCGTCGAGAGCGCGGTCGCGCTGGCGGTGGCCAAGGCGTCGCAGTCGGTGCACGGCATCTCGTGGTTCGAGGTCAAGGAGATCCGCGGCTCCGTCCGCGACGCCAAGCCGGTCGAGTGGCAGGTCACCCTCGACCTCGGCTTCAAGCTCGACTGAGACGCACCGCGAACAGGTCGGCGATGACGCCGTACGCGGTGGTCGCCAGGTCCGGCCGCTCCTCGGCGACGGTGAACGCGCCCAGGATGTCGGTGACGAAGCGAATGAGCGACCCCGTCCCTTCGACCAGAGCGAGCGGGTCGTCGCGCCTCACCTCGCGGGCGCGAACGCGGCCGCGCACCGTCCCGCCGTCGCGGAACGCCTCGCACACCATCTTAATCCGGCACCCCCGCGACCCCGCCGCGGCGATGCGGGTGGCGGTGACGGCGGCCACGCTCTCGCGCTCGACCTGATCCGGCGTCAGCTCCGCCCCCATGAGCGCGTTCGCGAGCACCGCGACCTTCGCCGCCGCGTCCCACCCCTCGATGTCGGCGGCGGGGTCCGCCTCGGCTACCCCCGCCCGCTGCGCGGCCGCAACCGCCTCCGCCACGCTCGCGCCGCGCTCCATTTCGCCGAGCATCACGTTGGTCGTCGAGTTGAGCACCCCCTCGATGCGCTCGATCGTGTTGCCGCGCAGGCCGTGGCGAGCGAGCGAGAACACCGGCGCTCCGTCCATCACGGTCGCCTCGTACAGCAGCGCGCAACCGCGCTCCTCCGCCAGCGACGTCAGCTCCCGGTACGCCCACGCCAGCGGCCCCTTGTTCGCCGAGACCACGTGCCGCCCGCGCTCGAGCGCCCCGCGGACGTGCGCGATCGCCGGCTCGCCCCGCCCCGCGACCGACAGCGGCGACAGCTCGACGAGCACGTCGTAGTCGAGCCCGGCGACCGCTCCCGCCGTGTCGAGCGCCGCGAAGTCGGGGCGCCCGGGGGTAAACCGCCCGTGCTCGCGGAAGCAAGCGAGGGCGGAGGCGAGGTCGATCCCGCGGCTGTCGGCGAGGGCGCCGTGCGAGCCCGTCGTGATCCCGACCACCGCGACGTCGAGGCCCGCGAGCCCGGGGTACGCGCCGCGCCGCGCGAGGATCCCGGCGAGTTCCCGTCCGACGTTGCCGAAACCGGCGAGCAGGAGCCGCATCGGACCACGTTGGGGCATCAGCGCGCCGCCAGCTCCGCCACGCCGGCGAGCAAGCGCTCGACCTCCGCGCTGGTGTTGTACATCGAGATCCCGGTGCGGAGCACGCCGCCTCGCTCCGCCAGGCCGAGTACCTCGATCGCCCGCGCCGCGTAGAAGTCGCCGTCCCACACGAGCAGGCCCTTCTCGCCCAGCGCGGCGGCGGCCGCGTCGGGTCGAAGCCCCGCGATCGTGACCGAGACGGTCGGCGCGCGGCGCGGCGACGAAAAGTCCTGCCCCCACGCCGTGACCCCGGGCAGCCTCCTCACGTTGTCCCAATAGAACGACGCCAGCTCGTGCTCGCGCGCGCCGATCGCGGTCATCGCGGAGACGAGCCGCTCCCGCAGCGTGGCGCCCTCGCCCCACGAGGCGATGTACTCGACCGCCGCCTTGACCCCCGCGATCGCCGCGTGGTTCAGGGTCCCGGTCTCGATCCGGTACGGCGCCATGTCCTCTTGCGTGCGAAGCCTGTCGGTCCGCAAGCGATCGAGGGCGCCAGGGCGCGCGTAGAGGATCCCGACGTGCGGCCCGTAGAACTTGTACGCGGAGCACAACAGGAAGTCAGGGTCGAGCGCCGCCACGTCAAGCGGGAAGTGCGGCGCGTAGTGCACCGCGTCCACGACCAACCGGGCGCCGACCGCGCTCGCGAGCTCCCGCGCCAGGGGCACGTCGTTGACCGTGCCGAGGGCGTTGGAGGAGTAGCCGATGGCGACCACGCGCGTCCGCGCCGTGATCTTGCGGCGCATGTCGTCGGCGTCGAGGCGGCCGTCGGGGAGGAGCGCCACCTCGCGCACCACCACGCCGCGCTCCCGCAGGCCGAGCCATGGGCCGCGGTTGGCCTCGTGGTCCAGTTCGGTGATCACGACCTCGTCCCCGGCTTCCATTTCCCGGCCGATGGCGTGCGCGAGCGCGAAGTTGAGCGTCGTCATGTTGGCGCCGAACGAGATCTCCCGCCACGACGGCGCGCCCAGGAACGCCGCCACCGCCGCGCGCGCGCCGGCGATCATCCCGTCGGACTCGCGCGAGGTCACGAACGCGCCGTGGGTGTTGGCGTTGCACGTGCGGTAGTACTGGGCGACCGCGGCGATCACGCGCTCCGGCACCTGCGAGCCGGCAGGGCCGTCGAGGAAGGCGAGCGGCACGCCGTTTTCGGCGCGTACCAGCGCGGGGAAGTCCATGCGGCACCTTTCGACTTCGATCGCTGAAAACGGCATCACCCCTCCCGTGTCCCGCCGCGCTCCCGGCTTCGGCCCGAGCTGCGGCGGGCCGCCAGGATACCGCCGCCGGCGCCTTGCGCGCACCACCCCGGCGGACTAGAGTCGATCCACACGGAGGATTCCCCGTCATGGCCCCCCGAACCGACATCGCGCGCTTCCGGACCAACCGGCAGGAGGAGATCGACAGCGCCGCGATCTACGCCGCCATCGCGAAGATCGAGGCGAACGAGAAGCTCGGCGAGGTCTACCGCCGCCTCGCCGCCTCCGAGGAGGCGCACGTCGCGTTCTGGGAGGGGAAGCTGCGGGACGCGGGCGCACGCGTCCCGGCGCGCCGGCCGAGCGTGCGCTCGCGCGTCATCGTGTGGCTCTCCCGGAGGTTTGGCACGCAGTCGGTGATCCCGATGCTGGCGATGAAGGAGCAAGCGGGACGCAGCGATTACGACGGCCAGCCGGACGCGCTCGCCGCCAACCTCCCGGCGGTGGAGAGCTCGCACGCGCGGCTGCTCTCCACCATCTCGCACGCCCGCGGCTCCGGGATGGAGGGGGGGCTGCTCGCGCGCCTCGAGGGTCGGCACCGCGCCGTCGGGGGCAACGCCCTGCGCGCCGCCGTGCTGGGCGCCAACGACGGCCTCGTCTCGGTGCTGAGCCTGGTGATGGGCGTGGCCGGCGCGCACTCGTCCAACAAGGCGATCCTCGTCGCCGGCCTGGCGGGCACCCTGGCCGGCGCGTGCGCGATGGCAATGGGCGAGTGGCTCTCGGTGCAGAGCGCCCGGGAACTCGCCCAGCGACAGATCGCGATCGAACGCGACGAGCTGGCCGAAGCGCCCGAAGAGGAGCAGGAGGAACTCTCGCTGATCTACCAGGCCAAGGGCCTCGGCCGCGAGGAGGCCGACGTCCTCGCCGCGAAGTTGATGACCGACAAGGACAACGTCCTCGACACCCTGACCCGCGAGGAACTCGGCCTCGACCCCGCCGAGCTCGGCGGTTCGGCGTGGGAAGCCGCGATCACGTCGTTCTTCCTCTTCTTCTGCGGCGCGATCGCCCCGGTCGCCCCGTTCCTTTTCCTTTCCGGTGCGACGGCGGTCGTCACCAGCCTCGCCGCCAGCGGCCTCGCGCTCTTCGCGACCGGCGCGGTCATCACGCTGATGACCGGCCGCGGCGTCCTCTTCTCCGGGACGCGCCAGCTCCTCATCGGGATGGCCGCCGGCGGCGTCACGTTCGGCATCGGCCGGCTGATCGGCATCTCCGTCGGCTGACCTGCGCGCCGCGACGCCGGCGCCGCCCCTTGACGGCGCTCCGGCCGGGACTCTAGGCTCTCACTGCACCAGCGGAACTGGAGGCGGCCATGAAGGGTCTGTTAGCCTTCGTCGCAATCGCAGTTGTGGCGTTACTCGCGTACAACTACGTCCACACCGGGAGGCTCGCGCTCATCCCGTCGTCGCTGTCGCGGGACGAGCAGGCGCTGCAGCGCATCGAGGAGCGGTTCGACACGGCGCGGCGGCAGTTCGAGGCGGCCGGCCGCGCGGCCGGCGTCGCCGGGGCGGACACGACGGCGGACGCGGACGCGGCCCGGCGCGACATCGACAAGGCCGATGCGGACATTGCCGACCTGCGCGCGCACCTCGGCGGTGCGCTGCAGGCGAAAGCCGACCAACTCAGGAGCGAAATCGAGGCGTTCAGAGACGAGATGCGGTGACGGCTCCGGCGCCATGGTCTCCCTCGCGCTGATCGTCGCGGCGGTCCTCCTCGGCAACGCGGCGCTCACCCGCCGCGCGGCGTGGCCCCGCCCCCGCATGGTGCTGGCCTGGGCCGGCGCGGCGGCGCTGCTTGCGCTCGCGGTGGCGCTGTCCCCGGGACGGTTCGAGCTGAGGAAGTTCGTCGCCCTGTGCCTGATGCCGGCCGGCTTGGCGTGGCTCGGCCTGCTGGCCTTCAGCTGCGGCCTGCGCCGCCGCCGGCTTCGGGGGTTTGCCACGGTCGCCGCAGCGCTCTGGCTCCTTACGACGATGGCCGGCAACGCCTGGGTGGGCAGCGCGCTGATCGCCTGGCTGCAGCGCCCGTACGCGCGGATCGATCCCCTCGCCCAGGGTTCGTTCGACGCCGTGGCCGTGCTCGGCGGCGGCGTCGAGGTCCGGAACGACGGCCGCCCCGACCTCACCGCCGCGGGCGAGCGGGCCGTCCTGGGGGTGCTCCTCTGGCGGGCCGGGCGGACGGCGCGGTTGGTGGCGTCCGGCCCCTACGAGCCGATCGTGGGCGGCGGCGCGACCAGCAACGCCGCGGCGACCGCGGCCCTCTGGGAACAGCTCGGCGTGCCGCGGGCGAGCATCGTGCTGATCGAGGGCCCGCGCACCACCACCGACGAGATCGAGGCGCTCGCACGGCTCGTCGCCGAGCGCGGGTGGCGAAGGGTGGGCCTGGTGACCTCCGCGTGGCACATGCGGCGGGCGATGGGACTGTGCGCCCGGCGCGGCCTCGAGGTCACGCCGCTCCCGGCTGAGACGCTGAGTGCGCCGGAGCCCCAACTCCGCTGGCTCGTGCCCCAGGAGGTGGGGTTCTGGCGGGTACAGCACGCCTGCTGGGAGCTGCTCGGGAGCCTCGCCGGCCGATGAGAGAGACTGGCGAGGCGGCGTCAGCGGTTCTCCGTTCAATCGTCGTGAACCTGTCTTCTGGATGGTGACCGTGGAAGGAAGGACCCGAAGTGAGATGCCGATCCCGCCGCCGGATGCGCCGGCGGCGGGATCGTCCGTCTGGCTCGTCGTAGCGCTGGCGCTGGCAGCGGTTGTCCTGGGCCTGGTGCTGGTCCGTCTCCGGCCTCCGGCGCCTCTTCAAGTCGATGCCCCCGCGAGCGCGTTCTCCGCCGCCCGGGCCGCGGCTGTGCTGCGGGATCTGGCCGGGGACGGTGCGCCGCACCCCGTTGGCTCCGCGGCCCACGCCACCGTGCAAGCCCGCCTCGTCGCCCGGCTGCAAGCGCTCGGCGTTCCCGTCGCGGTGCGCACGTCGTTCGTCTGCTCCGGCGCGGCGCCGGTCTGCGGCACGGTCGAGAACGTGATCGCCCGGTTGCCGGGCGGTTCGGGAAGGCGCGCGGTCCTCCTCGTGGCCCACTACGACTCGGTCGGGGCCGGCGGGGGGATCGCCGACGACCTGGCCAGCGTCGCGGCGCTCGTCGAGGTGGCCCGCGCCCTCGGGACCGACCCGCCGGCGGCCAACCCGGTCGTCCTCCTGGTCGACGACGGCGAGGAGGCCGGCCTGCTCGGCGCCGAGGCGTTCGTCGCCGACGACCCCCTGGCCCGGGACGTCGGGGCGGTCGTCAACCTCGAGGCCCGCGGCACCGGCGGTGAGAGCATCATGTTCGAGACCAGCGACGAGAACGCGTGGCTGGTGGACGCCTACGGCCGCTCGGTGCGGCGCCCGGCCGCCCTCTCCCTCACCTACGAGGTGTACAAGCGCCTCCCCAACGACACCGACCTCACGGTGTTCAAGCGCGCCGGGATGGCGGGGATGAACTTCGCCTTCATCGACGAGCTCTCGCACTACCACACGCCGTTGGACGACCTCGCCCACCTCGACCTCGGCAGCCTCCAGCACCAGGGGGAGAACGCGCTGGCCGTGGCGCGCACGCTGGCGGGCGCCGACCTGGCTCACCCCCGGCCCGGGCGATCCTGCTACCAGGACCTGCTCGGCTTCGCGTTGCTGCGCTGGCCGGCCGGGCTCACCGTGCCCCTTGCGGCGGGAGCGGCCGCGCTGCTGCTGCTCACGGTTTGGGTCGCGATCCGTAGGCGAAGGACCACGGCCGCCGCGGTGCTGTGGGGGCTTGGCGGTTTCGCTGGTATCGCCCTCGCGGCTGCCGGCGCGGGCCTCGTCCTGACGCGGCTCATCGAGACGATCGCGGGAACCGCCGATCCCTGGCTCGCCCATCCGCTCCCGGCGCAGCTCTCGCTCTGGGCGGGGGCGCTGGCGGCCGGCGGCGCGGTCGCGAGCCTGGCGGCGCGCCGCGCAGGTTTCCGCGGGCTGCTGGCCGGGACGTGGCTCGGGTGGAGCGGGCTCGCGGTCGGCGTTGCGGCTCTCGCCCCGGGCGCCAGCACGATGTTCCTCATCCCAGCGCTCGCCTCGGCCGTCTTCCTCGCTGCCGCGGAATTGCTCCCCCCGGCCGCACCTGGCGCCGCGCTCGCGGCGGCGTCCGCGGCGCTCGTCCCGATCGCCGCCGTGACGTGGATGCCGCTGGGTTTCCTCCTCGAGTCCACGTTCGGACTCGCGCGGGGCCTCGCCGTCACCGTCCCGCTCGCGATGGTGATCACCACCGTGGCGCCGCTGCTCGCGCTGGGGCCGCGGTGGCGCCGGGCGCGGGCGCGGGTCCTCGGCGCGTTGGCTTGCGTGGCGGCTCTGGCGGCAGTCACGGCTGCTTTCGTGCCGAAGTACTCGGCGCAGAGGCCGCAACCCCTCAACATCGCCTACGCCGAGGACCACGACACCGGTGTCTGCAGCTGGGTTGCGGGCGGCCAGGGAGACGGCCTACCGGCCGGCCTGCGAGCGGCCGCGAGGTTCGCCGCCGAGGCCGCCCTCCCCTACCCGTGGTCTGAGCAGCGGCAGTTCGTGGCGCCGGCCCCGGCGGCCGGGCTGCCGGCCCCGGAGCTGACGGTCGTCAGGACGGAGCCGGCCGCCGGCGGACGATCCGTCACCGCGACGCTGCGCTCGGAGCGCGGCGCGCCCAACCTCGCCATCTTCGTGCCGAGCGACGCAACGCTTACTGCCATGACTGCGGGCGGCAGGCCGGTCGCGCTCGGGCATCCCGGCAGAGGGCGCATCCCCTACCGCCGCATCGCGTTCGTGGCGGTGCCGGCCGCCGGGGTGGACGTCACGCTCGTCTTCATCGGCGAGCAGCCAGTCGAAGTGCTGGTGGTGGACCAGTCGTCGGGTTTGCCCCCGGCGGGCAAGGCGATCCTGGCGGCCCGGCCGGAACGCGCAGTGCCCATCAACGCCGGCGACGTGACGCTCGTGCTGCGCCGCGCGCGGCTGTAGCCCGCCGCCGACCCAACCGCGACACACCCGTCGGCAGTAAGGCTTGACAAGGTCCACGATCACGAATATAACTAACCCGTCGGTTTAACCGACTGGTTAGTCCAGGAGAGCGATGAAGCCCAACCGAGTCGCGCAGCACAGCGCCGAGGTGCGAGCGCACATCCTCGAGGCCGCGGGCGAGGTCTTTGCCGAGCGCGGTTTCGGCGGCGCCGGCGTGGACGAGATCGCGCGCCGTGCCGGCGTCAACAAGGCGATGCTCTACTACCATGTCGGCGACAAGGCGGCCCTCTTCGGCGAGACCGTCACCGCCAACCTCGGCCGCATCCACGCGGCGGTGGCGGCGGCCGTCGCCGCGCATACCGACCCGCGCGAGCGCTTCAAGGCGATCCCGCGGGCGTTCGTGGCGACGGTGCGCGAGCACCCCTACCTGCCCCAGCTCATGCTGCGCGAGATCGCGGCCGGCGGTCCGAACCTGCCGGCGGCGGCGCTCGCCGAAATGGCGGAGGTCATGCGGCTCACCGCCGCCACCCTCGACGACGGCGCCCGGCGCCGGGCCTTCCGCCGTGTGGACCCGTTCGTCACCCACCTCATGCTGGTCGGCGCGCTCATGTTCATGGCGAACTCCGTGAGGCTCAAGGACCGCTTCGCGAACAAGCTTCCGATCCCGGCCGCCGCGGCCGGCGGCCTCGAGTCCCTCTCGGACACGATGGTCGCCATCGCCCTCGACGGGATTGCAGTGAAGAAAGCCTGAGGAGGCCGCAATGCGCAACGCCCTCGCCCCCCTTGTCGTGACGCTCGCCGCCGCCGCGGCGCTGGCCGGTTGCGGCGCCGGAGCGGACCGCGGCGTCATCCACGCCTCCGGCCATATCGAGGCCACCGAAGTCCGCCTCGGCGCCAAGGTCGGCGGGAGGCTGCTCGTCCTGCCGTTCTGGGAGGGCGATGCGGTGAAGGCCGGCGTGGTGATCGCGCAGCTCGACACCACCGACGCGACGAACGACCTCGCCCGCGCCAGCGGCGAGTTCGATGCCGCGGACGCCCGCTTGCGTTTGCTCCTGGCCGGGTCGCGCAAGGAGGACATCCAGCGCGCCGAGGCCGATCTGGCCAGCGCCGAGGCCAACCTCGCGGGCGCGGTCCTCGACCTCAATCGCCTTGAGGGCCTTGCGGACCGCGGCACCGCGACGCTCAAGGCCCGCGACGACGCGCGCACGCGCAAGGAAATGCTCGCGAGCGCCGTGGCGGCCGGCCGCGCCCGGCTCGCCGAGCTGGTGGCCGGCCCCCGCACGCAGGACATCGAGCAGGCCCGCGGCCAGCGGGCGGCCGCCGAAGCTGCCATCGCCGCCATCCGGCAGCACATCGCGGACGCGACGGTGACGGCGCCTCGCGACGGGTTGATCACGCAGCGCGTCGCCGAGCCCGGCGAGGTCCTGCCCCCCGGGGCGCTCCTCTACGTGCTCACCGACATCCTCCACCCATGGCTCAACGTCTACGTCGACGAGCCGTCGCTGTCGCGGATCCGCCTCGGGGATCCCGTACGAGTGCGCGTGGACGGCCGTTCCGAGGAGTTCACCGGCAAGGTGACCTTCGTCGCCGACGTCGCAGAGTTCACCCCGAAGAACGTGCAGACGCCGGAGGAGCGCGCCAAGCTAGTCTTCCGCATCAAGGTTGGCCTCGACAACGCCTCGAGTGTGTTCAAGCCCGGGATGCCGGCCGACGCCTACTTCGGCCGCCCGGGCAAGCCATGAGCGCGGCAAGCGTCCTCTCGGCCCGCGGCCTCGTCGTCCGCTACGGGCGCACCACGGCGGTCGCCGGCCTCGACCTCGCCGTCGCGCGCGGCGAGGTGGTCGGACTGATCGGCCCGGACGGCGCAGGCAAGACCTCGACGCTGCGGGCGTTCGCCGGCCTCCTGCGTCCGGCCCGGGGCGAGGTGCGGGTTCTCGGTGAGGACGCGTGGTTGCACCGCCGCGCCCTTCACCACCGCCTCGGCTACCTGGCGCAGCGCTTCGCCCTCTACGGCGACCTCACGGCGGACGAGAACGTCCGCTTCTTCGCCCTGCTGCTCGGCGTCAAAGGCTGGCGCGCCCGCCGCGACACGCTCCTTGGCCGTGTCGGTCTGACGCCGTTCCGCGCCCGCCAGACTGACCGCCTCTCCGGCGGCATGAAGCAAAAGCTCGCCCTCGCGTGCAGCCTGATGCACTCGCCGGAGGTGCTCCTGCTCGACGAACCGACCACGGGCGTGGACCCCGTCACCCGGCGCGAGTTCTGGCGCCTGCTCGCCGACCTGGTCGCCGAGGGACTCACCCTGGTCCTCGCCACGCCCTATCTCGACGAGGCCGAGCGCTGCTCGCGGGTGGTGCTCATGCACGAGGGGCGCGTGCTCGCCGACGCCGCGCCGCGCGAGATCCCGAAGTTGCTTCCGGGCGCGATCGTCGAGGTCGCGGCCGAGCCCCGCACGGTGGTCGCCGGTGCGCTCGGCGGTCTCGAGGGCGTCGTGGACGTGCGGCCGTTCGCGGCGCGCTTCCACGTCAGGGTCAAGGCGATCGCAGGGGCCGAGGAGGTGATCCGGGGCGCGCTCGAGCACGCCGGGGCGACCGTCGGGGACGTGCGCGTCATCCCGACCACCCTCGAGGACGCCTTCCTCCACCTGACCAGGAGCACCGCCGGCAGGGAGGCCGCATGAGAGGACAGCCGAGAGTCCACAGCCGGACGTTGCCGGCTCCCCAACCCGCTCCGGCGCACATGGCATGGCGTTGCGCCGCCGCCGCCGCGCTGCTGGTCGCGGCCGCCGCCCCCGCCGGCGCCGAGACGCTCCGCCTGACCGCCGAAACCGCTGCCGCGCGGGCCGTCGCGGTCTCGCCCGTCGCCGCCGCGGCCGGCGAGCGGCTCACCGCCGCCCAGGAAGCGGTGAGGGCCGCCGACGCCGCCGCCCTGCCCCAGGTCACGGCCAGCGCGGCGCTGGCCCGGCGCAGCTCGGTGCCCGAGTTTCAGTTGCCGTTCGCGGCGCCCGGCCAGCCGGCCCTCGTGCTCGTCCCCGACATCACCACCACGTACGGCACTGGCGTGCAGGTCGCCGAGCCGCTCTACGCCGGCGGCGCGATCGCCGCCCGGCGCCTCGCCAGCCGCCACGACGGCGAGGCGTCGGCCGCCGCGCGCTCGCAGACCGCCGCCGACCTCCGCCTGGCGGCGCGGGAGGCGTACTGGGACGCGGTGCGCGCCGCGGCCGCCATCGACGTAACCGCCGCGCAGGAGCAGCGCGCCCAGCGCCTGCTCAGCGACACCTCGGCACTGCTCGACGCCGGAATGGCGGTCAAGGCCGACGTCCTCGCGGCGAAGGAGCGTCTCGCCAGCGCCCGCGTCGGCCGGATCACGGCCGAGGCCGCCGCCGCCAACGCCCTTGCCCAGCTCCGCTCGCTCCTGCAACTCGATCCCGACGTCACGGTCGAGCTCGGGGACTCGCTCGCCGGCGCGCTGCCGGACGCCCCGCCTCCCCTCGAGGTGCTCCGCCGGCGGGCGCTCGCCGACCGGCCCGAGCTGGCTGTGGCCGCCGCGCAGATCGCCGCCGCCTCGGCGCGCGAGCAGCTCGCGCGGGCGCCGGCGCGGCCCGACCTCGCGGCGCTCGCACAGTGGGACTACAGCCGCCCCAACCAGCGCTACTTCCCGCAACAGGACGAGTGGAAGGAGTCCTGGAGCGTGGGCGTAGCCGCGAGCTGGACGCTGTTCGACGGCGGCAAGTCGCGCGCCGACACGGCGGCGTCGCAGGCCGGTCAACGCGCCGCGGCCCGGGAGCGGGACGAGATTGCCCGCCGGATCGCCCTCGAGGTGGAGACCGGTCGCCGCAACCTCGAGAGCGCCCTCGCCGCCGTCAGCGCGGCCGACGACGCGCGCGCCGCCGCACGCGAGCGCGAGACCGCGGCGCGCGAGCGGCACGCGGCCGGGCTCGCGGCGATGGTCGAGATCCTCGACGCCGAGGCCCAGCTCGCCGCCGCCGAGCAGCAGCAGATCAACGTCCGCGCGGCGGCATGGCTCGCCGACGCTGCGCTCGCCAGGGCGGTCGGCCGGTGAGCCAGGCGGGCCGCCCGGCCGTCGTCGCCCGCGACATCTCCAAGAGCTTCGGGCCGTTCGTGGCCGTGGACCGCGTGTCGTTCGCGGTCGAGCACGGCGAGATCTTCGGTTTCCTCGGCTCCAACGGCGCCGGCAAGACCACGACCATTCGCATGCTCTGCGGCCTCCTCGCCCCGACCTCCGGCACCGCCACCGTGCTTGGCTTCGACGTCGCCCGCGAGGCGGGCGAGATCAAGCGCCGCATCGGCTACATGTCGCAGCGGTTCTCGCTCTACTCCGACCTCACCGTGGAGGAGAACCTCCGCTTCTGGGGCGGCACCTACGGGCTGTTCGGCCAGCGCCTCGCGGACCGGTTGGCGTGGGCGATCGCCACCGCCGAACTCGCAGGCGAGCGGCGCGTCCTCGTGCGGGAGCTGCCCGGGGGGTTCCGCCAGCGTCTCGCGCTCGTCGCCGCCCTCATTCACGAGCCGCCGATCGTGTTCCTCGACGAGCCGACCGGAGGGGTCGACCCCGAGGCGCGCCGCCGCTTCTGGGACCTGATCGACGCGCTGGCAGGGTCCGGCACGACGGTGTTTGTCACCACGCACTCGATGGACGAGGCGGAGCGCTGCCACCGCGTCGCCCTCATGCACGCCGGCAGGCTGCTCGCGCTCGACAGCGTGCCGGCGCTCAAGCGCATCTTTCCGCCCGGGACCGTCGTCGAGGTGGCCTGCTCGAGGCCGGCCCAGGCGGTCGCAGCCATCGAGCGGCTCCCCGGGATCGAGGAGGTCGCGCTCTTCGGCGAGCGGCTGCGCGTCGTGCTCGCCTCGCCGGCGGACGGCGCCGGCATCGCCGCGCGCATCCGCGAGGCTGGCTGCGCGGACGCGGTGATCGCGCCGGTGGAACCGTCGCTCGAGGACGTGTTCATCCACGTGATCGCCAAGGCGGAAGGCGCAGCCGCGCGATGATCCGCCGCACCCTCGCGATCGCCGTGAAGGAACTGCTCCAGCTCAGGCGCGACCCGCGCACGGCGTTGACCCTGCTGGCCATGCCGCTCCTCCTGCTCTTCATCTACGGGTACGCCCTTTCCTTCGACGTGCAGCACATCCGCCTGGCGATCGTGGACGAGGACGGCAGCCGCGCGTCGAGGGACGTGGCCGAGGCGTTCCTGCGCAGCGGGTACTTCGACCTGGTGGCGCACGGCAGCGACGTGCGGGTGCTCGACGCGCTTTTCGACTGCGGCGAGGCGCAGGCCGCCTTGGTCGTCCCCGCCAGATACGGGGACGACCTCGCGGCCCGCCGGTCGACGAAGCTGCAATTCGTGCTCGACGGGTCGGACTCCCAGACCGCGAACACCATCCTCGGCTACGCGCGCCAGACCGTGGCCTCGATCTCGCCGGTCGTGCGCAGCGGCGCCAGCGAGGGCGCGGTCGGCGGCGTGCCGCTCGTCTGGTACAACCCCGATCTGACCTCCGCGCGCTTTCTCGTCCCCGGCCTGCTCGCGTTCATCATGATGGTCACCGCCGTGATCGCCACCGCCCTCGCCGTCGTGCGCGAGAAGGAACGCGGCACGATGGAATCGCTGCGGGCGACGCCCCTGGTCGCCATCGAACTCCTCGCGGGCAAGACGCTCCCCTACCTGGTGGTCTCGTTCGCTGCGGCCTCCGGCTCGCTTCTGCTCGCCCACCTGCTGTTCGCCGTCCCGGTCCGGGGATCCATGTTCTGGCTCGCGTTCGTGATGCTCGTCTTCCTGGCGGTCAGCCTCAGCTGGGGGATCCTGATCTCGACCCTGGCCGACACCCAGCAGGTGGCGTTCCAGCTCGGGCTGCTCTCCTCGATGCTGCCGACGCTGCTGCTGTCCGGCTTCATCTTCCCCATCTCCTCGATGCCGGCGGCGCTGCGACTGGTCACGCACATCGTGCCGGCGCGTTACTTCCTGGTGGCACTGCGCGAGATCCTGCTGAAGGGCGCCGGTCCCGAGGTCTGGTGGAACCAGGTCGCCGGGCTCCTCGTCTACGGCGCGGTCGTGCTCGGCCTGGCAACGTTCCGCACGGTCAGGAGCCTGTGATGGAAGGCAGGACACAGAGCACAGGGCACAGGGCACAGGAGATGAATGGCGGCGATCGTGCGGACCGCCGGGGAGGCGGGATCAGGGCCACCTTCCGGACGCTGGGGAACATCCTGGTGAAGGAGCTGCTGCAGCTGCGGCGGGACCCGAAGATCCTCCCGATCCTGTTCATCGCGCCGGTGATGCAGCTCATCATCCTGGGGTACGCCGCCACCACCGACGTCCGCCGGGTCGAGTTGGCGGTGTGCGACCTCGACCATACGGCGGAAAGCCGCATGCTGGTCGACAGCTTCACGAAGTCCACGTACTTCAAGGTCACGGGGGTGGTGGACTCGCAGCCCGGCCTCGACCCGCTCCTCCAATCGGGCGCGGCGCGGGTCGCCCTGACGATTCCGGTCGGGTTCGCAGCTGAGCGCGCCGCCGGGCGGCCGAGCCATGTCCAGCTCCTGGCCGACGGCTCGGACGCGATGACCGGCACGCTCGGACTCTCCTATGCCACCGGCGTGCTGCAGGACGCGTCGGCTGGCGCCGGCGTCCGCCCCCTCATCGACCTGCAACCCGTCGTGCTCTACAACCCCGACCTCGTCAGCCGCGACTACATGGTCCCCGCCACGCTCTCGATGATCATCATGGTGATGACGATGATGCTGACGGCGATGGCGCTGGTGCGGGAGACCGAGTTGGGCACGATGGAGCAGCTGCTCGTGACGCCCCTCGCGCCCGGCCACCTGATCGTCGGCAAGCTGATCCCGTTCGCGCTCGTCGGCCTCGTCGAAGTGCTCACCGCGCTGCCGGTAGTCCTGTTCGTGTTCAAGGTGCCGCTGCGCGGCTCGTTCTTCACGCTGCTCGCGCTGACGCTGCCGTTCATGCTCTGCACGCTCGGCCTCGGCCTGTTCATCTCGACCATGGCGCAGACCCAGCAGCAGGCGATGATGCTGACGGCGTTCGTCTTCATCCTTCCGCAGATGCTCCTCTCCGGCTTCGCGTTCCCGATCCAGAACATGCCTCGGATCTTCCAGCTCGTCACCTACCTCATCCCCCTCCGCTACTACCTCGTGATCCTGCGCGGCGTCTTCCTCAAGGGCATCGGGTTTGCCGTGCTGTGGCCCGAGGGGCTCGTCCTCGTGGCGATGGGCGTGGCGATCCTCGGCCTCGCCCGGCTTCGCTTCCGCCGGCGGCTCGGATGACGGTCGCAAGGGACGGGGGAAAGTTGGGCGATAATCGTGCTTGTCACGATCCGGATCGGAGGTCGCGGTGACGGTCGTTCTCGCGGGTGACGTCGGCGGGACCAAGGCGTTGCTCGCCCTGGCGGAACTTGACGGGACGGGCGTAAAGGTCCTCGAGGAGGAGCGCTTCCCGAGCCGTGAGTACGCCGGCCTCGCGGAGATCGTGGCCGAGTTCCTGACGCGAGTGCGGACGCCGGTCGCCGCGGCCTGCTTCGGCGTTCCCGGCGCTGTGCTCGACGGCTCCTGCACGACGCCGAACCTGCCGTGGGTCCTGACGGAGCGCGAGCTGGTCGCGGCCACCGGCGTGCCGGCGGTGCGCCTGATCAATGATTTCGCGGCGGCCGCCGTAGGGGTGTTGGCGACGCAGCCCGCGAGCCTCGCCACCCTGCAGCGGGGGACGCCGGCGGCGCACGGGACCATGGCGGTGCTCGGCGCCGGCACCGGCCTCGGCCAGGCGCTGCTGCTCTGGGACGGGCGGCGCTACCGCGTCCACCCGACCGAGGGCGGGCACGGCGGCTTCGCGCCCGAGGGCGCGCTGCAGCGGGAGTTGCTTGCGCACCTCGAGGAGAGCTTCAGCCCGGTCTCCGTCGAGCGAGTCGTGTCGGGGCCTGGCCTGGCGCGTATCTACCAGTTCCTCGTCGGCCGCGGCGTGCCGTCAGCCGCCGAGGTTGCCCGCAGCGTGGAGCACGAAGACCCCGGCGCCGTCATCTCCCGGCACGCGCTCGCCCACAGCGACCCCGCCTGCGAGCAGGCGCTCGACCTCTTCGCCGCGGCGTTCGGCGCCGAGGCCGGCAACCTCGCCCTGCGCTCGCTCGCGACCGGCGGCGTCTACGTGGCGGGCGGGATCGCCCCCAAGATCCTGCCGAAGCTGCGGGACGGGACGTTCCTGGAGGCGTTCACGCGCAAGGGGCGGATGGGCGACCTCATGCGCAGGATCCCGCTGGTGGTGGTGCTCGAGGAGAGGACCGGCCTGCTCGGCGCCGCGCTCGAAGCCGCGGGGATCGGCGACCCGTCCCTGACCTGACTGCGGGGCCGCATACACAACCCACACAAATGACGGTACACTTCACCCGAGCGTACCGGGGGAGGTACAGCGGTGACAAAAGAACACGCGCGAGCGTCGCTGTACAGGAACCCGCTGAGCTACTTCGGTGGGCTCGTGGCGATCGGCAGCGGGCTGCTGATCGTTTTCTCGCTGGCGCTGTCGTTCGCGATGAAGCAGGGCAGCCCGTACCTCGGCATCCTGACTTATCTGGTATTCCCCGCGTTCATGGCGCTCGGGGGGCTGATCTTCCTCCTCGGCATGGGCCGCGAAAGCAGGCGCCGCAGGCGGCTCGGAGCCGGCGCGCCGCCGCCCTACCCCTCGGTGGACCTCAACGATTCCGCGCAGCGCAAGCGCTTCGCCTATGCCCTCTTCGCCGGTTTCTTCTTCCTCGTCCTGCTCGCGTTCGTCTCCTACCACGCCTTCATCTTCACCGAGTCGGTCACGTTCTGCGGTCGCGTCTGCCACACCGTGATGGAGCCGGAGTACACGGCCTACCTCGCCTCCCCCCACGCCCGCGTCCGCTGTGTGGACTGCCACGTCGGCTCCGGCGCGTCGTGGTACGTCAAATCGAAACTCTCGGGCGCCCGCCAGGTCCTCGCCGTCATCTTCCACACCTACCCCACCCCGATCCCGGTCCCGGTCAAGAACCTGCGGCCGGCGCGCGAGACGTGCGAGGAGTGCCATTGGCCACAGAAGTTCTACGGCGCGCAGCTCATTCAGAACCCCCACTTCGGCTACGACGAGGCGAATACCCCCGAGCAGATCTCCCTGCTCGTGAAGACCGGCGGCGGCAGCGCGAAGCTCGGCCAGAACGCCGGCATCCACTGGCACATGATCATCGAGAACAAGGTCGAGTACGTCGCGCTCGACGAGCAGCTCGAGGAGATCCCCTGGGTCGAGGCGACCGGGCCCGACGGCAAGCGCCGCGAGTACACGAGCACCGACGCCAAGCTGCCGCCCGAGAAGCTCGCGGCGATGAAGCGGCACGTCATGGACTGCATGGACTGCCACAACCGGCCGACCCACATCTTCCAGACGCCGGACGGGGCGGTCGACCGCGCCCTGGCATCCGGTCAGATTCCCCGCAACCTGCCGTGGTTCAAGAAGGTCGCCGTGGACGCGCTGGTGCGCCCCTACCCGACCCGCGCGGCCGCCGACGCGGGGTTGCGGGCCGAGATCCTCGGCTTCTACGAGAAAAACTACCCCGCGGTGAGCAGCGGGCGCAAGGGCGACCTCGAGGCCGCCGTGCAGCGGGTCGTCGATATCTACGGCCGCAGCGTCTTCCCGGCGATGAAGGTGAACTGGACCACGTACGCATCCAACATCGGCCACCGCAACTGGCCGGGTTGCTTCCGCTGCCACGACGGCAAGCACGTCACCGCGGGCGGCAAGGTGCTCACCCGGGAGTGCACCGCCTGTCACACGATGCCGCAGCGCGGGCCGCTTACGCCGATCGGCACCTCGCTCCCGGCCAGCACCGAGAATTGGCACCCCTGGGAGCTCAAGGGCAAGCACGCGGTAATCCTCTGCAACCGCTGCCACGCCGCCGGCTTTAGGGCGCCGTCCGGCTGCGCCGAGTGCCACAAGCTCGACACCAAGGCGCCGATGATGGACGGCGGGTGCGACACCTGCCACGCCGCCGAGCAGCAGGTCAAGCCGCTCAACGACTGCAAGGGCTGCCACGACACGCTGCCCGGCCTGCACAACAAAGGCGGCCACCCCGACGCCGCGTGCACCGACTGCCACAAGCCGCACGTCTGGAAAGTGACCGGACGCGACACCTGTCTGGCGTGCCACGACGACAAGGTCAACCACCACAAGGACGGCGGCGCCTGCGCCTCGTGCCACGACTTCAAGACAGACTCGGGCGGAAACGCGCCGGCCACACCGGCGGCAGCGGCTGCGCATGGGGCCTAAGACGCGGCGTGGGTCCAGCGGCCGCCAAGACGCTGGGTGGGCGCGCGCCGAGCGGGAGATCCTTCCAGGGCTGAACAGCCCGGTCGCGATCCAGGCCTTTCTCGATGGCGTCGAGTACGGCGCCGACCCCTTCTACCGCTCGCCCTGCAGCATCCTTCACGACGGACGCGCCCAGTGCTTCGACGGCGCCGTCTTCGCGGCGGCCGCGTTGCGAAACCTTGGGGATCGGCCCAGGATCCTGGACATGCGCGCGGTCAACGACGACGACCACGTGATCGCAATCTTCCGGCGCGGCGCCGGCATCGGTGCGGTTGCCAAGTCGAACTTCGTCGGGCTGCGGTACCGCGAGCCGATCTTCCGCACCGTTCGCGAGCTGGTGCTCTCCTACTTCGAGGACTTCTACAACGTGGCGCGCGAGAAGACGCTGCGCGCGTACTCCGTGCCGCTCGACCTCGCGGCGTTCGATCGCCTCGCCTGGGAAACGGACGACGGGGCGTTGGAGGTCATCGCGGCCCGCCTCGACTCGGCCCGCCACGTCGAGGTGCTCACGCCGGAGCAGGCGGCGCGCCTGGCGCCGGTGGACGAGAGGCGCTACACCGCCGGCTTGATGGGCTCCAACCCAGACGGCCTATACAAGCCGAAGGTGTAGGCGTCGTTTATCGCCCGGGGAGCTGAAACGTCCCATCGAGGCGCGCGACCATCTCGTCGTACCGCCGGTCCAGGTCTTCGATCGCACGCGCGAACTCGGCGTCCGAGAGCTCGCCCCGCTCGCGCCGGGCTACCAGGAGCGCCTTCTGGTTCCCATACCACTTCTCGGCGTCGAAGTTGTACGTCATCGAGCGACCCAGCTGGATTGGCGCGCGCCGATCCGGTCGAGCTCGGTCATCACCTTGCGGCGGGCGGAGGGCCGGGCGGCCAGCGCGGCGAGGGCTTCGCGCAGATCGTCCGGCCGCTCGGCGGAGAGCACCGTGATGATCGCGGCTGCCTGCGCCCGGTCCTTCACCGCCTTCGCCTGCTCCGAGACCCCACGCGCCGCCGCCGTCCACAGCTTGTGGAGAGCGAAGCGCGCCGGGCGCGGCACACGGACGAGCGCCGGCTTCGCGTCCAGAACCATGGCGGGCACCGGCTCCTCAATGAGGTAGTCGAGGAACCGGAGAGGCCACGCGAAGACACCGATGCCTGGGACCACCACCGGAGTTTCGCCGGCCCCTCGTCGCGCCGGGGTGAGGAAATCGACTCGCAGCTCGCGACCGCGCATGTGAAATGACGTCGAGGGCTGACGGGGGTCGAGGCCAGGCACCGGCAGAAGTCCAAGGGCCGCGAGCGACGGCTCCACTTGGGCTTCCGGTTCCCCGGCCGCGGCGAGGGCCATACCGATCTCGTGGGCCACGTCGATGTCCTGCGTGCGCAGCGCCGACGCCGGAAGGCGGACGGCCAACAGGTTGCCGTACGTGCGGAACGCCTGGGTCCCGACCAGGACCGCACCACGGCGAAACAGCCCGAGGTCGGAAAGAAGACGAATCACGGTCGCCACCGCCGGCTGCTCTCGCAGCGCACCACCCTTGATCACCATCGACGCCAGGCGGTCGAGGGACACCTGTTGCGCAGCGGCATCATGGCGGCGCTCGGCGATTCTCTCGATCGCGGCGCGAAGATCGCCGGTGTCGGGGCCGAGGTAGCGCTGGACCACCCGATTGCCCGTGCGAATCTGCCAGTAGAGGTAACGCCGGCCGCGAATGGTCTTACTGACGAGCCCGCCAGGAAGCAACCCCTCGACGCCCGCCACTCGTTCGCGCACGAGCGCCTGGTCGAGCAACTCCGCGTACAAGGTTGCGACGCTCGCCGGCAGGCGATCGATCTCCATGACTGCATTATACGCTCGGTTTACACCTCAAGCGTATACGGCAACCCGATCAGAAAGGCGGTAGGTCACAATCGAAAACCTCCCCGGCGGGACGCTCCGGCCGCCTGGCATCGATCGGAGGGATCGAGCATCCGCCCTACCAGAACGACGCCACGCCGACGCGCGCAAGGCGCCGGCGGAAGCCGGCGTCGAACGTCGCAACGGAGTCGAAGCCCCCGTCCTCACAGATCGCGGCGAGCGCAGCATCCGCGAAGTCAGGCAGGACGCCCGGCCAAAGGTCGAGAACGCGGGGCCACGGCAGCGCGTTCGACGTCCGCACTCCGGGCAACGCGAGCAGGTCCCGCAGTGTCGCGGCGGTCTCCTGCCGCGGCACGCCATAGAGGTTCTTCAGGACGTAGACCAGCTCCGCGAGCACAAGCTGGGGCAGGATGACCTCGATTCGCACCGCCTGGGCCCCTTCGAACAGCGCCGCCGCCCTCGCCTGCTGGGAGGGGTTGCGATCGGTGAGGAACGACGCGATAACGTTGGTGTCGACGACGACCCGTTTCATGTCCGCTCCGCTCCGCGCCGCTGCCGCGCGTTGCGGACGTCGCCCACGGCCGTTCCCTTGCCCGCCAGGATCGTCCCGCGGCGGCGAAGGAACGCCCGGTCCGGTACCACGATGCGGACGGTGTTTCCGACCAACTCCCACTCCAGGACGTCCCCTTCCCCGACCGCAAGGCGTTGGCGAACCTCCCGCGGCACCGTCGTCTGACCCTTGCTCGTGATGGTGGACTTTGGCATGCGCCCTCCTTACGGAACTGTACGATCAGTAAGGGCAGTCGTCAAGAGCCGCGTCCATCGCGATGCTGCAGCTCTCCGCCTCCGGACGGAGGCTACTCGATTGAGGAATCGAACGCGCGACAATCTCCGAGGTGCGAAAGGCCAACGGCCTCAAAGCCCGGCCAGCAGCTCCCTTGCCTTCGCGACCGCGTCGCCGAGCGCCACCGGGATCTTCACCCGGTCACGGCGCAGGGAGAGTTCGGCCTGGCCCTGCTCGACCCCCTTCTTGCCGACGACGACCCGCACCGGAAACCCGATCAGGTCGGCGTCGTTGAACTTGACGCCGGGCCGCTCGTCGCGGTCGTCGTAGAAGACCTCCACGCCCGCCTCGCTCAGCTCCGCGTAGAGCTTCTCGGCGGCGTCCCGGACCGCGGGGACGTCGGGGTTGAGGGCGATCAGCTCCACCTCGAACGGCGCCAGCGGGCGCGGCCAGACGATCCCCGCATCGTCGTGGTTCTGCTCGACCGCCGCGGCCACGGTGCGCCCGACGCCGAGTCCGTAGCACCCCATGATCATCGGTTGCATGCCGCCGTTCTCGTCGAGGTAGTTGCACGCCATCGCCTTCGAGTACTTGGTGCCGAGCTTGAAGATGTGACCCACCTCGATGCCGCGCTTGACGACGAGCGGCGTGCCGCAGCGTGGGCACGGGTCGCCGGCCCGCGCCACGCGGATGTCGGCGACGAGGTCCGCGGTGAAGTCGCGTCCCGGCGCCACGCCGACCAGGTGGTAGTCGGCGCGGTTGGCGCCGGTGGCGGCGAGGGCCATCCGCATCACCTCCGGGTCCGCGACCACGCGCACGCCCTTCAGGCCCACAGGGCCGGAGAACCCCATCGCGCCGCCGCTGACCTGCTCCACCTTGGCCTCGGAAGCGAGCTGGAGGTGGGCCGCGCCGAGCGCGTTCTTGAGCTTGACCTCGTTGACCTCGTCGTCGCCGCGCACGAGGGCGACGGCGAACTCGGCGTCGCTCTCGACGATCATCGTCTTGATGAAGTGCGCCGGATCGAGTCGGAGGAACGCCGCGACGTCGGCCACCGAGGTCGCGCCGGGGGTGTGGACCTCCTCGGGTTTGGCGGGCGGCGTGCCCGGCCACGGCGGCGGCGGCGCCAGGGCGCCGGTCGTCGCCTTCTCGACGTTGGCGCCGTAGCCGCACTCGCAGGCGGCGACCGCGTCCTCCCCGGTCGAGGCCAGGACCATGAACTCGTGCGACTCGCTGCCGCCGATGTTTCCGGTGTCGGCCTCCACCGCGGTGTACGACAGCCGGCAGCGGTCGAAGATGCGGCGGTAGGCGGCCTCCATCGCGCGATAGGTCGCGTCGAGGCTCTCCGCCGAGGCGTGGAACGAGTACGCGTCCTTCATGATGAACTCGCGGCCGCGCATCAGGCCGAAGCGCGGCCGGATCTCGTCCCGGAACTTGGTCTGGATCTGGAAGAGGTTGGCGGGCAGCTGCCGGTACGAGGTGATGCGCCGCCGCACCGCGTCGGTGATCACCTCCTCGTGCGTCGGGCCGAAGCAGAACTCGCGGTCGTGGCGGTCCTTGATCCGCAACAGCTCCTTGCCGTACTGCTGCCAGCGGCCGGATTCCTGCCACAGCTCGGCGGGCTGCACGCACGGCATCATCAGCTCGACCGAGCCCGCCGCGCCCATCTCCTCGCGCACGATGCGGGCGGTCTTCTCGACCGAGCGCCACCCCAGCGGCAGGTAGGTGTAGATCCCCGCCGCCAGCTTGTCGATCATCCCGGCGCGCGCGAGCAGCTGGTGGGAGATGACCTCGGCGTCCGACGGGTTGTCCCGCAGCGTGAACAAAAAGTACCGGGTCCAACGCATGATCAGCCCTTCCGCCGGCCCCGCGCCTCGCGCGCGGCCAGCCACCCCACCCGTGCGAGGTGGGTCAGAACGTCCGTCTTGAGGTCGCGGGCCGCGCCTTGGCGCGCCCGCTGCAGGACCTCGCGCGCCCTCTCGTCGTCGCCCATCTCGAGCAGGGCGAGACCGAGCTGCGTCAGGATAGCCGGCGACGAGGAGATCGCCACCGCCTGCTCGAGGTAGTCCACCGCGTCCGAGTACTCCTCGCGCGCCGTGTGGATCCGGCCGAGCGCGGCGAGCGGGTAGGCGCGCAGCTCGCGGGGGATCAGCTCGAGCGACGCGTGCGCGAACTCCAGCGCCCGCGCTGAGTCGCCGCCGCGCTCGACCTCGGTGAGCGCCAGCTCGTACGCCGCGATCCCGCGCTCGAGTGGCCCCGGGCCATCGGCGAATAGCCGGCCGCCGAACCGCTCGACGACGGCGAACCGCTTCGCCGCCCGCATCGTCTCGAGCAGCGCAGTCCACGCGGCGAGCACCGGCGCACCCCGGCCACCGAGGCGCAGCAAGCGGTGGGCCGCCGCCAGCGCCTGGCGCGGGCGGCCCGCCGCGGCCGCGAGCAGGGCCAGCGAGGCGAGGATCGTCGGGTGGTCGGCCAGGCGCGCGGCGCGCTGGAGCTGGGCAAGCGCGCGCTCCACCTCGCCCGCCTCGGAGGCCTGCGACGCCTCCCGGACCAGCGCCTCGGCCTCTGGCGGGAGCGGCGGCGCCCCTTCGGTGTCGCCCTCGACGAGGCGGACCGCCTCCTGATATTGGAGCCGCTGCGGGTCCATCTCCTGCACGCGCCGGAAGCAATCGAGCGCCTTCCTGTGCCACTTGCGCTCGAGGTACGCGAGGCCGAGGTAGTAGATCGCGTCCTCGAACTCGCCGTCGAGGGCGACGGCATGCTCGAACGCCACCGCGGCCGTCCCGGCGTGGCCGGCGTCGAGTTCGACCATGCCGAGGAGGAAGTACCCCTGCGGAATCTCCTCGCGCTCGAGCGCAGCCCGCAGGTGGCCGCGGGCGACGTCGCCGCGTCCGGCGGCCGCATGCAGGGCGCCGAGCGAGAAGTGCGGGAGGAAGTTGTCCGGAGCGAGAGCGGCCGCGCGTTTGAGGTGCTCGATCGCCTCCGCCTCGCGGCGCGTGTCCGCCAGGATCGTGCCGAGGTAGATCCTGGCCTCGACGTCGTCGGGGTTCCAGCGCAGCACCTGGCGGAACGAGTTCTCGGCCGCGCCGAGGTCGCCGCGCTCGAACGCCAGCTCGCCCAGCAGCTCGGCGAGTTCGGGGTTGCGCGGGAAGCGGCGCAGCACTTCCGCCAGCACCTCCGCGGCCCGCAGCGGCTGGCCGGCCAGCAGCGCGAGCTCCGCGCTCTGGACGGCGCGGGCGCAGGCCGACGCGGCGCCCCCCCCGGCGGCGCGGGCGCGGGAGACGATCGCCTCGCGCCGCTGCCGCAGCCGGTCGAGCAGCTCCTCGCGCGCCATTTCGGTCGTGGCGGCCCGCTCCCAGGCGGCCATGACCTCCGTCTCCCGAATCACCTTACGGCGGTCGAGCAGGTCGACGAGCGCCTGCACGCCGGAGTCGAGCAGCGCGAGGCCGCGCTCGAGGTCGGCGACGCGCTCGTCCAGGCGGGCGAGCACGCCCTGCACCCGCTTGGCCGTCTCCTCGCCCCCCGAGAGCCTCTCAAGCAGGTGCTCGTCGAACGCCTGCTTCTCGCTCTCGAGGCTGGCCTCTTCCTCCTCGAGCGTCTCCTCCGAGAACTCGCCGTTGGTGCCCGAGACGACGAGCAGACGGGAGTTGCAGCGCCGGCAGAGCTCCCGCCCGTCGGCGT
>Ga0209385_1000155_pt1 | contig 25433 bp, 21 predicted proteins | sample NGEPerB_FD_184506 | JGI IMG/M metagenome (GOLD analysis project Ga0209385, IMG submission 184506) | Arctic peat soil microbial communities from the Barrow Environmental Observatory site, Barrow, Alaska, USA - NGEE PermafrostAB12-B... | ecosystem: Environmental > Terrestrial > Soil > Wetlands >... | reverse complement strand
GACAGTACCGTCGTGCCTCCCGCCACCGCGACGAATGGACCTCCGCCGTAGGGTATGACCGCGTCCGCGTCGCCGTGAATCTCGAACACCGAGAGCGGGTGGGGTGTGACGCACGTCTTGGCGACGGCCAGGGGGATCTGTCCCTCGACTGGAATGATCACTGCCAACTCCTTGCTCAGGGTACAGCCGAGGTCCTCCACCATCAAGGCGCCGTTGGAGAAGCCTACGGCCGCAACCCGTGCGTGGTCATACGATTCGAGGCGTTGCATTCGAGTTATCGTCGCCAGCGTGAACGCAACGTCGTCGATGTGTGCCAAAGCGGCCGCGGAGGTCCCTACCCCTTCGTTCCACGTGTTCCGGAAACCTTGGAGAAAGACAACGACGTCGCCATTCTGGTCGGCGAGTTGCTCGATGTCCGTCTCGTTGATGGTGTTCGCCGCGGTGTCGGTAGCGCCATGGAAGACGAGAATGAGTGCGCGGTGCGCGACGATCGGATTTGGCGGAATGTGGACAATGAAGGTCCGCACACGTCTATTGACCGTGACGAAGAGGGTGTGATCACCAGGAGCCATCCGATTGAGCGGCGCCACCGTCGCGTGAGAGACCGTACTGCTCTTGCTCGCTGTCCACCTCGAAGCGCTGGCCGACGCGTTGATCGGAGTCGACGCCGCGACTGTCGACGTTCCCGCCGACGTTGGATTGACCTCGACGCCGGCAGTGAAGAGTGCAACCGCCAGCGCCACCGCCACCGCGAAGGATGAAAATCGCCGGGTGTTCCCTCTACTCGCCATCAATGTGCACCAAGGTTGTGATGAGATCATTGACTTTACGTAGTTCGTCATGATCTACGGCCGTTCCAAAGACCGAGAACACGTGCCCGTGATTACCTTCTCGCCAGTCAACCGCTTGGCCCGGTCCACGATTGAGTACGATCCCGTCCACGCCAGGAACGTCCCGCAGTTCGTCCAAACCTTCGACGGCGACCACCCGTCGCATCGCTGCAGGGGCTTGCACGTAGAACAGATACGCCAGGCAGTTGCAGTGTGGCAGTTCGTCCACGGCAATCGACTCACCCAAACTCAATCGCATGGCCCAAGAGAGCAGTCGAATACCCGTCGCGGCCTCGAGCATCTCCGGCACCCCGCCCCCGATGCGACCGTTCACCTCAATGACGACTGGACCGGACGGTGTGAGTTTGATCTCGGTGTGTAGACAACCCAGCCGCACGCCGATCGCGGCGGCAGCCTGGCTGGCGACTTCTAAGACAGCGACCTGCTGGGTTGCGTCGAGAGCACTCGGGATGAAGAAGCCGGTCTCTCGAAACGGAAAGGCCGGAGGCATGCGGCCGTTGATCGCCAGATGGCTGATTCGACCATCGCTCACAATGGACTCGACCGACACGTAGCCTGCGAATCCCGCACCGGCGACTCCCGCGGGCGAGTCGGGAATGTACTCTTCGAGCACGAACTCTCGAACGGGACCCTCGCCGGAACAGAACTGCTTCACCAGAGTTCGTAGTTCGCTCCGAGAACTCACGGGAAGCGTGTCACGGCTCGCTTCTCCGCGGCGCGGTTTGAACACTGCGGGAAAGGAAACCTCCTCTTCCATTTTCGCACGGGTGGCGTCACTGTCGGCCTCGGAGATGATCCAACTCTTCGGCACGACGAGTCCGCCGTTCGCCAGCGCCGCGCGCTGGGCAAACTTGTCGGTAAGACGCAGGGCGGTTTCTGGCGTCGAATAGGCAAGCCCGAGGCGAGCAGCGATTTCGGCGGTGAAGCGAAGCACGTCGTCGGCCACGCCCAGAATTCCTTGAGGGTTATGTTGTGCCACGGTCGACGCAATCTCGTCGTACGACAGTCCCGCGACGTCGATCGTGGATCCGAATCTGTTCAACAACCTGGACATTGAGGTTACCTCGGGCTGAGAACTATCGACGATCCAAAGGAGTTCACACACGTCCTGGGCCGCGTCGACCAACGACAGCGTGGCGAAGGAGCGCGGATGGTACACGTACGCAAGTGTTGGCAGTTGGCCGTTCGCTCGGCCTTTGGTCGCGCGCACCATGGAACCTAAATCTGTTTACGGGCCAAGAGCAACAGCGCGTTGTCATTCAGGTACCGATCGTTGCTCACCATTATCAGGCCGCCCTGGGAATCTCGAATGATTCGATCGAGCGAATACGGGCTATCGCGCTTGTAGCCCATGATCCCGCAGATACCGAGGGCGGCTGTCGAAGTTCTGGCTGCCAGTTCGGACGTCGACACCTTCAGACTGCGAAGCGCGATGGTGAGGCCCGCGTCCTCAACACCCGAGGTCGCGTCGAGGGCGCCAAAGCGTAGAGCTGATGCCACGAGCAGACTGCGGCCCTCCTGGAGGTCAGCGGCAATCTCGGCAAGCCGAATCGCCGAAGGGGGTACTTTGCCGATCGTTCGTCGAGCGGCTGCGTGGACGAAGGAGTGTGCTTTCGCGGCGGCGGCCTCGGCCAGACCGACCCACGCAGCGCTCAGAAGAAGTTGGCGCGCCTGGCCGGCGCCATCATTGACGATCGTCGCGAAGGGAACCGGAAATATCATCTCCGGTCGAACCTCGCACTGCAGTCGAAATCCCTTGCTGCACGTGCCGCGCAGGCCGAGGGTGTCCCAGTCCGACGTCGGCTCGATGTCGAAATCCAACCGTCGACACGCAATGAGTACCTGGTCCGTCTCCGTCGCGTCGGCTGATCGGCGAGCCTGTGTCAGCACGACGTCGGCGTGCTCACCGTACGAGATGGCGAGAGCCTGTTTGTCCAACGTCCACGGAATTTGAGCGGTCTCGATTGCACAAAGACTCCGAGAAACGTCTCCGCCCACACCGACTTCGCTGTACGCGTTCGCGAGAAGAAGATTCTCCGAGACGACGTCCTGCGCCAAGGCGAGGAGCGCCGGCGTTGATCCGTGACGATTCAGACTGAACACCTCAATCGTATGCATGGCTAAGACCAGGGCGCTCGACGCGCAGTGCGTCGCGAGTGCTCTCACCGCGCCCATCATCTCCAATATGGTCGCGCCGCCGCCACCAATCTCTGTGGGGAGGAGCGCGGAGAGGAAGCCACTGGCCTTCAGTGCCTCGACGGCTTCGTGGGGGAATCGTGCGAGTCGATCAACGTCATCGGCGACAGGTCCGGCGACGTCGACGCCGAGGCGCCACGCCGCACTTTCCCACTCACCTTGAGCCTCGGACGGTGCTATCAGTCCTTCGTAAAGTTCGTTGCTCATGACCCCTCCGTAGTTGGCGTTCCCAGGTCGTCTCGGGGCGAGACACCCGCAAAGTCCTCGAGGACGTGACGATCAAGCAACGCGACGGCACGATTTCGACCCTCGACGACGTGCATGCTGTGATCGAGTTCTGGAACAAACTCGGCGACGTAGTTCTTCGGTGCGACGACGCGGCTTCGATCAATCGAACGCAGTAGCGGAACTCGTGGAAATGGGGAAAGATCCTGAAGGCTTGCCAGCACCATCAAGTCAGTGCCATTCTTGACAACGGTGGCCATGAGGTCGACCTTGTATGCCGACGGCAGGACCTTTCGACACACGTCAAACAGGCCAGCGGTTAACCACCGAATCCTGAGTGCAGGCACTTTTAACTGAACCGCCAGGGCTCGAACCAACTTACGACGCGAGGTTTCCATTACCGATATGGCGTGGAGCAGGTCGTTGCCCACCGGCGGATTGATGGCGCACGCGCCTCGCGCCTTCAAGATCAGTGCACCTTCTGCCGCCAGGTAGGCCCCCGAACAGAGACCGATCAGAATCACGTTCGAGGGGTCCGCGGGGCTCACTGCGTTCACGGCGTCGGGGATGTCAGTGAGCCAATCCTGGTCGTACAACGGATGAGCGGGTTGGCGTGGCAGCCAGGGACTATCGCCGAGTCCACTCAGATCAAATCGCAGGCAGCGCAGCCCGTGGCTCGCCCACCGGCGCGACAGCTCGACCCAGAGACGCGCGGGCCCCGTGTGCTCCTCGTTCGACACGTTGATAAAGACAATGAGCGGACCCTTCACCTCGTTCGTTGGCTCACTCACCACACCGAATAATTGTCGAGGACCGAGTTGTACAAAATACTCGCGGACGGCATCTCCCTTCCGACCGTTGAACACGGTTGCGGTCGTCGCCAGGTCGGTTAATCCGAACGGTTGCGTTGGGTCGTTCGGCTCTAACAACCACGAAGTGATCCGATCCATTGTCTTCTCGGGCATAACGGCATCCAACGGATCGATGTCGAGTAACGACACCTGCTCCGAGGTCGTCTCCCACTTAATATCTTCTTGGTCCAGTCGTTCGGAAAGCTTTTTGGAGATCGGCCGGTCGTCACGAGACACGACGAGCACTCGATCGGCAAGTGGCCCCGGTCCGAGGTTGGCAAGGTTCAATCGCCGTAGATCATCGGCTGCTTGTTGCGTAAAGACGAACTCCGACGTTTCTATCGGCGCGTTGGTATCGAACTGAACGTCGTTCCGGCGCAATGCTTCGAGCGCCCCCAATTCGCGTAGATAACTTCGCCCGGACTCACACGGATCCCACAGGACTAACGACGACAGTGCGAGATCATGATCGGCACTCGCTTGACCGAGCAACGTGGCACCGAGCCTCATTCCGACCGCCGCAATCGACGTCACGCCGAGCGAGCGCAGTAGTTTGACCGCCTCGACCACACTCTGCACCCACGCACGATCTCGAAGTGGACCTTCAAATGCGCCGCTCGAATCTCCCGTGCCCTGATAGTCAAAGCGAAGCGTGACGAAGCCGTGTTGAGCGAGTGAAATCGCCAGATAACGAATAGCGCGTCGTGCCGCGCGGGCCTCGCGTCCAATCGGCGGAGCCAAAACGACGCCGCCCCGTACCAACGCGTCAGCGGGTCTGGTTAACCAACCAACGAGTGGGCCCTCCGAAGGGCCGAACCACAGCGGTTCTTCGACCGTGTGCACGTCACGCGGCGACGACGTCAGTGGGACTCCGAGGACCGAATGTCGTGGGTGAGCGTTAGTCGCTCGCGAACAGCGTGCGGCCAGTCGCTCACGTTGACACCGTGTTTGAGCAGCAACGCGAGAGAGATTCGTTCGAGGCCGAAAGCGAAGCACGCCGAGTGCGCACGGCTTCCGTCGGGCGAGGTGATGCCGTACGCTTCGCCGAAGTGATCCTCGTGATAGTTCGCTGAACTGATGGCGCCGGGCACCTCGGAAGATATGGGGGTCACCAGCTCAAACTTGAGTTCCTTCTCACGTTGGCCGGCTCCCAACAGCCTTCCCGCTCGGCCGAAGAACGGATCATTGGCGGGCACGACGTCGATGGAGAGACCGAGGCTCTCCAACAGCGCACGTCCCCGAGCGACCCACTGCTCGCGGTGCTCGAGCGCCCCCTCCCTTGAGCCCACGTAGACAAACTCGTGCATCTTGAAAGATTGCATGCGAGCGGGATCGTCGCTCGGCTCGTGGCGAAAACAGTAGGCCTGAACCTCGTACAAACGTCCATCTTGCGGTACGGACGTGCCGGCGAGTAACGGATACACGCTGTGACACGTCGCCGAGCACAACGCGACCTCGTCGGTAGATAACAACCCGGCCCAATCGCCTCCCGCGTCGACGCTTTGCAGGAACGCAGGGAGCTCGGCTTCGCTCCCTCGGAAACTCGTTACGATGCCCATTAAGTCAGGAAAAGACGAGATGTAATCCGCCCCCACGAGCGTGGAGAGAGCGATTACCGGGGGGAAATAGAGTTGCTGAAGTCTCTCGTCACTGCCCGCCGCTGAAACGTAGGCCTCGAGACCGCGAAGGATTCTTTCAAATCCGAATGATCGGTGATAGACCCCGGCCGTTCCGCCGTCCACGAGTACGCCGGCATCCAGGAGGCTTCGACGAAAATCTTCAGCGCTCACAGCGACTCCGCTTCGAATCGCGGAGGACCGACCATCGTCCAAAGACGACCCGTGTCGGCCGACCAACACTGCCGAGGGGCGTAAAGGCTCCTAGAATCGACGTGGCACATTGGAATCGACCACTGCTCAAGCGTGCCTTTCGATACCCGACGTTGAACGCATCCCCGTATGGCCGCGTCGGGCCAACGCTAGCATGAGGGCCAATTTCTCGACGTCCGGTCATGCGCTCTCTCGGGCAAAGTGATCGTCGACTCCGCCGATCGATTGGCCATCGTCTCTCCGGATCTGGCCGTCGCGCACGTTCACCGCAGGCGCGAACCGACGCCGTGGGGTCGGCAACATCGAAGCGGCTCAGCGCGCCGAAAAAACCCGATCGCGAACTACCGCGGGCCAGAGATCCACGTCAAGTCCGTGCCGGTGAAGTAACGCCAGTGTGATTCGCTCAAGACCGAAACCGACGCACGCGGTATGGGCAACGCTCGCGTCGGACTGGGAAATGTTGTAGGCCCGACCAAAGTGATCCTCGTGATAGTTCGCGGACCCAATGGCGCCAGGCGACTCGGACGTTATTGAGGTCACCATCTCGTACTTGCGCTCCTTTTCTCGCTGACCCTCCCCGATCAGGAGCCCGGCGCGACCGAAGAACGGATCGTTCGCCACCACCACGTCAACGATAAGACCGAGTCCCCGCATGAGTTCCGTGCCCCGGTGAAGCCATCGCTCACGGTGCGCCAACGCGCCGCTCTCCGAGCCAACATAGACAAATTCACGCATGCGGAACGATTGCATTCTCGAGGGGTCATTACTGGGTTCGTGGCGAAAGCAGACGGCCTGCACTTCGTACAAGAGCGAGTCAGCAGTGAGTGCGGCGTCAGCAAGTAACGGATAAAGGTTATGGCACGCGGCTCCGCACAACGCGAGGTCAGTGGGCGACAACAATTCGGACCACTCTTCCCCAGCAGCGACCTTCGCCAGTAGTGAGGGCAGATCCGCTTCGCGGCCCGCGTAACTCGAAATCATTCCGACCAAATCGGGGTATAACGCCAGATAGTCGCTTCTCACGAGAGCCGAACTGACGATGAGTGGAGAGAATTGGAATTGGCGACGCTCCTCATCGGCGGCTGCGCTCGAGATGTAGACCTCGAGACCACTCACGATCAACTCAAACGAGAACGAACGGTGGTAGACACCCGGACTTCCGCCGTCGATCAAAAGTCCAGCATCGAGTAGATTCTGACGAAAGCCCTCAACGCTCATCACTACTCCCTCTCACCATTTCAATCACGCGACCTCTGTGGTGGTGCACTACTGCGAATCGACCGTCACGCCTAACGACGCCAAGGCTTCGCGAATCGACGCGACAGATTGAAACGTGTCTCGTCGGAGCAAGGCATCCGGAAACTCAATATCGAATGCGTCTTCCAACCCGAGCATCACGTTCACGCTGGCGTGCGAGGAAAGACCGCTCTGGTACAAGTCATCGTGATCCTTCAAGCGCAATGCGGAACCTGGTAGACGACCATGGGCCTCGAGAACACCCCGGATCGTGGCATCGGTGTCGGTCATGGAATTGCTCTGATCAACTGATCCTTGATTTGTGCCACGACCGCCGCCGTGGCGATACCGCCGCCGTGACTGAGACTGACTGAAAGGTGTTCCACACCTTGTCGTTGAGCTATCTCGGCGGCCACGCCGTGCAGGGCGATCTCCGGACGACCTTGCGTCGAACGGCGCACTTCAATCTCTCGCCACGACGGTACCGCGTCTCCACCGTCGAGAATCTTCAGCACCGCCTCCTTCGCGGCGAATCGACCAGCGAGACTTGCGGCGGCGATACCGGAACGTCCACCGCAACTCTCGACTTCTTGTGCGGTGAAGAGTCGCTCGACGTAGCGAAAACCAAACTCCTCGATCGAGTCCTGTACCTCGTCAATTGGTTGTACGTCTATCCCGATCAGAATCGTCATTCGTTACCCGTTGACCTTCTCGACAGTCCCTCAATCGTTTGGTGAGGAACGAGACATTGCGCGTGTTCTGGTTGTCGTGCTCTGTCCTTCATCACGGCACCTTGCCCTCGCGATATTTGCTTTCTCGGATACTAGTAGTTGACGCGTTCTGCGTTTGAAATGTTCGCTCCGGCGTTGGGAATGTTTCGTGCAGGTTTCGTTGAGAACGACGACAACGAGAAAAGCCCTCAACTCGCTACGCAATCGTAATCGCACCGTCGGGGGCGTCGACGGTAATGGTGTCGCCGTCGTGGTAGTCACCCTTCAAGAACGCGAGCGCCAGGGGATCCTCGAGTTTGCGCTGGATGACCCTCTTGAGCGGTCGGGCCCCAAAGGCGGGATCGAATCCCTCGTGCGCCAACAACGCCGACGCGGCCGGTGTCACGTCCAGGACCAGACGACGTTCGGCGAGGCGCCGGCGTAGTCGACCCAATTGGATCCCGACAATGACCGCGAGATCGTGCTCGTCGAGGGAGCGGAACCGGATGATGTCGTCAATGCGGTTCACGAATTCAGGGCGGAAGAACTCCTGAGGGTCGCCGACAAGGTTGCTCGTCATGATGAAGACAACGTTGGTGAAGTTCACCGTGCGGCCCTGACCGTCCGTGAGACGTCCGTCGTCGAGCACCTGCAGCAGGATATTGAACACGTCCGGATGAGCCTTCTCGATCTCGTCGAGCAGTACCACCGCGTAGGGCCGACGGCGCACGGCTTCGGTCAACTGGCCACCCTCTTCGTAGCCAACGTACCCCGGAGGGGCTCCGATCAGACGACTGACCGAGAACTTCTCCATGTACTCACTCATATCCAATCGCACGACGGCGCGCTCGTCGTCAAAGAGAAATTCTGCGAGCGCCCGGGCGAGTTCGGTCTTGCCCACCCCAGTCGGACCCATGAAGAGAAACGAGCCAATCGGACGGTTCGGATCCGACAGCCCGGCGCGTGAACGGCGGATCGCGTTGGCGACCGCCCCGACCGCCTCATCCTGACCTACGACACGAGAGTGCAACAGGTCTTCCATTCGCACGAGCTTGTCGATCTCGCCTTCGAGCAATTTGGACACCGGTACGCCCGTCCAACGACTTATGACGTCGGCGATGTCCTCGGCGTCGACCTCTTCCTTTAAGAACGCACCACTGGCCTGCAGGTCGGCGAGTTCGTGGGTCGCGTGATCGATCGTCCTTTCGAGTTCGGGAATCGTCCCGTAGCGCAGCGCGGCGGCTCCGTTGAGGTCACCGTTTCGCTCGAGGCGGTCCGCTTCGAATCGTCGATCCTCGAACTCCTGTTTCGCCGTACGGATCTTCTCGATGGCCTGCTTCTCGGCTTGCCAGCGCGCCGCCAAGCCGTCGGACTTCTCCTGAAGTTCGGCCAACTCCTCGTTCAACTTCTCGCGTCGTTCACTCGACGCCTCATCGGTTTCGATCTCCAGTGCGACCCGTTCGATCTCGAGCTGTCGGATGCGTCGGATCACGACGTCCAGTTCCGTCGGCATCGAGTCGATCTCGATGCGCAACTTCGACGCTGCCTCGTCCATCAGGTCGATCGCCTTGTCGGGCAGGAACCGATTCGGTACGTAGCGCTGGGAGAGGGTGGCGGCGGCCACCAGTGCGGCGTCCTGGATGCGCACGCCGTGGTGGACCTCGTAACGTTCCTTCAAGCCCCGAAGGATCGCCACCGTGTCCTCGAGTGACGGCTCGCCCACGAACACCTGCTGAAAACGCCGCTCGAGCGCAGCGTCCTTCTCGATGTACTGGCGATACTCGTCCAGCGTCGTCGCGCCGATGAGTCGCAGCTCACCGCGCGCGAGCAGCGGTTTGATCATGTTGCTCGCGTCCATGGCGCCTTCGCTCGCGCCCGCGCCGACGATCGTGTGCAGCTCGTCGATGAACGTGATGACCTGACCTTCAGCGTCCTCGATCTCCTTTAAGACCGCCTTCAGACGTTCCTCGAATTCGCCGCGGTACTTCGCTCCCGCGACCATCGACGCGAGGTCAAGTCCAATGACGCGTCGATCGCGCAACGATTCGGGCACGTCGCCTTCGACGATGCGCAACGCGAGTCCCTCGACGATCGCGGTCTTGCCGACACCCGGTTCGCCGATCAACACCGGGTTGTTCTTGGTTCGTCGCGAGAGGACCTGGATAACGCGGCGGATCTCGTCGTCGCGTCCGATCACCGGATCGAGCTTGCCGCTACGCGCGAGCGCCGTGAGGTCGCGACCGTACTTCTCGAGCGACTGGAAGGTCTCCTCGGGATTCTCCGACGTGATGCGCGCCGAACCGCGAATCCCGCGCAGCGCCTGCAGGAGGGTCTCGCGCGTCGTACCGAGCAAGTCCGCCCACGCGACGACCACGTGATCGACCGAGAGGAAGTCGTCGCCGAGGTCGGCGCGCAGTTCATCGGCCTCCTCGAGTCCCTTGCGCGCTTCGGGCGAGAGGCCCGGTTGGGTGCCGCCTACGGCGCGCGGCTCGTTGGCGACCCTCTCGTTGAGAGCGGCCACCATCGCGACCGGGTCGACGCCAGCGGCGCCGAGCAGGGGACGCGCGACGCCGTCGGACTGGTTCAAGAGGGCGAGCAGGAGGTGGGCCGGCGTCACGTACGGATTACCGGCGGCGGCGGCCTGCGTTGTCGCGGACTGGAAGGCCTCACGGGTCTTCACGGTCCAGCGTTGGGGATCGAGGGTCATGGGTTACCTCCTTCGCGCGCGTTGGGTGTCGATGAAGAGCGCGATGGTGTTATGGACCGGCACGAGGTCGCGGCGGTACTGGCGCCGCGTCGCTTCGAGGTCCGATCGCGCCTCTAGGGCAAGTTCGGCGAGTTGCTCACGGGCCTCGGAGAGTTCGTGCTCGAGCTGCATGATCCGCTTGACGCCTTCGAGGTTGACGCCCTCGTTGGTCAGGTCCTGGATCCGTCGGATCGCGGCGAGGTCGGCGTCGGAGAACCGGCGCGAGCCGCCGCTCGTGCGCTGGGGGCTCAGCAGTCCGTTGCGTTCGTAGTTGCGAAGCGTCTGGGGGTGCACGCCGGCGAGTTCGGCGAACACCGAGATGACGTAGACGGCGTGGTGGGGGTGTCGCTCAGTCACTGGGTACCTCTTGGTGCAGCGCAGTCGCCAACTTCTCAACCAAGGCGCGCTGCTCCTTGTTGAGCTTCCTCGGAACGACGACGTTGACGCTCACGAGAAGATCGCCCGCCGCGTGCTTGCCGCCGGCCGGTACGCCGCGACCGCGAACGCGCATCGTGGTCCCCGGCTGGATTCCCGCCGGAATCTTCAGGGTGACCGGATCGTCCAGGGTCGCCACGACGACGGTCGTGCCGAGGATGGCCGACGTGAGCGGAACGTTCACGCTGGTCGTCACGTGTCGACCCTTCATCGCGAAGTGAGCGTCACTCGCCACGTGCACGTCGACGAACAGGTCGCCCGCAGGCCCGCCGTGCGTTCCGGGATTGCCTTTTGACTTCAGTCGAATGCGTTGTCCGTCGACGACGCCCGCGGGGATGCGCACGTTGACGCGACGCGACGACGGTTCACGTCCGGTGCCGTGACAGGTCGGGCACGGCGTCACGATTCGTCCACCGCGGCCCTGACAGACCGGACAGACACTCGACATCGCGAACGGTCCCTGGTCGTCGTTCAACACGCCGCGTCCCTGGCAGCGCTCGCAGGTCGCGAAGCCGCTCCCAGGCGCCGCGCCGCGTCCGCCACAGGTGTGACAGGCGTCGTTGCTCGGTAGCGACACCGTGGTGGTGACGCCCACGACTGCGTCGCGAAAACCCAGATGCAGGGCGGTCTCCAGATCCGCGCCGCGTTGGGCGCGTTGACGACGCGAGCCGCCAAAGAGCCCACCGAAGATGTCCCCCAGGTCGCCGAGGTCGCCCGAGCCGAAGTTGAAACCTCCCGCGCCAGGCCCGTGTCCTCCGAAGCCCGCGGCGGCGGGACCGAGACGACGAACCTCGTCGTACTCCTTGCGCTTATCGGCATCACCGAGGACGTCGTAGGCACCCGAGACCTCTTTGAACTTCTCCTCCGAACCGGGATTCGTGTCGGGGTGCAACTCCTTGGCCAACTTGCGATAGGCGCGCGTGATCTCCTTGGCGGTCGCGCTCGAGGTGAGACCCAGAACCTTGTAGTAGTCCTTTTCGAACCACTCACGTTCGGCCATTTAGCCCTTCACTTTCACCATGGCGGGGCGAAGAACGCCGCCCTTCCATCGATATCCGGCGCGCAGCACTTCGTCGACGACCTGTTCGCCGTCGTCGCCCTCCACGTGCGCCACCGCGTCGTGAACCTGCGGATCGAAGGGCACGCCGACGTCGCCAATTCGCTCGAGGCCATCCTTGGCGAGCGTGTCGAGCAGCAGACCGCGCGCCTGGGAGAGCGCGAGCGCTTCGTCGCTCAACGCGTTGGCGAAGTGGGCCTGCGCGAGGTCGAACGCGTCAAGAACCGGCAGCAATTTCACCACGAGATCGCCCGTCGCGCGTGAGACCGCGTCGTCGGAGGTGCGCGCCACCCGCTTGCGGTAGTTCTCGAATTCGGCTTGCAGACGCTGCAAGGCGTCGAGGTAGTCGTCGCGCTGGCGCTCGATATCGCTGCGATCGTCAACGACGTCAGTGACGGTGTCCTCGGACAGCGTCACTGCGTCGTCTTGAACCACGTCGTCGCTCACGACTCGTCAACGATCTCGGCGTCGACGATGTCGTCGTCGTTGCCCTGCGACACAGACGCTTCGCCGGCGTTGGACTTGGCCGCTTCTTCGTAGAGTCGCTGGCTGAAGCCCTGGCTCGTCGAGAGCAACTTCTCGGTCGCGCTCTTGATGGCCTCGACGTCGGTCCCGTTGAGGGACTCCTTCAAGACGCTCAACGCGCCCTCGACGTCGTCACGCTCGGTGCCCTGGAACGACTCGGCCTGATCCTTCAGCAGCTTCTCGGTCTGGTACACCAGTCCGTCGGCGTTGTTACGCACCTCGGCCTCGTCACGACGCTTGCGGTCGTCCTCGGCGTGGGCTTCCGCGTCACGGACCATGCGGTCGATCTCCTCCTTCGAGAGCGAGGATCCGCCCGTGATGGTCATCGACTGCGTCGCGCCGGTGGCGGTGTCCTTCGCGGACACGTGCACGATGCCGTTGGCGTCGATGTCGAAGGTCACTTCGATCTGGGGTACGCCCCTCGGCGCTGGTGGTATGCCGACCAACTGGAACTTGCCGAGCGTCTGGTTGTACGAAGCCATCTCTCGCTCGCCCTGAAGGACGTGCACCTCGACCGACGGCTGATTCTCGTCGGCGGTCGTGAAGATCTGGGACTTCTTGGTCGGGATCGTAGTGTTGCGCTCGATGATCTTGGTCATCACGCCACCCTTGGTCTCGATGCCGAGTGACAGCGGGGTGACGTCGAGCAACAGGATGTCCTTGACGTCGCCCTTCAACACACCGGCCTGCACGGCCGCGCCAACGGCCACCACCTCGTCAGGGTTGACACTCTTGTTGGGCTCCTTGCCGGTCACCTTGTTCACCAGTTCCTGCACGGCGGGGATGCGGGTGGAGCCACCCACCATGATCACGTGGTCGATCTTGTCGAGCGTCAGACCGGCGTCCTTGATGGCCTGGTCGAACGGCTTGCGACAACGCTCGACGAGGCTCGCGGTCAACTCGTTGAACTTCGCACGGGTCAACTTGAGGTCGAGGTGCTTGGGACCGTCGGCCGTCGCGGTGATGAAGGGGAGGTTGATCTGGGTCTCTTGAACCGACGAAAGCTCGATCTTGGCCTTTTCCGAGGCCTCCTTCAGACGCTGGACGGCCATCTTGTCGGCCGACAGGTCGACGCCTTCGGTGTCCTTGAACGTCTTCACGAGCCATTCCATGATCTTGTCGTCCCAGTCGTCGCCACCGAGGTGGGTGTCACCGTGGGTGGACTTCACTTCGAAGACGCCGTCGGCGATCTCGAGCACGGACACGTCGAACGTGCCACCACCGAGGTCGAAGACGAGCACTGTCTGCTCGGCGCTCCCTTTGTCGAGCCCGTACGCCAACGCGGCAGCGGTCGGCTCGTTCACGATGCGCAGCACTTCGAGCCCGGCGATCTGGCCGGCCTCTTTGGTCGCGGTGCGCTGGGCGTCGTTGAAGTACGCGGGCACGGTGATGACCGCCTGGGTGACGGTGTCGCCCAGGTACGCCTCGGCGTCACGCTTCAACTTCTGCAGGATGCGCGCAGAAATCTCCTGCGCGTTGTACTTCGTGCCGTCGATGTCGACGGTCCAGTTCTCGCCCATGTGACGCTTCACCGACCGAATGGTGCGGTCGGGGTTGGTAATCGCTTGACGCTTCGCGACCTCTCCGACCAAAACCTCTCCGGTCTTGGAGAAGCCGACGACCGAAGGGGTCGTGCGACCACCTTCGGCGTTGGGGATAACAACGGGCTCGCCCGCCTCGAGGACACTGACCACCGAGTTGGTGGTTCCCAGGTCGATTCCGACTGCCTTTGCCATGAACTGCTCCTTAACTTTGTTCCCGCCCCGACGGACCATCCGTGAAAACGGGATTCGTGGTATCAAGTATACAGAGTTGAGCCCCTCCTTGTCAAGAAATCGGATACCTCATTTCATAGCATGGGCAAAGACTAGAGAAAGACGGCCATTTTGTGCGTCAACTGGGCGCTCTGGTCCTCGGCGAGGGTGTTGGGTACGCTTGGCGAGTGCCGGACCTGATACTGCTGCGCCACGGGCGCTCCGAATGGAACGAACTGAACCTGTTCACGGGTTGGCAGGACGTGGACCTCACCCCCGAGGGCGAGGACGAAGCCCGGGCCGCCGGTCGTCTCCTCGCCGCCGAGGACGACCTGGACCTTCGAATCGTGCACACCTCCGTGCTGACCCGGGCGATCCGTACGGCCGATATCGCCCTCTATACGGCCAAGCGTTCCTGGATCCCGGTCCAGCGCAGCTGGCGGCTCAACGAGCGCCACTACGGCGACCTGACCGGCAAGAACAAGCAGGAGACCGCCGAGCAGTTCGGCGCGCAGCAGGTGAAGCTCTGGCGGCGCAGTTACGACGTGCCGCCGCCCCCGCTGCCCGAGGGCGACGAGCGATCGAGCACGCTGGACCCACGCTATCGCGACGTGCCGCGCGAGTTCATCCCGGCGACCGAATGTCTGAAGGACGTCGTGGCGAGGGTGACGCCGTATTTCGCCGACGTGATCGTCGAGGACCTGCGCAAGGAGTCCGTGCGCGGCGGCGGGGTCATCGTGGTCGCCCACGGCAACTCGATCCGCGCGCTGCGCATGGTTCTCCAGCACATCGCCGAGGACGAGATCGCCGCGCTCGAGATCCCGACGGGCATCCCCTACCGCGTGCGGCTCGACGACGAACTGAACGTCCTCGAGGCTAACTATCTCGGCGACCCCGCGGCGGCGGCGGCGGCGGCCGAAGCCGTCGCACGCCAGGCCGGCTGAGTTACAGCGCTTCGGGACCTCGTTCGTTGGTGCGCACGCGCACCACGCGCTCGATGTCGGTGACCCACACCTTGCCGTCACCAACGGTGTCGGTGCGCGCCGCGGTGACGATCGCGTCGAGCACGCTCTCGACCTGCTCGTCGGTGCACGCGATCTCGATGCGAATCTTGTCCACGAAGTCGAACTCGTACTCGCGTCCGCGGTAGATCTCGATGTGTCCGCCCTGACGGCCGAACCCTCGTACCTGGCTCACGGTCATACCCGTCACGCCAACCGCCTGGACCGCAACTTTGACCTCGTCAAGTTTGAATGGCTTCACTACTGCTGTCACTAATTTCATCATCTACTCCTTAGACGTTGTCACTGTGCGTGTGGCTGGGGGTCCCCACGGGCTCACCAAAGGTCGGCTCCGGGAAGGCTTCTTCCTCGTGAATGGCGAGGTCACCGATGGCCAAGACTTCTTCGGTTTCACGGAGACCACCTAACACGAACTTCACGATATAGAAGACCACGGCGGTGCCCACCGCGGTGTAGCCAATGATCCACAGAGCGGCGAGGAACTGTTCCCATAGCTGATGGAACGAATGAGTGAAGAACCATCCACCGACCGAGAACCCTCCCGCTCCCTTGTAGTGCGCTCCCGGCACACCGTACTGGGTCATGCTCGGGTCGGCCAAAATACCGACCAGTAGACCTCCGATGAGTCCGGCGAAACCGTGGGTGTACACGACACCCATCGCGTCGTCGACCTTGGAGAAGGGGCGAACCTTCGACAGGTAGTTCCAGGCGATCCAGACGAGCGTCGAGGAGATGAGGCCGACGCAGATGGCGCCGACGCCGTTCACCCAGCCCGCACTGGGTGTGATCGCGACCAGACCGCAGAGCATTCCGTTGATCGCGCCGAGGAACGTCGCCTTCTTCTGTCTCGAGAAGAACATGTCCATCACCAGCCAGGTGAGGACACCGACCGCCGTGGCGACGTTGGTGTTGAGCACGGCGCTCGCCGCGTCGGCGCCCGCGTAGAACGGGTCACCACCGTTGAAGCCGTTCCAGCCGAGCCAGAGGATGCCGGCGCCGACCGCCACCATCATTAGGTTGCTCGGGAACGCGTTCTCCCGGTCCTGCCAGCGCCGCGGTCCGAGGATGGCCGCGCCGACGAAGGCGGCGACGCCGGCGCTCAGGTGGATGACGTAACCACCCGAGTAGTCAACGGCACCCTTCTGGGAGAAGAACCCGCCGCCCCAGAGCAGCGCCGCGTTGACGCAGTAGATCATCGTGATCCACAGCGGCACGATGAGGAGCCACGCCTTGAACTTGAGCCGTCCGACGAGGCCACCGAGGAAGAGCAGCGGCGTGATCGCGGCGAACACGAACTGGAAGTAGGCGAGCGTTGCGGTCGAGAAGTGGAAGGGGATCAGCGTGTTCGCTCCCGATACCGCCTGTCCTTGCTCTGAGCTCGAGGTCGCTAGCGGAGTGAAGTGGCCAATGAACCCGCTCCAGAACGATCCCGTGGGACCGAAGTGCGAGAGCGGACCGAAGGCCAGGTTGTAGCCCCAGAGCATCCACACGACGAGTGTCAAGGAGAAGCCCGCGAAGACCATGAGCATCGTGTTGACGATCCATTTCTTGCGCACGAGGCCGCCGTAGAGCACGGCCAGACCGGGCAGACTCATGAGCCCCACGAGTGTGGCCGCCGTGAGCTGCCACGTGTTGTCCGCTGGATTCAACCAACTCGGATAGGGGATGTTCGCTGCAAAGTGCACGTCCACTCCTTTGATTACTAGGAGAGGGCGCCGTTGACCTCAGTCTGATGGCACCAGTGTTTCAACCGAGGATTTCCTCATCGTTAGCGACGTGTTTCCAGAATATGAACTACAACGCTGCTTCGTCGTTGTCCGCACCGGCGGGACCAACTGGGGCGAGCAGCGAACGCTCGACCACTTGAGAAATGTCGAGCACCGACACGTCATCGCCGCGACCGTTGGCCTTGACGGCGTCGTCGAGCATGATCATGCAGAATGGACAGGCCGTCGAGACGACGTCGGCGCCGGTGCCGAGCGCCTCGTCGGCGCGCTCCATGTTCACTCGCTTGCCGATGTTCTCTTCCATCCACATGCGCGCGCCGCCGGCGCCGCAGCAGAAGCCCTTCTCGCGACATCGTTCCATCTCGATCTGCGTGACGCCGGGAATCGCGTCGAGCACGCTACGCGGCTCGTCGAAGACTCGGTTGTGGCGACCGAGGTAGCACGGATCGTGGTAGGTGACCGTGCCGCTGTAGGCGACACCCGGCACCAGTCGGCCCGAAGCGACGAGGTGACTGAGCAGCTGGGCGTGATGGATCATCTCGTAGTTGCCGCCCAGGTCCGGGTACTCGTTCTTCATCGTGTTAAAGCAGTGCGGGCAACTGGCGACGATCTTCTTCGCGCCCACCTCGTTCAACGTCGCGATGTTGGCCTTGGCCATCTCTTGGAAGAGGTACTCGTTGCCCATGCGCCGCGCGGGGTCACCGGTGCACGATTCGCGCGGTCCGAGAATGGCGAAGCTCACGCCGGCGCGGTGCAGCATCCGCGCCGTCGATTCGACCTGCTTGCGACCGCGCTCGTCGAGCGAACCGGCACAGCCCACCCAGTAGAGGTACTCGATGTCGTCGGGAATCGGTCCGTCGACGATCGGTACCTCGAAGTCGAGTGCCGAGAGCCACTCGGTGCGCTTGGAGGCACCGAGACCCCACGGGTCGCCTTGATTCTCTAGATTCCTCAACAGGAGACCCGCCTCGGAGGGAAAGCGCGATTCCATCAGCACCTCGAAGCGGCGCATGTCGATGATCGCGTCGACGTGTTCAATGTCGACGGGGCACTGTTCGACGCAGCTGCCGCACGTGGTGCAGGACCAGAGGACGTCGGGGTCAATCGTCGTGGGCACCAGCGTCGCGACGTCGCCACCGCCCTCGCCGGAAAGGAGCCGATCGGCCGAGGCGAACATGTTGTCGCGAAGCCCCATGATGAGCAGCTTCGGGCTGAGCGGCTTGCCGGTCGTCCACGCCGGACAGACCGACTGGCAGCGCCCACACTCGGTGCACGTGGAGAAGTCCAGCATCTGCTTCCAGGTGAAATCCTCCATCTTGCCGACGCCGAAGACCGTGTCCTCAGTGACGTTCTCCATGTCCATGTCGGGGGTCTTGTCGAGACCCCCGAGGGCGCGCGGGCGACGTGAGAAGGCGATGTTGACCGGCGCGAGGAAGATGTGGAGGTGCTTTGAATACGAAACGAAGACGAGGAACCCGGCGATGACGCCGACGTTCGCCAACACGAAGACCGCCTCGAGCACGCTGTTGGCACCGGCGCCGAGTGGGTGCAGCCAACTCGCGACGATCTTGCTCGCGAAGGCCCACGACGAATGGCCGAAGGGGAAGTGCCCGGTGTTCACCTGGGCGCCCCGGTAGATGAGCAGCGTGATGATGACCATTGAGATCATGAAGAGCACCAGCCACGCGGCGCCCAGGTGGCTGCCGTAGAAACGGCTGGACCGGTCCCTTCGTGACGGCGCGTTCTTCACCCGGATGATCGTGAACACGATCAGCGAAACGAGCACCGCGGTCGCGAAGAAGTCCTCGACGAAGGCGAGCCAGTTGTCCGTGCCGATGAGCGGGATGTGGAAGTTACGCGAGAACAGCGATCCGTAGGCCTCCAGAATCGTCGTCATGAGGACGGTGAAGCCCCACATGGTGAAGAAGTGGGCGAGTCCCGGGACGGTCCATCGCAACAGCTTGCGCTGGCCCATGACCTCGACCGCCTCGACTTCACTGACCTTGCGGACCCCTTGCCAACGCCGCGGTGCACTCTGGCCACTGCGCACCAGCCACGACAACCAAAAGAATCGCCGCCCCGCGACCGTGAAACAAAGGGCCGTGATCACCAGGCCGATGATGATTCGAGCTAACACCGCTCACTCCCATTCTGTGTTCGACCGCGAGGCGTCGTAACTACTTCTTCTTGAAGTTCTCGGAGTACCGACTCGGGGTCGGCCCGCGCTGCCCGCGGTACTTCGATCCGAGGCCCGAAGAACCGTAGGGACGGTCAGCTGGCGTCGTCATCTCGAAGAAGCTGATCTGGCCGATCTTCATTCCCGGGTACAACGTGATCGGAAGATTGGCGACGTTGGACAGTTCCAGCGTGAGATGTCCGTCCCATCCAGCGTCGACAAAGCCGGCCGTCGAATGAATGAGCAGCCCCAATCGGCCCAACGAACTCTTGCCCTCGAGGCGAGCGACCAGGTCATCGGGCAGCGCGACTCGTTCGACCGTCGAACCGAGAAGAAACTCACCCGGGTGCAGAATCATTGGGTCCGAGGGACCTACGTCGATGAGTTCGGTGAGGTCCTCCTGCGCCTCGCGCACGTCAATGACACGCTGGGAGTGATTGCGAAAGACGCGGAAGAGTTGGTCGATATGCAGGTCAACTGAGGATGGTTGGATGCAGTCCTCGCCCAGAGGATCGATGATGATCCGACCCGCCGCAATAGCTTCTTTGATGGATCGATCTGAGAGCACCATAACCATGGCCACGATACTCCCATGCAACGGTCCCCTCAGCTTTCGCTCTCCACGTCCCGCAGAAGCAACGGCAAGCGGCGCGACAGTACGATGGATTCCGCGCGGGCGTAGTTCAGCGGCAGAACATCAGCTTCCCAAGCTGAGAACGCGGGTTCGATTCCCGTCGCCCGCTCCAGAAGGCCTTAACCCCATTGACTGGACCACCGTTATGAGAATGTGGTCCGAGTTTGGGTGAAGTTGCGGTTCTCGAATTCGTCAGGCGTGAGGCAATTCAGCGAGCAATGACGACGCGCGAGGTAGTAGAAGTTCTCGACGTAGTCCGCGGCGGCGGTCGAAAGTTCGAGGGCGGTGATCCAGCGTTTTCGATTAAGAAGTCCCCACCATTTGATGAAGAAGGTTTCCAACTGACCATCAGAAACCACGTCGCACCAATAGTGTCCCTTGTTACATGCCCGTATGTGCCCGTGGTTTGCCCGCGGTCGAAGCTGTCCCGTCCTATTGGTTGACTTCAAATGACCAGACAACTCCCCTGGCAACTCCATACTCGGAACATTCCCCTTGGAGGAATCGCACTTCACCGCTCCTGTTTTCACGTAATCGCTGTCGAAATAATAAATACAATTCTTGTGCCACCCGGGAAGTGGGGCATCAGGAATACCGGATTCTCCATTCTGAAACGAGCCCGACGCTCCTCAAAATCAGCGGATTGCATATAATCTGAAGTGCATCCAGTTCACCTCCCTAGGAGAATCCGTTGAACATCATTGAAGTCGGACCTCGCGACGGACTCCAGAACGAGCAGCGAATCCTTTCGAGCGAAGAAAAGATCACGTACATTGCGCTGCTCGTGGATGCCGGTATTTCACGGCTAGAAGCAGTGAGTTTCGCCCGACCGGACAGGGTGCCCCAGATGGCGGACGCCGAAGCGGTGATGGCGGGCTTGCCGCGGCGTGACTCGGTGAGCTACATCGGCCTCGTCATGAACGAACGAGGACTCGACCGCGCCATAGCCTCAGGAGTCGACGAAGCGAATCTCATCGTCGTCGCCACCGAGACCTTCTGTCAGCGGAATCAGGGGATGTCCGTAAGTGAGGCACTTCGCGGCACCGAGAAAATGGTCGAGCGCGCGAGCGCCGGCGGTCTGTCGGTATCAGTCACGATCGGCGCGGCATTCGGATGCCCCTTCGAGGGCGAAGTGTCGACCCAGCAGGTGATGGACATCGTCAAAGTAGTAGACCAACTTGGTGTCGACGAGATCGCCCTCGCCGACACCATCGGCGTTGGTACGCCGGTCGACGTGCGGCGCCTCGTCGGAGCCGCCAAGGCGATCACTCAGAAGCCGCTCCGGCTCCACCTGCACAACACCCGCAACACCGGCTACGCCAACGCCTTCGCCGCGCTCGAAGCGGGCGTGAGCTCCCTCGACTCCAGTTCGGGCGGCATCGGTGGGTGCCCGTTCGCGCCCAGTGCCACGGGCAACATCGCCACCGAGGATCTCGCGTACCTTCTGGAACGCAGTGGTGCGCCCGTCGGACTCGACTTCGACCGACTCCTCGCGGCGTCGGAGTTCGTCACCGCGAAGTTGGGCATCGCCACACCAGCGTTGTTGGGCCGCGCCGGTTGGTTCCCGTCGCGCGACTACCCCGACGCCCCAGCGCGCGGCTAAGCCGAATCCACGCGCGGCTTGATGCGCGGCCGACGCGACTCGAAGGCTTCGATCGCCTCGAGTGATGCCAAGGTCGTCGAGATCTCATCGAGGCCGTTGAGCAGCTGAAAACGCACGTAGCTGTCCACCGCGAAGTGCTCCTGGAGGTAGTCGCCCGCGAGGACAACGCAGCGATCGAGGTCAACCGTCACGGACGCGCCGGGGTGGGCGTCGAGATAGTCCCACAGCCGCTCGATCACCGGCACGGCCAATTCGACCGCGAGGAGACCCGACTTGGCTGCGTTCGTTCGAAAGATATCGCCAAAGCGTGGAGCGATGACGACGCGAAACCCGTTCCCCTGCAGCGCCCACACCGCCGCTTCGCGCGAGGAGCCGATGCCAAAGTCCAGTCCGGCGACGAGCACGGTGGCGTTCGCGTAGCACGGCTGATTCAAGACAAAGTCGGGGGACTCTCGCCACCCCGCGAAGAGCCCTTCGGCGAAGCCGGATCGTCCGACGCTCTTCAGGTACCGCGACGGCACGATCTGGTCGGTGTCCACGCTGCTCATGCGAAGTGGTGCACCGACCCCGACGTGGACGATGAACGGTTCCATCACGCCCTCGTCTCGGGCTTTTGCGAAGCCGGTGCACACCGACACGTCGACGCGCGCCTACACACGGCGGGCGTTCTCACGGTCGCCGACAATGAGGTAGTCCTCGAGGTTGACGAGTTCGTTCAATTCGTCCAAACCGTACATGCGCTCGCGCCAGGGCAGCGAGTCTCCCTCGCGGCGCAGGTCGGTGAGAAAGTCCTGGATGGTCTTGGCGGCCAAACGCAGGGGTGTCGTCGGATAGATGACCAGGTTGAAACCCAAGTCGTGGAAGTCGCTCGCGGGTAGCGTCGGCGTGCGACCACCCTCGCTGACGTTGGCCATCAACAAACCCGGGACGCTCTGCCCGATGCGTTCGAGATCCTCGCGTGAACCAGGTGCGTCGACGAAGACGACGTCCGCGCCGACGTCAGCGAAGCGCACTGCGCGTGCGATGGCCTCGTCGATTCCTCGAGGACCGAGCGCGTCGGTGCGCGCGATGATGACGGTACTCGAATCGAGTCGAGCGTCGAGTGCCGTGGCCACCTTGCGCACGGCGTCGTCGGCATCGATGACCTCCTTGCCCACCATGTGACCGCACTTCTTGGGCCACACCTGGTCCTCGATCTGGATGGCCGCCGCGCCCGCCGCCTCGAGGAGTCGGACGTTCGCGTAGACCGAGGTGACGTCGCCATAACAGGTATCGGCGTCGACGATGATCGGCAGGTTCGAGACGCGACGAACTGCGCTCAGCGCGTCCATCAACTCGCTGGCTCCCAAGAGTCCGATGTCGGGCAGACCGTGACGCCAGGCGGCGATCGCGTACCCGCTGAGATAGACCGCCTCGAATCCGGAGCGCTCGATGGCGAGCGCTTCGATGGGTGTCCCGGCCCCGGGCACGATGAGCGCCTGATCCTGACGGTCCAGGAGTTGGCGGAGGGCGGTTGCGTGGTTCATTTCAATTTCCTTTTTGTAGTGGGGACTGCGGTGTCTGCGTCGAGGGCGGCATCGTCATTGGTTAGTCGAAGGTGATCACCTGGCGCAGCGCCTCGCCGCTCTCGAGGGCGTCGAAAGCGGCGTTGACGTCACTCAACGTGATCACCGAGCTCACAAGACGTTCTATTGGCAGGCGACCCGTTCGCCACATGTCGACGAAGTGGGGTACGTCGCGCGACGGGACGCAGTTGCCAAGGTAACTTCCGATGATCGTGCGTCCCTCGGCCACGAGCAGGAGCGGCGAGATGCTCGCCAAGTCGTCGGGTGCGGGCAGGCCCACCGTCACGGTACGGCCGCCCGGTGCCGTCAGGGCAACCGCGCTCTCGAAGGCGAGAGCACGTCCGACCGCGTCGACGACAAGATTGCCCTTCACACCAGACGCCGCCGCGGTGGCCGGAGCGAACGTCTCGTGCGCGCCGAGACTGCTGGCCAAGGCGAGCTTGTCGTCATTGGCGTCGACCCCGATGACGCGAACGCCGTCGTGCGCGAGGCCTACGAGCAGCGCGGCCATCCCGACCCCGCCGAGGCCGACGACCACGAGTGTCTCGCCAGCTCGTACGCGACCGGCGTTGATCACCGCGCCACCGCCCGTGAGCACCGCACAGCCCATCAGCGCGGCGACCTGGGCCGGCACGTCGTCAGCCACCGGCACGACCGAGCGCCGGTCCACGACGGCGTGATCGGCGAAGCCCGACACGCCGAGGTGATGGTAGACCAGTCGTTGCCCGTCGCGAATTCGCTGAGCGCCATCGAATAGGCGTCCTTCGGCGTTGGCGATCGACCCCAGTTCGCACGGGGTCCGCCCGTCGCTCGCGCACGACGCACACGTTTCGCAGCGAGGCATGAAGGTCATGATCACTCGTTGACCAATGCGAATATCGCTGACGAGGCGACCCACTTTTTCAACGATGCCCGCCGCTTCGTGGCCGAGCAGCATCGGCACCGGGCGCGGACGCACGCCGGACACGACGGAGAGATCGGAGTGGCACACACCGGCGGCTTCGATCCGGACGAGGAGTTCGTTCTCACCGGGATCGTCGAGCTCGAGCTCGCGCACCACCACCGGTTGAGAGTCAACGTACGGACTGGGCGCTCCTATAACTTCGAGCACGGCGCCACTGATCTTCATCGAACGTCCTTGCCTCTCACCGGAATGCTGCAGCGGTATCGAGGTCGCGTGGGGCCGCCAGGTGCCCGGCGACGGCCGAAGCAGCGGCCACGGCCGGCGACACCAGGTGCGTGCGAGTCCTCGGACCTTGGCGCCCCTCGAAATTTCGATTGGACGTGGACGCCGTACGCTCACCGGGCGCGACGATGTCAGGATTCATCCCGAGACACATCGAACAGCCCGCGCCGCGCCATTCGGCCCCGGCGGCGAGGAAGACCTCGTCGAGGTGCTCCGCTTCGGCCTGACGCTTCACTGCCATCGAGCCCGGCACGACCAGGAGACGAACGCGTTCCAGAACTCGTCGACCGCGCAACACGTCGGCGGCGGCGCGCAGGTCTTCGATGCGGCTGTTGGTGCACGAACCAATGAACGCGACGTCGATGGCGACGTCGCGCATGGGCGTGCCCGGAATCAGATCAATGTAGGCCAGCGCCCGCGCCGCCGCGGCCCGCTCCACCGGATCGGCAAAGTCCTCGGGGAACGGCACCACGCCATCGAGCGCCACCCCCTGTCCCGGATTGGTCCCCCACGTGACAAAGGGCACCACGCTCGCGGCGTCAAACACGATCTCCTTGTCGAACGCGGCTCCAACGTCGGTGCGCAACGAGCGCCAGTACGCCACCGCCTCGTCCCACGCCTCACCAACCGGCGCATACTGGCGTCCGCGCAGATACGCAATCGTCGTGTCGTCGGGCGCCACGAGTCCGGCCCGCGCACCCCATTCGATGGACATGTTGCAGAGCGTCATGCGCTCTTCAATGGAGAGCGCCGCGACCGCCGGTCCACGATACTCCACGACGTAGCCCTGCCCGGCGCCGATGCCGACCGCGGCGATCAGCGCCAGAGCGAGGTCCTTCGCCGCCACGCCGGGCGCCAATCGGCCGGTGATCGTCACGGCCATCGTGCGCGGTCGCGCCTGGGACAGCGTCTGGGTCGCGAGCACGTGCTCGACCTCACTGGTGCCGATACCAAAAGCCAGTGCGCCGAGCGCGCCGTGGGTGCTCGTGTGACTGTCACCGCAGACGATGACCATCCCCGGCTGGGTCAGGCCCGTCTCGGGTCCGATGACGTGGACAATTCCCTGGCCGGCGTCGCCCATCGAGAGCAGGCGAATGCCAGACTC
>Ga0209385_1000154_pt1 | contig 25437 bp, 26 predicted proteins | sample NGEPerB_FD_184506 | JGI IMG/M metagenome (GOLD analysis project Ga0209385, IMG submission 184506) | Arctic peat soil microbial communities from the Barrow Environmental Observatory site, Barrow, Alaska, USA - NGEE PermafrostAB12-B... | ecosystem: Environmental > Terrestrial > Soil > Wetlands >... | reverse complement strand
TAGGCCTCAGGGATACCTACGATTGCTCGGAGGAACTGCCGGTGAGTGCAGCTTCAGAGCGCGCGCGCCCGAGTTGCAGCGAAGCCAACCGTGCGACCCACGAAAGTGCGCCGGACGCGACGCAGATGGCGAAGCCGCCGAGAACAAACGCTGTGCCGGTGGCGGCAAGCTCCGCTTGGCGCGCGATGATGAAGGCTCCGGCGAGGTTAGGAGAGCCGCGCTCCACCGCGTTCATCTCCGCGTTGAAATGGAAGTGCAAGAAGGCGCCGAATGCGATAAGGAGAATGCCCGAGAGCGCGAAAAACCTCGCGCCCGACTTCGCGCGCTGCGCTACGAGGCGCAGTTCCTCGGTTGGGCTGGACGAGCTGCGTGTGCCTGCCGCTGCGATCATTCTCGTTCTGGGGCCTAACGATATCAAGCTCAGCGGCGAGCGTAGCGAGTCCGCTGCAGCGCGTTGTTAGGCGGGGCCTACCTGGCGGCTTTCAGAACGTGCCCACCATGTTTCCACGACCGAGCCCCACACGGCCGAGTAAGGAATGACGGGCCAGAGAAGTGCTGCGCTTGAGAAGGACCCGGGACTGCCCCGGCCCCAAACGAGGTTGAAGTAAAGCGTTAAGAGACCGGCCGCTGCCACACCGAAAAGACCGCCGATAAAGGCGCCCTCTACCCACGCTTGATTGACCGGCCTAATTGATGCGCAGCGACCGACCACCAGACCCGCGACAGAACCGAGCGCTGCGATGCCGAGTGCGGGAAACGGGAGAAGAAGCAGAGCCGCCGTCAACAAGAGCATGGGGGCACCCCGAGGGCTTAGGCCGCCCACAACGCCCGCGAAGAGCAGGAGCGCGGCGAGCGAGTAGATGTATGCCGCCGCCAAGGCGAGACCGATGCCTTGAAAGGCGCGGGTCATTGATGTGCCTTCACGAAAAGTTTGCCCCGCCTAACGATATCGAGTTCAGCGGCGAGAAGGAAGGAGCGCGAGCGACTGACGCCGAGTCCGCTGCAATGAGGTGTTAGGCGGCTCTCAGGCCTGCTGGAACGATACATTGTGTGACGTAAGAAAGGTCTTGATGGATTCCGCTGATATGCAGTGCCCCACGTGAAGAACCGCGCTCTCGCGCACTGTTCTGATGTGGCCTCCTCTTTGGACTTTGAGATCGACATCGAAATCCAGATCCAGGTGTTGTGTGAAGGACTGAACGCCGTACACCATGCCGTCGGGCGCGAAGGCCGGTCCACCGCTCTGCCCGCGAAGACCCGGTGTGCTTACCTCGAAACCCACGATAGCCCCCGTGGGATCGAGCAAGTGACGAGTGACCATACCTTCGATCGGAAACTGAGGCGTGTCTATACGACCGACATTGGTCCAGATGATGCTGTCAGTCGCGGGATCGATGGCGAAGTTATTGAATTCCGGGAACGGGAAGCCGAGACGGCATAGAAACTGTCCTTGGCGTGGCTCGCCGTTCGCTTGTTTAGGAAAGACCGGGAAGGTGTTAGCACCGAGGGTGTTAAATCCCTGAAAGTGAATGAGGGCCAGATCCAGGGTCGGGTGCGCGGTGACAGAAATGTTGGTGAAAGTATCGACGCAGTTGATGAAACGACACTGAAGCTCGATGAGGGTATCGCTCGTAAACCCGAATTGCTTCTCGACGTTTCGTAGGTGTCGGTGCGGGGTCAGCTTCCCTCGCGGCCCCTTAGCAGCAGCCTTGAACGCGGCGAGCTTCTGCGGCAGAGCAGTACTGAGATGAAAGAGGTCAGCCACGTGTCGACAAGTGAGCGCGTAACCCTTAGCATTTATGAAGAACATTGTTGCAGCGCCGGGCACAACGTTGTTCGCGTTGTAGTAGCGAGAGATAACATGAATTGGCCGCGTGAACCCAGAGACCGTCTGGATAGCAGTCGCAAACATTAGTCCTCCGTGTAGCCTCTGCGTTCTTGGAGCCGCCTAACTAGTATTCGGCTGCACGGCGGGTTTGTACGTGCGGAAGCTTCATGACGGAGACCGAGGGGAGGTTTCTGCAGGTGGGTGCTTCTTGGTTTCTGCAGGTGGGAGCTTTCTGAGGGTCGTTTCGAGGCTCGACGAGTCGATTCGGATCCGCCGGGAGAGTCCGAGTTTGACGGCGCGGTCGTAGCGGATCTCCCACAATTTCCTCTCTGGCGACCACCTGCCGCCCGCGTTCCGCATCGCCGCCCTGAGCCGAGTCTCTCCATATTTCACGTCGACGAAGACGTGCCGCGCGGAGCCGGGAATCCACGGCACTTCCTCGACGACAAGCTCTACGGTCTTCATCCTCATGCGCTTTCTCTCATCATAGCGGTAACGGACGCAAACGAGACGGGGGCCAAACTCGCGGAGAAGCTTTCGCGTGCCCTTGCGGCCTGGCTTGAGGCACGAACCGACTGCGCCCGAAGAGGAGCTCACATCCGGTCCAGCGGGCTGGTGACGCCGAGGCCGCCGCGGTTGAGGACGTGCGTGTAGATCATGGTGGTGGCGACGTCGCGATGGCCGAGGAGCTCCTGGATGGTGCGGATGTCGGAGCCGCTCTCGAGGAGGTGGGTGGCGAAGGAGTGGCGCAGGGTATGGCAGCTCGCGGGCTTGCCGATGCGGGCTTCGCGTACGGCGCGCTGGACGGCGCGCTGGATGAACGTCTCACCGAGGTGGTGGCGGCGCTTTTGGTTTCCGGGCGCGCGGGGGTCGATGCTGCGCTCGCGGGCAGGGAAGACCCATTGCCAGCCCCACCATTTCGCAGCCGAGGGATATTTCCGGGCGAGGGCGTCGGGCAGGTAGACAGCTCCGAAGCCCTCCCGGAGATCCGCCTCGTGGAGCGCCCTGACGGCCGCGAGGTGGCGCTGGAGCGGCTGGCGAAGGGCGGCGGGCAGCATCGTGAGGCGGTCTTTCATGCCCTTGCCGTCGCGCACGAGAATCTGGTTGAGGCCGAAGTCGACGTCCTTCACGCGGAGGCGCAGGCACTCCATAAGGCGCATGCCCGTGCCGTAGAGAAGCGTGGCGACGAGGCGCGGGCTGTCGTCGAGCCGCGCGAGGACGGCCCTCACCTCTTCACGGGTGAGGACGACGGGCAGGCGTTCGGGGCGTTTGGCGCGCACGACGTCGCCGAGGGACTCGACGGGCCTCCCGAGGACTTCGCGGTAAAGGAACAAGAGCGCGCTCAGGGCCTGGGTCTGGGTGGAGGAGGCGACGCGGCCGCGCGTGGCGAGGTCCGAAACGAAGGCGTTGATCTCGGCCTCGCCCATCTCGTCGGGATGCCGCTCGCGGCATGGAGCCTCCTTCTAATGGAGAAGGTAGCTCTACCGAAAGCGTAAGTCAAGCGTAAGTATTTCAGGGGAATGAGCCGCCATTCATTTTTCCGATGACGCGCCGCGGAATGCGTGTTAGTTTTCAGAGCTGCCATGAATCACATCGTCTGTTTCGCCTACGTTCCCGACACCGAAACGAAAATCAGGGTCGCCGCCGACGGGGTCTCGATCGACGAGGCCGACGTCAAGTGGATCGTGTCCCCCTACGACGAGTACGCGCTCGAGGAGGCGCTCAAGACGAAGGAAGCGAAGGGCGGCACGGTCACCGCGATCACGTTCGGCCCCGCGCGCGCCGACACGGGCCTGCGCGAGTGCCTCGCCCGCGGCGCCGACGAGGCGATCCGCATAGCCGCGGACGGCCTCAGCGAGGTGGACTCGCTCGGCGTGGCGCGCCTTCTCGCGGGCGTCATCAAGGCGCTGCCGCACGATGTCGTGTGGATGGGAAACAAGGGCGTCGGCACGGACGCGCAGGTGCTCGTGCCGATGCTGGCCGAGCTCCTCGATCTGCCGCACGTGAACCTCGTGACGAAGCTCGAATGGAAAGACGGCGCCGTCCTGGCCCATCGCGAGATCGAGGGCGCCGAGGAGATCGTCGAGATGTCGCTGCCCGGTGTCATCGGCGCCACGAAGGGCCTGAACGAGCCACGCTATGCGTCGCTGAAGGGGATCATGGCAGCCAAGAAGAAGGCGATCGCCGTGAAGACGCCTGCCGACGCCGGCGTCGACCCGGCCACGATCGCGGGCCCGGCCGCGCACGTGCGCTGGACGAAGCTCGAGCTGCCGCCCGCGCGGCAGGCCGTGAAGCTCATCCCGGCGGACGATCCGGCGAAGGCCGCGACGGAGCTGATGAACCTGCTGAAAAACGAAGCGAAGGTGCTGTGATGTCCAACGTCCTCGTCTTCATCGAGCAGCGCGACGGGAAGATTCGGAAGTCCTCGCTCGAGGCCCTGACTCTCGGCAGGAATCTCGCGGCAAAAACCGGCGGCGCGCTGGCGGCCGTCGTGGCGGGCTCCGGAATTGCCGGCCTCGCCGCCGAGCTGGGCGCGTACGGCGCCGCGAAGGTGTTCGTGGCCGACAGGCCCGAGCTCGCGCTCTTCTCGTCGGAGGGCTACGCCGCGGCCCTCGATGCCGCGGCCACCGCCTTCAAGCCGTCCATCGTCCTCGCGTCGGCGACGGTCATGGGTCGCGACGTGGCGCCGCGGTTCGCGGCGCGCCGCGGCGTGTCGGTGCTGTCGGACGTGATGTCGCTCGACGTCGCGAACGGCCGCATCACGGGCGAGCGCCCGGTGTACTCGGGCAAGGCGCGCGTGCTGGTCACGGCCGCGGCAGCCGCCGAGATCCAGGTTGCCACGCCGCGCCCGAACGTGTTTCCGGCCTCGAAGGCAGAGGCTCCGGGTGCGGGCGAGGTCGTGAACCTCGACCTCGGGGCGCTGAAGATCCGCGCGAAGGTCGTGAAGGTGCAGGCGGCCGAGGCGGGCGAGATCGACGTGGCCGAGGCCGACAAGATCGTGACGGGCGGGCGCGGCATCAAGGGGCCCGAGAGCTGGCCCATGCTGCGCGCGCTGTGCACCGAGCTGGGCGCCGCGCTGGGCGCGTCGCGCGCCGCGGTGGACGCCGGCTGGATCGGGCACGAGCACCAGGTGGGGCAGACGGGCAAGGTCGTGTCGCCGTCCCTCTACATCGCGTGCGGCGTGTCCGGCGCGATCCAGCATCTCGCGGGCATGGGCTCGTCGAAGGTCATCGTCGCGATCAACAAGGATCCCGAGGCGCCAATCTTCAAGGTCGCGACCTACGGCATCGTGGGCGACCTCTTCCAGATCATCCCCGCGATGACGGAAGCCGCGAAGAAGCTGAAGGCCTGATCGCGGCTCTCTCGTTGACGCTCTTTAGTTGACCCTCTTCAGTTGACGGTCGCGTGGAACTCTGCGAAGGAAAAACCGCAGCCGTTCGAATAGAAGATCCGGACAATGTCGAGGCCGGGGAACGGGCCGGGCAGGTATGCGAACAGGCCCGGCGTGTCCGTGCTCACGAACTGCCCGCCGCTCTGACTCTGCAGGAGGAGGTAGCGCAGGAGCGTGGGGTCTGGGACGCCCGTCGCCGTGACGAAGAGGTAGCCCGAGCTCGTCGGCACGCTGACGTTGTTTGGCGTCAGCACCGGGACATACGCCTGCGTGTCGACCGGAACGGTGATCGACTGCTGGACGGCCGCGCCGCCGAGGAGCGGAAAGGCGTTCAGCGTGAACGTCGTCGTGCCGGTGATCGTCCAGCCGACCGAGCCGTTCGGCGCGAGACCGAAGGGCGCGGTGACGGGGTTGATCGTGACCTGTGACGCGTTCTCGGTCTGCCAGCTGAGGATGACGTTCGTCGACGAGCCGCAGCCGCGCGCCGGATCCGCCGTGAAGAAGATGATCGCCGGATCGCCGGGCACGATGACGGTGGCCGTGAACGTAGCCGTCGCGGGCCCGCAGGCGCCGCCGGGCACGGTGAGGCGCACGACGTCGGTGCCGGTCGTGGAGCCGGCCGTGTACGTGAACTGATTGCCGTTCACGGTGAACGTCGAGCCCGTGGAGTCGTGCTTGTCGAACGTGATCGTCACGAGCGTTCCCGTGTAGGCCACGGGGATCGAGCCCGTCACGACCTGCCCCATCCCGACAGTCGCTGTCGAGGGCGTCGGCGTGGGCGGATTCGCGGGCGCCTGGAGCGTGATCTTCCGCGTGGACGTGGTCGTCGCGCCCGAAAGCGCGACCGCAGTGAGCGTGATGTCGCCCGCGGACACGACGGTGAAGGTGGCCGTGCCGGAGGTCGCGAGGTCGCCCGCGGCGCCGGTGATGTTGACGTGATCGGCTCCCGTCGTGGACCACGTCGCCGTGACGGTCAGTGGTGAGCAGCCCGACGAGGGAGAGATCGTGAAGCTCGCGATGACGGGCGCCGTTGAGAAGGCGCCGCGCGACACGGACAGCGACAGGTTGCTGCCGTCGCTCGTCAGGTTGTCGTTCTTGATGGCGTAGGGGAGGCCCGCGCCAGTGAGCATGCGGAAGCGCAGCGAGAGCTTGGATTTCTCGGCCGTGCCGGGAAGGAGCGCCGCGAGCGACTGCTGCCCGACACCGCCTGGAACGGTGAAGATCTGGCCGACGCCGGCGGGCGAGCCGGCGTCGAAGGCCGCGACCTCGACGGTGCAGCCCTGCGTCGAGAGCGGGCTGCATAGGACGCCGACGTTCGTGCGCGCCCGCCCGGCGGCGACGGAGGACGACGCGTCGGCGCCACCGCCCCAGGCCTCGTCGCCCGGGATGAGAAAATCGGAGACGGGGAAGGCCGTCGACACCGTGCCGTAGCGGCCGGCCGGCGTGTCGTTGTACGTCTCGGACCAGGCGTTGACGGAGGCGTCGCTGCGCACGTGGTAGAAGAACGCGCCCATGCCGTCGACGGCCGCGGGCGCCGCGACGACGGCGACGCCGCGCGTGGACACCGTGAACGGGACGCTCGCCAGCGTGGCGCCGCCGAGAAGGAAGTCGATGGATCCGGAGGCCGCGCCGACGCTCGAAACGTAGATGTTCGTGTCGAACCGCGCGTTCGTTCCGATGCCCTTCGCGGCCGGCCCGCCCCACAGGTCCGTCCCGGCAGGGGCGGCGGCCTGGAGCGCGCCTGCGGCGATCAGCGCGAACACGATCGAAGCGATCCCGAGGGGCCTTCGGAGGTGCGTCATCGGGCTTCTCCCGGCGCGGAGGGCGCATTGAAACGATAGATTTACCACGGCTTATCCTACAACATGCTGCGTTATCCTACGCTGTGATGACAGTCACGCCGGCGCAGGCCACCTACTTCGGCTTTCCCGGAACCCTCCTCTTCGCGCTCCTCCTGCTCTCGGCTCTTGCCTTATTCGCGTACACCGCCTCACGCAGGATCCAGCTCCTCCTCCTGGGCGCGGGCGACCGCGAGAACCGTCTCGAGCGGCCGCTCGCGCGGCTCTGGCACATGGTCGAGTACGGCTTCCTGCAGCGGAAGATGTTCCGCGACGCGTACGCGGGCCTCTACCACGCGCTGATCTTCGGCGGCTTCCTGGTGCTCACGCTGCGCACGCTGATGCTCGTTGTCGAGGGTCTCTTCCCCGGGGCCGGCTTGCCGTTCCTGCCCGCGGGTTTCTGGGAGGGCTACCTCCTCGTCAAGGATGTCGTCCTCGTGACGACGTTCGCGGGCGTCGTCCTCGCCCTCGCGCGCCGCCACGTCGCGCGAAAAGAGCGCCTCGACCCTTCGTTCGACGCGGATCTCATCCTCTGCCTCATCGGCTTCCTGATGGTGACCGACCTCGCGGCCGGCGCCGCGCGCTTCGCGCTCCTCGAAAAGGCGGGTACGCAGGTCTCGGTGTTCTATGGCGGCCTGACGGAAGCCGCGGGTCCAGCAGCAGGCAGTCTCTGGGAACCCATAACCTATTCCCTTTCTAAGAATCTTCTCTTCGGTCTCTCTTCCTCTTCCCTCCGAGCAACATATTTTGCCTCCTGGTGGGCCCACCTCGTTGCGATCCTCGTCTTCGCGAACTACCTGCCGTTCGCGAAGCATTTCCATGTGATCACGGCGCTCCCTAACCTGTTCTTTTCGAAGCTCGATCCGGCCGGGAAGATGGTCACGTTCGACATCGAGAAAGCAGCCGAAGCAGAAAGGTTCGGTGTGTCGAAGGTCGAGGACTTCACCTGGAAGCAGAAGCTGGACATGTTCACGTGCACCGAGTGCGGGCGCTGCCGCGAGGTGTGTCCGACGCACCTCACCGGCAAGCCGCTTTCGCCGAAGGGCTTCATGGTGGACCTGCGCAACGCGCTCTACACGGACGCGAACGCGCTGATCGACGCCGACGCGGGCCGCGGCGATGGTTCAGCCGAGAAGCAGCTCGCCGAGCGGAGGCCGCTCATCGGCGGCTGGATCGACGAAGAGACGATCTGGGCCTGCACGACGTGCCGCTACTGCGAGCACGCGTGCCCCGTGGGCATCACGTATGTGGACAAGATCACCGACTTGCGCCGCCATCTCGTCCTCGAGAAGAGCGAGTTCCCGAAGGAAGCGCAGACCGCCTTCAACGGCATGGAGCGCCAGGGCAACCCGTGGAACCTCGCAGCCGGCGACCGCGACGCATGGACGAAGGACCTGCCGTTCCCCGTCCTGACGATGGCTGAGGTCGCCGAGGCGAAAGTGGGCGGCGGCGTCGACGTGCTCTTCTGGGTCGGCTGCGCGGGCTCCTACGAGGAGCGCGGCAAGCGCGTGTCGCGCTCGCTCGCGAAGCTGCTCCACGAGGCGGGTGTCACGTACGCGATCCTCGGCAAGGAGGAGACGTGCACGGGCGACGCGGCGCGCCGCCTCGGGAACGAATACCTCTTCCAGACGCTCGCGCAGCAGAACGTCGAGACGATGAAGGGCTACGGCGTGACGAAGATCGTCACGAACTGCCCGCACTGCTTCAACACGCTCGCGAACGAGTATCCCGACTTCGGCGGAAAATTCGAGGTCATGCACGGAACCGAGCTCGTGGCCCGGCTCGTTCGCGAGGGGCGTATCCATCTGGTCCACGGGGAGCCGATGTCGCTGTCGTTCCACGATCCCTGCTACCTCGGGCGCCACAACGGCGTGTACGACGCGCCGCGCGAGCTCCTGAACGCGATTCCGGGGATCGCGATCAAGGAGCTGCCGCGCAGCCGCGAGAACGGCATGTGCTGCGGCGCGGGAGGCGGGCGGATGTGGCTGGACGAGACGATCGGCGCGCGCGTGAACCAGGCCCGGTTCGCCGAGATCGAGGCGAACGGAACCGACGCCGTCGGCGTGTCGTGCCCCTTCTGCATGGTGATGCTCGGCAACGCGAAGACCGAGCTGGCCGGAAAGACCGAGGCGTTCGATGTGCTCGAGCTGGCCGCTCAGGCGCTGCCCGTTCATCCCGGCTGAGCCGGAATTCGCCCGAGGGGTGTAACCTTTCCCCCTATGGCGGACGAGCCGAAACCCCCGGCGGGCGGGTTGACCCCGGCCGGCGGCGTGCGCCCGGTGCCGCGCATCGTCGGGCCGATCGCGCCGCCCGTCTACACCGCGGGCGCCAAGCCGGGCTCGGTCCGCATCGTCGCGGAGACGGCCGAGCCCCTCGTGACCGAGGGCATGAAGGCCCGCCAGCGCGACATCGAGAAGAAACGCCGCGTCGTGGCGACGCTCCGGGCCGTCGAGGACGAGGTGGTGGCCGAGCGTTGGGGACGCGGCCGTACGTGGATCTTCCGGTTCGTGGGCGTCCTCGTCGCGCTCGGCGTCTACGCGAAGATGCAATCGTCGTACGGCGACAAGTGGCCGCTCCTCGCGGTGTGGATCTTCCTCGCGGTCCTTTTGGGAGTGGCCGTGTCGTGGCTGCTCTGGTACCTCGATTACTCGGGCTGACCCCCCGAGGAAACGGCTCTCGCGACTTCAGTCGTGGTCGAAAATCCCCTTCGGTTTCGAAGGGTCCTTCTGCGCCTTCTCGAGCGCCTCCCGGAACGTCTTGTCGAGGATCGCGCTCTTGTGCTTCTCGCGCTCGACGGTCGCGGCGAACAAGTCTTCGGCACGCTCCTTGCGGCGCGTGTTCTCCCGCGCCGCCTCCTCGAGCGAGCCGAGTTTCGTCTTCGAGACCGCGGACTCGTGCGACAGGACGGCGCCGGTCTCGGAATCGACTTTCAGCGTGGACCCGCAGTCGGGGCACTGGACGAGGAGATGGTCGCTCATGGCGGGCCGAATTATCCTCCCACCGTGAATTCCTCCGAAGGAGAAGACTGGAAGGCGCGGCTGAAGCGGCTGGGCATCGCCCGCAAGAGGCACTCGGGGAAGACGAAGAAGGATCTTCGAAAGGTCGAAAACGGCCGGGCAGGCGAAGACCTCGCGTGCTCTTTACTCGAAGAAAATGGTCTTCGCGTCCTGGAGCGAAATGTTCGCTTCAGGGACGGGGAGATCGACCTCATCGCCCTCGACGGCGCGACGCTTGTCTTCGTCGAGGTGAAGTGGCGGCGGAACGACGCGCGTGGGGCGCCCGCCGAAGCCGTCACGCCGAAGAAGAGAGAGCGCGTGATCCGCGCCGCGCGCCGCTGGCTGGCGGAGAACCCCGGGCGGGCCGCCGCGGTCCGCTTCGACGTGGTGGCGATTCGGGACGAGCCTCCTCAGGTCGACTGGATCCGCGGCGCCTTCGACGCGAGCCGAACGTGACGCCCGCAAAGGCCGAACCGAGTCCGCGTTTCAGCCCTTGCGGCCGGCCTTGGCCTTGGTCTTCGGCGCTGGCTTCTCCTCTTCCTTCTGGTCGCCGATGACGGACTTGACGGGACAGAACGAGAAGATAGGACACTTCTTGCAGCCGATGGCGAGGGCGATAGGGCAGAGAATCATGACGGAGCTCCTCGGGCCAGGGGACGCGCCCGAGGGCCAGCGTACACCCGTGTTCGGCGCCGCGATCGACGAAAGAAACGGGGCCCGGCGAATGCCGGGCCCCGGTTTTCGACATTGGAGCGGGACACGAGGGTCGAACTCGCGACATCTACCTTGGCAAGGTAGCGCTCTACCACTGAGCTAGTCCCGCTCAGGAGCACGGGAATATAAGGGACGGGCCGTGGCCCGTCAAGCTGCGGCGCGAACGATGACGACGGGGCAGGGCGCCGCGCAGACGACGCGGAGCGCCACGCTGCCGAACATGAGCCGCGAGACGCCCGCGCGGCCCGGCGTGCCGAGAACGACGAGCTCCGCCAACGCGCGCGCCGCCGCCTCGACGAGCGCGAGGTGCGGCGTGCCGTCGAGGAGCTCGATCCGCGCCGTGACGCGGGAGGCCTCGGCGCGGCGGCGCAGCGCTTCGAGCTTCTTCAGGCAGATCGTGCGGAGCGGAGCCACCTCAGAGATCGCGCAGTCGAGGAGGACGACGGTGGGGATCACGTGCGCGATGACGAGCACTTTGAAGCGCAGCCGGGCCTCGTCGAGCGCGAGGAGGAACGCGTTCTCGGAAGCAGGGGAGAAGTCCGTTCCGAGAAAGACGGTTCCGGGCGTCACGAGGCCCTCCCGTTCGCTCCGTTCGCGAACGTCACGCCCGGGTAGGGCGAGACTTCTTTACCACCTTGATCTTCACGGCTCTCCCGATCTTCACGACCTTCTTGGCCTGCCTGGCCTGCCTGGCGCGCGCCGGAGAGGAAACCTGCTCGGCGAGGAGGCGAAGGAGATCCGACACCGTGACGATGCCGGCGAGCGTGCCGTCGGGCTCGATCACGGGCAGGCAGCCGATGTTCCAGCCGCGCATGACGTTCGCGGCCTGACGCACCGGCATGTCCGGCGTCGCCTTCACCGCGTACGCGGTCATCATGGCGCCGATGGGGTGCGTGCGGCGGATCTCGTCGCGATCCCTTCCGCCGAGGTCCCGCGCGGAGACGACGCCCACGACCTCGCCGCCCTCCCCGGTGACGACGAGGTGGTGGATGCGCTTCCAACGCATCAGGTTCCAGGCGGCCTCCGCGTTCTCGGTATGAGCAACCGTCTGGACGCGCCGGGTCATGATTTCGTGGACTCGAATTGGAGCCTCCTCCCATACGATCGGGAACGGGCGCGGCGCACGCCATGAGCCACTTGAATCAGGCGGTGGCGAAGTCCGGAGCGGCCGCGCCGGCGCGAGGACTTATCATGGGTTTGGCTCGAGGAGGCCTTCGGTGCGGAAAGCGGTCGGCAGGGGGGAGATCGTCGGTCTTCCGGAGATCGACCGGGAACATCAGCTCCAGATCGCCCTCGTGGACGCCTTCGAGAAGGCCGCGGGCGCCAACGAGCGCGCCGAGGCCGGACGCATCCTCGAGCAGATGGCCGCCCTCTCCAAGATGCACTTCCTCGCCGAGGAGCTCGTCATGCAGCTCCACCAATACCCGGCCTACGAAGAGCACGCGAACGAGCACGCGAACCTCTTGAAGGAAATGCACGGGCTGCTGAAGCAGAACGCTGCCGGCACGCTCGACATCACGCTGGACCTCGCCGAGCGCCTCCGGCGCACGCTCGCGGACCACCTGCGCGGGACAGACTATGCCCTCTCAGCCTACATTCGGGAGGAGGGCATCGTCGAGACGGAGCCGGGGGCGCCGCCTTCCTGACGCGCCGCGACGATTGCGAGCGCCTGCTGCCGGCGGCCGAGGGCGAGCGGGCGGGGTTGCGCCTCAGGCGGCCCCGTCCTCCAGCATTCGGAGGAGATAGCGCCCGTACTCGCTCTTCATCTTCTTCGCGAGGTTCGTGACGTCGGCCGTGGAGATCCAGCCCGCCTTGTGGGCGATTTCCTCGGGGCAGGCGATCTTCAGGCCCTGCCGCGCCTCGATGGCCTGGATGAAGTTCGACGCCATGAGGAGCGCCTCGTGAGTGCCGGTGTCGAGCCACGCCATGCCGCGGCCGAGGATCTCGACGTGCAGATCTCCGGATGCGAGGTAGACCCGGTTGACGTCGGTGATCTCGAACTCGCCGCGCGGTGAGGGCTCGAGATCGGCGGCGACGTCGAGGACCCGGTTGTCGTAGAAATAGAGGCCCGTGACCGCGTAATTCGAGCGCGGCGCCTTCGGCTTTTCCTCGAGGCCGATCGCCCGCCCGTTCGCGTCGAACTCCACGACGCCGTAGCGTTCGGGGTCGAGCACGCGGTAGGCGAACACCGTGGCTCCGGCTGTCCGGGCGGCCGCGCGCTGGAGCATCTCCGGCAGGCCGTGGCCGTAAAAGAGGTTGTCGCCGAGAGCCAGCGCGACGGAGTCCTCGCCCACGAACGAGCGCCCGATGACGAAGGCCTGCGCGATGCCTTCGGGCCTCGGCTGCGCCGCGTAGGAAATCCGGACGCCGAACTGCGAGCCGTCGCCGAGGAGGCGCCGGAAGCCCGCCTCGTCCTCAGGGGTCGTGATGATGAGGATGTCGCGGAGGCCCGCCAGCATCAGCGTCGACAGCGGGTAATAGACCATGGGCTTGTCGTAGACGGGACAGAGCTGCTTCGAGACGGCGAGCGTGACGGGGTGGAGGCGCGAGCCCGAGCCGCCGGCGAGGATGATCCCCTTCACGCGGACACCTTCGCGGGCGCGGTGGGCGCGGCGAGCCCCAGACGCTCGCGACCGTAATTCCCCGCTTGCACCGTTTCGCACCACGCCTGGTTCCCGAGGTACCACCGCACCGTTCGAAGAAGACCTTCTTCGAACGAGTAAGAGGGCTGCCACCCGAGCTCCCGGCGAATCTTGCTGGCGTCGATGGCGTATCGCCGGTCGTGCGCCGGCCGATCCTTCACGAAGGTCTTGAGCTCAGCGTATGCCGTCTTACCCTTCGAAGAAATCTTCGAATTCTCTTTGGCCGGCCGTTCCTCTTCCAGGGCCGCGCAGAGAGCATCCACGATCTGAAGGTTCGTGCGCTCGCTGTCCCCGCCGATGTTGTACTTGCTGCCGGGCGCGCCTTTCCGGAGGACGAACAGGATGCCGCGGCAGTGGTCGTCGACGTAGAGCCAGTCGCGCACGTTTCCGCCGTCGCCGTAGATGGGAAGGGGCTTTCCCTCGAGCGCGGTCAGGATCATGAGCGGAATGAGCTTTTCGGGGAACTGGTACGGCCCGTAGTTGTTCGAGCAGTTCGTCAGAAGCGTGGGCACGCGGAACGTTTCGTGCCAGGCGCGCACGAGGTGGTCCGCCGCGGCCTTCGACGCGGCGTACGGTGAGTTCGGCGCGTAGGGCGTCTCCTCGGAGAAGAGCCCCGACTCCCCGAGCGTGCCGTACACCTCGTCCGTGGAGACGTGGAGAAAGCGGAAGTGGTCCGCCTCGCCGGCGGGAAGCGTGGCGAGGTGGGCACGCGACGCCTCGAGCAGCTCGTACGTGCCGTTGATGTTCGTGCGGACGAAGGCGCCGGGGCCGTCGATCGAGCGGTCGACGTGCGTTTCGGCCGCGAAGTTCAGGAGCGCGCGCGGGCGGTGGGTCGAAATGACCGCGCGCATGGCGTCCTTGTCTGCGATGTCCGCTTCCACGAAGGTGAAGCGCGGGTTTTTCTCCACGTCCCGGAGGCTCGCGCGGTGCCCCGAGTACGTCAGCTTGTCGACGACGACGACGCGGTCGGGAGTCTCCCGCAGGGCGAGGCGAACGAAGTTCGAACCGATGAAACCGGCTCCTCCGGTGACGACGATGGATTCCATGCGGGCGCAAGGATATCGGAGTCCGACCGGGCCTGCGCTATCGTCGCGCCGTTCGGGAGGGGGAAAAACATGAGCGAAGCCGGACGGTTCCTGCTGGACGAATCCAGACTGCCGAAGGCCTGGTACAACATGAACGCGGACCTCCCGGTGCCGCGGACGCCGGTCCTGCACGCCGGAACGATGGAGCCGGTGACGCCGGACTTCCTGTCCGTACTCTTCCCGATGAACATCGTGATGCAGGAGGTCACGCCCGAGCGCTGGGTCGAGATCCCCGAGCCCGTGCGCGAGATCTACCGGCTCTGGCGCCCGACCCCGATGTGCCGTGCCCTGAGGCTCGAGAAGGCGCTCTCGACCCCCGCCCACATCTACTACAAGAACGAGAGCGTGAGTCCGGTCGGCTCGCACAAGCCGAATACGGCCGTCCCGCAGGCCTACTACAACAAGGAGGCCGGGACGAAGGCGCTGACGACGGAGACGGGCGCCGGCCAGTGGGGGTCGGCCCTCGCGATGGCCTGCAGCTTCTTCGGGCTCGACCTCGAGATCTTCATGGTGAAGGTCTCGTACGACCAGAAGCCCTACCGCCGCTACATCATGGAGAACTTCGGCGCGCAGGTCTTCGCGAGCCCGACGGACCGCACGCAGTTCGGCAGGAAGCTCCTCGCCGAGTCGCCCGACTCGCCGGGGTCGCTCGGGATCGCGATCTCCGAGGCGGTCGAGGTGGCGGCGACGAGCGGCGGCGCGAAGAAGTACAGCCTCGGCTCGGTCCTCGGGCACGTCCTCATGCACCAGACCGTCATCGGCCTCGAGGCTCTCGAGCAGATGGAGATGGCGGGCGAATACCCGGACATCGTGATCGGCTGCGCGGGCGGCGGATCGAACTTCGCGGGCTTCGCGTTCCCCTTCATCCACCGCAACCTCACGGAAGGGAAGAAGACGCGGATCGTCGCCGTCGAGTCCGCGTCCTGCCCGACGCTCACGAAGGGCCGCTATGCCTGGGATTACGGCGACGCGGCCGCGATGGCGCCGATCGTGAAGATGCACACGCTCGGACACACGTTCGTCCCGCCCGGGATCCATGCGGGCGGCCTCAGGTACCACGGGATGGCTCCCCTGGTGAGCGCGCTCGTCGCGCACGGCGACGTCGAGGCGCGCTCGGCCCAACAGCTCGAGACGTTCGACGCGGCGGTCCAGTTCTCGAAGGCGGAAGGGATCATCCCGGCTCCCGAGTCCGCGCACGCGATCCGCGCCGCGATCGACGAGGCGCTGCGTTGCCGGGAGACCGGCCAGAAGAAGGTGATCGCCTTCAACCTCTCGGGACACGGCCACTTCGACATGACCGCCTACCAGAGCTACCACGCCGGGCACCTGCAGGACTTCGAGTATCCCGACCATGCGGTCGAGGAGGCGATGACGCACCTTCCGAAGGTGCCCGGCGGCTGAGATAGAATTCCGCTTCACATTTCCCGAACAGAAGGAGCTTCCATGAAGAGAATCCTGTTGACGATCCTCGCGACCGCCTCGCTGACGGCTGGTTCCGCGTTCGCCCAGTTCGAGGGGCAGATCGACATGAAGATCACGGCCCAGGGCGGTGTCACGGGCACGGGCAAGGTGTTCGTGTCGAGGGCGGGCTCGCGCACCGAGATGGACATGGAAACGGCGCGCATGCCGATCCACATGACCACCCTCATGAAGTTTGCGACGCCGGACGTCATGTATCTCATCAACGACAAGGCCAGGACGTACAGCGAAGTGGACACGAAGAAGGCGCGCGAACAGGCCGCGAAAATGTCGGGCGACAAGGACAAAGAGGCGTATTCCGTCAAGGTCCTCGGTTCCGAGAAAGTGCTCGGTTACTCCACGAAGCACGTCCTTCTCTCGCGGCCGGGCGACAAGTCGGAGATGGAGGCCTGGACGACGAAGGACCTCCTCGGACTGAGCTACGAGTCGATGAAGGGCCTCATGCGGCGCGGAGCCCAGGACGAAGGCTCGATGATGAAGGCCCTCAAGGACGCCCGGGCCGAGGGCTTCTTCGTGAAGATGGTCACGCGCGAAAAGGGCAAGACCGAGCCCCTGACGACGATGGAGCTCACGAAGGCCGAAAAGAAGTCGCTTCCGGCCTCGATGTTCGAGGTGCCCACCGGCTACGCAAAGCAGGAAGGGATGATGGGGGCGGCGATGGAGAACCTCACGCCTGAGCAGAAGAAGCAGATGGAAGAGATGATGAAGCAGAGGCAGCACCGGTAGCCCCTTCGGCCGCGCTGATCAGGCCGCCGCTTCGCGGTCCTTGAGCTGCAACGTGTAAAGGCGGGCGTAGAGCCCGTTCTTCGCGAGCAGCTCGGCATGCGTGCCGGACTCCTTCAACTCGCCATGCGAGAGCACGAGAATCCGATCCGCGCGCACGATCGTCGAGAGCCGGTGCGCGACGACGATCGACGTGCGGCCCGCGAGGATCCGGGCGACGGCGCGTTCGATCGTCTTCTCGGTCTCCGGATCGACGGAGGACGTGGCCTCGTCGAGGATGAGAATGCGCGGGTCCCGCGCAAGCGCGCGGGCGAAGGCGACGAGCTGCTTCTCGCCGACGGAGAGGCCGCCGCCGCGCTCGGAAAGCTTCGCGTCGAGGCCTCCCGGAATGCGCGCGAGGAGCGGCGCGAGGCCGACCTCGATACAGGCCTCATCGATGCGCGCGCGCGGCATTCCTGGATCGAAGAAGGAGACGTTCTCCGCGATCGTCCCGGTGAAGAGGAACGTGTCCTGCAGGACGATGCCGAAGTGCTTGCGAAGACGCACGGGGTCGTAACGCCGGACGTCGGTGCCGTCGACGAGAACCTGGCCCGACGTCACGTCGTAGAAGCGAAGAAGGAGGTTCAGGATCGTGGACTTCCCGGCGCCCGTCGCGCCGACGAGCGCGACGGTGCGGCCGGGCGGCACGTGGAACGAGACGCCCTTCAGGATCTCCTCGCCCACCGTGTAGGAGAAGCGCACGTCCTCGAAGGCGACGTCGCCGCGAAGGAGCCCCTTCGGGGCGACCGGATCGGCCGGCGCCGTGATCGCCGGCGACGCGTCGAGGAGCTGGAAGATTCGCTCGGACGAGGCCATGGCGGCCTGCAGGATGTTGTATTTCTCCGAGAGGTCCATGAGCGGGCGGTAGAAGCGCTTGCTGTACTGGAGGAACGCGACGACGGCGCCGAGCGTCATGCGGCCGCGGAGCACCTCGCCGCCGCCGTACCACACGATCGCCGCCATGCCGACCGCCGACAGGAAGTCGAGGGCCGGGTAGAAAACCGAGTAGTAGAAGATCGAGTCGAGGTTCGCCTGCCGGTGCGCGTCGTTCACCTCGGCGAAGCTCCGGCGCGAAACCGGTTCGTGGCGGAAGAGCTGCACGACGTTCATTCCGGAGATGTGCTCCTGGAGGAACGCGTTCACGCGGGCGATCTTCACGCGCACGTCGCGGTACGTGTCGCGCGCGCCCTTCCGGAACCAGTTCGTCACCCAGAGCATCGGCAGGAGGATCGCGAACGTGATCGCCGCGAGCGTCGCGTCGAGGGCGAAGAGGATCGCCACGATTCCGCCGAGCACGGCCACGTCGCCGAGGAGCGCGACGAAGCCCGACGTGAAGAGCTCGTTCAAGGCGTCGACGTCCGTCGTCAGGCGCGTCATGAGCCGACCCACGGGCGTGCGGTCGAAGACGGCGATGTCGGCGCGCTGGAGGTGAGAGAAAATCTGCGTCCTGAGGTCGAACATGACGCCCTGGCCCATCTGCGAGGTCCACGCGATCATGACCACCATGAAGACGAACGCGAGCGCGGCCATGAGGATCGAAAGCGCCGCGATCCACTCGATGCCGTGCCCCGCGCCGAGGTCGATGCCAAAGATGCTGAAAAAACTGTCTACGCCGCGCGCGGCCGGGCCGGCTCCCGTCCGTCCTTTCGTGAGCAGGAGGTCGATCGCCGCCGCCATGAGCAGCGGCCCCGCGAGCTGGGCGACGGACTCGAGGAGCAGCACGACGACGGACCCGACCACGTAGCGCCGGTAGGGGCGCACGAGGGAGAAGAGCCGCTTCGCGAGGCGCGGCTCGAAGGCCTTCCCCATGACCTCTTCCTCGTGAGGAGTCTCGGCCATCAGGCGGCCTCCATCTCCTCGGCGAGGCGCTGGCGCTCGGCGATGGCCGCGTAGACGCCGCCCTTCACGAGCAGCTCCGCATGCGTGCCCATCTCCACGATCCGGCCGCCGTCGAGCACAGCCGCGACGTCGGCGTTCTGGAGCGTGGACAGGCGGTGCGAGACGAGAAAGACGGTCCGCCCGCCGGCCGCGGTCTTGAGAGTGTCGAGGATCTTCGCCTCCGTCTCCGTGTCGACGGACGAGAACGCGTCGTCGAGGACGAGGACGGGCGCGTCCGTCAGGAGCGCGCGCGCGAGCGCCGTGCGCTGCTTCTGCCCCCCGGAGAGCGTGATGCCGCGCTCGCCCACGAGTGTGTCGAGGCCCCTCGGGAACCGCGCGACGTCGGGCGCGAGCCCCGCGGCCTGAACGGCGCGCTCGATCTCCTCGCGCGTGGCTGAGGGACGCCCGAAGGCCACGTTGTTCGCAAGCGTGTCCGAAAAGAGAAACGTCTCCTGCGGCACGACGACGACGTTCCGCCGGAGGACGGGCAGCGGGATTTCCGTCAGATCGCGGCCGCCGATGAAGATCGTGCCCTTCGGCGGGTCGTCGAGCCTCAGGAGAAGATTCAGGAGAGTGGACTTGCCGGCGCCCGTGCGGCCCACGACCGCGACCGTCGTGCCGGGCGCGACGCGGAACGTGACGCCCGAGAGGATGGCCCGCTCTCCGTGCGCGAACGAGAGCGCCCGGAACTCCACGTCCGAGGAGAGGCGTTCGCCGCTGTCCGCCTCGGCGGGCTGCGGTGCGGCCTCCCAGATGTCCACCATCCGGTTCCACGAAGCCGACCCCCGCTGCCAGAGGTTCACGACCCACCCCAGCGCGGTCGCCGGCCAGATCAGCTCGATCATGTACAGGTTGAACTCCACGTACCGAGCGACCGTGAGCTTCCCCGCGAGGATGAAGCGTCCGCCGGCCCAGAGCGTGAGCGCGAAACCGACGCCGACGAGGAGCTGGAGCAGCGGGAAGTAGAGCGCGTTCAGGCGCGCTAACCCCAGGTTGCGGCGCTTGAATTCGCGGTTCTTCGCGTCGAATCGGGATTCCTCGCTGGCCTCGCGCGCGAACGCGCGCACGAGCCGGGCGCCGGAGAAGTTCTCCTGCGCCTCGGCGGATATCTCGGCGAAGAACTCCTGGATCTTCGTGAAGCGCCGGTGCGTGGCCTGGCCCATGACCTTCGTCGCCACGGCGACGATCGGCAGCACTGCGAGGGCGACGCCCGTCAGGGCGGGCGACACCATGAACATGAGCGCGAGCGCCACGCCGCCCACGAAAAACGTGTTCGCGGCCTGCATGATCCCGGGTCCGAGCAGCATGCGCACGGCCGAAAGGTCGTTGACAGCGCGGCTCATGAGGTCGCCCACGCGGTTCTTCCGATACCACGGCACGGGCAGGCGCAGCAGGTGCTCGAACAGGTCCTGCCGCATCTCGTACTCGATGTGGCGCGAGGCGCCGATGAGGATGCGCCGCGTGAGGAAGAGGGCGATCGCGTCGCCCACGGCGAGGAGGACGATGAGCGCCGCGAGGCGGAAGAGCCGCTCGCGGGTCACTCCCGCGCCGAGCTCCTCGATCGCCCGCCGCACGATGCCGGGCATCGCGAGGAAGAGGCCCGTCGAGGCGAGGATCGAGGCGAATCCGGCCAGGTACGCGCCGGGACGGCGACGGAAATAGCGGAGGAAGCGGGGGAGGTCTCTCATCTCGGAGAAGCGGGGCGCGAGGAAACGGGGCCGTTACCGGAGCGTCGGGTCGAAATATACAGGAGGATCCTGATACCGGCGCATCATGGACGCGCGCCGCGCCCGGCCCCAAAAAAGGAGAGGGTATCTATGAGCGTTCCTCTCGTTCTGCTCGCCCTTGCCGCCCTCGGAATCGTCGCGACAATCGTCTTGATTCCGGTCCTGCGCGTCTACCGGGGGACGCGCCTCGTGGCGTGTCCCGAGACGAAGCGACCCGCCGCCGTGGAGGTCGACGCATTCCGCGCCGCTCTCGCCTCGTTCGGGGACGAGCCCGGGCGGCTGCGCCTCTCGGACTGCTCGCGCTGGCCCGAAAAGGCGGGCTGCGGCCAGGAATGCCTCGGCGAGATCGAGCGCGACGGGGAGTCCTGCCTCGTGCGCAACCTCGTGGCGGGCTGGTATCGGGGTCAGTCCTGCGCCTTCTGCGGGAAGCGCATTCCGGAGGTGACGTGGACCGAGCACCGTCCGGCGCTGCTCGCGCCGGACGGCATGACGGTCTCATGGAAGGACGTGAAGCCGGAAACCCTGCCCGATCTCTTTTCGACGTGCAAGCCCGTTTGCTGGGACTGCCATGTCGTGCAGGGCGTCGTGCGCGAGCGCCCGGACCTCGTGACCGTACGCCCGGAGAGAAAGCACCTCTACAGCTAGCTGAAGCAAGGCGCCTTCCGGCGGGCCGCGCCTCCGCCCTCCTCAGCGCCCCGGCACGCCGAGCCAGCCGCGCGTGCCGTAGTCCGCGGCCAGGAGGAGAAACAGGAGCAGGAGGAAGAACACGCCGGAGAGGATGACGACCGGCACGAGCTTCGTGTTCCCCTTCACGTGCATGAAGTACAGGATGACGAGCGTCGACTTCACGACGGCGATCGCGAGCGCCACGAAAGTGTTCGCCGGGCCGAGATTCACGAACGCCGCCCCGACGGTGAGCGCCGTGAGCGCCATGAGCGCCGCGAAGACGCCGAAGTAGACGCGGACGGGCTGGACGTGCGCCGGCATCAATGCCTCCCGATGAGATAGAGCAGCGGGAACAGGAAGATCCATACGAGGTCGACGAAGTGCCAGTAGAGGCCCGTCCCCTCGAGGAAGTTGTAGTTTCGGGGGGTGTACGCGCCCGACCAGGCTCTCTTCGCGACGTAGCCCACGAGGAGGATCCCGATGACCATGTGGAGCGCGTGCAGGCTCGTCAGCGCGAAATAGAGCACGAAGAACATCTGGACGTGGTTGGCCTCGGGCCCCTCGAAGTGGAACGTCGGGCCCGGGACGTGGTGCTCCACGAACTTGTGGTGGTACTCGAAGCCCTTCACGACGAGGAAGACGGTCCCGAGCACCATCGTGAGGCCGAGCAGCGCCGCCGCGAGCTTCCCCTTGCCCGTCTGGCCGCCGCGCACGGCGAGGGCCATCGTGAGCGAGCTCGCGATGAGGACCACGGTGTTGAAGCCGCCGAGCGCGATGTCCAGCTCGTGGCTGCCCGCCCGGAAGGCCGCGGGGAAGCTCGCGCGGTAGACGCCGTACGCCGCGAAGAGCCCGCCGAAGAAGAGGATTTCCGTGACGAGGAAGGTCCACATCCCGAGCGTCGCGGTGTCCTTCTGCTGCTCGTAGCTGTCGAAGTGGTGGGCGAGGTCCGCCCGCGCGCCATGGCCCCCGGAGCCGTGACCCTCAGACACGGTCCACCCCCGGGATCGGCGCCCCCGCGGGATACGTGTAAGGCGGCGCCGTCACGATGGGCGGGGTCTCGAAGTTCAAAACTGGCGGAGGCGAGGTCGTCTGCCATTCGAGACCCGTCGCGCCCCACGGATTCGAGGGCGCCTTGGGGCCGTATCGCAACGACCAGAGGAAGTAGACGAGCGGCATGAGGTAGCCAAGCCCGAGCACGGTGGCCCCGGCCGACGACATGACGTTCAGAACCTGGAACTCGGGCGGGTAGGAATGGTAGCGCCGCGGCATGCCGAGGTAGCCGAGGATGAACTGGGGGAAGAAGGTAACGTTGAAACCGACGAAGACGACGATCGCCGAGAGCTTCGACCAGAACACGGGGTACATGCGGCCCGTGATCTTCGGCCACCAGAAGTGGAGGCCTCCGAGGTAGCCCATGATCGCGCCGCCGACCATGATGTAGTGGAAGTGGGCGATGACGAAGTACGTATCGTGCACGTGGGCGTCGATTCCGAGCGTCGCGAGCATGACGCCCGTGAGACCGCCGATCGTGAAGAGGCCGATGAAACCGAGCGCGTAGAGCATCGGCGTGTCCCACGAGATCGAGCCCTTGTAGAGCGTCGCCGTCCAGTTGAAGACCTTGATGGCGGAGGGGACCGCGACGAGCATCGAGAGGACCGAAAAGACGACGCCCGCGTAGATCGACTGGCCCGCCACGAACATGTGGTGGCCCCAGACGAAGAAGCCGAGGACGGCGATGCCGATCGACGCGAACGCGACGAACTTGTAGCCGAAAATGGGTTTGTGCGCGAACGTGGCCACGAGCTCGGACACGACGGCCATCGCCGGGAGCACCATGATGTAGACGGCCGGGTGCGAGTAGAACCAGAAGAGGTGCTGGAAGAGCACCGGGTCGCCTCCGAGCTTCGGATCGAAGATGCCGACGTGGAAGACGTGCTCGACCGCGACGAGCAGAATCGTGATCGCGACGACCGGCGTGCCGAGGATCATGATGAGGCTCGTCGCGTAGTGGCCCCAGACGAAGAGAGGAAGGCGGAACCACGTCATGCCCGGCGCACGCATCCGGTGGATCGTGACGACGAAATTGAGGCCCGTGAGAATCGACGAGAAGCCGGTGATGAAGACGCCGAGGCCCACCGTGACGACCGCCGTGGTCACGTAGTTCGTCGAGAGCGGCGTGTAGAACGTCCATCCCGTGTCGACGCCGCCGTGGAGGAGCGCCCACAGCGTGAAGAGGCCGCCGACCGTGTAGAGGTACCAGGAAAAAAGGTTGATCCGGGGGAACGCGAGGTCCTTCGCGCCGATCATGAGCGGGATCAGGAAGTTCCCGAGCACGGCCGGAATGCTCGGGATGAGAAAGAAGAAGACCATGATCACGCCGTGCATCGTGAACAGGCGGTTGTAGGTGTCCGGCTGGAAGAGGTCGCCCTGGGGCGTCACGAGCTCCATCCGGATGAGAACCGCCATGAGCCCGCCGAGCGCGAAGAAGACCGTGACTGAAAAAAGATAGAGAAGCGCGATACGCTTGTGATCGCGCGTGAGGAGCCACGACTTCAGGCCATAGGCGGCATTGAGGTAATGGGTGCGCGGGCTGCCGTCCGGCAGCGTGGCGGCGGGCGCGGTCGTCGGGGGAGCGGGAGCTTCGGACGGGGTCGTGGTCATTGCCCGGCCTCCGGCGCCGCCAGGGACGCGGCTTTGAGCGACTTGACGTAGTTCACGAGCTGGATGAGCTCCTCCTCGGAGATCTGCCCCTTGAATGTCGGCATGACGGGCTGGTAGCCGCTGACGACCTTGACGGCGGGATTCAGGATCGACTCGCGGATGTAGTCGTCGTTCACGACGGCCTTCGTGCCGTCATTGAAGGAGACTTGCGTTCCGAAGATGCCGTTCAGGATCGGTGCGCGCGCCGCGCTGTCCGGCCTGTGGCAGGTGTTGCACGACTTCGCGACGAACAGCTCGTCGCCGGACGCCACGCCCGCGGCCGACGGACCGGTCTTCTCGCCCGCGAGCCAGGCTTCATAGGCGCGCGGCTCCATCACGACGATCCTGCCGACCATCTTCGAGTGCTCGACGCCGCAGTACTGGCCGCAAAAGAGATGGAACGTCCCCGTGCGGTTCGCCTTGAACCAGTACGTCGTGTAGCGGGAGGGAAGGACGTCCACGTGGATGCGGAACGCGGGCACGAAAAAGTCATGGATGACGTCCTCGGAGATCATCTTCAGCTGTACGGCCCGGCCGACCGGGACATGGAGCTCGTTGATCTCGCGCCGGCCGTCGGGATGCTGAATTTTCCACATCCACTGGCGGCCGGTGACCCAGTACTGGGCGGCGCCCGCCGGCGGGCGGTTTTGCTCGAAGAAGACTTTCGTGCCCCAGCCGAAGAGGACCAACAGGAGGCTGAGCGGGATCACCGACCATACGAGCTCGAGCACGTGGGACTTCGGGTTCGTTTCGTAGATGTCGATCCCGACCTGGTCGGAGCTCTTCCGGCGGTACTTCACCATGAACACGAGGACGAGGGTTGCGATGAGCGCGGAGAAGAAGACGAGCCCGGAGAGCGCGAAGAGCATGAGGTGGTCGACGGAGCGGGCGACGTCCGACGCCTGATCGGGAAGGAGGGGGGAGCTCGGGATCATACGAGCGGCCTTTTCGCGCTCGCGCGTTCGCGCCGCAGCATGATCGCCACGAAGCCCACCAGGGCCACGAGCGTGAGCACCGCGCCGCCGCGCACGAGGTTGCGCACGGCGACCGTGTAGCGGCCCGCCTTCGGGTCGTAGTGGTAGCAGAGAAGCAGGAGCTGGTCGACCACGTTACCGATCTTTTCCTCCGACGCCTCGATGAGCGCGAGGCGGAGATCCTTCGTCGGGTATTCGATCCCGAAGAAGTACTTTGCGATGCGGCCTTGCGGCGTGAGCAGCGTGATGCCGGTCGCGTGCGCGAATTGCTTCTGCTCGGCGTCCCACACGTAACGGAATCCGACGGCCGAAGTCAGCGCCGCGATCGAAGCGGCGTCGCCTGTCAGGAAATGCCACCCTCCAGGGCCGCTCTTCCGGCCGTACTGCGACATCACGGTGCGCTTCTTCTCGGACGCCATCTCGGGCGTCTCGCGCGGGTCGAAGCTGACCGAGAGGATCTCGTAGTCGGTCCCGGGCTCGAAGCGGAGCGCCCGCACGCTGCGCACGAGCCCGTCGGTCGTCATGCCGCAGAGCATCGGGCAGTTGAAATACACGAGTGACAGGACGACCGGCCGCTTCCCGAAGTACTGCGACAGGCGGACGTCTTTGCCGGCTTCGTCCTTGAAGACGAGGTCGAGCGGGATCGATTCGCCGAGCCTCTGGTCGAAGCCGACTTCCTTGACGGGCGGGGGCGGCAGCGGCGCCTCCGGCAGGTGCGGATCCGCCGTCCCGATCGCGGCGAGAGGCTGGGCGGAAC
>Ga0209385_1000153_pt1 | contig 25483 bp, 30 predicted proteins | sample NGEPerB_FD_184506 | JGI IMG/M metagenome (GOLD analysis project Ga0209385, IMG submission 184506) | Arctic peat soil microbial communities from the Barrow Environmental Observatory site, Barrow, Alaska, USA - NGEE PermafrostAB12-B... | ecosystem: Environmental > Terrestrial > Soil > Wetlands >... | reverse complement strand
TCGTGCAGGGTCGCGACCGCCTCGTGGGAGAACGAGCCCTCGGGACCGAGGTAGCCGACGCGCGCGAGTGCCATTGCGAGAGTGTACTTGTCCTCCAAAACCCAGCGATTCGGTGCGTCAACGCCGAGGGGCGCGGTTGCCTACGATGGCTAGGGACCAAATCGAAAGGCTGGCGCAATGGGGCACCACATGTTTGAATACGACGCGGCACTTACCGACGCGGTCTTTGCCTACTGTCGCGAGCGCCTTTCGATGCAGCCCGTACCCCTCGACTACGGCGGTCTCACGAAGGTCCCGCTCGCGGACCTCGACGGACTGATAAGACCCGAAGGACACGACCCCGAGGAGATCCTCGCGTTCTTCAAGAACGAACTCGCCCACGCCGTCGTTTCGATGGACGCGCCGAACTTCCTCGCCTTCATACCCAACGCGCCGACGAAAAACTCGCTGCTCTTCGACATGGTCGTCGCCTGTTCGGGGCTCAACGGGACCAGTTGGCTCGAGTCGGCGGGCGTCGTCGTCGCGGAGAACCAGGCGCTCGCGTTCCTCGCGGACCTGGCGGGCATGCCCTTCGGTTCAGGGGGCGCGTTCGTGTCGGGCGGCTCGATGGGCAACCTTTCGGGTCTCACCGTCGGGCGCGACGTCGGGCGGGCGCTTCGTCCGACGATCGCGCCCTACGAGGTTCGATTCGCGATCTCGTCGGACGCGCACTCGAGCATCGGCAAGGCCCTGCACGTCCTCGGCATCGAGGCGTTACTCGTGACGCCCGACGACCACCGGCTCACTCGCGCAAACCTCGCCGCCGCGCTCGAGGCCGATCCGCATCCCGAGACCGTCGTGGGTGTCGTCGCGACCGCCGGCACCACCAACGCGGGCATCGTCGACGACATCGAAGGCATCGGCAGCTACGCGCGCGAGCACGGCCTGTGGTTCCACGTCGACGGCGCCTACGGCGGCGCCTCGCTCTTCTCGCCCACGCACCGCCACCTGCTCGAGGGTATCCGTCACGCCGACAGCTTCGTCGTGGATCCGCACAAGTGGCTCTTCGCGCCGCTGGACTGCGCCGCGCTGATCTACCGCAACCCCACCGTCGCGCGCAAGATCCTCGCCCAGCAGGCGAGCTACCTCGACGTGCTGCACACCGGCGACGACGAGCACTACGAGTGGAACCCGTCGGACTTCGCCATCCACCTCTCGCGGCGCGCCCGGGGCCTGCCGTTCTGGTACTCGCTCGTCACCAACGGCACCAGTGCCTACGAGACCGCGGTGCAGGCGGCCATCGACCTCGCCGAGCACACCGCGTTGATGATCGACAAGCGCGACTACCTCGAACTGGTGCGACCGGTCGGTCTCTCGATCGTCCTCTTTCGCCGAAAGGGCTGGAGCGCCGAGCGGTACACGGAGTGGAGCAACCAGTTGCTGCGCGATCAGATCGCCTTCGTCACCCCGACGAAATGGGAAGGCGAGACCGTGGCGCGTTTCGCGTTCCTGCATCCCGACACGTCCGAAGAGCTCGTCGCCACGATCCTCGATTCGATGCGCGACTAGCGGTCGCGCAGCAGCGGATCGGCCGGTCGTCGAACGAACTCGCCGCGCTGGGCGCGCCGACGCCACGCGACCCCCCCGAGCGCCTCGAGCACGATCCGGTTGGCGAGGTAGGCCGTGATCTCGGCGTGGTCGTAGGGCGGCGAGACCTCGACGACGTCCATGCCGCCGAGCACTCCCTCCATCGCGATCCGTCGCACCGCGTCGAGCAGTTGGCGACTCGTCAGTCCCCCCGGTTCGGGCGTGCCGGTACCGGGGGCGGATCCCGGGTCGACGACGTCCACGTCGACGGAGAGGAAGATGGCGTCGCAGTCGTCGCTCGCGATGGCGAGGGACTCGTCGATCACGGCGTCGAGGCCGCGCTCGACGATCTCGCTCATCTCGAATGACCGCATGCCCTGTTCGGACATCCACGCGAGCGTCTCGGGCTCGGGCCAGTAACCGCGCAGGCCAATCTGCAAGAAGCGGTCCCCGCGACAGGCGCCCGACTCGATGAGCCGGCGCATCGGGGTGCCGTGGCCGTAGAGCGAGCCCATCTGGGAGTTGCCGGTGTCGGCGTGGGCGTCGAAGTGGATCACCGAAACTCTTCCCCAGCCCACGTGGTGGGCCAGTCCGGTCACGTCGGGCAACGCGATCGTGTGGTCGCCGCCCAGGATGACGGGGATCACGCCCGCGCGGGCGACGTCGGTCACGCACTGCTCGAGCCGACGCAGCGACAGTTCGGTGTCGCCCGAGGGCATCTCCACGTCGCCGAGGTCCACGACGGCCAGATCGACGAGCGGATCGACGCCGAGCGCGAGGCTCGGTCGCTGTCCGTCGTGGGGAAGGTAGTCGGTCGTTCGGATGGCCTGGGGACCGAAGCGACAGCCCGGGCGATGCGAGGTGCCCCCGTCGAACGGGGCGCCGATGACGGCGGCTCCGGCACCCGACCACTCGACCGCCACGTCGGGGTCGGCGCTCGGGACGCCGAGGAACGTCGCGTCCGGTCCGTAAAGATTGCCTATGCGCATAACACTCCATGATCGCGTGGTCTTCTCATCATCACCCAGTTCTACTCAACGGCGCGTGCACGAGTGGATCGGATGCGTTCATCGTGGCGGATTGCCTCTCCAGCCCTCACCCTACGCTGGAGAGGTGCCCACAGTCCGCCGCGTCTGCGTCACCCGCGTCATCCCCGCTCCCCCCAAAGCGATCTTCGATCTGCTGGCCGACCCGCGCCAGCACGCCCGCCTCGACGGATCGGGCACCGTGCGCAAGGTGAAGAAGGCACCCGATCGATTGTCACTCGGCGCGACGTTCTCCATGGACATGAAGATCGGTGTCGGGTACTTCACGCGCAACACGGTCGTCGCCTTCGAGGAGAACAAGTACATTGCTTGGCACCACGTCGCCCAGTTCGTGTGGCGCTACGACCTCGAAGAGGTCCCGGGCGGCACGAAGGTGACCGAATCGTTCGACTACGACCGCCCGTGGGCCTTCGTGATCATATGGTTGGGTTGGCCCGAGAAGAATCGCGCGTCAATGGCGTCGACCCTCGAGAGGATAGCCTCCATCGTCACGGCGTAACGTTGACCGCGGCGCCGACGTTCAGCAGTTCCACCCAGGTCTGGCCCGGCGTGAGCGCGATTCGCTGGCCCGACGCTGTCTGGTAGGTGATGACGTCGGACTTGGACGCACCGCGCGACCACGTGCCGTGGATCTCCTTGCCGTCGGTGAAGACCGCGGCGGTCCCGGAACCCTGCAGGTTGCCGTAGGAGGCCATCGTGCCGATGCCGTTGACGTAGTTGATCCACATGACGATGACGTTCTTGGGTGATTCACGCACGTTCGTTCCGGTCACGTCGGCCCGACCGAAGAGCGTGCGGTCCCAGGACGTCGTGGCCGCGTCCCACGTCCAGTTGACCGGATACATGCTCGGGAACCCGACGGTGAACGCGGCCACCTTCGCACCGACCACCTTCAGTTTCGCGCTGCGGTAGGTGAAGAGCGCGGGCGGCGGCGTCGGGGTGCCGCCGAAGGCGAACAGCAGGGGCGCGACGGCGTACAGGTTGTGGGGCGCGTAGCGCGTCGGGTCACGGAACATCGCGGTACCGGACGTTGTCTCATCGCGCAGATCCAAGTGCGGCACCTGGGAGATGCTCGCCACGGCGTAGGCGGCGCCACCGGAGTAGGCGAAGATGCCGCCGAGGGGCCAGACCACGCTCGAGTCAGTGGGGCGCACCGATCGGACGGGACCGACCTTGGCCGGCGCGTGCGAGTTGAAGATCGCCGCCAAACGCGTGATGCCACCGTTCACGATCTCCTCGTAGACGACGTCCGCCTGGTCGACCCCCCACTGGGGCAGGGCGTCGGGCGTGTTCTCGATCTTGACCGTCAACGCCGGCCGCTTCACCGAGAGACCCGACGGATCGATGAGCCCCGTGAGCGGCGCCGTCGGGTAATGGGGGGCCGTGGTCGTCGTGGTCGTCGGTACCGGTGGCGCGGCCTTGGGCTTCAGCGCCAGCCAGACACCGATTCCCCCGCCTACGAGTACCACGGCCAGCAGGGGAAGGTATATCTTTCTCACCCGTCCAACTTAGTGAGCGAACGCGACGGCGCTGGCCATCCGCGCGAACGCGCGACATCAAAGGATCTTGTAGATCACCGTATGGGGGAGTTGCGTCTCGGCGCTGAGGTGCTCGGATCCCTCGACGACGTCCCAACCAATGGACCGGTAGAAGCCGAGCGCGCTGTCACGTCCGTTGGCCCAGAGCTGCTCGACGCCCAGGAGGCGCAGTTCGTCCTCCGCTTGGTACATCACGGTGGCGCCCAGTCCGCGGCCCTGGACGTCGAAGTCGGTAGCCATGAAGCGAAGTTGCATCGACACGAGTTGTTCATTCATCGGGGCGAGCGACGGGAAGAACGAGGCGCTCACCACCAGTCGTCCGTCGAGGAAACCAGCGAAATGCAGCGACGTCGTCTCGTCATCACGAGAATCGGACACCAAGGCGTTCGGATCGTCGTCGCGCAGCACGCGACGCCGCAACTCGTGCAACCGGCGAGGATCCACGCGAGCGACACTAACGGCGCCGCCAACACCGTCAGACAAGGCTCTTCACCATCGTCATCAGGCGAATCGACGGGTCGCGGTCCATCGTGATCGTGGCACCGGTCGCGAGAAACCCGGACCTCTCGTAGAACGCCCGGGCCCTCGCCACGGACTCGGTCACGTGCAGGTAGAGCGCGTCGGCACCCCGCTCGACGGCCCAGTCACACGTCGCTTCGACCAACGAAGCGGCGACGCCGGTGGCGCGTGCAGCGGGCGACACGTACATGCCGTACATCCAGTGGGTACCCGGCGCGGCGTCGTTGAACCCTCCCGAGACCATCCCGACGACCTCGTCGTCACGCTCGGCGAGGTAGAAGTGCCACTGGCGAGCGGCCGAGCGCCAGCGATCGTCACTCCAGGCGCTCGCCGCTTCGTACGTCGAACCGTACGCTTCGGGCGTGTCGAGCAGTGATTCCAGACGAATCGCGCGCAATATCATCGCGTCACTGATACCACCGCGACGAACCATGTACGACGTGCTAGTCATTGGGCTTCATGCGCGAAGCGACGTTCTGTTCACCCAACGTGCCGCCGGCCAGGTGCTCGCGCACGCTGTTGGCGTCGATCTCGGGTCGATTCTGTGAGAGCTTGGCCTTGGCCTCGATCGAGACGACGTCGATCTCGATGCCGACGATCGCGTTCAGTTGTCGTTCGATGTAGTCCGACGGTGCGTCGTCCACGCGCCACTGGGGATCACGACTGGCTTCGAACTGCCCGGTGACGCTTCGAACCTGCGCGGCCTTCCACTCGGGGTCGTCGAGTAGTTTGACCGTTCCGTGAACCTCGGCGGCGACGTAGTTCCACGTGGGCACGACGCCGGGTTGCTCGAGGCGACTGGGATAGTACGAGGGCGAGACGTAAGCGCTCGCCGAGAGGAAGAGTCCGAGTACTTCGGTTCCCGCGCCCACCTCGCGCCACCACGGATTGGCCCGGGCGAGGTGTGAACGCATCGTTCGACGGTCGGCGCTCATCACCACCGGGACGAAGACGCTCATCAGACCCGAACTGCCCGAAACGACCAGCATGCCCGCGCCGGCGTCGCGCACGACGCCCCACGCGGCGTCTTCGTCGAGAACGAACGATGGCGGAACGTACACCACGTCATTGTTCCACGAATCGATGAAGGAAGGTCCACGCTGACCTCTCAAATGTCGAAGACGCTTACGGCGACTCTCGACGTGAGAGCCGGGCGGAGTAGATCGAGTAGCCGTCGACGTGGCGCACCACGAACGTCGCGATGACGGTGGCGGTCATCATCGGGATCGCGAGGGAGAAGCCGCTGTGGGTGAGTTCCATCACGAGCACGAGACCCGCCAACGGCGCCTGCATGGACGCACCGACCATCGCGGCCGCGCCGATGAGCGCGAACGCCCCAATGGGGGTGCCATGCCAGTAGTGCGTCCACACGACACCGAGGAAGCCACCCAGGACCGCGCCGGTCGCGAGGAAGGGCGTGAACACGCCACCTCCCGCACCACTACCGAGCGTCAATGCGGTCACGAACGGCTTCAGGGCGAACAACGCGAAGAGCAGACCCGCGCTCCCTAGACCCAAAAAGGCCTCGTGTGCCATGTCCTTACCGTTGCCGAACAGTTGCGGATACCAAATGCCCGCGACGCCGACGAGCGCGAACGACACGGGCATGATCCATAGGATCGACGCTCCGGCCGCTCGGTGATGCGAAACCCAACCAATAAGTCGAACGTAAAAGAGGGCCAAAAGGCCGATGATCAGCCCAGCCAACAGCGACCACACCATGATCGAGCCGGAGAAGCGGTAGCTCGGGATGTCGGCGTAGGTCGCGCCGCTGGGCAGGTACACCCACGCCACCATCGTGGCGATCAGAGAGCAGGCGAGCGCCGGAAGAACCGTCGGCAGTGCGAAACTGCCGCACAAGACCTCGGCCGTGAAGATCGCGCCACCGAGGGGCACGTTATAGACGGCCGCGAGGCCGGCACCTCCCCCACAGGCCACCAGCAGTTTTCGCTGCGCTGGCGTAAATTGCATCCAACGTGAGAGCAGACTGCCCGACGCCCCACCCATCAATTTCGGCGCCGCCTCACGTCCAATCGACGCACCGAGTCCAATGACCACCTCGGAGATCACCGACGTGAGAAAGCTTCGCCGAATCGCCAGTTCCCCCTCACCGCTCCACAGCGCGTCGTCGATCTCTGACTTCTCGTGGCGCAGAAACCGGCGAACCAGGTACCACGCCAGCGCCCCGAACACGCCCGCGACCACCAGCATCGTCACTCGATGGGCTCCCGACGTCGCCGCGACCGCGTCCTGGTAGCTCCCCGAGCGGAAATTGAAGGCCCAGCGCTCAGCGAGGGAGAGTATCCACATCAAGAGGTCGCCGAAAAGCCCCGTCGCGATGCCAGTCAAGACCACGGCGAGCCAGAACATCGGCGTCAGCGCGGCGTCACCGTCGCTCGTGACGTTCGGCTGCTCCATGGCTCCACGACCCGAGGCGATCCGCTTCTTGATTAGGGGCTGGGGAACTCGCTGACGCTCGCTCTCACCACCGCGCTTGGACACCATGGACCTCTCGTTGGTCGCCGTGAATCAATGGTAGCCCTGACGATTCAGCGAACCGCCAAGAGCGGGCGGCGCAGGGGACACCGTTCTCACACGTGAATTCCGTTGATCGTGATGATGCCCGCGGTTCACGAACGATGACGAGATGTTGAATGTTCGAAAACGTGACGATGCGATTGCCGGTCTAATCGAGCAGCATCTCAGGCGTCACCGCGCACGTTGACGTGTGCGCCGAGCCATCGAGTACGACACCGCAGTCCGGGCACAGAAGGTGCGCCCAACAGGCCGCGTCGCCGCCGTCGGAGCCCTCGGCGGTCATTTCTTCATCCGCACTAGCGCCGGACACGACCTTTCGGGCGTTCACCACGGCACGAGTGCCCTGGGCGGGTGGTCGAACTCTCGTCACGTCATCAGCGTAGCCACGCGACTTCCTCGGCCCTCCCTTGAAACTGCGCGTAAGTGGACGACGCTTTCGACAGAGACGAGGTAGAAACAGGTTGTCGCCCGTCAGAGGACCTCCTTAAGCCTTGACCGACACCACGTCACCGGGAGCGAACGAAATGCGAAAAGAGTTGGCCTTAGAGAGTAGAGCGACGGAGACCCGTAGAGGTCAACTACTACTTTTTGGCGCGGCGGTCGTTGCACTCCTGATGCTCTCGGCGTTCGCGGCGAGCGCCGCGGTCGCTTCGGCAGCGTCAGTTGTCACGCTCAACGAGTACAGCAACGGCCACACGGTCACGGTGAATCCCGGTCAGCACGTGACCTTGGTTCTGCACAGCACGTACTGGTCGATCGCTACACCTAGGACGTCACGACCACTGCCCCAAGTCGGTTCCGCCGTCTACTTGCCGCGACTGCCGTCCACCAAGGGCGGTTGCGTCGCGGGCCAGGGATGCGGCACCGTGACCGTGCACTACGTGGCGAGCGCACCGGGCGTGGCTCATCTGCACGCTTCGAGAACTTCGTGTGGAGAAGCCTTGCGCTGCACCGCGGCGCTGAGCAATTGGACAGTGACGATTCGCGTGCGCTAAAAACGTACGTGGTTACCCCCTGGAAGGAATGAGTATCCCCATCGAATCAGCCGCGCTCGACGGCTTCTCGAAGACGTCGTTCACTTCCTCGTCGCACCGAACCCACGACGTCTACCGGATCGGCTCCGGACCGGCGGTACTCGTCATCCACGAGGTGCCGGGGATCACGCCACTCGTAGCCGCCTTTGGCCGCAAGGTCGCCGAGCACGGGATGAGCGCCGTACTGCCCGATCTCTTTGGCACGCCCGGACGTGAACCCGTTGGTTCCTACGTGGTGTCCTCGATGGCGCGCGCCTGTGTCAGCCGAGAGTTCACGGTGTTCGCGACGAACAAGACGAGCCCAGCGGTGCGGTACCTGCGAGAACTCGCGTCCTTCGAACACGAGCGCTGCGGCGGTCCGGGGGTCGGCGCGATCGGCATGTGTCTCACGGGTGGCTTCGCGCTCGCCATGAGCGTCGACGCCACCGTGGTCGCGCCCGTGTTGAGTCAGCCATCGCTCCCCTTTCCGGTCAACGCCAAGCTGAAGGGATCGCTCGGCGTCTCTGACGAGGACCTTCTGGCTGTGAAGCGGCGCGCCGACGACGGACTCTGCCTCATGGGGTTGCGGTTCTCGAATGACAAGAAGTCGCCCGGTGAGCGATTTGCGAGATTGCACCAAGAACTCGGTGAGAACTTCATCGCAGTAGAGATTGACTCCTCGTCGGGCAATCCCTGGGGCTACAAGAAGGCAGCGCACTCGGTGCTCACACAGGACTACTTCGACGAGGTCGGCTCGCCGACACGCAAGGCGCTCGACGACGTCCTCGAGTTCTTGACCTCGCGCCTCGGTGTCACCTCAACGCCGCAGTAGCGACGCCGCTCACGCGCCGAGGTCGAGAGAGTCGGCGACCTCGTCCATGACGCGCTCGAACATCACGTCCGCGTTGCGAACCGTTCCGACGTACTGGCCGAAGAGCTCGAAGTTGATGAAGCCAAAGACCAGGGTCCACGAGGTCAACGCTTTGACCCATTGATCAGGTGGTACCCCGGGCAGTTGCTCCTTGACGTTGTCCACCATCAAGAACGTGCGCAGACTCGCCGCGCTCGGCGTCGGCTTCCTGGGCGGGCGTCGCGCCCAGTCGTCAGAGAGGATCCGCGCCAACGCACCGCTGACCCTCGTGGCGGCTGCAATGGTGAGCTCCGGCGCCACGTAGTTCGGTACCGGCGTGCCGTAGATCAGCGCGTACTCGTGGGGATGAGCCTTGGCCCACCGTCGGATGGCCCGCGCGGCGGCGTGCCAACGACGCCGGGAACTCAACGCGGCGCTTCGTCGGTCAGCTCTCTCGACCGCGTCGCCCAGATCGTTGTAGGCGTCAAGGATCAGCGCCGTCAAGAGCTCGTCACGGTTGGCGAAGTAGCGGTAGAGCGCCGAGGAGACGAGTCCCATCTCCCTCGCGACCTCGCGCAGCGACAGTCCCGTCACGCCCTTCTCGGCGAGCAGACGACGCGACACGTCCTTGATGGTCTCAATCTGAACCACGCGCGCCTCGGCGCGGGTCCTCTTCACGGTGCTCACGACCTCAGTATCCCACCGCGCAGGCCTAAAAGCGATTCGGAGAGCACTGCTCTTGCAAATTGCGCCACCGTGTGCCACACTGATACACGAGAGCAGTGCTCTCCCACACGAAAGGAACGCATGTCCAACTACCTCATCATCGGCGCGGGAGCGGTCGGGACCGCCGTCGCGCAGCAGCTCGCGGCGTCAGATCACCACGTCACCATCGCGACCCGCAGCGGATCGGGTCCGGAGCATCACCTGGTGACGCGCGTGGCGGCTGACGCGACGCAGGCCGACCGCGTCGCCCAGATGGCCGAAGGTTGCGCCGCGATCTTCAACTGCGCCAATCCTCCCTACAACCGTTGGCCCACCGACTGGCCACCAATCGCCAACGCCCTGCTGAGCGCCGCCGAGCGCTCCGGTGCCGTCTTGGCGACGACCGGCAACCTTTACGTCTACGGTCGCGTGACCGGTCCGATGTCACCCGAGACACCCGAGCTCGCCGACTTCGAAAAGGCCCGGGTCCGAATGAAGATGTGGAGCGACGCGCTCGACGCTCACAACGCCGGACGACTGCGCGCGACCGAGGTGAGGGCCTCGGACTTCATCGGACCAAGTACGCAGAGCCTGATGGGCGAACGAGTCGTCCCGAAGGTACTCGCCGGAAAGTCGTGCCAGGTGCTCGGTCGTCTCGACCAGACGCACAGCTGGACCTACATCGACGACGTAGCGCGCACGCTGATCGCGTGCGCGCAGCAACCTGCCGCCTGGGGCCGGGTCTGGCACGCGCCCACCAACCCGCCGCGCACGCAACGTGAGGTCATCAACGACCTCGCCGACGCCGCGGGCGTCGAGCACGTGAAGGTCTCCGTCGTGCCCAACGTCGCGTTGCGGGTGCTCGGCCTCTTCAGCCAGTTGGTGCGTGAACTGCCAAAGACGATGTACCAGTTCACCGCACCGTTCGTGATCGATGATTCCTCGACTCGCACTGTCCTCGGTCTGCAACCGACGCCGTGGTCAAACGTGCTGAATGAGACGATTGCCGCGTATAGGAAGTGATCGGAAGGTCGTACGACGGAGCCGTCAGCGCAAAGAGTGACTCGCGGCGGCTCGACGAAGCGTCGCGAGTCCGACGGCTCGATAGGTTGGTCGGTCGCCTCGTCCGATCTCGAGGAAGAAGAGTCCGAACAGCACTGCCCAACCGAGCGCACGAGTGATGAGGTCGGCGTCGCGGTTCGCGTACGTCTCGAGGAGCAGATCAATGGACTCCTCGGGCAGCAGCATCCAGGCACCGGCGAGGTCGGTCGCCGGATCGCCCGCGCACACGTCGCCGAAATCAACCACGGCCACGAGTTCCCCGTCCTTGGCGATGAGGTTGGCCGGATGGAGATCCCCGTGAATCCACACCGGTGGCGGCGACCACGGGGCGGCGGCGATCGCGGCGTCCCACACCTTTCGAAGGCTTGGTACGTCAATCAGTCCACCCAGACTGGCGAGTCGCTCCTCGAAGGCGTCAGCGCGCGCTGCCAGCCACACTGCGTACGCGATTCACCGGCGCGTCATTCGGGGCGCGCTGATGCAGGGCTCGAAGGAAACCTCCGAGAGATCGAGCGGTGTTATCAGGACTCTTGAGTGTCGCGTTGTCGAGCGTCTCACCATCGAACCATCTGGTTATCACCCAGAGATTCGGGTACTCGTCGCTCGGCCGACCGACGTGAAGCGGCACGGACGTCGCGATCGGCAGCCGAGACGCGAGTTCGGGCAACCATCGCACTTCATTGCCCAGGAGTGCCACGCCCGCGTGTCGTCGCGGAAGGCGCACCAGAAGGTCGTCACCGAGACGCCAAAGCGCGTTGTCGAAACCGTCGGCGACGTGACACAACACCCGGTCGCCAAGATCGGGAAACTGGTCGCGCACGAGGGACCGGACAACGCCTTCGCCGACGTCGATGTCGGTCTCGGGCCAGTACACCATGCCAAGTTACCGGTTGGCGACGCTGAAATCCGGGTGAACGGCTGGCGCTAGATGATCCGCATCTCAAGATTCGAACGCACGGTGGGCCACTCGTCCGCAGTGACGGAGTACATCGCCGTGTCGCGCAGCAGTTTCTCCTCCCCCGCGACCATCGATGGTTGCCACTGGCGCAGCACGCCTTCGAAGGTGGCGCCGATCCGCGCCATCGCGTTTCGTGACCTCGTGTTGCGCGCGTCACCCTTCAGGTCGACCCGCCCCACGTTCCAGGTGTCGAACGCGTAGGTGAAGAGCAGCAACTTGGCTTCGGAGTTGATCGCCGTACGCTGCGCCGAACCGGTCAGCCAGGTGCCACCCACCTCGGCGGCGTACGGTGTCGATTCGTTCTCTCGCGTGCGGATCGTCATGAAGCGCGTGGCACCCAACACGCGCTGGGATTGGACGTCCACTTGCGCGAAGGGAACCGACACTCCATTCTCGTGCTGACCCAGAAGATCGCCAACGTAGTTAGCCATCTCGTCGCGAGTGGTGGGAACGAACGTGTAGCCGTACGACGAACGATCGCCGTTCGCGGCGCTGACCAATCCGTCGACGTGAGTGGAGTCCAAGGGTTCGAGGCGAACGTGCGTACCGACGAGCAGTGGAACGGTCAGTTGTGCGGACATAGAACGATTATCCCATCAAGAGCGGCGACGCCTTACGGGACGTCGAGGCCCTTCAGATCGTCGATGCTGTACTGGTTCTTCTGCGCCCAGTAGTCGCGGATCCCGTCGGGACCCTTTCGATTCGACCACTGATCCATCGTCGGTCGGTGCCCGTCGAACGTCATCAGCGGCACGCCGTAGCCACACGAGTCCGATATTCGAGTGAGATCAACGTGGACTATCGAACGAATGCCCACGCCGAGCTCGCAGTCCATGTGTTGGGCGAGCGATGCGAACTCTGGAGAATCGCTCAGCACCGTTCGACCAACACCATGGAGCCGAACGATGCGCGGCGGTCCACTGAAGGCGCAGAACATCACGACGATCCGACCGTTCTCGCGCAGGTGGGCGATCGTTTCCACGCCGCTCCCCGTTTGATCCAGGTAGGCGACGGACCGCGGACCGATGACCGCGAACTCGCCTCGATTGCCCTTGGGCGAGCAGTTGACGAATCCATCCGCCGAGTGCGGGGCCGTCGCGACGAAGAACACGGGCTGGTCCACGAGCCACGAAGCCAGTTGTTCATCGACGAGTTCGAACGACTTTCCCATGCACCAGTATTGCGCCCCGATCGGCGCCACGATGCGCCTCTCTCCGACGAAACGGATCTGACGGTACACGGTCTCGATCCGGACCGGGGTGACCAACGCAGAAACTGGCGCGACCCACGGCCGAACTCGCTTGCGTCAGGCTTCTTGGTCGGTCGCCCTCAGTCGCAAGTACTCATCGAGGGTCCGCTGGTTGGCAACACGGACGGGAACGACGCCTGGCAGATCGTCGAGCGGATATGCCTTCGCGGATCCCTCGGGGCCATTGACCAGGAACTCACCGCCGGTGATCCTCGCCACGTAACCGTGCGCGCACATCGTCCCGGTCGGCGTGCCCTCTTGAATGAACGTTGCGAACTCCCGGAGGATCGTCACCTCGAGTCCCGTCTTCTCGCGAACGATGCGGACTGCGGCGTCGATGGGCTCTTCGCCGGCGTCGCACGGATCACTCGGGAGTGACGCCGGAGCGTCGTGCGGAGCTCCCAGCGGGTGTATGAAGACGATCTCGTCGTCATCGGTCTCGACGACAACAAGTGCACCGTGATAATCGAAATCAGCATCCGTCGCGTCCATCGCGACAACGTACAGCGAGCGCTCACAAGTCATCCGAGTGACGCGAAGGACGCGTCGTCTCGACACGGCCCCTGAACCCCGGTCTGACCGCCCCTCGAGAGTTACTCTCCGGTGAGCCCGTCGACGGATTCTCGAATGATGTCGGCGTGGCCGTTGTGACGCGCGTATTCCTCGATCATGTGACAGAGAATCCAGCGCAGGCTTGGCGTCCGGCCGTCGGACCACTGCAGTTGAGCGAGTTGTTCCAGGCCACCATTGGCCAACGCCTCGTCGACAGCGAGTTGCGATCTCGTCACGGTGTCCTGCCACATCGCGCGTAGCTGCTCGGGATTGTCCTCTGCGGCGGAGTGCCAGTCCCAGTCCGGATCGACGTCCTCATCGACCGTGTCCCACGGGGGCTGCGGCACTCGACCAAGGAGTGCTCGAGAGAACCACCAATCCTCGACGTTGGAGAGATGCTTCAGCATTCCACCGAGCGTCATCGACGAGGCAGCAACCGTCGCGGCGAAGCCCTCCGCGTCGAGTCCCTCGCACTTCCACGCCAGCGTCGCGCGCTGGAAGTCCAGGAAACCCAGCAGGGTCGACGTCTCGTCAGCCGCCGGGGGTGCCTCCGGACGGCCCTGCTCGTCCAGGTCAGTCATGGCCCGCGAGTCTAGACCTCGACGGCGCTCGTCGTCGAGGAGGTATCGTCGCGCCGGACCGCACTCTTCACCGTCTACGGGAGATGGCGTCGAGCGAACTTCACGTGTCGTTGACAGGAGCCGATCATTGCGACTCCGGTACTGCGGGCCTACGATGAGCCAATGAACCCATCTGAGGAGCCACTGCAGAAGTCCCCGACGTCGCCGGTTGACTACTTCCTCGCCCAGCCCGCGTATCACGCCGACGAAGACTCAGTCGAACAGGTAGTCAGTCCAACGCCCGACGCCGACGTTGCCGGGACACCGTGGAGCCGCTGGCGGCGCCGGCTCACTTATTTCATGTTCGAAAAAGAGCCGAGTGCGTACTCATCAATCGCTCCACGAACCCCCGACGGCAAACGGCCCAAGATCTTCTTCTTCAATGGGAGCGGACGCGGCCGTTGAGCGACGTGATGACCTCGAAGAGCAGCCCGCCTCCCACGACCGCCTTGTCATGACGCGTCGACGGCCCCACAAGTCCGCAGAGGTAGACGACTGACCTGGATCAGTGACTCGGTCAGTTGAAGTAACGCGATCGACAGTGTTGGTTGCCTTCATCGATCGAATGTTCAAGGACGTGCCTGACTTGGACGTGATCGACGGAGCGATACCGAACATAATGTTCGAATGGAGACCGTGGAACCAATCGCCGCCGCGTCGCGTTTGGTGGATGAACGCTTTCCCCAGTGCCGTCTGGCATTCCTCTCCAACACCGTACTGAGCTCGCGTCGAACACCGACGTCGGATTTGGACGTCGTGGTGGTGCTCGACGGTCCGCCCGCCCCTTACCGAGAGACGGTCCGAGCTCACGGATGGATCGTCGAACTCTTCGTCCATTCGTTGGAGTCACTGCCGCTCTTCTACGGTTTCGACGCCCAATCGCGCACGTGCACGCTCGCCCGGATGTGCGCCGATGGCTACGTCCTTCGCGACGTCCACGACGAGGCCGCAGAGGTACAGGGCCAGGCGCGTGCGGTCATCGACGCCGGACCGGCACCTCTCAGCGACGAGGACCGCCTGAAATACCGCTACGCCTTGACCGACCTTCTGGATGATTTCCGCGGTAGCGACGATCAAGTGGAGATCATCTTCATCGCCGGTCAACTGCTGGCGATGGCGGGCGACTTCGCCCTCGTCAGCGAGCGCCGTTGGACCGGCGTGGGAAAATGGATGGCGCGCCACCTCGATGACGCACCGGGTGAATTCGCCAACCGGCTCACGGAATCGTTCAGGACGCTCGTGCGCACCGACGACAAGCGTCCGATGATCGACGTCACCGAAGCGATTCTCGAGGGTGCGGGTGGTCCCTTGACGGAAGGCTTCATCTCTCAAAGGCCCGTCGACTGATCCACGTTCGCCGTCCGACAGTGTCAAAGCCCCGAGAAAAGCGGATCGATGTTGGTCGACCTGAACCGGCGTACGAAGGCGCGGGCTGTATGTTCAGACGATGAAGAAGCAGTGTTCGCGACTTCTTGGAAGCGGCGTTCCTTCGCTCATCCAACCGCAGACCGCCATTCTTGTCGTGAGAGCCTGAAGACACGAAGCGGAAGTCCATCGACGGGATGGGTCGTGTCACGATCAAAGTGCATGCCGATGCGTCGCATCACCTTCCCGGATTCCTCGTTCTCCGGTTCATAGATGCTCACGAGTTCGTCCAGTTTCAAGGTCTTAAAAGCGTAAGGGAGGACCGCGTTCGCTCCCTCCGAGGCGAGTCCCTGTCCCCAGTAACTCGGATCAAGTCGCCAACCAATCTCGACCGACGGCATGATTTCAGGCAGAAAGAGCGGCACCGAAAGACCGACGTAACCAATGAGCTGTTCGGTTTCCGTCGCTTCTGCGGCGAACGGACAGGGCGTGTCCGAACGTTGCCGATCGATCATTCGAGTGAGGAACGCACGCGACTCGTCGCTCGTGAAGGCGCGTCGAAGTGGGTAGTGCCACACTTCGGGAATCGCGAACAACTCGACCAACGGTGCCAGATCATCCGCACGCCAATGACGCAGTCGCAACCGCTCGGTCAGGAGTTCCGTTGTCACCTGGCAGTCCTAACAGCAAGCAGAACGGGCCAGCGTCACTGCGACAATTGAGCGGGTGTGAAGGCGGGACCGTGGCCCGGAATAATGAGGGTCGGGCGAAGGTCGAGAACCTTCTGGCGGGACTGTTCGAGTTGCGCCTGGTCCGCCGCCAGTGGGTCGATCGCCGGCCCTTCGCTCGACCACCACAAGTGAGTACACACGACAAGCCCCTCCGAGGTTTCAATCAACGTCGAGATGTCTTGCGGGGTATGACCCGGAGTATCAAGCAGCGACACCGACGGTGCGCCTTCAATGACGTCAGTGCGGTCACCCCAGATGTCACCTTGGTAGATGGCCCACACGTCGTGAAAACGAGCATTCCGAAAGAGCGCAGCGTTGAGCGTGTGATCGGGATGGTGATGACTGAAGATCACGTCGGTAACGTCGTCCTCATGAACACCGAAGCCGCGTAGTGGTTCGAGGATGACGTCGCGACTGGCAACCATTCCCGGGTCAATCACGATGACCGCGGCGTTCTCGCGCACCAGGACCACGGTGCCGGCCACACGATCACCTACGTAACCGTTCGTGAGAACATCGACGTTGGCTGCCATCTACATGTCTCCTTGCTTCGTTTCCCGCATGCTACTTCTCGCTCCGTTCTCTTCGCGATGAGGGAACACAATTGGTGGTCCCTCTCGTCGACCACCATGAAGGATCGGCTCAGCGAGATTCCTAAGCGCGGCCTGTTCGTCAGATTGACTCGACCCCCGACGAACGACTGCCTCGGACGAGCGTCACCCGATACTCATGTTCTGCTGGCCGCCGAGAACCCAGTCGCGTTCTTTGACTGGACCCTCGTGGCATTCGGCGAAACCGCTGACTACCGAGCTTCTGGCGGAATCTGTCTAGTGAGACAAAACGGGTGACCGGCGGGATCGAACAACACGCGCCACCTTTCGGGTGCGGGTTGGAACGCTGCAACGCGAGCGCCCAGACGCGTAGCTTCCGCCACGCTGGTCTCCAAGTCGGTCACGGCGAGATCCAGGTGGATTTGCTTGGGAATCTCGTCACCTGGCCATGTCGGTGGTCTGTAACGCGACACCTTCATTGCACTCAACCACATCCAATCTGTTCGAACGTCCACGGCCTCCGCGGTTGTAGAAATGATTTTCCCACCCAACATCGCTGCCCAGAACTCGGCGAGTACGACTGGCTCATCACAGTCCAGGGACAGAAAACCACCACGAGCGACGACCATGGAACAACGGTAGTTCCCGGATCGAGAGTGGCGGCGCTCTCCATTTCAGGATGTCGTCACGGACCATGAGAACCACAAGACGGTGCGCCTTCAGACCGGCCGTCTCCGGTCTCCTGCTGGCGGCCCGTAGCAAGAATTTAGACAATGACTTCGCAACCAGTGCGAGCCAGAATGGCTAGCGCCTCTTGTAACCCGCGGGACATCTGGGCGTCGCTGCCGTGACTTTCTTTGTCGACGTTCCCTTCAGGCAGGTAATCGTGACCAGCTTCTTGAAACCGATCGGACACCTTGGCGACACACCTGAGATCTTGACAACGGATCTTCCCTTGACGCATGAGATCGTCACTCTGTGCTTGATCTGCCACAGTCTCACTGAGATTATCGGGTTCGAAAAGTTGAATCCATACGCTCCGACGTGAAGCCATCCGTTGGCGTCCTGGACTGAAGTTGTGGCTACGTTCTCTACAGAAAGTGAGCTCTCCGTGATGTTGACCGTCGCCGAAATCGGGGCATTGGCAAAGCCGTAGAGACATTGAGCAACTGAGTTTCTCATGACGAGGTCATACGTGCCTTCAACAGTTGAACCATCGGCGTAGTAGTGCATGCCGGCCACACCGTAGGTGAAGAAACTTCCACTTAACGAAGGCGGACCCGCTTGGTAGGCCATTGCATTGGTGGTGACGATTCCCTCGACTTGCGAGTTGTTGTTGAGGCACGATTTGTTTTCGCCGCCGTTCGATGACCAAGGTGGGAGTGTCCCAAAATTCCATACCGTCATCTGACCGGAAGCTGTGTTGCTCGCCACGTCCCGGATGTCACTCAACGCGACGAAGGCCTTCGGCGAATAGGTGGGAATATACGCTCCAGCAGCTGTTGGCGGTGGAGGAAAACTAAGGTCGGTAAAGAACTTGCCCAGGCTTGAAACCGATTGCACTTGAGATACCGACGCTACGTACGACATTGTCGGCACCGTCACAACCCCCGCACTAATTGAAATGAGATTCGAGGTTGCGTCGAATCGGGATTCAGATATAGTTGGGCTGGCGAGGCGTCCCCTGAACCAACCGCCCACAAGATTCGTGACCCGAATCGAAAGTGAAGCTTGTGTCCCGGTGGGGAAATCTTCCAAACGACCACACGACGTCGCGTACGTAAAGGCGCACTCGATCTCTCCCCCCTCAACGACTTCGACGCCTTGCGAGAGAGTGACGAACGGAGGAAAGTAGTTGCCCTGAATCACCTTGTAGGGATAAATCGCGGCCGTAAGGGTCGCGTTCGAGACCTTTCCATTGATCAATTGGAACTGGGCCTCAACGAACGTCGCGTACGAATTGGTTCCGCCCGAATTCATGAGCGGATTCGTCCACAGTCCGTCAGTGGATCCAGCGGGAACCTTCAGTGCCGGATCGCCTGGTGTTGATGGGCCGTTGGCCGACGAAACGAACGTACTGGGAACCATCGATTGAGACGAAGCGCCGAGTGCCGTGGAGGCGACACAGTTCGAAGAAGACGGCGACGCACAATAGGGCAGTAGCGCGGTTACCGAGCCGCTCGTGCCGGGCGAATTCAATGCGCACGGACCCGACGTCGCAATCGTCGAGCATTGAACTTGCGCGTTCGCATTCGTCGAAACACCGGTGTTCGCCTCGATATAGGAGATTGCGCTCCACTGAAGATTGTCAACGAAACTTACTCCGTCAGAATTCGGTGGGACGGTGAGGCTTGGCGACCACTGATCAGCGGTCGCGATAGCGGGAAAGAGCAAAGTACCAGCGCACAAGACGAACAGAGCGAGTACCGTGATTTTTCGGAAACGAGGAGTTCGGTTCACTTTGGCCATTCTTGCTTTGAGATGGCGAGACCACTCCCGTCTTCGATTCGTCGATTGTACATCGACATTCCTCGGTTGGCGCCAACTTTGCCATGAGTCACCCGCTAAGTGCAAACAACTACTCCATCGTTGACCACCATCGGACGAATCTTCTGAAATCGTTGCCAAACTGAACCGAACGAGTGTTGAAGTTCAGAGGCTCACAAAAGTCGTCGTCTCCGGGCCAGTGTCCTTCATCGCCGCTGGAGGACAGACGTCAACCCCACTCACTGATTCGGGTACAGGACGCGGAGCACGTCTGAAGGTTCCGTCACCAGAATCGTTGCGCCGCCATCTTCCAATTCCGCACGGGCGCCGTAGCCCCAGAGCGCACCGACCGGAACGAGCGAGTAGAAGATCGCCGCCCGAACGTCCTCGCTACGGTCACCCACCATCCACACTTCACCGGGCGGTAGTGGACGAACGCGACGCAGCGCCTCTTCGAGGACCTCTCGCTTGGTGTTGAGAGTTCCATCCAGTGCGGCTCCACAAATCACTGGAAAGAAGCCCTCGATATCGAGATTTCGCAACATTCGTCGGGCAAAGTCAACTCTCTTCGAGGTGGCGACGGCAAGTTCGACGCCGCGGTCTCTCAGTGCCCCCAGCATTTCCGCGATCCCGTCGTAGAGATGACTCATGTCAACGCCGTCGCGGTCGTAGTACGTCCGATAGCGCGTCACCGCGACGTCAACATCGTCGCCGACGAAGCCCAGCCGGGCGAACGACACGCTGAGGGGTGGTCCGATGAGATCACGAAGTGTTTCCGCTGAGGCACTTTGACCAAAGTCGGCGAGCGTCAACGCGAACGAGTGCAGCACCCCCGCTTGTGAATCGGCGAGCGTCCCGTCGAGATCAAAGACGATAAGCGATGGGTGATCGTTCACTGTGCCAGAACCTTCACGCGTACTTGAAGTTGACTCGATCACGTCGACGACGCACCGCGCGGTACGGTAGCCAGCTGCGCGGCGATGAGTTCTCGGTCCTCATCGCCCGCAATCGCCAGCACCAGCCGTTGCGCGACGGTGCGCCACTCGTCGCGTCGTTCCGGCTCTCCCGCGGCGGCGTAGGCCCTGGCGAGTCCCTCCGCAGTCGACGCCACGAGCCAATCGTCGGTACCGGGCGCCTGTGCTTGGGTATTGGCCCGCAGCGCGTAGGAGACCGCCAGCCCTCCTTCGCCCAGTGCCGCGGCGGCTCTCGAAATCATCCAGTCGGCGCAGATCGTCTGTACACGACCGCCGACGAACGACCAGTGGTACCGCGAGACAAAGGCTGACGTCAACAGCTCGACGTCATCGTCCGGCGTGCGACGCGCCAGTTCGAGCAGTTCCCAACAGCGGTTGTAGGTCGCCACGGCGACCTCGCGGTGGCTCGACGAATCCATTGCCCGACTTTACAACGGGTGCTGAATTCTGCGGCGCTCTGATCATTCAGAACCGCCGACGTGAAACTCGTCGTGCCTAGTCGTCGCGTTCGAAGTCGCGCGAATAGTCCTCCTCGGCGACCGTGATGCTGTACCACGAGTAGAACTCCTCGCGACCCCGGCGCTGCGCGGCGAGATGCTCAGGGTGTTTCGCCCACGACTGATGGCTCGCCAGATCGGCGAATCGCGCGATGGTCACACGCTCCCCGTCAGCGGCGAGGAACATCTTCTCTTCAAGGAACCCGCTCATGGCGTGCGCGAGTCGACTCATCTCCTGGGCGACCACGCCGTAGGTGTCCTCGACACCGGGTCGAAGGCGACTGCGAAAGACCGTCACGATGGCCATCGGGCAATCCTGCCACAGTCAGAACGGACACTGAAGGTACTCGATACCGGCACGAGCCACGTGATGACGCCGCAGCGCGGCGCGCCATCACCCTGCGCCGTCAACGGAGATTCGCGCGCGACGTCGCTGCGCTAGACGGGGCGTCGACCCTTCGTAGAATCTCACCATGAGACCACATCGCTTCAGACGGCTGTTCGCGCGTCGTTTCGCCGTGGCGGCGCTCCTCCTTTCGCTGGCGGCGCTGCCGTCGGCGAGCTCGGCCGCGCCGGGTGCGACGGGACGTCACGGCGTCCCCGCGTTCCACCACGTCTTCGTCGTCGTGATGGAGAACCTCGACTACCAGTCCGCCATGGCCACGCCAGGACTCGCCCATCTCGCCGCCACGTGGGCGCTCGCGACGAACTCCTACGGCGTCTCGCACCCGAGCCTGCCCAACTACCTCGCGCTCGCGGGCGGCAGCACTTTTTCGATCACCAGTGACTGCGTTGACTGCTACGTGAACGCCCCCAACCTGTTCAGCCAGTTGGCGAGCTCGCGTCACAGCTTCGACGCCTTTATCGAAGGAGTACGCGGATCGTGCTACCTGAGTCCGTGGGGCGGCGTCGACTACGCGAGCAAACACAACCCCTTTCGCTACTTCGACAACGTCCGCAGCTCACCGACGCTCTGCTCGCACCTGCGTCCACTTACCCAACTCGCGCCGCTGCTCCGCGGTCCCTCGTCCGGAGTCCCCGACTTCGTCTGGGTGACACCCGACCTCTGTCACGACGGACATGACTGCCCGCCGAGTACCGCCGCCACGTGGCTCACGACGTTCGTCCGATCGGTCACCTCGAGTGCGGCGTGGCGCGATCACGGCGTGCTTCTCGTCACCTGGGACGAGAGCGACGGCGGAAGCTCCGGCGTCGTGAACGGTCTCGTGGTCGGTTCCGGCGGCGGTGGCCACGTCATGACGCTGGTGATCGCCCCAGGTCTGCGCGGTGGCCTGCGCGTTGGAGTCCCCTACAACCATTACTCACTGCTCGCCACCGTCGAGGACGCCTTGGGGCTTCCGCTGCTCGCGAACACACGAAAGGCCACGGCCCTCTCGGCATTCTTTCGCGGCAACTAGGTGATCAACTCTCGAACGAGTACTTGAAGATCGGTGGGAAGGGATCGGGTGTCGCGACTACCGCCGGGCGAAACCTCTCGTACTCCATGCGCGCCGCTACCTCATCGGCCGCCTCGCGTGAGACCTCACGTTCCACGACCCAGAGGGCGAGATCGATGCCGCTGGTGACGCCCCCACTCGTCACGAGATCACCGTCGTCAACGACGCGATCGTCGACGACGGTGACGCCGAGTGCGCGCAGGTCCTCCTGCGCGGCGTGGTGCGTGTTCGCCCGGCGACCCTCGAGTAGCCCCGCGTGAGCGAGGATCAGCGATCCGGTGCGTACCCCGGCGATCAATCGAGAGGTCTCGGCGGCACCGGCAATGAGCGGTAGCCAGTCGCCTCGTTGGACCTCCCCCCACGCCCCGACGTCACTTCTGCTGGCCCAGCCACCCCCGACGACGACGAGCACGTCCGCTTCGCCCGCAACGTAGACCGCGTCGGCTCGAAAACGAAGTCCGAAGGCCCCGCGAACCTTCTCCTCCTTCGAGAACGTCACGAGACGAGTATCGATATCGGCGCCCAGACGCTGGGCCGATCGCGTCCATTTCATAGAGGCCATCGAAGACGGTGATGTCGACGCGCACTCGAAGAAGATACCAACGTTTGCTCGCGACCGCTTCGCACGTTCTCGTCCTGAACCGTACGGCGATCGCCGCTGGGTGAGCAGACGGTACTCTTCAGACGTGTTCTCTCGACCGTGGCGCCGCTCGTCCGAATCGCGAACGAGTGCCCGCAAGGGACGACGTCGAAGCCTCCTCGAGTGGGCTGTCTTCGCGGTCGTGGCGGTGACGGCCTCGCTGCTCATCCGGACGTTCGTGTTCCAGACCTTCTACATTCCCTCCAAGTCAATGAAACCGACGCTCCTCATCGGCGACCGGATCCTCGTGAACAAGCTCAGTGTCCAGTTCGGCACCATCAACCGGGGCGACGTGGTCGTCTTCAAGGCACCGCCCGACGTCAGCCGGAAATGCAACGATCCGGTGACCGACCTGGTCAAGCGGGTCATCGGACTGCCCGGTGACCATCTGACGTCGCGGGGCAACACCATCTACGTGAACGGCGCAGCGCTCGTGGAGCGATGGCCGCACTTCGAACCACTTGGTGCGGCGATCGGCCACGTCACCGTGCCACGCGGCCAGTACTTCATGATGGGTGACAATCATTTCAACTCGTGCGACAGTCGCACGTGGGGTACGGTGCCACGTTCGGACATCATCGGCAAGGTCTTCATCAAGGTCTGGCCGTTCACACGATTCGGCTTCCTCTAAATCGTCGTCGGATTGACCACCAGTTCCCCGAGGCTGGGCGGAGGCTCTCTAGGCGAGCGCCTGAGCGAGATCGGCCACCAGATCGTCGATGTCCTCGATCCCGACGCTCAGTCGGATCAGATTGGCCGGAGGTTCGAGCGTCGACCCGGTCGTCGAGGCGTGGGTCATCACGGCCGGAAGTTCGATGAGGCTCTCCACGCCGCCGAGTGACTCGGCCAAGGTGAAGACCGTCGTCGATTCGCACACCCGACGCGCCTTCTCGGCGCCTTCTCGCAACGTGAAACTGACCATGCCGCCGAAGTCGCTCATCTGGGATCGGGCGACCTCGTGTCCGGGGTGGTCGCTGAGGCCCGGGTAGTAGACGCGCTCGACGGCCTCGTGCCCGGCGAGGAACGCGGCGATCCAGCGCGCGTTGGCGCAGTGTCGCTCCATGCGGACCCCGAGCGTCTTGAGCCCTCGAATCAAGAGATAGCAGTCAAGTGGTCCGGGCACCGCGCCGATGGCGTACTGGTGGAACCGCAGCTGCAGGGCAAGCGCGTCGTCATTGGTCGCGACGAAACCGCCGACGACGTCGGAGTGGCCACCCACGTACTTGGTCGTCGAATGAACGACGACGTCGGCCCCGAGCGAGAGCGGACGCTGCAGGTACGGCGTCGCGAAGGTATTGTCGACGACTAGGCGCGCACCTCGTTCGTGCGCGAGCTCGCTCAACTGGGTGATGGACACCACGTTCAGCATCGGGTTGCTGGGCGTCTCGAGCCAGAGCATCTTGGTCGATTCTTCGAACGAATCGCGCACCGCGTCGAGGTCGCTCAAGTCCACGCAGGTCAGTTTCAGACCCCAGTCGCCAAAGACGCGGGTCAGGAGACGGTAGGTGCCGCCGTAGGCGTCGTTGCCGAGGATGACGTGGTCGCCGGGCGCCAGCGTGCGCAGCAGCGCGTCCTCTCCGGCCAGACCCGAAGCGAAGGCGACGCCGTGGCGCGCCTCCTCGAGTCCGGCGAGACAGACCTCGAGCGCCGCGCGGGTCGGATTGTCGACGCGGGCGTAGTCACTGAATCGCGTGACGCCGACCCCGTCCTGGGCGTAAGTCGACGTGAGAAAGACGGGCGGGTTAACGGCCCCGGTCACCGGGTCGGGCTCGGAGCCGAGGTGAATCGCCCGCGTGTTGAAGCCGGTCACTGCGCACTCTTCTGTTCCAGGTAACCGAGTAGGTCACTGCGCGTGAGCACGCCGACGGGGTGGCCGCCGTCGAGGACCAGCACGCCGGCTGACGAGCTGAGTCGTTTCGTCAGTTCGCCGACGCTCATCCCGACACCCACCATCGGCATCGGCGCGTCCGCCACCTCCTTCACGCGAAGGTCCAACACACTGGCGTCACGCGTGGTCGCCTCCAAGAGGCCCAGTTCGCTGAGTGAACCCGACACCTCCTTCGCGGCGAGCGGCAGTTCCGCCGTCACGCTCACGAGGAGCTGGGACACGTCGTTTTCACGCATCAACGAAATGGCGTCGCGCACCAGAGTCTCCTCGGTGACGAGCACCAGATCGGCCAGTCCCAGCGACTGACGCTTCGTCTTGGTCGCCAGCACGTCGCCCGCGTCCATCTCGTTATGGGGTCGCAGGAAACCGAATTCCGACATCCAGGTGTCGTTGAATATCTTGGACAGATACCCCCGTCCCGAGTCGGGAATCAGCACGACGACGACCGCCTCTTTGGACAGAGGACGCGCCACCTTCAAGGCGGCCGCCACCGCCGTTCCGCCCGAACCCCCGATCAGGATGCCCTCGCGTTGGGTCACGGCGCGCGCCATCGAGAAGGCCTCGGCGTCGCTGATCGCGATCACCTCATCGACGAGCGACGGATCGTAGTTCTCCGGCCAGAAGTCCTCGCCCACGCCTTCGGTCAGATACGGCCGACCCGACCCACCCGAGTAGAC
>Ga0209385_1000150_pt1 | contig 25552 bp, 19 predicted proteins | sample NGEPerB_FD_184506 | JGI IMG/M metagenome (GOLD analysis project Ga0209385, IMG submission 184506) | Arctic peat soil microbial communities from the Barrow Environmental Observatory site, Barrow, Alaska, USA - NGEE PermafrostAB12-B... | ecosystem: Environmental > Terrestrial > Soil > Wetlands >... | reverse complement strand
TTTTCTGTCGAACAACTGGACACTGCCGTCGCGCGTGCAAAAGGCAGGGCGCTATTGGAAGTTTCGGGAAAGATTACACTGGATCGAGTGGCAGATATCGCAATGCGGGGAATTGACGTCATTAGTATAGGTGCTTTGACGCACTCGGCACCTGCCGCGGACATCGCGTTAGACATAGAACATATAGGCTAGCAAGCTTTTGCCAAAGAGTCAGCGCACAAATTGAAACCATTTGACCAACAACGCTTCGAAAGCATCGTCGCTGGACGTCACTTGTCGCTAGGTCGCTCGTCACTTGTCTATCCGGACGCGACCTCGACTAATGACATTGCGCTGCGGCTGGCGCAAGAAGGTGCCCCGCACGGATTGGTTGTCGTGGCCGATTACCAAACACAGGGGCGTGGGCGACGCGGCAGAGCTTGGCTCTCGCCGCACCCGGGAGAAAACTTGCTGTTTTCCGTGCTCCTGCGACTCGAGAATTCAAACGACACGCCTAGCAACATCACCTTAGCCATGGGGCTCGCACTTCGCGATGCCGTTCAGCCTTTACTTGAGGATGACGTTCGCATCAAATGGGCTAATGACATTCTCGTTGATGCCAAGAAACTCGCTGGAATATTAGTTGAAAGTCAGCTAGCCGCGGACAACGTGGCATCATTCGTTGTTGGCATTGGCCTCAATGTTCATATGCGTGAACCTCCGGAGTGCATCCGCTCCGTGGCTACGTCTTTGACCCTCTTGAGTGCCGCGCACTTGGATCGAGAATTGCTACTGGCTGACTTAATGCATAGCATCGATGAAAGGGCCCAGATTTGGCAATCTCACGGATTTGCGCCGATGGCCTCGGAGCTCTGTAAGTGCGACGCCTTGTTAGGTCGACGAATATCAGTCGAAGGAATCCAGGGGCGTGCGATGGGAGTAGATGAAACGGGCGCCTTATTACTGCAATCGGCGACCGATGCCGTGCCACGACGTATCGTAAGTGGAACCGTGGAACTGCTTGACGCAGTCCCCTAACTCCTTATGCAGCCTGCGCTCGAATCGGGAGCATATCGTCCGCAACGGCCTCGGCCAGACGGCGTCGGCCGCGAAACAATCGACTCATGACAGTTCCGATTGGTATTTTCATATCCTCAGCAACTTCCCGGTAGCTCAGTTCCTCAATGTCCACCTTTCTAACCACGTCCGCAATCTTCGGCGGCAATTCATCCATGGCCGATTCGAGCCGAGGCGAAATAGTAGCGTGGAACATTATGGTCTCGTTCTTGAATTCATGAGTCGCAATTTCAGCAGCAAACTGACCGAGGCCCCGGTGCTCGCGGCTCATCCGCCTGCGACGTGATACGAACAAATGAAACAGAATTTGTTGAAGCCACGCTCGCAGGTTCGTTCCAAGCTCGAATTGATTGAGATGACCGAGGGCCCTCGCAAGCGTCTCTTGAACGAGATCTTGAGCGTCGTCGCCGTTACGGCAAAGACAACGGGCTCGCGCGTTGAGGCTCGGAATTGAATTTAGCATCTCTAGGGCAATTGACGAAGGAACGGGGGCAAACATCGTAACCAGTCTCCGTAGGCCACCGAGCAAGGCCTGTGCCAGGCGACGCTTAGCCCACCAGAGTCACAAATGGCCTTGGAATCCTGGTTTCTTGAGTTTAGCGCTTGTGTCGCGGAACTGTCATTCTGACATTCCGACAACGCCCTGTGACAGCTCGGCAAAGGCGTCCGGAAGGGCGTCAGCTATTTCATGCGCTAAAATGCCCCGATCCGCTTGGTGCAAATGGGTCCAGCGTTTGCCGGCCAAATTGTGCCAATACACCGCACATACGGCAGCGCACCAAGGTTCCATGACCGCGGCGAGCGCGCCAATCATGCCGGCGAGCACATCACCGGAGCCACCCGTAGCTAACGAGGGACAGGGGCTCCCGACCACAACGGGCGTCGTATTGGGTGCCCCTATCAGAGTGTGAGCCCCTTTCAAGACTACAATTGCGTTCGTTTGGGCCACGGCTTTCGACAGTGCCGCGAATCGGTCGGCCTCAATCGACGCAACGTCTGTGTTAAGAAGTCGCGCCAATTCACCGACATGCGGGGTGAGTATTCGGTTACCCTGGGGACCTTTTGCCGCGTTCGGCGAATGTGCCAAAAGTGAGAGCGCATCCGCATCGACAACCACTGGAACGCAGGCCAATTCTAGGGTAATTTGCAGCAATTGGTGCGCTTCGGCGGTTACGCCAAGGCCCGGCCCAATGACGACTGAGTTCGCTGATGAAAGCACGTCGCGCAATTGTTCGCCAATGTGCTCGGGATCGATGCGCCGAGTCATGGCTTCGAGAACGCGAGATTCAATAGCGTCTATTGTAGCGCGATAACCGACATGTGTGACTAGGCCTGCCCCTGCCCGTAATGCTCCCCGCGCCGCCAACAGAGCCGCGCCCGAAGTGCCGGGACTCCCCGCAATTACAGCCACCTTACCCGCAGTCCCCTTGTAAGTCGAAGCGTTCCGCTTTGGCAGCCAATGCTCGATGTCCCCTGTCTCCACCCGACGAGCAACCCCTCCGACTTTTTCCCAGGAATCGCCAGGTATACCCAGGGACGCGGTATATAATTCTCCTACGCATTCGCTCGCCTGCGTCGAAAAATGACCAGGTTTCGGATATGCAAACGCAATGGTAAGCTCTGCGCGAACTGCGTTTCCTAAAATCGAACCGGTATCGGCGTCAAGACCGCTCGGAATGTCAAGAGCGCAGCAAGGGACAGCGCTTTGGTACAGTATCTCGACCGTCTCACTATGAATGCCGCTCAACGGCTTGGACAAGCCTGTTCCGAACAAGGCATCGATGACCAAGCTACTTTTTGAAAGCTCCTCACGCAGATGGTCGAGCTGTGAAGAATCGGCAATCCATCGCAAGTGCCCTCCGATCCCCAACCAGGCTTCTGCCATTTGCGCTGCATCACGAGACAGCGAGTCTGGCGCGCCGATAGCCACAACTCGCACTGTGCAGCCAGCGCTTTCCAGATGCCGCGCGACGACGAAGCCGTCACCACCGTTGTTGCCAGTTCCGCAAAGCACAAGTGCATGCCGTGCCTGGTTCTTTCGGTGGCGCAAAATCAGTTCTGCCGCACCCCGACCTGCATTCTCCATCAACACCAAACTTGGAACTTTGGCTTGATTGATCATGAGCCGATCCAGCTCTTGTATTTGTGCTCGCGAGAGGATTGGAACCATGAGAATTTCAAGCCCGGTCAGTCGGGGTTTGGCAATGTGCTCCGGAGCGCCATGCCGGAACTAACTGCGCGCCGATACGCTCGCACCGATTCGGCGATACCTAGAATCAGTGCATCACTTATGACAGCATGCCCAATATTGAGCTCTTGCACCTGCGGGATGGCGACCACATGCTCTAAATTTTCTAGCGTGAGCCCGTGACCTGCGGCAACTTCGAGGCCAAGCTCCGCGGCCAATTGCGCGCAGCGACGCAGACGATCTAGTTCATCATCGCGGGCCTGACCGGTGCGATGGCAGTATTCGCCAGTATGCAGTTCGATTTGCGCGGCTCCCAAGGCCGAACTTTGCCGCACCTGGGCCTCGTCAGCGACAATGAATAGACTTAACTTGATATTCTCCCGCTCGCACATTGCCGCCACGGCGGCAATGTCAGCGTGATTGACTAAAACATCAAGTCCGCCCTCCGTAGTGCGTTCTTCTCTTCGTTCAGGGACCAAAGTGATGGCGTCCGGGTGTACACGAGCGGCAATATTCGCCATCTCTTGCGTCGACGCCATCTCGAGGTTTAGTCGCGTCTTTATGTCCCGACGTAGCAGCTGGATGTCACTATCACGAATGTGACGCCGGTCCTCGCGCAAGTGTGCCGTAATCCCGTCGGCACCAGCGTTTTCGCAGAGGAGTGCCAAGGCAACCGGGTCGGGGTAGCTTGTGCCGCGGGCATTTCGAAGGGTCGCTACATGATCAATGTTTATGTGTAGCCGCACGAGAATTCCTTCACTCCGAGTCACCAAAACCCCAATCGTCGCCAAACGTCGTTGACTTGGGCGTTGGAAGCGGAACGCCTCCAGGCCCATCGCGCCTCACGACAAGAGTCGAGCGTGAAAGTGTGTCGTGATTCTCGCGTGCGACTATCGTGATCACATTGACGCCGGGATTTAATTCGGCATCAAGTGATATCTCTAAGCGTTTCACGTCAGTCGCGTTGCGATTCGATTGGTAATATACCTTACGGGTCCCCACGAAGACAAATGCATCCAATACCCGATCGGAATCTGTCGCGACGCCCCGAATATGGACACGGTCTGTCGTCGTGGAAAGTTGCATCGGACTTACCTCCAACAGTGGCGGGGAGTGTCGCAACGAGGCCTTGAATTTGACCGCCACTGCACGATTCGCCGCTTGTGACAACGCTGAGGTGGAAACCCAGGCGCAGCGGTCCGCCGTTAGGCGAATTTGCGTAAAATCGTGAACTCGGCCCAGTCGTTCGATGACAGAGGTTTTTTCCAAATCACCGATAGACTCCGCATCGGGCGACGGCCGCGCAAATACTCGTGCTCCATCCGCTGCCAGCATCCGTCCCGTTACGGGCTCAACTACGGTTCCGGTTTGTGCGACCGGAATCACCAATTTAGCGCTGGATGTGACGCGAAGATCTCGATCTACGACACTCAAATCTAATTTTATCGTGTCGTCTTCCAACGTGTCGAGCACGTCGAAAGTGAACGCTACTTGGCGTTCATCGCCGGGGTTCATGTTTGAGATATCGAACCGCCCTGCCTGGAGCAAGAGGCCATCACCCGTCAAATTGCGCAGATAGGCTTGGGTTTCGTAAGAACGCCCAGTACCGACGTTTTTCGCTGTCAGGTAAACGGTGGCGCCCTCGCCACGCACAAGCTGGCCGTCACCATTGCCCGGCCTATTATCAGCTATCTGGTAATTGTACGCAAAAACTGGTCTCTTTAGACTCGTCGTCGTGGGCCGTAGTTCGGCATTCGGTGGTGCTTCACTGCCTTCAGCTGAGAATTGAATTCGAATCACATCTTGCCGTGTTATCGCGTCAAGCGGTATGATGCAATTTCGCTTGGCATTGTCGGGAAGCGGTTTGGTAGTCGCCAGCTTTCGCCCTTCGACTTGGCACCAGCCCATCGGAACCCGCACCGTCCGACTCTTGCCGGGCTCGATTCGACCGAAGACCAGTTCTTTTTCATCGAAGTATCCGCTATCGCTCTTGGTCATGGCCCTCAGGCGATACACCGGCGCGTTCGAATGGTTCTCAACCTCAACCTCCAAGGCCATCGGCTCGCCGGCGGAAACAGTGTCGTTCTTGCGGTCGGTCTTAACGTGTACGACAAAGTCACGCGCAACAGGGCCGTTCTTGACGTCAGCCGGAGGTGGCGAAAAATCGATGCCGAGTTTGCTCAACTCCGCGGCGATTGTGGTCATTTGAAGTTGTTGCTTCTTTTCGATGAAGTGCCGAGCTGAGCGAAGCTGCTCGCTGCGCTTGGATCCGGATACGGATATTGATAACTCTTTGGCAAATTGAATCGGGAAATCTAGGGAGAACTCGTCATCCATATCCCCCCCAAGTTCGCGCATACGTGATCGTTGGGCTTCCGGCAAATCATAACGCAAAGTGAAAGTGGGTCGATCCGTATTGCGACGACCTTCATTGGATAGACTCTTTGAAAGGTCATGCTCTCGAGTCAAATTCTCCGTATGATAGATGTCCATGTCCAATGGATCAGCCGTCATGGGATCGAGCTCGATGTCGGGCGTAACGCCTACACCCTGAATCGACACATTTCCCGGCGTCAAGTACTGGGCGATGGTGAGCTTGAGAGCAGCTTTTTCGGGAGTAACATTCGGAAACACAAGTTGAACGGTTCCCTTACCAAACGTTGTTTGGCCAACCACAATAGCGCGGTCTTGGTTCTTCAGCGCACCGGCGACAATTTCGCTGGCACTTGCCGAACTGCCATTGGTAAGAACAATGATGGGATAGTCGGGTTCCGTGCCGTCCCGAGTAGCCTTCTTTTCTTCGCGCCCCTCGTGCTCGCCAAGCGTTGATACAATGACACCCTCCTCCAGGAACACGTCGGCAACACGCGCCGCCTGCTCCAGAAGACCGCCCGGGTTACTCCGTAGGTCGAGCACCAGTCCCCGCAGCTTGGTCGGATGCGACAAGTTCTGCAGGGCCTTTAGTAATTCGTCCGCCGTGGTTGCTTGAAACTGTTTGAGCCTGACGTATCCAACACCATCCCCGAGTGGCTTGAAGTCTGCGGAGCGAATCCGTATCTCTTCTCGGACGAGGGTAAATGGCCGCGACCCCGTCCACCCGTCGGGACCATCGCGGTGTACCCAAACCGTCACCGGGGACCCGGCCTTGCCGCGAAGTCTATTCACAGCGTCGTCCAGCGGCATGTTTAGGGTTGATTCATTGTTTATCTTGGAAATTCGGTCGTAGCGCTTAAGACCGGCGCGTCCCGCCGGCGTGTCGGGCATCGGCCGCATCACCGTCAACTGCTGGTCACGGATCGAAATGACAATCCCGAGACCACCAAAGTGGCCCGACGTTGAAAGGTTCATCTCCCGATACGCTTCCGGGCTCAAGAATACACTGTGCGGATCGAGGGTACGTAATATTCCATTACAAGCAGCGTACTCGACCTCGCGCAGATCAAGCTCAGGATCTTTCCTTAGATGTTCGTTGAGGAATACAAATACTTCGCGCAGCCTTGCAGCGACGTCCCAAATTGCCTGTACATTGTCGACGCGAAACTCACGGGATTCCGTTTCGACCCGGACATTGACAATCGGGGATTTCTCCGAATAGTGCACGATGACTTGAGCCACGTCCTTCTGGACTTCATTCAACGCGCTAAGGAACATTTGCCGCGGCTTGATGCGCGGGGGGTCAACGTATTTATCGCGAATCGTGGATAGTGTTTCGTGTACTGCAATGAGCTGAGTCAAGTCATAGGGAGCGGTGCTCTTACCGGACGCGGTAACGGCGTGGGCAATCTCAAGCCCACGCCACAGCCCTCCGGTGCCGCGCCAGAGGGTGAAAAAGGACGCCAGCCCGAAGATACCGAGCACGCAAGTGACTCTTAACGCTCGTTCGAAGTTACGCATCGTGCGGGCCGAAGTATAGGCAAGCGTAACAGTTTGCGCGAGTTCTCCCCGCGAATTCCTGGCATGAATCTCAAAAATCGGCCTACGCCGGCCTGTCGCCAGGTCCCGGCGCCTATTTCCGTTTCGTGGCTGAGGAGGCGCGCGGCGCCTCGTCCCGCTCAATTGAATACCGTACCATGGCACGCAGAGACTTGTTTCGCTCGACGTTGCCTAGCAAGACTTTCAAGTCCTCATATATGGATGGGTCGGTTAGGAGGGCTCCTAGGGTCCCCTTGCCGGCACGAACATCCGCCACGATTCCATGCACGTCTGCCAGGATCTGACTGATCTGCGCCAGGGACTGTTCCGCGTTCCCGTCTCCGTACAGTAAAGCTCGCGCCATACCCTTGCCCTCTCGAATTCCTTTCAACGACACGGCAAGTTCTTCAGCGGCATTTCCGATCTGATTGACGCTCTTCGCTGAACTCTCCGAATAGACCAATTCGTGAACGAGCCCCGGACCCTTTTCGACCCGCTCCGTAATGCCCGCCAGCGAGCTGAGCGAACGGTCCAGCTGGGAGGCGGCTTGCTCCAGCCGGTCTACGGTATTTGACAACCGGTCCGCCTCGGTTCGATCATTCAAGAGTCGGGCGACATAGCCGGGGCCCTGGTCGGCACTGTGAAGTACGTGGCTCATCGATTCGACACTCGATTTTAGATTCTCGTGCAACGGAGCATCTGCAAGAAAGGCCGTGGTGGCTTCGAGATTCTCCATGATTTTCTCGGCTTTTGCAGTGATCGAACCCACGCGACCGAGCGCTGTCTGCAAATCTTTTGGATCACGTTCCGTAGCGATTACCCCGCCTGGCAAGATCACCGGTTGGGAGGCACTTCCGGCAACAATGGTTATCATCTTGTCGCCCAACAAGCCCTTTGATTCAATCTTTGCCGTGCTGTCCGCGCGAATTCGACGCGCCTGCGATTTTACAACTGTGAATCTTACGAAGAGGCGCGCATCACGATAGTCTTCGGAATAGCCAACTTTTTCTACAGAACCTACGTCAACACCGCCCATGCGAACTGAAGACCCGGTCTTAAGTCCTTCGACATCTTCGAATATGGCCCCAAATGAAACCTTGGATGCAAAAACTTGCCGCTCGTCGCCAATTAGGAACACCACTAGGCCGACAAACAGCAACCCAAGGAGCACGAAGGCGCCGACTTTCACTTCCTTCGACGTGAACATGGACCAGGCAGGAGCATTGCTCATCCAAAGCACGCCGTCACGTTGAAGCGCGGGTCCACTGCCGCAGGTTGATCGCATCGACCGAAAGTTCGGCCTAGTTCGACACGCGGGAGGCTCTTTGCCGCGCGAATCGAGGCACTCCTAATCGATATCGCAATGCGTCATCGGACGTTCACACCGGCACAGGACTCCCAATTGGCGCCAAAAGGGGCCCTAGCTATTCAGTAGCGTCTCGACATCCTCGTCATTGGGTGCCTGACCATGAACAAAATCCATTACTCGCGGGTCAGTACAGTTCTTGAAATCTTCAACCGTACCTTCCGAGATGACACGCCCCCCATGAACCATTGCAATTCGGTCACTAATCGCAAATGCGCTTTTCATGTCGTGAGTAACAACGACAGAGGTAACGTTGAGCGCCTTCTGCAATCCCATGATGAGATTATTGATTCTAGCCGTATTTATCGGATCAAGCCCTGTCGTAGGCTCGTCGTAAAGTAATACTTCGGGACGCACGGAGATCGCACGGGCCAAACTAACACGCTTTCGCATACCACCCGACAAATCTGCGGGCCACATTGCCTCGACACCTGGGAGACCAACCGCAGCCAAAGATGATGCGACGCGTTCGTTAATGTCCTTCTTGGACATTGTTCGATAGAAATGCTCATTCAGACCGTATGCAACGTTTGCCCCAACTGTAAGCGAATCAAATAATGCACCGCTTTGAAATAGCATCGCAATGTGTTGGCGGACTCGGCCCAATTCCATTTCGCCCATCTTCGTTACTTCGAGACCGTCGAAAATAATCGAGCCGCGATCGGGTTTCAGTAGGCCGATGAGCATTTTTAGCATCACGCTCTTTCCCACGCCCGAGCCACCGACTATCGTAAGAGCCTCGCCACGTTGAATGCACAGATTCAGTCCGGAGAAGACACTCTTCTGTTCGAAGGCCTTATACACGTTGGTGAATTTTATGTAGATGTCCGACATGGGAAGCACTGCCAATCGTCATAAAGTCAGGTCTGCCGCCTCTGAACCTGGATTGTCCGCGCCGACCGATAGGCGCTCAATTCGCATCTCAGCCCTTTTCTCCGAACGATATTGCGAGACACGCATCGTTCCAGTAATTCCGACGACTCCCGACAATTCATTGGCGCTGGGTCCAAGTCCAAATCCGAATGCGCGCAGCATTTGTCCATTTGAAACTTCTACTTCGAGTTGTAAGTGGCCTCCGCGTACCGCGCGGGCCCTAACGAGCTTACCGCTCGCAAACAACTGGGGTAGGCGATTACCCTCACCACAGGGCTCGAATTGCGTCATATCCCGCGCCACTTGGCGAATATTATCCTGCGGATCAATGGTAAGAGCCGCACCGCCATCGGCCCCGGACGATGGGTTTCGACTTTCCGAGTAAGGGGAACAGGCGCTAATGAATCGGGCTCTTAGCACATCAACTTGGGCTCTTTGAACATCGAGACCTGCAGCCGCCTGATGTCCTCCGAATCGAGCGAGACAATCCGAAAGACCCGCTAGTACATCATATAAGGGAATTCCCTTGGGGCCTCTAACCGAGCCGTGCCCCAAGTCACCGTCGAACCCGATGGCAATGACAGGACGTCGGTAATGTTCGGCTAATTTACCAGCTAGGATCCCCACTATGCCAGAGCTCCAAGAATCACGTCCGACGACGATTCCGGCGTTGGACTGCCAATCTTGGGATTCAATTTCCTCGATGGCTTCGGCAAACATAATCTCTTGGAGGCGGCGGCGTTCCGTCTGAAACCGTTCGATTTCGTCAGCCAATTGTTGCGCGCTCGATTCATCCTCAGCTAACAAAAGCTGCAGCGAAGCCTCAGGGGATGCGAGTCGACCGGGTGCATTGAGCCGCGGTGCCAAGCGAAAAGCGACATCTTCCCCAGTTATCGGAACGTTCAGCTCAATCCGGGCCCGCTGCAACAGCGCCCTGAGCCCCGGCCGCGCGCCCTCGGATATCCGCTGCAGACCGGCACGAACCAGAATGCGATTGTCGCCGTCAAGTGGGGCCACATCGGCAATCGTGCCAATTGCAACCAAGTCGAGATACGACCGCAAATCTAGGCTGGCTTTTAGCTCAGTTCGCAAAGCCGCAACAACGGAAAGAGCAAGCCCACAAGACGCGAGATTTTTGTATGCAAATCCGCAATCCGATCGGTGTGGATTAAGGAAGGCGACTGCCGGAAGTGGATCACTGGGCACCAAATGATGGTCGATTACAATACTCTCAATACCCGAGACGCCAAGATCACCAAGATTCTCCGCATCGCTGGAGCCGCAATCGCAGGTCACGAGCAGCGACGGCCGCTCTGCGCGAATCCGATTCACCGCCGGAAGGGAAACCCCATAGCCGCCATCGAATCGATTCGCGAGAATCACGGTAACCTCAGAACCCAGCACACGCAGCGCGTGAGTCAGGATTGCCGCCGAGGTGATGCCATCGCAGTCGTAATCCCCAAAGACACAAATCCTCTCGCGGGCTCGAACCGCCCGGGCCAGTCTTTGGGCGGCTAGGTCTCGATCGGCCATCGAGTCCGGCGGCGTCAATTGTGAAAGTCGCGGGTCCAGGAATCGGCGCGCCAGCTCCGGGTCGCGTAGGCCCCTTTGCAACAGGATGGTAGCCGCAGTTTTCGACATTCCGAGGGCGCGCGCTAAATCCACAGCAACATCCGCATTTTGAGGTTTTGGGACCGGTACATGGACTAATGGGAGGTCTGAAAATGCCACGAAAGGCCAGACACCATGCCCGCTAGGCAGTGTCAAGGGCACCCTGGCCCCGGGGCCCCCCGTCCCTGCGCCCCGCTGTGCGCCACCCTTGCGTGGCTCGCCAAACGGTTACAAGTTGTCCGGAGTCATCATGAACCCATATCAGCAAAGTCTAAGCCAGGTCGGCTACCGTAGCTCGCAAGCCGTGGACGCGCGGGCCCGCTTCGTCGTCAGGACGTACAACCATTTGTTTGGAGCGATTGCGCTATTTACGGCGATCGAGATTGGACTGTTCGAGTCTGGGCTCGCCGATGGCATAGCACTCCGCCTGCTGTCCACGGGCAGCGGTTGGCTGCTTGTCATGGGTGGCTTCATGTTGGTGGGTTGGCTGGCTAGTCACACGGCCGCTACGGCGCGCTCCCTTACCGCACAGTACGCAGCCCTCGCCGGGTTCGTCGTGGCCGAAGCGATCATATTCGTCCCGCTCCTGTATATCGCCGAGAAGTTTGCACCCTCAACCATCAAAAGCGCGGCCGCAGTCACGCTGGTCGGATTCGGCGCACTGACGGGCATAGTGTTCGTCACGAAGAAGGATTTTTCTTTCTTGGGCGCATTCTTGCGTTGGGCTGGAATTGCGGCGTTATTGCTAATTGGTGCAGGCGTGTTGTTCGGGTTTCAGCTGGGCACGTTTTTCAGCGTGGCCATGGTGGGCTTTGCCGGCGCGGCAATTCTTTATGATACCTCTAACGTACTTCGAACATTTCCCGAAGATCGATACGTGGCTGCCTCTTTGCAGCTGTTTGCATCGGTAGCCCTAATGTTCTGGTACGTGCTGCGGCTAATGATGTCCCTGTCGTCGCGGAACTGAGTTTCCCCATCCATAATCAGACGACGGCGGTGACCTTTTTCTTGACGGTACCTTTACGGATCACAACCCCGTGGCCACCGAAATATCGGCGGTCGAGCCATTCTGTGAACGGCAGCGCCACATAGATCGAGGAATAGGTCCCTAGAACCACACCGATCACAAGGGCCAGCGCGAAGTCCTTGAGTGAGCCCGTACCCCAAGCAAAGAACGCCAGGAGGCTCACCATCACCGTGCCCGAGGACAAGATAGTTCGGCCGAGCATCTCCGAGATGCTGACATTGATTAGCCCGACGAAGGACGCCCCGCGCAGTCGGCCTAGATTCTCACGGACGCGATCATAGACAATTACTGTGTCGTTCACTGAATAGCCAACAACCGTCAATACCGCGGCGACTGTTGTCAGATTGATCTCGCGCCCCATAATGATGAGAAGGCCGAGCACGGACAAAGCGTCGTGCACCATGGCTATCACGGCACCAGGTGCAAACCGAACGTCGAAACGAAGCGCGATGTAGATCATCACGAACACGATGGCAAAGGCGATTGCCTTGAGCGCCGAGTTCCGCAATTGCGCGCCTGCTTTGGGCCCGATCCATTCTACCCGCAGCGCTTCCTGGGGTACTCGATCGGCGCCAAGACGCACACGCATACCGTCCATTAGCTGGTCGCCTTTGCTCTTGAGTAATATCTCAACCTTGTGGTCACGCGCGTTCTGCAGGATGACCCCGTGTTCACCCGCCCGCATTTCGATCCCAGCAACCGATGCGATGCGGCCCCTAACCCAGGAAAGCTCAGGATCTCCACGGAACCGAACGGTTATTTTGTCACCGCCCGGGCTGAACTTAACTTCTGACGATTGATGCGGTTCCGTGGCGCAATCGCCACTATCAAGGCCGGCGCAGAGTTGCCTTTCGATTTCCTGACGTTTGCTTTCCCCGATAGAGGACACTTCCTGTACGCGAACCAGGTATCGAGCGGGAACCTTGGGGTCATCGACGCGCACCACGTCGGGCTGAGAAAATCCGGAATGGATTATTGCCGATCGAATTTCACCGGCTGACACGGCCTTAGTGAAAGCGATCTCGACTTCCGTCCCCCCCTTGAAGTCGGTGCCCAAGCGTGGCCCGGGATAGAAGAGGAGAATAATTGACGCCAGAACCATCAGGACGCTCGCCGTGATGGACCAGCGCCTTACACCCATGAAATCGTAAAGTTTGTGAGTAGGAAACAGCTGCATGGATCACCCAATGTCAAGCTTTGCGTCTCTGGGTAGCCAAGCGCGCACCCACCAATCGAACATTACGCGAGATACGACGACCGCAGTGAAGATGCTCGCCAACACACCCACGATGAGCGTTACGGCAAAGCCCTTGACCGGCCCGGACCCATATTGAGCCAATACGATTCCAGTGATAAGTGTGGTTGCGTGACCATCGATAATGGCCGTAAGAGCCCGTGAATAGCCAATTTCTACGGCTGCCCTCGGACTTTTGCCTTCGCGCAGTTCCTCTCGGATCCGTTCATTGATAAGAACGTTGGCGTCAACGCTCATACCTACGGTCAGCGCCAAGCCAGCCAAACCGGGCAAAGTCATGGATGCGCCGAAGGAAGCCAAGATTGCCAGCTGCATCAGAACGTTGAGAGCCACCGCTATATCCGCGATAACTCCCGCTTTTTTGTAGTACACCACCATGAAAGCCAAAACGGCTAGGATACCCGCGAGCATACCACGCAAGCCCAACTGAATCGCATCTTTGCCCAGTGTTGGACCGATACGTTGCTCGTTCGAGGGCGATATGGGAGCCGGCAATGCGCCGGAGCGGAGCACGAGTTCAAGCTTGCGTGAATCTCGCAGCTGTATCTCTGGGTCGCCCGAGCCCATGGTGATTTGAGCATGACCGCCCGCAATTCGGGATTGAATCGTGGGGGCGCTTTCCGTGCGACCGTCGAGTATGATTGCAAAACGTCGCTTGATGTTGGCTGTCGTGATGCGGTCGAACACACGCCCGCCCTGGTCAGTAAACGTCAGTGCGACGTGCCAGCCGCCTAGACCACCCTGCTCCTGATCCGCCTGAGATACCGCATCGCGAACCATGTCACCGGTGACATCAGCCCGGCTGCGCAGAAAATAGGTGCGCCAACCTATCTCCTTTTCTTTCTGAGTGTCGGGATCTGATTCATGGACCAACTGAAAGCCAACTTCCCGATCGGAAGTAATGGTTAGCGTGCCCACCCACTCTTTGAATCGATCCAGGGCTTGCTTGGACGTCTCACCTGGTTTCATCCGCAAAAATGCGTACGTCGTCTTTTTGGCTTTCGGCTCGCCGCCTTCATCCAAACCGACCAAGGGAGTCTCCTCCAGAAATTCCAGACCGTCTGGCAGGTTTTCGGCCTTTTCGCGTTTGGCGATAGGTCCGAAATAGTCTTCCTCATCGGCTAGCAGCTTGAACTCGAGCCGCGCCGTTTGGCTGATAATCTCGCGAATATTATCGAAAGCCTTTTGGTCTTCACCGGGCACTTCAATGATCACGTCTTCATCACGTGTGCTCACGGAGGCCTCGCGCAGGCCGAGCTCATCGACGCGACGCAGGATAATCTCACGGGCTTGACTGACAGCTCGTTCGCGAATCGCCGACTCCGCCCGTGACTTCATAGTGAAAGTCACCTTTCTTTGATCGGCGCTGCGCGTGTAGCTCATGTCGCCCGCAAATTGCTGGAGGAACCGGGCATCCACCTTGCCCGGGTCGGCTGATCCCTTGATCGTCAAACTCAGTGTATTGGCGACCCGCCGCGGCGCGTCCAGGTCCACAATGTCGCGTAATTTCACGTAGACATCTTCGCCGGGACGCTCATTGCCTTTGTACAGACCGTAAATCTTCGTCAGCTCGACGCGCATGTCTTCGAAATAGCGGTCACGCTTGTCCTTGATCGCCTCGCTGACATCAACGGTATAAACCAAACGCATGCCACCGCGCAGATCTAGACCGGATACAAGCCGGAATTTCACGCGTTCTTGGACCCAATGCGGGCAAGGCACCTTGCCGTCGCTCATGCGGTCGAGTGTCGGCCACAACACAAGAAAACCGAGCAATGCGGCAACAAGTGCGATTCCGAATTTGAAGCACCAAGGATTATCGACAACGTTTAGTCCGAGTATCGCCATCCACAGCGAACCAAGGCCGAGCATCGCCATCGGCCAAAACGCGTCGAAGTGTCCGGCAGCAGCCGAGGCCAACGCCAAGCTTGCTGCAAACCACAGGACAATCCGTTTGGCGCGCCGAAACAACCCCGCCACGAAGAGCAGCAGGGCAAACCCCAAGAACACGTACATTAATAGGCTGTTAATCACGTCGGATCCGCGGGAAAGGTCTTACTTCTTGTTAGCGGGGGCGGTATCTGCGCCATCTTTGCCGGCAATGGAACTCTTTAGAACATCAACTTTGACGCCGGGAGCAATTTCCAGCTTGTAAATGCGCTCGCCGGTCTCGACGAGTTTGCCGATTAGCCCGCTTTGCGTGATTACTTTGTCGCCCTTGGTCAACTTTGATAGGGCAGCGGCCTGCTTTTTCTGCTGGGAGCGGGGCATCCAGAACAACAGGAAGAACAGAGGGAGGAACAGCATGAGCATAAAGAACAAGCTCGGCCCGCCCGATTGTTGTGGATGGTCCGCCGCTAGATGAGGCGCCTCCGAGGTGTGTGCAATAATTTGATTCGGGCCCGTCGGGCGCCCGGCAGCAACGGGAGTGCTTTGTTGGTAGTCAGATGCTGATGCCACGCGTGTCTCGCGTCCGCCGGATACGGAACCGAAGCGGTGTTCGAGATGGAGGAGGGAGACCGACTACCACGGCCGCTTCACCCTCCCGAACGAGAGACGGCTCGTGGTCCCGTCCCCAAAATTGGGGGCCGAGAGGCGCGGCGTATACCGGCTTTGTGAGAGCCGCGCAAGCGCCAGTGGCAAGGGCCGGCTCTCGCTCCGCTTGACAGACCTACGCCGGAGTTGTAGTTGATGCGTCCCCTGCGTTTGGAACTACGACGACACCTTGGTCGAAAAGGCCACAACTTAAAACAGGCGCGTAGCTCAGTGGTAGAGCACTACCTTGACACGGTAGGGGTCGTTGGTTCAATCCCAATCGCGCCTACCAGGCACAGCCTGAGAATACAGGGGATACCTCGGGGATTTGCTGCATGACGATGACTTCGTGATTGCACTTTCCACCTGCTCTAGTCAGGGCGCGTCTTTTGGCCGGTGCGTGATTACCGCCGGTTTTGATGACGTCTGCTATTTTGGCTTTCCGTCACGGAACCGTCCGGTTTCGCTGTGCGAAGGCCGTTTGTTAACTGGGTTTCGGCCCACATCACCGGGAGAGAATACATAGTCGTATGGCCATGGGGCGTCGTTTTACTCGGGAACCCCGCGGACCTCAAATCCGCATAAACCATCGTATCAGAGTGCCGGAAGTGCGCGTCGTAGGCGCGGACGGTTCGAACCTCGGTGTCCTTTCGACGGACGAAGCCATTCGGCGGGCCCGCGAAGCGGGTTTCGACTTGGTCGAAGTCAACCCGAAAGCAAGTCCGCCAGTCTGCAAAATCCTCGATTTTGGAAAGTACAAATACGAGGAAAAAAAGAAACAGCGCGAGGCCAAGCGAAAGCAAACGGTTGTGGAGGTCAAGGAGATCAAACTCCGACCCAAGACCGACGACCACGATCTGATGGTCAAATTGCGTGCCGCGCGAAAATTTGCCGAAGCGGGCAACAAAGTGAAATTCACGTGCCGGTTTCGAGGGCGTGAAATCACGCACCCTGAGGTGGCGATGCAACAATTTGAGTTCTTGCTGTCGAAAATGGACGACCTCGTCAATGTTGAACAGCGACCCTCGATGGAGGGTCGGGCCATGGCCGCCATCATTTCGCCCAAACCGGGCGTCCTGCACAAATTGGCGCAGGAGCGGATCCAGAAAGAAAGACTGGCTGCGCGCGCGGGCGGCGACGAATCTGCTGAATCTACCGAGGATGATGATTCAGAGCAGACCGATCTGGACGAGGATCTCGACGAGGGTCAAGAGGACGAGGCTGCTGAGGGGACATAGTCGTGGTTCGTAGGGGCGAGGCTTGCCTCGCCCTCTATAGTTGAGGACCGGCGGGGGTGAAACACGCTTCGCCCCCGCATCCTGCAATTAGCGTTGAATCGTGCGTGTAACAGTCGTCGGCGCATGCGACGATCCGTGTCGCGCCATCAAGAACCCCACCGCTACGCCGAGCACGATGAGTAACGCGGCGCCGATGAGTACGAGTGTTTTCCGGTCGCCCAGAGCTCTCGCGGGATCCGAGGGAAGCCGGCCCGTGGCACCGGAAATAGCTCGCAAGAGTCGCGACTGCGGAATGTTCTCGTCTTCGAGAGCGGCCAGGTTCCCAATCTCGAGGCGAGTGCTGGAGGGACCGCGCGCCGTGCCGGATTCGATGGCAAATCCCCCATCGGCAATTTGGCCCGACCAATTCTGGCCGCCCGCGTATTGCAAATTGGCACCGAGTGGTGCTGCCCCAGACTGGCTCACTCCTGAATCGCCAAGGGAGACGAACTCAAACAAGGCCTCTTCAATCAGCGAACTGATAATCGAGCCGCCGTCTTTGGAGCGAACCGCGCGATCGATCTCCCGCTGGGCTAAGGGTCGAGCCACCAATTCCGCTATTTCGAATGATGAAACGGGGCGCCTGGCACTGAACAAGATAGCATTGAGATCGCGTCCGAATTCGCGAGCCGACGCATAGCGATTTGCCGGATCGCGTGCCAACGACCGCGCAACGACACGTTCCAGATCTAGCCCGACTTGGGGATTGAACTGATGCAGCGGTGGGATGCGTGCGTTTTGGACTTGGCGCACCGTTTCCAGATCCGTATCGCCAACAAATAGGCGCTTGCCCGCCAACATTTCCCACAAAATAATGCCCATCGCGAAAATGTCGGTCCGCGCATCGGCGACTTGCCCTAGCGCCACTTCCGGCGACAAGTACCCAAACTTACCCTTGATAATGCCCGGTTCGCTTTTTTCCAGCTGGCTGTTCGCCTTCGCCAAGCCAAAGTCCACAATTTTCACTTCGCCATAACGGGTGATGAGCACGTTGGGCGGAGACATGTCCCGATGCACTATATGCAGAGGCCTGCCGGAAGAGTCCGTCAACTCGTGGGCGTAGGCCAGACCTTCACATAGGCGCACAGTGATTAGACAGGCTTCTTCAAGGGGGATCAGAGTCTGTTGCCTGCGGTAGTACTCGATGACCGTCTTGAGATCGGTACCGTCGACGTACTCCATGACGATGAAGAACGTGTTGTCACCAACGCCAACATCGAAAACTTGCACGCAATTGGAATGGGACAGGTGCGCACTGACGCGCGCCTCATCCAGGAACATTCCGATAAACTGCTTCTTCTCGGCCAGCTGGGGCAGTACCCGCTTGATGGCGACGGTCTTCTTGAAGCCCTCAAGACCAGCGCTTTCGGCGAGGAAGACCTCCGCCATTCCCCCGGAAGCGATTTTCTGTCGAACCCGATACCGTTGTTGCTGCTGCTGAACCATGGTTGAACACCCTGCTTGACCCGGTCAGGCCCAGTCACGTACGGTTTTGAGCGTATGGCTTTGGCCATAGCTGGGTCAAGTTCGCTTCCCTGTCGGCCGGCGTTCCGTATCCGCGAGGGCGTTTCCATCCCCTAATTCACCGGGCAGCGGCCCTAACCCGGATCCCTGTCCACAGCGTGACTGGAAGTCGGTAGTTTTTGTTGTCCTGTCGAATTTCCTCGCCGCCCTGTCTGCCTTGGCTATCTTTCGGCACCCATCCGGGGCCGTAGCTCAGCTGGGAGAGCGCCGCACTGGCAGTGCGGAGGTCTGGGGTTCGATCCCCCACGGCTCCACCGAAGAAAACACACTATCTTGATCGTTGGCCACGAGCAATGGGCGCGCGGCAACGACTATTGCAGCCGACGGATTGACGTGAACGAGGGCGGGCAATGCGTCTTGTGGAATGACCGCCGTACCGGCTGTGTTGCGCAAGTAGCGTTCATGCGCGGCCAAATTAGCGTGTCCTGCAAGCTTCTGCGCTTGCTGCGCGCTCAGTCCTCGAAGTGTGCAAATATTCGATCGACCCGAAACTACGCGGCCTCCTGATAATAGTAGCTCAACACTCCGCCAACTCGCTCGCGTCGTCGAATGCGACCTTGCTGTGCATTCGTGTTTGCCGCAAGCGGTTCGATCAATCGATTGCCGAGTCCCTGATGGTTCCGCTCCCAATGATAATGGGCCACATATGATTCGATCGTGCGTCGAAGGTGGCCCTCACCTAGCGGTATCACTCGCGACAGCCATTCTCCGCGTATTGAGCGTACCCATCGCTCCGCGTAGGAATTCAGATCGGGGCTTCGTGCCGGCAGACGCACAACTTTCACACCGGCGTCCTTGAGCATCCGGCGAAACACTCGTGTGTACAGCGGGTCACGATCCAGGATGAGGTACCGCGTCTGCTTCAAGAAGCCGTCTACGCAATCGGTGAGGTTCCGAGCGATTTGAGTCATCCAAGCTTCGCATGGCTGACTGGTGATCCTTGCGATATGTACCCGTCGTGTTGCAATATCGATAACGAAGAATACGTAGTAGCGAACCAGCCCGAATCCGCGAAGTACCTCAACCGTGAAGAAATCAGCGCCGGCGATGGCTCCAAGATGAGACTTAATGAACGTGTGCCAGCTTGTACGCCGCCCGCGTTCCGGCGCGGGTTCGAGTCCATGGGCAAGCAGGATGTTCTTGATAGTATTGCGCGCGACTTCGTGGCTCAGGTTGAAGAGAGCCCCGCGCAGGCGCGTGTAACCCCAGGACGGATTTTCTTTCGCCATGCGGACGACAAGGCTGACAATATCCAGCTTCGTTGGCGGCCGTCCCGGGCCACGTTGCTTGGATCCGTCGTACTTGGCCGCAATCAGGTTTCGATACCAGCGCAGAAGCGTGTCGGGCGTCACGACAGTACCAAGCTTTTGAAGCGCAGCCCGGCCGATGGCCTTGGCCTTTTCGGCTAGTCGGCGACGTTGGGCATCAGTCCATCGAATACGCTTATTGCCAAGTTGCTCGCGCAGTGCTTGATTCTCGGCCTGCAGGTATTCGATTACCGCCTGCTGGTGTCGGTTGACCTAACCGGCAAAGGTGAATAGGAGAAATTGGAGGTAGAGGTTCATGAGCTGCCGCCGAAGGATGGCAGCAGATAGCACGCCGATTCCGGATAAATTGAAGTCGATCGAATAAATGCACTATATAAGAGGCAAGTATTTGTGCTCCAATTCCGCTTACTTGGACTGGGCTGCGGGTTCGTACCCGAGATTGGGGCTGAGCCACCGCTCGACTTCGGCTACGGTCATGCCTGTGCGCTTGTGATAGTCCAAGACCTGGTCGCGGTCGATCTTTCCGACGGTGAAGTAACGTGACTTTGGGTGCGCAAAATAGAGCCCACTCACACTCGAGCCCGGCCACATTGCGAACGACTCGGTGAGGCGCATGCCCGTGTTCTTCTCGACGTCGAGTAACCGCCAGAGAATGCCCTTTTCCGTGTGATCCGGACAGGCGGGGTAGCCCGCTGCCGGCCGAATGCCTCGGTAGGCTTCGCGGATTAATTCGGCATTGCTCAGATTCTCCGTACGGCCGAAGCCCCATTCGATTCGCGCCTGCTTGTGCAAACATTCGGCAAAGGCCTCCGCGAGGCGATCGGCCAGTGCCTCGCTCATAATCGCATTGTAGTCGTCGCGTTCGGCTCTAAACCTTTCGCACAACTCCGAAAGGCCCAGGCCCGTTGTAACGGCAAAGGCACCGATGTGATCCTTGAGCCCAGTCTCCTTGGGCGCGATGAAATCCGCCAGTGAACGAAAGCTTTCGGTCGTTTCCTTTTGTTGCCGAAGGAAATGGAAGCGATCGAGCACGTTGGCCCGCGTTGAGTCGCCGTATAGTTCGACGTCGTCCCCGCAGCTGTTGGCGGGAAAGAAGCCATAGACACCGCGGGCGGTAATCAGTTTCTCGGCGACGATGCGATCGAGGAGCGCGTTGGCTTCCGTAAAGAGTATTCGTGCTTGCTCACCGTATGTTTCGTGTTCGAAAATCTGAGGGTAGATGCCCTTGAGCTCCCAAGTGTGAAAGAACGGTGTCCAATCGATGTATTCGCGCAGCGTCGAAAGCGGAAACTCGTCCAACAGGCGAACGCCCAAGAACTCCGGCTCGGGCAAATCCTCCGCGCGCCACTGAATAGGTTCCCGCCTGCGGCGGGCTTCCTCTATGCGAATAAGCTTGTGCCGCGGAACGGCGTGCATGGCGCGGATCCGTTCATATTCCGCCAGGTGTTGAGAAACGAAATTCGCCTTGCCCTCGGCGCTCAGCAGGCTGCTCGCGACGGGCACGGCGCGGCTGGCGTCGAGCACGTGCACGACCGGCTGCGTGTAACGCGGGGCGATCTTGATGGCTGTATGAGCCTTGCTGGTCGTTGCGCCGCCAATCAGCAGCGGCAACTTGAACCCCTGCCGTTCCATCTCGCGGGCGACATGCTGCATTTCGTCGAGCGACGGAGTGATGAGCCCACTGAGTCCAATCAGATCTGCATTTTCAAGCTTAGCCCGCTCGAGTATCTTCTCGCATGGGACCATCACCCCTAAGTCGATGACTTCATAATTGTTGCAGGCAAGAACGACACCGACGATGTTTTTCCCAATGTCGTGCACGTCCCCTTTGACTGTTGCGAGGACGATTTTCCCCTGTGCCTTGACCACTTGCCCTGCCGCTTGTTGCTGCGCCTTTTCGGCCTCCATGAAGGGTGTCAGGTAGGCCACAGCCTTCTTCATGACGCGTGCGGATTTGACTACTTGAGGCAGAAACATCTTGCCGGCGCCAAAGAGGTCGCCAACTACGCTCATGCCATCCATCAGCGGTCCCTCAATGACCAAGAGCGGTCGTCCGAGTTTGGCCCGGGCTTCCTCTGTGTCATCGGCAATGTGCGTATCGATGCCTTTGACCAGGGCATGCGCAAGGCGCTCTTCGACTGTACCCTGACGCCACTCTTCGGTCTTCTTTTCATCGACCGCAACGCCGGCACCGTCCGCCTTCAGTTGTTCGCCCAATTGAACGAGGCGTTCGGTCGCGTCGGGGCGGCGGTTGAGCAGCACGTCCTCGACCCGCTCCTTGAGGTTGGGCTCGATCTCTTCGTAAACCTCGAGCATGCCCGCGTTGACGATGCCCATGTCCATTCCGGCCTGGATGGCATGGTAGAGAAATGCCGAATGCATTGCCTCGCGCACCTTGTTGTTACCGCGAAAACTGAAGGAAATATTGGACACGCCTCCGCTCACCTTGGCGTGCGGCAGATGGGTCTTGATCCATCGCGTTGCATTGATGAAGTCAACCGCGTAGTTATTGTGCTCTTCCATCCCCGTTGCGACCGTTAGAACGTTCGGGTCGAAGATAATATCCTCCGGCGGAAAGCCGACGTCCTCGGTCAAAATGCGATACGCGCGTTCGCAGATCCGGATTTTCTCGGCATATGACGCAGCCTGCCCGTTCTCGTCGAACGCCATCACGACCACGGCCGCGCCGTATTTGAGCACTTTCTTGGCGTTTCCGCGAAACTTGACTTCGCCCTCCTTCATTGAAATCGAATTGACGATTCCTTTGCCTTGCAAGCACTTGAGCCCGGCTTCAATCACTTCCCACTTCGATGAGTCGACCATGAAGGGCACCTTGGCGACCTCGGGTTCGCTGCCAAGCAATTGCAGGAAGCGCGTCATTGCCGCAACGCCGTCGATCATGCCCTCATCCATGCAAATGTCGATGACGCTGGCACCGTTCTCGACTTGCTGGCGTGCCACACCAACAGCCTCCTCGTATTTTCCCTCTTTGATCAGCTTGGCGAACTTCGGCGAGCCCGCGACATTGGTGCGCTCGCCAATCATCAAGTAGGCACCGAATTGCTGCGTGAAGGGCTGCGAACCCGACAGCCGCAGTGGGCGAGGCGTTGTCTCGATGCTCAGCGCGGAGGTGGGAGCTGGAGCAACCTCGACATCCCGCCAGGGGCGCGGCTCTTTATGCTGCAGTGCTTGGGCTATCGCCGCAATGTGCTCGGGCGTGTTACCGCAACACCCTCCCGCGATATTGATCAGGCCCGCATCGGCAAATTGCGTCATGTGGCGCGCCATGTCCGCGGGCCCCAAGTCGAAACCGGTAACGGACAGTGGGTTCGGTAACCCAGCATTCGGGTAACAGGAAATTGCCGCGTTCGATTTCTCGGACAGCTCGGAGAGGAACGGGTACATCAAATCGGGCCCGAGCGAACAATTGAGGCCAATCGCCAGGGGCTTGATGTGTTGCACCGCGTGCCACAGAGCTTCGACCGTCTGCGCCGAGATCATCGTCTCGCCGCCGCGCCCGACGGCGGCCGAAATCAGGACTGGCAACTCACTGCCCAATTCATCGAACACCTCGCGAATTGCTACGAGCGCCGCCTTGGCATTGAGCGAGTCGAATATGGTTTCGACCAGCAGCATGTCCGAACCCCCGGCAATCAACGCTTTAGCTTGGTGGACATAGGCTGCTTTGACTTGATCGAAGGTAATCACGCGAAAGCCGGCGTCGTCGGCGTCTGGTGAGTTCGATAGCGAGACGGTGAGCGGGCCAAGGGCACCCGCAACGAAGCGAGGCCGAGTATCTGCGTTGGCCACGCGATCCGCCCACTCGCGGCATTGACGCGCGGATTGCTCGTTGATATCCCAAGCGAGTTCATTCAACGCAGCGTCATCGATGATCTTCTGATAAAATTCGGGGTCCTTTCGCCCACCACGTTCCCGGGGGTCATCCACGAAAAACTCACTTTGAGTGATGCTGGTGGCCCCGAAGGTATTGGTTTCGATGATGTCGGCGCCTGCTTCTAAAAATCGGCGATGAATGTCGCCGATCAGCTTGGGCTGGGTCAGAGTAAATAGGTCGCCATTATTCAGGAGTTCCTTTGAGGAGCCCTTGAATCGTTCGCCGCGGATATCCGCTTCCGTTGCCCCGTAGGTGCGGATGGTAGTCCCCATGGCCCCGTCGATGATGACGATGCGTTCCTGGAGTATTTTGCGGAAGGTCTCTTGGTTTGACATTGGATGCTTATTGGCGAATTGTTTTAGTTCGACTTGACCCTACCAGCAACGCGAGCCATCTGCTTCGGCTTGTCGGCAGTGGCTAGAACTACTTGCAAGTGGGTTTTTTTGGACTCGCGGCAGGCAACGTGACAGGCCCCGACGTTTAGGCCAGCGCCGGACACTAGCCGACGCAGAGTTTTGGGGGAAAATCCAGGGTGTCGTTCGCCGTAGCGCGCCGATACGTCGCTCTGCTGGTGCGCGTCGAGACACAGCAGCACCAGGCGCCCACCCGGGCGCAGCACCCGCGCACATTCCTTGAGAGCTGACCCGGGTTGTTCGGCATAGGTCAGTGTGTGGAACATAAGCACAGCGTCGAAACTCGCCGCACGAAATGGCAGATTGTGTACGTCGGCCACTTGGGTACTCACGTGTTCAAAGGAGGCCAGCCTTTGTCGCGCCATATCGACAATTCGCGCGCTGATATCGACGCAAGTGAGCGAGTGGCAGTAGGGCGCCAGTGCATGCGCCGCCGAGCCGTCGCCCGTGCCCACGTCGAGTACATCCCCGAGCCTGAGCATGGCGGCGATGCCCGCTGCCAAAGATTGCCAACTGCGGCCCGGCGAATAGTAGCGTTCGAGATCGTCCAACGCGGAATCAGGAAGGTCGCCGCGCCGTTCGGCATCCAGCTCGACGAGGCGCTTCTGATCACCCACCAGCGTCGGGTCTTGCGAATTGGCGACCTCTTCGAGCAATGCCCGCGCCGCGCCCGGCATGCTCTCAGTCGCCAGGGCGTAATAACATTGCGCGCCCTGCGGCCTGTCGCGCACGAAGCCCGCTTCCCTGAGGCGCCCGAGATGCGTTGAAACTCGAGATTGCGAAATCCCGGTCACGCGAACGAGGTCCGAAACGCAGAGCTCCCGCGCGCCAAGCAGCGCACAGAGCCGCAAACGGCTTTCATCGCCCAGCAATTGCAGCGTTCCGACCGTTTGGGAGAGCTTCATATCCTTTCATTCGGATTAGAGGATATAGTAACCGAGCCCTGGCGGGCGGTCAAGACCGCATCGCTCGCAAGTCTTGACGATGCCCGTGGGTATACCTATCTCGATTCCTCTGAACGTGCGTGCAATTATCGTAAAAGCAGTCTGCTCCGTCGCTGCCGCGGCTGCTTTGGTTTGGCTAATGGTCGGCGTGGGATGGTCGACGATTGAGTCCTCACTGCAAAGAGTGGGCATCGTGGGGGCTGCAATCCTCGTGCTGTGTGCGGTGGCCGAGAGTATCTGTGATGGCGCGGCTTTGCGTGCCGTAATGACCCCAGCCATTTTAAGGCCGATAGCCATCAGGGCGCAAATGGCGGTGTGGTTACCAAAAACCCATCCGCCGGTAAATTATGCCGCTTTCCTCACGTAGCGATGGTGCAGACCACCGACTTCGGGCAGTTCAACTACCTG
>Ga0209385_1000149_pt1 | contig 25602 bp, 26 predicted proteins | sample NGEPerB_FD_184506 | JGI IMG/M metagenome (GOLD analysis project Ga0209385, IMG submission 184506) | Arctic peat soil microbial communities from the Barrow Environmental Observatory site, Barrow, Alaska, USA - NGEE PermafrostAB12-B... | ecosystem: Environmental > Terrestrial > Soil > Wetlands >... | reverse complement strand
CAGCTCACCATGGCGCAACAGGTGCCGCTCAAGGGCGCGGTCATCGTCTCGACCCCGCAGGATCTGGCGCTGATTGACGCACGGCGCGGCGTCGCCATGTTCAAGCGCGTGAACGTGCCGGTGCTCGGCATCGTTGAAAACATGAGCTATTTCCTGTGCCCGAGCTGCGGCTCGCGTTCGGATATATTTGGCCATGGCGGTGCGCGTCAGGAAGCCGAGCGCCAGGGCGTGCCGTTCCTCGGCGAAGTGCCGCTGCACATGACCATCCGCGAGAAATCGGATTCCGGCATGCCGGTGGTCGCCACCGAGCCGGACGGCGTGCACGCCAAAATCTATCGCGAGATCGCCGCCAAGGTGCTTGAGCAGATCAAGGGTGGCGTAGCGGCAGGGCGCATCGCGCCGAAGATCGTGATCGAGGCTTGAGGACGGGTCGCGTAGGCGGCCGGCAAGCTGACGTGAGCAGGGCAGCCCGATAGTCTCCAATAGTCTGATGTGTTACTAATTTTACGTTTTGGCGGCTTGCGCTCGAACGGCCCGGGTCGCATTGTAGCGCCATGCGGGGGCGTCCTTTTTTGCCAATCCCCATAAACATTTGAAGGGAGGGTTCTAATGAAACGCCGTAAATTTATGACCGCGCTTGGCGCTGGCGCCGCTGCGGTGGCCATCGCCAAACCGGCTATCGCGCAGTCGATGCCGGAGCTCAAGTGGCGGATCACGTCAAGCTTTCCGAAATCGCTCGACACCGCCTATGGCGCGGCCGAGACGCTGTCGAAACACGTGGCGGAAGCCACCGACAATAAATTCCAAATTCAATGCTTTGCTGCTGGCGAAATCGTTCCGCCGTTCCAGGCTATCGATGCGGTGGGCAACGGCACCGTCGAGATGTGCCACACCGCCGCCTATTATTTTATCGGCAAGGACCCGACCTTCGCGCTGTGCAATTCGCTTCCGTTCGGGTTGAATTCGCGCCAGCAAAACGCCTGGTTCCAGGATCACGGCGGCCAGGACATGCTCAATGAGTTTACTAAGAAGTTCAAACTCTACGGCATTTCCGGCGGCAACACCGGCACCCAGATGGGCGGCTGGTTTCGCAAGGAGATCAAGACCGTCGAAGACCTCAAGGGTCTCAAGATGCGTATCGGCGGCTGGGCAGGCAAGACGCTCGCCAAGCTTGGCGCCATTCCGCAGCAGATTGCCGCCGGCGACATCTATCCCGCGCTCGAGAAGGGCACCATCGACGCCGCCGAGTGGGTCGGTCCCTACGACGACGAGAAGCTCGGCTTCTACAAGGTAGCGAAATACTATTACTACCCGGGCTGGTGGGAAGGCGGCACCGCGCTGCACTTCTACATCAATACCGACAAGTTGGCCGCACTGCCGAAGGCGTATCAGTCACTTCTCACGACGGCGGCCGGCTACACCAATATGGACGTGCAGGCCAAATACGATGCTCGCAATCCGCTGGCGTTGAAGCGCTTGGTGGCGGCCGGCACGCAACTGCGACCGTTCAGCACGGAGATCATGGAAGCCTGTCTCAAAGCGTCGAACGAGGTCAACGCCGAGACGTCCGCGGTCAATGCCGACTTCAAGAAAATCTACGAATCGCAGATGGCATTCCGTGAAGACGAGAACCTGTGGTGGCAGGTTGCGGAATACACCTACGAGTCCTTCATGATCCGCCATCGCGGCAAAAGCTGATCGGCGCAAGAACCGATCGACTATTGAATAAATCGGATTGGGGCCGGCCCACAAAGCCGGCCCCGACGCTTTTTAGGGTCCTTTCCGGGCCCGCTCCCACTTATAACTTTGGTCGAGCCGATGCAGACAGGATCTAGCGGGCGGCCTCCGTCATGGTTTCGGCCACGCCCCCAAGGGGTGCGATGACGGGTGCGCGCGAATGGTGGGCTCCCGCTATAAGAAAACCAGAGGGAGGATATCAAAATGAAGCGTCGTCAATTTTTAAAAACTGCGGGCATCGGCGTTGCCGCGGCCGCGGTTGCTTCGCCGGCGATCGCGAAGTCGATGCCGGAGATCAAATGGCGCATGACCACGAGCTGGCCGAAGTCGCTCGACACGCTCTACGGCGGCGCCGAAATGATGTGCAAGGTCGTCGCCGAGGCGACCGACGGCAAGTTCCAGATTCAGACTTTCGCCGGCGGCGAAATCGTGCCCGGCCTGCAGGTCGTCGACGCCGTACAGAACGGCACCGTCGAGTGCGGCCATACCGCCTCGTACTACTATTTCGGCAAGGACCCAACGTTCGGCATGGGCACATCGATTGCGTTCGGCCCAAACCAACGGCTGAACCAAGGCTGGTTCACGCTGGGCGGCGGCAAGGAAGTGCTCAACGAGTTCTACAAGAAGTACAATTGCACCGCGCTGCTCGCCGGCAATACCGGATGACAAATGGGCGGCTGGTTCCGCAAGGAGATCAATTCGGTCGACGATCTCAAGGGCTTGAAAATGCGCATCGGGGGATTCCCCGGCCGCGTCATCCAAAAGCTCGGCGCGGTTCCGCAACAAATCGCGGCCGGCGACATCTATCCGGCACTGGAGAAGGGCACCATCGACGCCGCCGAGTGGGTCGGTCCCTACGACGACGAGAAGCTCGGCTTCTACAAGGTCGCGCCGCATTACTACTATCCCGGCTGGTGGGAAGGCGGCTCGATGCTGTTCACCTTCGTTAACCTCGACAAGTGGAATGCGCTGCCGAAAAACTACAAGGCGATCCTCGAACAGGCCGGCCACTTCGCCAATACCTGGATGATCGCGAAATACGATGAGGTCAATCCGGCGGCGCTCCGCCGCCTGCTCGCCAACGGTGTGAAGCTGCACGGCTTCTCGCCGGCGATCATGGAAGCCTGCTTCAAAGCTGCGAAGGAATTGCACAGTGAAATCGCGGCAACGAACGAAAGCTTCAAGAAGGTCTATGACGCGATTACCAAATACACCAACAATGGCTACCAGTGGTTCCAGGTGGCCGAGCTCAGCTACGACTTCTTCATGGTCCGCCACTCGCGCGCCTGATCGTAGCGCACGTACAAAAGCGGCGCCGGTGCCTCGGCGCCGGTGCCGCTTTTTTATCGAAGGGCGCTATCTTTTCGGCGGCTCGCTGAAGTCGAGCGGCGACAGATCGATTTGCGGGATTTCGATCTGCACCTTGTTCGGATCGATCGTCGAGGCGGCGCCCTTGTAGTGCATGACCATGGCCGGGAACAGGATGACCAGCAGCACCATGATCACCTGGATCACCACGAACGGCATGGCGCCCCAGTAGATCTGGCCGGTGGTGATCCCATCCGTGCGCTTGCCAGTGACGCGGTCATTGTAAGGCTCGCGCGGCGCGACCGAGCGCAGATAGAACAAGGCGAAACCGAACGGCGGGTGCATGAACGAAGTCTGCATATTGACGCCAAGGATGACGCCAAACCAGATCAGGTCGATGCCGAGATGCGCGGCGGCGGGGCCGAGGAGCGGAACAACGATGAAGGCGAGCTCGAAGAAGTCGAGGAAGAAGGCGAGAACGAACACGAAGGCATTGACGAAGATCAGGAAGCCAACCTGACCGCCGGGCAACGAAGTCAGCAGGCTTTCAACCCAGATATGGCCGCTGACGCCGTAGAATGTGAGCGAAAACACGCGCGCCCCGATCAGGATAAAGAGTACAAAGGCCGATAATTTGGCGGTGGATTCGACTGCCTGACGCACCAGGTCCCAGGTCAGCCGCCGCTTGAGCGCGCCGAGGATCAGCGCGCCGCTTGCCCCCATGGCGCCGCCCTCGGTCGGGGTAGCAATGCCGACGAAGATGGTGCCGAGCACCAAAAAGATCAGAAACAGCGGCGGTACCATTACGAAAGTGGTCTGCTGCGCCATGTGCGACAGGAAGCGGAAGCCGGTAAAGCGGGCGACGATCCAATTCACCACGGCGATGGTGAACGCGAACATGATCGCAAGGAACATGGTCAGCACGACAAAATCGGCACCGTGCGTTTCGGAATGCCGCATCATCAGCCAGCCGAATACGCCGCTGACCACAGTCAACACGCCAAGGGAGATCAGGCCTCGGCTGTTATCGGCTTCGCGAAAGCCGACCGCGTCCGGCGGCAAACCCGGTGTCGCCTTCGGGAAGGCGATTGTGACCATGAATATATAGACGGCATAGAGTCCGGCGAGCGTGATGCCGGGAATGAAGGCGCCCTCGTACATGTCACCGACCGATTTGCCGAGTTGGTCGGCCATCACGATGAGCACCAGCGAGGGCGGAATGATCTGCGCCAGCGTGCCGGACGCGGCGATCACGCCGGAGGCCACGCGCCGGTCATAGCCGTAGCGCATCATAATAGGCAGCGAGATCAGCCCCATGGAAATCACCGAGGCGGCGACCACGCCGGTGGTGGCGGCGAGCAGCGCGCCGACGAAAATGACCGCGTAAGCGAGGCCGCCGCGCACGGTGCCGAACAATTGCCCGATAGTGTCGAGCAAGTCCTCCGCCATGCCGGATCGTTCGAGCACCAACCCCATGAACGTGAAGAACGGGATCGCCAGCAACGTGTCGTTGCTCATCACCCCGTAGACGCGTTCGGGCAAGGCTTGCAGGAAGTCGGGGACGAACAGGCCAAGCTCGATACCGAGCAACGCGAAGATCAGCCCGACCGCGCCGAGCGAGAAGGCCGCCGGATAACCGAGCAGCAGAAAGAACACCAGGGAGCCGAACATGATCGGCGCCATGTTGTTGATGAGTATGGCTTCCATGCGAGACCCCGGATCCCTTGCGGAAAACTAGTGTTTTTCAATTGCGCTGATGATTTCCTCAGCCTCGGTTTCGAGCGAGCTTCGTTGGCTCGCATGGGGGTCAGGGATGAGGTCTCGCATCACGGCGATCCGTTTCACGAGCTCAGATATCCCCTGCATGAAGAGTATCGCGAACGCGACCATGATCAGTGCCTTGGACGGCCATTGTGCCAGGCCGCCGGCATTTCCAGACTGTTCGTTGATCTCGACCGAGCGCAGGAAGAAAGGAATCCCGGTCACAACCATGATGATGGTCAGCGGCAGTAGGAAGAACGCATGCCCCACCGCGTCGATGCTGTCGCGTACGCGCTTCGGCAGCATGTTGTTTACGATGTCGATGCGGATGTGCTCATTGTCGAGCAGTGTCCAGGGCGCGCACAGTAGAAACACGGCGCTGAACAGCACCCATTGCAACTCGAGCCAGGAGTTCGACGAGGTATCGAAAATCTTGCGCACGGTGGCATTGACCGCCGAGACCACCACGGCGGCCAGGATCAGCCAGGCGATGCGTTTGCCGATCCAGGTGTTGACGGCGTCGACCACGCGCGTCACCGGCAGCAACGCCTTCAGCACTGCGTCGAGAGCGCCCACTTGCATCTCCCCTCTATCCGGCCATCACCATAGCCCCGGCCGGCGATGTTATTCTTGTTTATGTCCCCTCGGCTTAGCCGCAAGGCCAATCCCGTCACCTTAATCCGATGCTGCCATAAGGCGTCAATAGTGAAATTGCTAGCAGATTGAGGGGAGCAGAGTTGCTGAACCGCCGCCATAGTGCCTTTGCCGAATGAAGCGGGGGTGGGCCCTTTGACCCCGCGTGGGGCGCCGAAACCCATGGTTAACGAACTCTAAACCCTCGGTTAACCAGCTAGGCGGTAAAAAGGCCTTTGGCCTGCCCTTCGGGGGGCGGCGGCCGCGCCTATTCCGATCATCGGTCGGTATCGGTTGCGGTGCGCGAGGAAAGAGCATGCGGCAGCTCACGATCGCCGAGCGGCTTACTGCGGCCGTCCTGCTGCCGCTGGCCGCCATGCTGTCGGTTCCATTCTTGACCGCGGCGCTCATGCCATTTCTCGACGAGGCCAATGCCACCTATGCCGAGATTTTTATCGCGCTTGTCACCGCCAGCATCGCGGGTGCGGTGGTCCTGATCATCGCGCGCGGAATCGTGCGCCCCATTGCCCAGGTGGCCGATACCATCGACGCCATCGCCCATGCCGAACTAGATTCCGCGGCGCCGTTGCAGCCGACCCGCGGCGAAATAGCGCGCCTCATAGCCGCGACCGACAGGCTTACCGACGTCATTGGCGAACGCCAGCGCCGAGAGTTGTTGCATAACGATCTCGATCGCACGTGGCAGGCCTCGCGCCGCGCCAATTTGTCCAACTTGGCACGCCAAGTCGAGTCCGCGACCGGACTCGGTATCCAGCCGATCATCGATGGCGCCGCGACCTTGCATCTCAAGGCCGAGGACATGCTGGCGGCGCTGGAGACCGTGCGGACGGCTTTCGACGAGACCGTCCGCGCTGCCGAGGGCTCGCACGCCATGAATCAGGCCGCGGGCCAATTGTCCGACCAGGTGATCCGGGCGATCACCGAAATATCGGAACAGGTGCGGCGCGGCAGCGGGCTGGGCCGCGAAGCGGTCGTCCGCGCCAATGCCTCGCGCGCGACTATCGACGCGCTGGCTAGGGCCGCCAACCAGATCGGCGACATCGTCACCGTGATCAACGATATCGCATCGCAGACCAATCTGCTCGCGCTCAATGCCACCATCGAGGCGGCGCGCGCGGGCGAGGCCGGACGCGGCTTTTCGGTGGTCGCCTCCGAGGTCAAGATGCTGGCGACGCAGACCGGCAAATCGACCGGACAGATCGGCGCCAAGGTCGCCGAGATTCAAGCCACTACGCGCGAAGTCGTGGCCGCGCTATCGAATGTTGCCGAGGCCATCGATCAGCTCTCCGACGTCACGGTCTCGGTATCTGCGGCGATAGAGCAGCAGCGAAACGCCGCCGAAAACTTCGCAGCCGGCGCGCGCGAAACCAGCGCCGCAACGTCCGATGTTGTCGGGCGCATGGTTGGCATCGCCGACATGGTGCAGCGCTCGCGCGCAACCGCGCAGGGCGTATCGGCCGTTGCCGAGGCGATGCAATCGACGTCGCAAATTCTATGCCGCGAGATCCCCGACATCGTGCGCAAGGCGGTCAATGCCGATTTGCGCGAATTCCCGCGCTACGAAGTGAAGCTGACCGCGCGCCTGGAACGCGATGACCGGGTCGTCGAAGTGACGGTGCATGACATCAGCGAAGGCGGCGCGCGTATCGATGACCCTGAAAACCTCGCGGTCGGCGATCGGGTCGCCTTGACGTTGCCGGGCATGAAAGCGATCACCGCCGAGGTCGTGCGCAACAGCGGCGACGGTTTTGGAATATGTTTTAAGCCGGCCCGGCTGCGGCTAGAGGAGTTGCGCGATCTGGTGACATCGCAGGAGCGGGCTGCGTAATCTTTCGTTGAGCACGATCTTTTCCGAATACCGGTTCCCATCCCCGATCAAGTCGAGGACAAGCTTTTCGGGGTCGTGCTCCAACTAGCCTCCCGTCACGCTCATGTGACGCGACAGCGCCGGGCGCCGGTGGCGGCGATCGATCACGAAATCATGTCCCTTGGGCTTGCGGGTAATCGCCTCGTCGATCGCGGCATGCACCAGATCGTCGCTTTCGGAGGCGCGCAGGGGGCCGCGCAGATCGGCGGCATCGTCCTGGCCGAGGCACATATAGAGCGTGCCGGTGCAGGTGATGCGCACGCGATTGCATGACTCGCAGAAATTATGGGTCATCGGCGTGATGAAGCCGAGCCGTCCGCCGGTTTCCTTGACGCGCACATAACGCGCCGGCCCGCCGGTGCGATATTCGATGTTTTCGAGCGTGTAGCGCTCGGCCAGGCCCGCCCGCACCATCGACAAGGGCAGGTACTGATCGAGCCGGTCTTCGCCGATATCGCCCAGCGGCATCACCTCGATCACCGTGAGATCCATGCCGCGCCCGTGCGCCCAAGCGAGCAGGCCGCCGATCTCGTCCTCGTTGACGCCCTTGAGCGCCACGGCGTTGATCTTCACCTGCAGGCCGGCGGCCTGCGCGGCATCGATGCCGGCTAGCACTTTGGCAAGATCGCCCCAGCGCGTGATGGCGCGAAACTTGTCGGGGTCGAGTGTGTCGAGCGAGACATTGATGCGCTCGACGCCATGGCTTTTAAGTTCGGCGGCGTATTTTTCCAATTGCGAGGCGTTGGTGGTGAGCGTGAGCTCCTTGAGCGCGCCGCTTTCAAGATGGCGCGACAACGAGGACACCAGCGTCATGATGCCGCGCCGCACCAGCGGCTCGCCGCCGGTTAGGCGTAGCTTGGTCACGCCCTTGGCAATGAACGCGCTGCACAGTCGATCGAGTTCCTCCAGGCTGAGCAGATCGGCCTTCGGCAGGAAGGTCATGTGCTCCGACATGCAGTACACACAGCGGAAATCACAGCGGTCGGTCACCGAGACGCGTAAATAGGCGATGGCGCGATGAAACGGGTCGATCAACGCGCGCGGGCGGGTGCCGGCGCGATCGAGATCAAGTGTAGACGTGCCGTTGGTCGCAACCATATTCCGTCCCCGCGCGGCGATCGGCGCCCTCCGGATATAGGAAGTTTGGCCGATAATGACCATAGCGTCCAGCCGACGCCACGGGCGGTCAAGCGCAGCGAACGGCTCCGCGGCGCTATTGAATGAATGCTGTCGTGGGTTTGGCTAGCGCGTCGGCGCGGGCGTGGCCGGCCACGGCGCGGGCGCCTGCTGCTGCGCCTGCGGGGCAGGGGCGGGCGCTGCCGAGGTCTTAGGCTTCGGCTTTGCCGCCGGCTTGGCGCCCGTCTTCTTTTTGGCCGCCGGCTTTTTGACCGACTTTAGGGGGGGCGGCGCAGGCGTCAACTCGACCTGCACCGGGTTGGGGCGGAATTCTGGCAAGCCGTTACTATTCGCGATTGGCTCGATATTTTCCGAATCCGGTTGATAGCCGTTGAGCGTGAAGATAACAGCGATCGGCGCATTGGCCGGCAGTGCGAGCGCGCAAGGTGTGCGACAGGTTTGCCCGTTGGAGGTCTTGGCTTCGGCGCCCGGCGGCTCGGACTCGAAACGCACAGTGTCCATCATCGGCGCCGGCTTCAGCGCGTCGAGATTCATCCAATCCGGTGTCGATGAACACGCCGCAAGCGCAAGTCCCCCGATCACGATCGCGATTACTCGGTACATAATGTTTTAACCCGTCCACTCGAGCGATAGAAACTGCCCACCCATCAACAGGATACGGTCGCCGTCATGGGCGTGCAACCGGCCGCGCACCATTAACCTTACCGCATTAACCATCGTGGCTGCCAGTCGCATCAATTTGCGGGCGAAATTGCGGCTATAGCCGATCGTAATTGCGCAAAATGGCTGATTATGCGGTCCGGCCCGTATTCGGACACCGGGCGATCGCTATAGCCGAAATCGACGGCGATCACCGGGATGCCGGCCGCGCGCGCGGTCCGGATATCGGTGGCGGAATCGCCGATCATGATTGCATGTGGCAGGCTTCCGCCGGCCGCCGTGACCGTGCGGCGCAGCACCTCCGGGTCGGGCTTCTGGATCCCGAACGTATCCTGCCCGCAGATCGCCGCGAACCGGTCGGCGAGCTTGAGCTGCTTGAGCAGCAGTACCGATAATCGTTCGAGCTTGTTGGTGCAGACGGCAAACCGGCAGCCGCCGGATGCGAGGACATCGAGCGCATCGGTCAGTCCCGGAAAGGGCCGCGAGCGGTCGGCGAGGTGCTCGGTATAGTGCGCGATGAAATCCGCGAACAATTGCTCGAGCTTTGCCGGCGCGACGGCGATGCCTTCAGCCGCGATGCCGCGCGCGATCATCATTCTGGCGCCGCCGCCGATCGTATTGCGCGCGGTCTCATAGGGCACCGGCGGCCATCCTTCCCGCGCGAACACCACGTTGAGGGTATCAACGAGATCGGGCGCGGTATCGATCAGGGTGCCGTCGAGGTCGAAAACGATGGTCGGGGCGGTCATGGCGGATCGCTAGCGCATGATCCGGTCAAGTGGAAGGCCTCCGGGAGAGCGATTTTCGGCTACCCAGGCGGGGCGATCGGGGCTAGATAGGCGTGGCATTAATGTCCTTAATCCACGCTCGAATCCTCAACCGGTCGCGATGAACGCCGATGCCCAAAAACGTGCAGCTGCCGCTCGCGCCGTCGAATTCGTGCGGCCCGGCATGCGGCTCGGGCTCGGCACCGGCTCGACCGCGAAGCATTTCGTGGAGCTGATCGGCGAACGCGTGCGGGCCGGCCTCGACGTTATTGCGGTGCCGACGTCGCAAGCGACCCGTGCCGATGCCGAGCGTTGCGGCATTGCGCTGACCACGCTCGATGAAACGCCGGAGCTCGACCTGACCGTGGATGGCGCTGACGAAATCGCGCCCGATCTCAGCTTGATCAAGGGCGGCGGCGGCGCGCTGCTGAGGGAAAAGATCGTTGCCGCAGCCTCCGCGCGCATGATCGTGATCGCCGATCGGAGCAAATGGGTAGCTCAGCTCGGACGCTTTCCGCTGCCGATCGAGGTGGCGCCGTTCGGCTTAGGAGCGACCCTGAAGGCGATCGAGAAAGCCGTTGCAGCGATCCAGGGGCCCGGATCCCTGACGGTGCGGCAGGGCAAGGACGGCCACGCTTTCGTCACGGATGGCGCTCACTGGATCATCGACGCCGCGCTTGGCCGGATTGACGATCCGAAAGCGATGGCGGACGCGCTTTCGGGCATTCCCGGGGTCATGGAACATGGTCTGTTTATCGGTCTCGCGCAGACGGCCATTCTGGCCGGACCGGACGGCGTCACGGTCGTCGAACGGCCGTGATATCTTGAGCGAAAACGGAGTAATGAAGATGAGCATCATTCAGGCCATTAAACGCACCAGCCGGCTGGCTGCGGTCGCCGTCGCGCTGGTCGCATTTGGTCCGGCCGCTCACAGCCAGCAGCCGTCTGCGGCGGCGATGTCGACCGCGAAGGAAATCGTGACCGTCACCGGCGCCACCACCCTGTTCAATCCGTTGATTGCCGGTGTCGTCGAACAGGCGAAACTTCTGTTCCTCCAACAGAACCCGGGCTTGAGCAAGGATCTCAACGAGATCGCAATCAAAATTCGTAACGATTTGGCGCCACGCTTCGACGAGTTGGTCAATGACGTGGCCCGGAATTATGCGATCCATTTCACCGAGCAGGAACTCAAGGACGTGCTCGCGTTCTACAAATCACCGGCCGGCAAGAAGCTGATCTCCGAGCAGTCAAAGGTCGTCGAGGCGAGCATGAAATTCGCGCAGGACTGGGCCAACAAGCTGTCTGACCAAGTGATCGCGCAGATGCGCGAGGAATTGAAGAAGCGGGGGCTGGCCCAATAACCAGCGATGGCCGGATTGCCGTCCGGCCGGCTTGCAAACAGGGCGCTAGCGGCTGATGTCGGACCACGACGTCGATCTTTTTGTCATCGGAGCCGGCTCCGGCGGCGTGCGCGCGGCGCGCATCGCGGCGGCCTACGGCGCGCGCGTCATGATCGCGGAGGAATACCGCGTCGGTGGCACTTGTGTGATCCGCGGCTGCGTGCCGAAGAAGCTGCTGGTCTATGCCTCGCGGTTTTCCGAGGAGTTCGAGGACGCCGCCGGCTACGGCTGGACCGTGCCGGAACCGACGTTTCACTGGCCGACGCTGATCGCCAACGTCAACCGTGAAGTAACGCGGCTGGAATCCGCCTATACCAACACGCTCGAACGCTTCAACGTCGCGCTGGTCAAGAGCCGCGCCGTGCTGGAAGACGCCCACACCGTGCGGCTGGCAAGCGGCGCACGCGTGCGCGCCGAGACGATCCTGATTGCGACGGGTGCTGCTCCCTATCATGGCGCCCAGATCGCCGGTCTCAAACACGTAATTTCATCGAATGAAGCGTTTCATCTCGAGCAACTGCCAAAACACATTCTGATTCAGGGGGGTGGGTACATCGCGGTCGAGTTTGCCGGAATTTTCTCCGGGCTCGGCAGTAAAGTCACTCTGGTCTATCGCGGCGAAAACATTTTGCGCGGTTTCGACGATGATGTGCGCGAGCATTTACGCGGCGAGATGGTAAGGCGTGGAATAAAGATCATAACCAAACAGACCGTGGCAGCGGTCGAGAAGGTGGAGCACGGCTACGACGTCGAATTGTCCGATAACGAACAGGTCATAGTGGACCTTGTCATGTTCGCGACCGGCCGCAAGCCGAATGTGCATGGACTCGGCCTCGAAGCGGCAGGCGTCAAGCTTGGCGAGACGGGAGGCGTCGCGGTCGATGAGTTCTCGAAGACGACGGTGGAAAATATTTATGCGGTCGGTGACGTCACCAATCGGATCAATCTCACGCCAGTGGCGATCCGCGAGGGCCATGCTTTCGCCGACACGGTCTATGGCGGCAAGCCGACGCCGGTCGATCATTCCAATGTGCCGACCGCGGTGTTCTCGGATCCCGAGCTCGGCGTCATCGGCCTGACCGAGACGCAGGCGCGCGAGCGGCTCAACAAGGTCGACATTTACAAGACCAGCTTCCGTCCGATGAAGGCGACGCTGTCCGGGCGCGACACCAGGGTATTCATGAAGCTGGTGGTGGACGGCATCAGCGACCAAGTGGTCGGCTGCCATATCGCCGGCCCCGATGCCGGCGAACTGATCCAGGTGATCGGCATCGCCGTGAAGATGCGCGCCACCAAGGCCGATTTCGACGCCACCATGGCGGTGCATCCGACCGCGGCCGAGGAACTGGTCACCATGCGCGAGAAGGCCGTCAGCTACGGCCGCGCGGCGGCGGAATAGCCTTAAACTAACCGACTTTCGTGAATATCTGGCTTCCGCGGGGCGCCTTCGTGTATAACCCCCGCCAATCGCTGGAGTAATTGGCAATGGCCGAGCGTTGGACGCCCGATAGTTGGCGCAAGAAGCCTATTGAGCAGGTCCCGGATTATCCGGACCGGCAGGCGTTGGCCGATACCGAGAAGCAGCTTGCCACCTTCCCGCCGCTGGTGTTCGCGGGCGAGGCGCGCAACCTGAAGAAGCAGCTTGCGCGCGTCGCCAATGGCCAGGCTTTCCTGCTGCAAGGCGGCGACTGCGCGGAAAGTTTCGCCGAGCATGGCGCCAACAACATCCGTGACTTTTTCCGCATGTTCCTGCAGATGGCGGTGGTGCTCACTTATGCCGCCGCCTCGCCAGTGGTGAAGGTCGGTCGCATCGCCGGCCAGTTCGCCAAGCCGCGCTCATCGCCGACCGAAAAGCGCGACGGCAAGGAACTGCCGAGCTATCGCGGCGACATCATCAATGACATCGCCTTCACCGAGGAGGCGCGCCGTGCCGATCCGCGCCGGCAGATCGAGGCCTTCCGGCAGTCGGCGGCAACGCTCAACCTGTTGCGCGCCTTCGCGCAAGGCGGCTATGCGAACTTGGCCAGCGTGCGGCAATGGATGCTCGGCTTCGTCAAGGATAGTCCGCAGTCGCGCCGCTATGTCGAATTGTCCGATCGCATTTCCGAGGCGCTCGGCTTCATGCAGGCCTGCGGCCTTGATCTCGAAAGCCATCCCGAACTGCGCACCACCGAATTTTACACCAGCCATGAAGCGCTGCTGCTCGGCTTCGAGCAGGCGTTCACCCGCATCGATTCGACCACCGGCGATTGGTACGCCACCTCCGGCCACATGCTGTGGATCGGCGACCGCACGCGGCAATACGATCACGCCCACATCGAATATGCCCGCGGCATCAAGAATCCGCTCGGGCTCAAATGTGGGCCGTCGCTCAAGGCGGACGATCTGCTGCGGCTGATCGACATCCTCAATCCGGACAACGAAGCGGGCCGTCTCACGCTGATCGGCCGCTTCGGCGCCGAGAAAGTTGGCGAACATCTCTCGGCGTTGGTGCGCGCGGTCAAGCGCGAGGGCAAAGTGGTGCTCTGGTCGTGCGACCCGATGCACGGCAATACCATCACCTCGGCGAGCGGCTACAAAACCCGTCCGTTCGACTTGATCTTGAAAGAGGTGCGCGGCTTCTTCGACGTGCATGCGGCGGAGGGCACCTACGCCGGCGGCGTGCATCTGGAGATGACCGGGCAGAACGTCACCGAATGTACCGGCGGCGCTCGCGCCATTTCTGATGCCGATCTCAACGACCGCTATCACACCGCCTGCGATCCACGGCTCAATGCCGAACAGGCGATCGATCTCGCCTTCCTGCTGGCCGAATTGCTCAAGAAGGTGCGCTCCGCAACCGCCAAACCGATGCCGGCGGTAGCGGGGCTCTGAGCCCAGGAAGCACTGCATTTTCCGCTGGCCAGATACCTGATTGCGGCGCGAAAGCGCAGGCGCTAGATCATCTCCATGAGCGTCCGTCCTCCCGATAGGCTCGCGATCGCCGTCGCGCAGCTCAACTCGACCGTCGGCGACATCGCCGGCAATGCCGAAAAAGTGCGCCGCGCGCGCGTGGCCGCCGCCGCGCAGGGCGCCGATCTGGTCGTTTTCCCCGAACTGTTCATCGCCGGCTATCCGCCCGAGGACCTGGTGCTCAAGCCGGCGTTCCAGGCCGCCTGCCGCGCGGCAATCGAGGCGCTGGCCCGGGAAACCGCGTCAGCCGGCCCGGCGCTGCTGGTCGGCACGCCCTGGCTCGACGGGGGCAAGCTCTACAACGCGGTGGCGCTGCTCGACGGCGGCGCGATCGCGGCGCTGCGCTTCAAGGTCGATCTGCCGAATTACGGCGTGTTCGACGAAAAGCGCGTGTTCGCGCCGGGGCCGATGCCGGGGCCGGTGAATTTCCGCGGCGTACGCCTGGGACTTCCGATCTGCGAGGACATCTGGGGCGAGGAAATCGTCGAGTGTCTGGCCGAGACCGGCTCAGAATTGCTCTTGGTGCCGAACGGCTCGCCCTATTGGCGGCAGAAAGGCGACGTGCGGCTCAACATCGCGGTGGCGCGCGTCACCGAGCAGGGGCTGCCGACCGTCTACGTCAACCAGGTCGGCGCCCAAGATGAGCTGGTGTTCGACGGCGTATCCTTCGGCCTGCACGCCGATTGTTCGCTGGCGTTCCAGCTTGCGGCATTTCAGGAAGCCGTCGTCACCACCCACTGGCAGCGGCGCGGCACGACCTGGCGCTGCGAGAGTGGGCCGACGATCGCCGCCGTCGAAGCCGAACGCGCCGACTATGCGGCTTGCGTGCTCGGCCTGCGCGACTACGTCAACAAGAACGGCTTTCCCGGCGTCGTGCTCGGCCTGTCGGGCGGGATCGATTCGGCGCTGTGCGCGGCGATGGCGGTCGATGCGCTTGGGTCCGAGCGCGTGCGCTGCATCATGATGCCCTACAAGTTCACCGCGCAGGAATCGCTCGACGACGCCGCGGCCTGCGCCAAGGCGCTGGGCGTGCACTATCAGATTTTGCCGATCGCGCCGGCGGTCGAGGGACTCGAGGCTGCGCTGGCGCCGGCGTTCACTGGCTTGCCGCGCGACGTCACCGAGGAGAACCTGCAGGCGCGCGCGCGCGGCACGATCCTGATGGCGGTTTCCAACAAGTTCAACGTCATGGTAGTGACCACCGGCAACAAGTCGGAAATGTCGGTCGGCTATGCCACGCTCTATGGCGACATGAACGGCGGATTCAATCCGATCAAGGATCTCTACAAGACCGAGGTGTTTCGTCTGTCGCGGTTACGCAACGGCTGGAAGCCGGAGGGCGCCATGGGTCCGGACGGCCCGGTGATCCCGAACAACATCATCACGCGGCCGCCGACCGCGGAATTGCGCGAGAACCAGAAGGACGAGGACTCGCTGCCGCCTTATGCGGTGCTCGATCCGATCCTGGAGCGGCTGGTGGAGCGCGAGGAGCCGATCTCGGCAATCGTGGCGGCCGGTTTCGACCGCGACACCGTGATGCGGGTCGAACGCATGCTCAACATCGCCGAATACAAGCGCCGGCAGGCGGCGCCGGGCGTGAAGGTGACGTTGAAGAATTTTGGCCGCGACCGCCGCTATCCGATCACCAACCGCTTCCGCGATCCCGGCACACCGCTGTCGGCGCCTGACACCTCGCTGGTCACCGGCCTGCCGGCAAAGACCGAAGCCTTCGATTTTTAGAGCAAAAACTAGCGCACCGGCAGGAACGTCGGTCCGACCGTGCGCACGGTCCGTTTGGCCGGATCGGTTTCGCCCGGCGCTTCCGCGATCGGCGCCGGTTGCGGGGCCGCCGGTGTCTTCGCGCGCGGATCGGGTCGGATCGGCCTGCCGTCGGCGCCGATGCGCGGCTGCGAGAACTGCTTGGCGTTCTGCTCGGTGACAATGACGTCGCCCGGCGCCACCGTGTCGTCGGTTCCGTTGACCTTGAGCGCCTCGGCCCAGCTTTCGCCCGGCCGGCGGCAACTACACGCCGGATTAAGCGCCTTGCGGTAGCTGAACGCGGCCGGCAGTTCGGTATAGAGCCGGCCGTTCATCGAAACCGCCTGCGCCACTTCCTCACCGGGATTGTGATAGGTGTAGAGCGAAACTTCCGCCGCCGGGCACATGCGCTGACAAGTCTGATCGTCGTCGCGGAAGCGATCCGACGCGGTCGCGTACGAAATCGGGAAATAGTAGCCGTCGCAGGTGCGCACGCAGATGGTGCGGAAGCCGCCGCCCATCGCCCCGGGTTGTCCCGAGAACATGCCGCCACTGCCGCCGAATAGGCGATCAAAGAAGCCACCCTGCTGGCCGGCGAGCGCGGCCGAGCGGTATTGCGCGCCGCAGCCATTATCGCCGAGCGCGATCAGCAGCGACTGCCGCTGCGCGGCGCGTTCGGTGGTGCCGCCACTGAGCTGCTCGTGCTGGTTTTGCAGGCGCTCGAGCGCATTGCGCTGCTGGTCGATCTGCCGGCTCAGACCACCGCATTGCGGCGGCGGAATGTTGAAGATCGAGAAGAAGCCGGAGCTTTCACAGCCGCTGCGGCGCGATTGCGCGACCAGCCGGTCGATCTCGAATTGCTGGCGGTTGACCGCGTCCTCGGCGCGGCGGATCTGGTCGGCGCGCGCCGGATCGTTGTTGCCGCGGTCGAGCGACGCAAGCTGGGCTTCCAGCCGCTGGCAGGCCGGGTTTTGCGACTGCGCAAGCGCGCCGACGCACGACACCAGCGTCGTCACCGCCACGGCTGCAAGCTTGAAAACGCGTCCCCTCATGCCGGGCACTCTAACGCTAAAATCATGGCGGTACGAGCCTCGTGCTTAATGCGGTCGCGCAGTCTCTGCACGCAGATTCCACAACACGCCGGCGACGATGATCAGGGCGCCGAGCAGCACGAATAGGTCGAGCCGCTCGCCATAAAACGCCCAGCCGACAACCGCGATCAGCGGGATGCGCATGAAATCGAGTGGAACCACCAGCGTGGCATCGCCGGCGCGGAATGCGTTGCTCAGGCAATAATGCGACGTCAAGCCGCCAATGCCGACCCCAATTGCGGGCAAAATGTGGCGCGTTTCGAGATGGAAAAACACCATCGGATCGCTGCCGATCAGCGACAGCGGAAGCTGGATCACCGCCATCCAGAACACGATCCCGAAGGTGGTCTCGGTCATGGTCAGCTGTTTGGTGGTGATCATGGTGATGGCGTAGCCGAATGCCGCCGCCAGCACGAGAAACGCCGCCGGATTAAAGCTGGCGATGCCGGGCCGCAGGATCACCAGCACGCCAATCAGGCCGAGCACGATCACGCCGATACGGCTCGGCGTGAGCCGCTCGTGCAGCAGCCAGACCGCGAGCAGCGCAGTCCAGCCCGGCATGGTGAATTCGAGCGCGAACACCATGGCGAGCGGCAGCATGGTGAGGCTCAGCGCCCAGGCATATTGCGAGGCGTAGTGCACGGTGTTGCGCAGCAGGTTCAGTTTCATGCGGCGCGGCAGCGCGTGCACGCGCAAATCCGGGCGCACCGCCAGCAGGACGAGCAGCACCAGCAGGGCGACGCCGCTGCGAATGGCGAGAATTTCGAAAATGCTCAAGCCCGCGGTGGCCAGTTCGCGGATCGACACCGCCATGACCGAGAACGAGAGCAACGTGCCGACCATCCAGAGGACGACGCGGGCAAGCTTGCTGATGGCCACGGTTTGGTTCGCCAAGAGGTGAGGGGGGAGCTGTTGCGGGCGGTGGTCTAGCAGGGCGGTGGCTTGCGGTCACTCCGCATCCGGCTGATTCTCGGGCCGTGCCTTGTCGAAGGCCGGCAACTTCAGGCAGGCGGCCTCGACCGCGACGATTTTGGGGAATTTATCGAGCGGCACATTCAAGCGCCGCGCATTGAACACCTGCGGCACCAGGCAAATGTCGGCGAGCGTCACATGCGCGCCGCAGGCATAGGGCCCGGGCGCGATCATCGCCTCGATCGCATTGAAGCCCTCGATCACCCAATGGTGGTACCAGGCGTCGATCTCCGGCTGCTCGTGCTTGAGCTGGCGCTTGATGTACTGCAGCGCGACCAGATTGTTGAGCGGGTGAATGTCGCAGGCCACCATTTGCGCGATGGCGCGCACCTTGGCGCGTTCGAGCGCATCGGCCGGCAACAGCGGCGGCTCGGGATGGATGTCGTCGAGATATTCGATGATCGCCAGCGATTGGATCAGAACCTCGCCGCTGGAGAGTTCGAGCGCCGGCACCCGCATCTGCGGATTGACCGCGCGGAATTCGGGTGTGCGTTGGCGGCCGCCATCCTTGGTCAAATGGATGGACACCATCTCATAGGGCAGGCCCTTGAGATTGAGCGCGATGCGCACCCGGTAGGCGGCGGACGAGCGGAAATAGGAATAGAGCTTCACGGACATTACCCGGCTGGCAGAGCCCACGTCGCCGGCAATCTATCTGGGGCTAGGCCGGTTGGCGATATCGGCGGCAAGCTTCGCCGAGCGTTCGCTGAGCTTCTTCAGGGCGCGGTCAAGCGCGGCGCGGTCGGCCGCATCCACCGTCTCCAGCAACCGGCGGCCGAAGTCGAGCGCCATCGGGGCGAGCTCACTGTAGACCTCGCGGCCGGCGGCCGTGAGCGACAGGAAGGCCTCGCGTAGATCGGCGCGATTGGCGCGGCGGACCACCAGTTTGCGGCGTTCGAGCAGGGCCACCGCGCGCGATACCTTGGTCTTGTGCATGTGGCTGTGGATGCCGATCGCCTTGGCGGTCATCATGCCGAATTGGCCGAGCGTCACAAGCACGCGCCAATCCGGCAGGCCGATCTTGTAGCGCTCGCCATAGACGTGCGAGAGCGCCTCTGAGACCAGGTTGGCGCAGACATTGAGACGGTAGGGCAGGAATTCTTCCAGCTTGAGCGCGGCCTGATCGGCATCGGCCGAAGGAGCGGGCGCCCTTTGGGCATTGTCGTTGGTCATTGCTGCGCTGCCGCGTTCCCGCGCGCTCGGCGGTCTTGCCTGGCTCAACCGCCTCCAGACGCGCGTCGGGAACTTTGACCGAAATTGCGACCGCATGCAACTAGTTTGGAAATATTCTCAGTTAGTGGCTTGATTGACGATTTCGGCGGGATGCTCAGGCCTGTCGCGCTGACGTGGTACGCTATGCGCGAACCTGAGTGAGGGCCCACCATGCAACAGCAGCCGCGTCTGCTCATTCCGGCTCTCGGCGCCATCTATCGCACATTCGCGCCGATCACCGAGCCGTTGATCCGCGTGGTGGCGGGCGGGTCGCTCGCCATGCACGGCTATACGATCTTGTTCGGCGATATCGGCGCCGCCGCCAAATTCCTCGAGAGCACCGGTTTCCAAAACGGCCTGTTCTTGGCCTATGTGGTCGGCGCGGTGGAGTTCGTGTGCGGTTTGTTTTTGGCGCTCGGTTTTCTCACCCGCGTGGTCGCCGCGCCGATCATCGGCTTCCTCGTCATCGCCATCGTCACCTATCATTGGCAGTTCGGATTTGCATGGGAGAACCGCGGCATCGAATATCCGCTGTTCTGGTCGATCGTGGTATTGCATTTCCTCGTGCGCGGCGGCGGTCTATGGTCGCTCGATGCGCTGATCGGCCGGGAGCTGTGATGGCATGACCGCCAAAAGTTTTGCCTCCACCGAAGATACGGCCGAAAAGAAGGTCTCATTCGATCAGATCGGCTCCGGGCTTTACGCATACACCGCCGAGGGCGATCCCAATTCCGGCATCATCGTCGGCGACGACGGCGTCATGGTCATCGATGCGCAGGCGACGCCGGCGATGGCCGATGACGTGATCGCGCGCGTCGCCAAGGTCACCGACAAGCCGATCAAATATGTCCTGCTCACCCACTATCACGCGGTGCGGACGCACGGCGCCTCGGCCTACAAGGGCGCCGAGATCTTAGCGTCCGACACGACACGCGGCCTGATCACCGAGCGCGGCAAGCAGGACATGGATTCCGAGATCGGCCGCTTCCCGCGCCTGTTCCGCACCGTGGAATCGATTCCCGGCCTGACCTGGCCCACCGTCACGTTCCCGGATCAGATTTCGGTCTGGCTTGGCCGACGCGAGGTGCGCATCATGCATGTCGGGCGCGGCCACACCGCCGGCGACGTGATCGCGGTGGTGCCCGACGCGGGCGTGGTGTTCTCCGGCGATCTGGTCGAATACAAATCGGCCTGCTATTGCGGCGACGCGCATTTCACCGATTGGCCGGCGACGCTGGATAATCTCGCCGAGTTGCAGGCCGTTGCCCTGGTACCTGGGCGGGGCGCCGCGCTCACTACCCCGGAGATGGTGGCGGAAGGTATCGCGCTCACCAGCGACTTCATTTCGACGCTGTACGGGTCGGTGAGCGAGAGCGTCGCCAAGGGGCGGTCGCTGAAAGATGCCTTCGATTTCGTGCGCCTGGCCATGGACCCGAAGTTCAAGACTTTCGCGATCTACGAGCATTGCCTGCCGTTCAACGTCGTGCGCGCCTATGACGAGGCGCGCGGCATCGAATGGCCGGTGATTTGGACCGCCGAGCGCGACCGTGAAATGTGGGCCGCGCTGCAGGGGTGAGGATTTAGCGCGTGCAGACGATGGCGACGACGTCGCAGTTGCTGTTCCGGCAGCCGCCGGAACCGCCGGTCGGGATCGCGCCGGTGATGTCATCGCGGTCGACCTTGCGGTAGGACGCGGCCGAGGCGAATTGGTGCGACTTGCAATAGGCGTTGGCCGCCGCCGCGCCGCATTTGTCGCCCGTTGCGAGGCAGCGGTCGATGCCATAGCCGTCGCCGTCATTGGCGATGATGAACATGCGCCGTTCCGCTTGCGCGGAGCCGGCGAAACCGATGCACAAAATGGCGGCGAGGCCGACCAGAAGTATACGCATGACAAAGCCCGCTTGCTTGGTGGCGCCCGTCCGGCACCGACGACAAGAATGCGAGTAAATTCGTTAAGGGCCGCTTAACCCTAGTGGCGCCGGCAAGGCGTGGGCTTGGCGGGCCTTGACGGTATCGGCGCAACGCATCATTGTGCGCCCGTGATCAACGGCCTTAACCATATCTGCGGCATTTGCCGCGAGATTATTAGCTAGCGCACACGCTGGCTGCGGCCGTCTTTTCTCCACCGAGATAAAGCAACGCCCGAGGCCAGCAGGCACCGAGGAACGCTGCGGCATGGAGCTCAGGCTCTACGATACGCTGACGCGCGAGAAGCGGGTGTTCGCCCCGCTCGATCCCGCGCGCGTGCGCATGTACGTGTGCGGGCCGACGGTCTACGACTTCGCCCATATCGGCAATGCACGGCCGGTCATCGTGTTCGACGTGCTGTTCCGCCTGCTGCAGCATCTCTACGGGCTGGAGCACGTCACTTACGTGCGCAATGTCACCGACGTGGACGACAAGATCAATGCGCGCGCGGCCGAGCGCGGCGTTTCCATCCGCGAGCTGACGGAAGAGACCTACAAGAATTTCAAAGCTGACGTGGACGCGCTCGGCTGCCTGCCGCCGACGATCGAACCGCGCGCCACCGAGCACATCGAGCCGATGAAAGTGCTGATCGAGCGCCTCGTAAAAAGTGGCCACGCCTATGTGGCGGAAGACAACGTGCTGTTCCACGTGCCCTCGATGCCGGATTACGGCCAGCTCTCGAAACGGCCGCTTGACGAGATGATCGCAGGCAGCCGCGTCGAGGTCGCGCCTTACAAGAAAGATCCGCAGGACTTCGTGCTGTGGAAGCCGTCGAAATCGGACGAGCCAAGCTGGCCGTCGCCGGCCGGCATCAAGACGCCGGGCCGGCCGGGCTGGCACATCGAGTGCTCGGCCATGGCCTGGAAGCATCTCGGCGAGACCTTCGACATCCACGGCGGCGGCATTGATCTCGTTTTTCCGCACCACGAGAACGAGATCGCGCAGTCGCGCTGCGCTTTTCATACGAACGTGATGGCGAATTACTGGATGCACAACGGATTCTTGCAGGTCGAAGGCGCGAAGATGTCGAAGAGCCTCGGCAACTTCGTGACCATCCACGAGTTGCTGAAAGACTGGCCGGGCGAGGTGGTTCGCTTCACCATGCTGCAAACGCATTATCGGCAACCGATCAATTGGACGATCGCTGGTCTGCGTGAGACGCAGAAAAGCCTGGATCAATGGTATGGGCTGACGGCCGACGTGCAGCCGGGTTATCTGTGCGCCGATGCGCTCGACGCGCTGCTCGACGATCTCAATACGCCGAAGGCCTTCGCCGCGCTGCACGAGTTGCGCGGCGAAGCGGTCAAGGGCGCCAAGCCGGCGGCCGCATGCCTGAAGGCGAGCGCGCAATTGATCGGCCTGTTGCACATGCCGGCCGCGGCTTGGACGGCGTTCCGGCCGGCTTCACTGACGATCGACGAGAGCAAGATCGTGATCCTGATCGACGCACGCATTGCGGCGCGCAAGGCAAAGAATTTCACTGAAGCTGATCGTATCCGCGACGAGCTCGCCGCCATGGGCGTTGTGTTGAAGGATTCCAAGGACGGCACTACCTGGGAAATCGCGCGATGATGGCGCAGGCGCACCCCAAGCTGGCGCTGCGGCCGTATCTCGCGGCCGACGCCGCGCTGCTGCGCGAAATCTTCCGCGCCAGCATCGAGCAACTGGCCGCCGACGACTACAGCCAAGCGCAGCAGCAGGCCTGGGCCTCCGCCGCCGATGACGAGGCCGCCTTCGGCAAGAGGCTCGGCAGCCATTTGACTCTGGTGGCCACGCTGGCCGGCTCTGCGGTCGGCTTCGCCGCGCTCGCCAGCGGCAACAGGATCGACATGCTCTATGTGCATCCGGCGGCCGTCAGGCAGGGCGTCGGCACCATGCTGGTCGACGCGTTGGAAAAGCTCGCCGGCTCGCGCGGCGCGGCGCTGCTCACGGTCGATGCCAGCGACTGCGCGCGCGGCTTTCTCGAGAAGCGCGGCTATGTCGCCCAGCAGCGCAATTCCGTTTTAGTCGGCGATGAATGGCTCGCCAACACCACGCTGCACAAACAACTTACCGCCAAACGGGAGGCCTCATGACCAAGCCCGACACGCCGTTCCCACGCCACTGGCTCTATTACATCGTGCTCAAATACGGCGTCATGCTCCTCGCCGTGCTGGTTGCGCTCTATGTCGTCTATCGGCTGACGTGAGTAACGCTTATGGCCCGTGAGCGCCTCTATCTGTTCGATACCACGCTGCGCGACGGCGCGCAGACCAATGGCGTCGATTTCACGCTCGCCGACAAGCTGGCGATCGCCGGCATGCTCGACCAGCTCGGCATCGACTATGTCGAGGGCGGCTATCCGGGCGCCAATCCGACCGATACCGAACTGTTCGCCAAGGAGCGCAAATTCGACACCACCTTCACGGCTTTCGGCATGACGCGCCGGCCAGGCCGCTCGACCTCGAACGATCCGGGGCTCGCCGCGCTGCTCGATGCCAAGGCCGATGCTATCTGCTTTGTCGCCAAGGCCTGGGACTATCACGTGCGGGTGGCGCTGCAGACGACGGAGGAGGAAAACCTCGCCTCGATCCGCGACAGCGTAAAAGCGGCTAAGGCCAAGGGCCGCGAAGTGCTGCTCGACTGCGAGCATTTCTTCGACGGCTACAAGGCCAATGCGAAATACGCGTTGGCCTGCGCCAAAGCGGCCCACGAGGAAGGCGCGCGCTGGGTCGTACTGTGCGACACCAATGGCGGCACGCTGCCGCATGAAATCGAAACGATCGTCGGCGAGGTTTGCAAGGTCATCCCCGGCGATCATGTCGGCATCCATGCCCATAACGACACCGAGCAGGCAGTCGCCAATTCATTCGCCGCGGTGCGCGCCGGCGCGCGGCAGATCCAGGGCACGCTCAACGGGCTGGGTGAGCGCTGCGGCAATGCCAATCTCGTGTCGATCATCCCGACGCTCAAGCTCAAGCCGGAATTTTCAGAAACGTTCGACATCGGCGTCTCCGATGCCGCGCTGAAGAAACTGGCGCAGGTCTCGCACGCGCTCGATGAGCGGCTCAACCGCGGCTCCAACCGCCACGCGCCCTATGTGGGCGAGAGCGCCTTCGCGACCAAGGCCGGCATCCATGCCTCCGCGATTGCAAAAGACCCGGCGACCTATGAGCACGTGGCGCCGGACAGCGTCGGCAACAAGCGCAAGGTGCTGGTGTCGGAGCAGGCCGGCAAATCCAATATTCTGGCCGAGCTCGAACGCATCGGCATCAAGGCCGACAAGGACGATCCGCGCATCGGCCGCCTGCTGGAGATCGTCAAGGAGCGCGAGACCATCGGCTACGCCTACGAGGCGGCGGATGCGTCGTTCGAAATGCTGGCGCGCCGCACGCTCGGCACGGTACCGAATTATTTCGACGTCACCCAGTTCGACGTCAATGTCGAGCAGCGCAACAACGCCAAGGGCGAGCGCGTCACCGTCTCCATGGCGGTGGTGAAGGTAAGGGTCGGCGACGACAACATGATTTCGGCGGCGGAAGGCAACGGCCCGGTCAATGCGCTTGACCGGGCGCTGCGCAAGGACCTCGGCAAGTACCAGAAATACATCGACGGCCTGAAGCTCACCGACTACCGCGTACGCATCCTCAATGGCGGCACCGAAGCGGTGACGCGCGTGCTGATCGAAAGCGAAGACGAAAACGGTGATCATTGGACAACCATCGGCGTGTCGCCCAACATCATCGACGCCTCATTCCAGGCGTTGATGGATTCCATCATTTATAAGCTCGTGAAATCCGGCGCTCCGGCGTGAGATAACCTCGCCATGATCGATCACGTCTCGATTGCCGTCCGCGATCTCAAGGCCGGGGAACGCTTCTACACCGCGCTGCTCACGACGCTCGGCATGACTAAGTTGCGGGGATGGCCGGACGCCGCGATCGGCTATGGCAAGAAATATCCCGAGTTCTGGATCAATCGGCGTACGGACATGGCGCCCGTGTCCGTCGACAGTGGCGTCCACATCTGCTTGCGCGCAAGCAATGCCGCCATGGTCGATACCTTCCACGCCGCCGCGCTTGCGGCCGGCGGTACATCCGACGGCGTGCCCGGTTTCCGCGCGCAATATCACGAGAGCTACTATGCCGCTTTCATCCGCGATCCCGACGGCAACCGGATCGAGGCGGTGACATTCGTGGCTTCGAAGTAGCCGCTACAGTTTGTCGGCGGCTTCGGGTGTCATTTCTTTGGCTGCCTCCGGTGCCGCGTCCGCCGCCTTTTGCAGCATCGGCAGGATGTCATTGACCTTGTCGGCCACCAGCAAGTCGAAGTCGAGATCGCTGCGGATGAATTCGAGCTTCCGCATGTGGTCAAGCAGT
>Ga0209385_1000148_pt1 | contig 25621 bp, 27 predicted proteins | sample NGEPerB_FD_184506 | JGI IMG/M metagenome (GOLD analysis project Ga0209385, IMG submission 184506) | Arctic peat soil microbial communities from the Barrow Environmental Observatory site, Barrow, Alaska, USA - NGEE PermafrostAB12-B... | ecosystem: Environmental > Terrestrial > Soil > Wetlands >... | reverse complement strand
TACATGGAGGTCGGCGAGCAGGACGCGTCCATTGGCCACGAGGCGACCGTCTCCAAGATTGGCGACGACCAGCTCTTCTACCTGATGAGTCGCGGACTCACCGAGGTCCAGGCGATGGGCATGATCGTGAACGGATTCATCGAGCCCGTGACACGTACCCTGCCCATGGAGTACGCCGTCGAGTGGTCACGGCTCATCGAGCTCCAAATGGAGGGCTCGATCGGCTAAATAAAGTGGTTCCGTTGAGCACGAACCCCTCGATCATCGGTTGTCGGCCGTCAGCTATCGCTTCGAACGCCTGAAGGGACTCGCGCCGTCGCGGTGCTGCACCTCCCGTCAGCATCGCTGCCAGTTCGGCGGGCCGACTTACTCTCAACAGCAACCCGACCCGGTGCGTCGACACGGCCCTTTCTGTCCCTTTGGCCGCCGATCCACCGTGGAATCTGAGGCAATTTCACAAGCGACGATGCCTACAAAATGTCTGTTTTCATACGGAATCTGGACCAAACAGGACGTGTCTTCGGCTCATTTTGTGAACAGAATATCCACAATTGGGGTGAATTTGTGAGTCATTTGGGGGTTCCGTGTTTCTGGACTACCAAAATCTCTTCTCGCAAGGGCATCCTTCGCCTGGTTCTCTCAAATGGAACAGGGTTGGTGAACTGCACAGGAACATCCAGCAGCAACTCCAACAACTGAAAGAGGACAGAATGTTTAGAAATAGTGTGAACCGAAACACACAGTCGGTCGCCTCGTCGGCGGCGCCCCAGGCCAGGCGGCGATTCGCTCACCGCGCCCCAAAGACGCGGATGTCCAAGGCGATCTCCGCTGTTGTTGGTGTCGCGCTGGTGGGCGGCGGCGCGTACGCCGCGACCAACTGGGTCGTGGGATTGGCCGGTGGCTCGTCGGGTGAAGGTCAGGCCGCAACGATCGCCAATCTGACGATCACCGCGGTCGCGTCGCCCTCGGCGGCGAGCCTGCTGTTCCCCGGGGGCGCCGGCGACGTGGTGGCGACCATCACGAACCCCAACCCCTACCCGGTGACCATCACGGCTGTCAACTTGCCGACGAACATCACCTACGCGGCTGGCTTTACGACGTCGGCACTCAGCACCGCCCAAACGGGCTGCTCGAGCGCCACCAGTGACGTGCTTTGGAACTTCGCGTCCGGGACATCGGGCAGCACCCACACGCTCACCACGGCGTTGACCGTGGCGGCGAGCGGGACGCTCACCGTCACCTTGACCAATGACGCGTCGATGACGGTCGCCGCTCCGTCGGCGTGCGCAGCGACGTTCTTCTCCATGCCGTCACTGACGGGTGTTGTCGCCACCGGCGGCGCCGCTACCGCGACGACCAGCCCCGCGACCGACGCCTGGACCAGCTAGGTCGGACACTTTGGCGTCGGCCATCCCCCGGCCGCGTCAACGTGACCTGCGTGCAGACGCCGCCCCTTGTCCCCCGAGGGGCGGCGTCTGCAGTTCCACGGATCGAGTCCACTCTCACTGCGGCGATCAGAGGTGCTCGTCGCGGTGGAGTGCTCCCCGTAATTGATAAGACCTGAGTCGACCGCGCCGGTCAGTGGCGACGTTCGCCACGGTCCTCGTGGGGGCATGGTGATCACGCACTGGGGCGTTCAGCGGTTGGCCCCTGCGGACGTGCCTCGATTGCGGCGGTCATGCGTAGCCGGCCGCGACGTTACGTCGTGCTCTTGGTCGCCGCGTCGCTCTTGGCCGTCGCGGACGTGGCCGGTGCCACGACGGGGCGGTTTCAGTGATCTCGGGGACCAATCACGCTGAGGCTCAGTCCAAAGTCTTCAATGCCCCAACCGGCGGCGGCGCCGCCAGCCCGAAGTCAACGAGTCTCGTCATTAGGTGGAGCGCGCCCAGTGGCGGAGCGACACCCACCGGTTACCAGGTCCAACGCAACGGCGCGGCGGTGCCGAGCGGGAGCGGCTGTTTTGGAACCATCGCCACGACGACGTGTACCGACACTGCACTGGCCGCGAATACCGGATACACCTACGGGATCGTCGAGCTCTTGGCCACGAACTGGAAGAGCGCCGTGAGCTCGACCTTCGTAGGGACCACCAACGCGACGTTCATCGTGACCGCCATCACCAGTACCAACGCGTCGGGTAACACCATCGGCAAGATGGGGGTTGGCGACACGTTCGCCGTGACCTTCAACCTCCCCGTCAGCCCCAGCACGATCAACATGGTCGCGGGATCGTCAACGATGACCCTGGTGGGCAGCGCCAGCTCCACCGCCGTAACGATCGGTGGATTGACGTCAGCCAGCGGCTTCACGGTGGCGTCGAACTACGTCAATTCCACCTTCACGTCAGCCGCCGCGGGGACCTTGAGTCTCAGTAACTTGAACAAGACAGTGACGTTCACGGTCACAGGAACGCCGAGTAACAGCACGCAACTGGCGGCGGGGTCGGCGAAGACCTTCACGTTCGTGCCGCTCTCCACTATTGCGAACACCAGTGGTGACACCGCCGCAACCAGCTACAGCCAGTCGGTCGCGCTGCAGATCTTTTAGGTGGCGTCCGGGCAATTCGTCGTGAATAGGCCCACGGCACACGAAGTCTCCGCGTCCGTGATTGCCGCGTCTGTTGACTGAGCGGTTGGACACCGCCCTCAGCAGACATGAAAATTATGGTCCGCTCGCCGTGGCGGCTACGTCAAAGGAGCCTGACTCGGCTCCAGTGAGTGCCACGGTCACCGGTTCGCCAGAGAAGATTGGGATAGCTTCCTCCCGTTCCCTGGTTGAGGGCCACGCCTTCCGCACCATTGGTGAACTCGAGGGAGATCCAGTCGTTGGCGTTGGGCATGGACCCGACGGCGCGCGGCGGCGATGATTCGCTCGCGACCTCGAACAGGGTACGAGGGTGCCATTGATTGACGAAGAAGGCAGCTCCTTTTGAGACAGGATCGAACGCACCAAAGGCAAAGTTGGACAACTGTCCGAAGCCGTTCGCTATCCAACTCTCTCCACCGTTCTCGGAGTAGACAATGTCCCCCCGCATCATGCCCTGGGGGCATTGAGCCCACAGCACGAGAGCGGAAGTGGGCAATACTCCGCAGCTTGCAGCACTGGTGAGGTCACGCTGAACCCGAACGGTGAACGACCGCCCTTGGTCGTGTGAAGTCGCCAAGAACGCGGAGTAAGGATTCGACATCTGATCTTGCGTGCTCAGCCAGACGTCTTGTCCGTAGGCGGCGACGTCGAGGTTGCCGAGCCAGTACCTCTCCAGCTGCCTCGGCAACGGGACCGGTGACCACCTCGACGCGGACACCGGCGAACGACTGAGTCGGACCTGTTCGCACTTCGGACCTTTGGTCGGGCATTGGTCGCTGAGGGCGTAGACGTAGTGGTCTGACGTCGCCATGCTGTACACGTAGGAATTGGGCATGATCTGGTCGTGGTGCCACGTACGCCCGCCGTTGAACGTGGCGAAGAGCGCCGCGGTGGTCCACTTCGGACCGGTACTCGCGAATTCAACGGCGTAGCCGTCCATTGGATTGGAGAAGTACAACTGACTGATCGGCGACGTGTTCATACCGAGCACGGGCGTAACCGGGGGGACCGAGGCGTTGGTGAAGGTTCCGCCGCCATTCGTGGATCGTTCGAGTCGTAGGCAATTTCGTAGCGTGCACGAGTTCGATTCCCAGAGAACGTAAAGGACGTTGGACGACCCGGCGCGCGCCACGATCGTCGGAGAAAAGGTGATCGTGTTCGCGGCATTGCTCGCAGTACCGGGTCCGAACGTCACGACCGAGGCTGCGAGAAGGCCGCACGCGAGGGACCTCGCGATCAGTGAACTCATTCGAGAGTTCGATGGTCTAGGAAAGACGGGCATTTGTCGTCACCCTAGGCCCGGCTCGCATTTTGGGACCGTCGCCGGAAGCGAAGCGAGTGGCGGCGCGTCGTTGGTGACGTGACGTCGCGCCGTGGTGGCATCAATGAAAGACGATCTCTCGAGCCGCAAAGTGTACTGTCGTGGCCATGAGCAAGCGGCTAACCCCACCATTTCGTGCCGACCACGTCGGCAGTCTTCTTCGTCCACCGGAACTGCTGAAGGCCCGACAGGACTTCGCCGAGGGAAGAATCGACCACGACGCACTGAGTGAAGTCGAGGACAGTGCCATTCGCACGGTCGTCGCCCTTCAAGAAGAACTCGGTCTGCAATCCGCGACCGACGGTGAGTTTCGCCGGACGTCCTGGCACATGGACTTCATCTATCAACTGGGAGGCATCACCAAGTCCGATGAGCAACTGCAGGTGGCCTTCAAAAACAACGAAGGCACGACGTCGTTCACGTCGGCCGCTCTCAAGGTAAGCGGCCGCGTGGGCATCGACACCACGATCTTCGGTGACGCTTTTGAGTTCTTGAAGTCAACAGTGACGACGGCTGTGCCCAAGCTCACCATTCCTTCTCCGAGCATGGTGCACTACCGCGGAGGTGCGGCCGCCATTGACCCGGACGTCTACCCCGACGTCGACGGGTTCTGGGACGACCTCAGCGCCGCGTACGCCGAGGAGATTCGCCGTCTGGGTGAGTTGGGCTGTCAGTACCTGCAGCTCGACGACACGTCGCTCGCGTACCTCAACGACCCCACGCAGCGTCAGATGATCAGCGAGAGAGGTGACGACGCCGAGCATCAGCATCTCCGCTACATCAAGCAGATCAACGCCGCTCTCGCCTCAAAGCCGGAGGGCATGGCCGTGACGACGCACTCGTGCCGAGGGAACTTCCAGTCCTACTGGGCAGCCGAGGGCGGGTATGACTTCGTGGCCGAGGCGCTCTTTGGCGAGTTAAACGTCGACGGCTTCTTCCTCGAATACGACGACAGTCGTTCGGGCGGATTCGAGCCGCTTCGCTTCGTGCCCAAAGGCAAGATGGTGGTCCTCGGGCTCATCACGACCAAGCGCGGCGCCCTCGAATCAAAGGACCAACTGAAGCGGCGCATCGAGGAGGCGAGCCAGTACGTTCCCTTGGACCAGCTCTGCCTGTCGCCGCAGTGCGGCTTCTCTTCGACGGTCGAGGGAAACAGCCTCACGTTCGACGAAGAAGTGGCGAAGCTCCGTCTCGTCGTCGAGACGGCGAACGAGGTCTGGGGCTAACCCGCTCGACGTCCGCGGATAATCTCGCGCTCGTTTCAAACGGGCAGAAGTTTCGAAGCGTGAACGGCGTCAGTTAGTAACCAGGATCAACGCGAATCCGTCGTAACCCTTGCTGCCGACCGTCTGTACCGCAGTAGCGTCGACCCGCTTCTCGGCGCTGACGAGCTCGAAGAACGCTTGCACGCCGTTCACCCGAGGATCCGTCGACGCTGCGTTGCCCACCTCACCATTGCGCACCACGTTGTCGGCGACGATCATCGTGCCTGGTCGAGACAGTTCCAGACAGAGCGTGAAGTACTCGGGGTAACCCTCCTTGTCGGCATCGATGAAGATGAAGTCAAAAGGCTCGGCGCCTTCGCTGATCAATTCGCGCAGCGACACGGCGGCGGGGCCGACGCGAACGCTCACGTTGCCTGAATGCCCGGCGCGTTCGATGTTCTTGCGCGCGACCTCGGCGTGCTTCTCTTCGAGTTCCAGGGAGATCAGATCGCCGTTGGTGGGTAGCGACTGGGCGAGCCAGATCGTGCTGTAGCCGCCGAGCGTCCCGATCTCCAGGATGCGTCGCGAGCCGTGCCCTCGGGAAAGAAGTTCCAGCAGCTTGCCCTGATTCGGCGCAACGTTGATTTCGGGCAGTCCGGCCGCTGTACTGTCGGCGAGCGTTTCGTCCAAAGAGCTGTCTGGCCGCACGAGTAGGGAAACCAGGTAGCCGTCGACGTCGGTCCAGAGTTGAGTGTCCATCACGCAATCCTTGCAGACGCAGGTGGGAGTACACCAAGGAAGTCACAACTCGTCGCGCCGGCATTCACGACGGTGGCGGACTGGTGGGGAGCGCCTCTCGAGCGGCCACCGCCAGATAGAGATCGTCACCCGTTTGTTCCCAACACCCGTGGGCCGTGTAAACGAGTTTGGCCACGTGCTCGTCGTCACTTTGGGCGGCGCTCGCTCTCACCTCGGCGGGGTCGCTCACGTTCGACCCACTGAACTCTTCGAGTTGGTCACGAGTCCACGACGGTGGGGCACCAATCGAGAGATACGCCGCGATGAGCGCCTGGAACGCGAATCGGTCCAACTCCTCGACGTCCTCGATCCAGGGTCGCAGGGCCGAGATGGCCGAAAGACCCGTCACACCATGGAGGGCAGTGAAGTTGTTCGTCGAAGCGAAGACCTGCAGCGCCGCGGAGGCGAGCAGCTCCTCGGTGTCGGCACCGACGTGAAGTGCGGCGACGACCCCGTCGAAGCCCTCTTGGCGTACGACGTAGCGCATCTCCTCGTCGATGGTCCTCGACTCGAAAGGGGTCGACCACTCCCCGGAGCGTGACAGCGCCGCCAGTATCTCCACGGGATCGTGCGTCACGGCGTCTCCTGGGACCAACGTCCTCAACGGTCGTGCCACTTCGGCCAGATAGGCGAGGCCCGCGGCGATCCGTGACGGCGACGCCACTTCGATCGCGTACGCGAGCCGGATGGCGCCGTGAAACCCGGCGCTGCCGATACCGGGCAGCAGCACCGGCAGGTGAAATCGCAACGTCGCGTCGACGCCGTCGTCGTTCACGCAACGAACGAAGTAGTCACGCAGGTCCGACGCCGCGGCGCCCTCGCCGATCGCCGAGCTCCAGGTCGACCTCTCTAATCGAGTTGACACGTCGCCGAGTGGAGCGATCCGCGCGGCGTACTTCGCAGCGAAACGCTGCAGTTCGGCTTCGTCCGCGCCGAGATTCGCCTTGGCGACGAGGGCCATCGGCAGATGATTCGTAAGTCCTCGGATCGTCGTGGGCTCCGTCGCGAGCTCGTCGTCGAGGAGGCGTTGCAGCGCCGACGCGTCGTACGGACCCATGGCGGTGACGTTACCCGGCGAGGGGAAAAATTCGACGCGTCTCAGTCCCAGGCGGCGATCTGCGCGTGACCCTCGGTGGCGACGCGCTCGAAGACCGCGCGGTCGTAGTCGTAGGGCGAGTCGGCGACCGGCCAGTGGACGACGAGTTCGTGAAAACCCATGGCCCGAAAGCGGCCGGCCCAGTCGATGAACGCGTCGAACGATGCCAGTGGTTCCTCGCCGCCCCCGAAGTCGAGGAGCAAGCGCTGCATTGAGGATGGCGCTCGTCCCTGGCGCTCCAACTCCTCGTTCAGTTTGCTGACCTGGGTCGCGACCTCTTCAGACGTGGACCGGTCGTGGGATCCTGTGGCGCTGCCAACGCTCACCCAGCCGTCCGCGATCTCTGCGCAGAGCGCCAGGCTCTTCGGTCCGAGTGCGCTCACGATGATCGGGGGGCGCGGCGACTGGACCGGTCCCGGGTACTGACGAGAGTCGACGACCGGATAGAACGGTCCGTCGAGGGTGCTCACCTGTTCGCGCAACAGGTGGTCGAGCGCGCGGGCGAACTCCTCGAACCGGCGGTGGCGCTCGTCGGCGCTCCACGCGTCGTGACCGAGGACCGTGGCGTCGAATCCTCTGCCCCCTGATCCGATACCGACGATCAAACGACCGTTTGAAATGTCGTCGAGAGCCAAGAGGTCTTTGGCGAGGACGAGTGGATGACGGAAATTTGGCGTCGTCACCAACGGACCGAGTCGGATGGAGTTGGTGGAGGTCGCCGCCGCGACCAGCGTCGGCACCATGGTGAACCAGGCCTTGTCGCGAAAGCTTCGCCACGACAGGTGGTCGTAGGTGTAGCCCGCGTAGAGACCGAACTCCTCCGCGCGCGCCCAGTGCGGTCGTACCTCGGACCAACGCGGCGTCGGCAGGATGACCACACTCAGTCGCATCGGGCCATGTTACAAATACCGAGATCGTCGTTCGCGTGCGACGGTCGCAGACGAGGAATCTCGTATGGAAGACTTCGCAAATGGTTGACGTCTGTTACTCCTGTGCGCAGACCCAGCACGGCGTCGAGACGATTCGAGAGAACATCTGGGCAGCGCCGGGCTGGCGAGTCGCGCACTCGTTCAACGCGAGTTTGGCCGGTTGGCTCGTCGTCGTTCCCGATCGGCACATTGAATCGCCCGACGAGATGACCGTAAAGGAGGCGGAGTCCCTCGGACCATTACTGCGCGACGCGTCCATCGCACTGAAGCACGTGACGGGGTGTCAGAAGACCTACGTCATCATGTTCGCCGAGGCGGAGGGCTTCTCCCATCTGCACTTCCACGTCGTCCCTCGGCTCGAGGACCTTCCACTCGACCGAAGAGGGCCCAACGTCTTTGCCTACCTGCGAGAGACGCCGCTCGACTTTGACGCCCAGGACCGCGTCGCCCGAGCGATCAGGGACGCCTGGCCGGCTGCCTGAGCGTTCGTCGTTGGTTTGCCTCTATCGCCCCGAACCGCAGACGTTGCCTCGTGATTCGGCCGTTTTCGGGCGCGGTGCCGTTTTGTGACGTTCTTTAAATTCTGGTGAGAGCCGCGAACCGCGTGAAAGACTGGTGCCATGGCAATGCGTGAGGAGTGCAAGCACTTTCAGAGCCGAACCTACAAGTCGGGTGAGGTGGCACGATTCTGCGTACTCGGTAACGCCCCTGATCAACCCTGGTCGTGTCCCGAGAACTGTCTCACCTACGAACGCCGATTTGCCGACGTTGGCTGGGTGCACGGTTCGCTCGTGAAACCACCCGTCGAGAAGGCGCCCGAATCAGACGTGCCGGTCGAGCAGCGTCGCGAGATCCTCGACAAGGCCAGTGAGATCGTCAACGCCGTGGCGCCCGAGATGTTCGATGAACGTCGCCGTGAACTCGACGAGATCGCCAAGCGAGACAATCGCGGCTGGAAGTTCTGGCGCCGCTAGCTTCCAGTGAAGACCGGTGGACGCCGCTCGATGAACGCGGTCATCGCTTCGCGCAAGTCATTGCTCTGTAGGTACATCGTGTTCCAGCGCGCGACAAACTCGAGTCCTTCGTCGATGGTCGCGCCGTCGTTGGCCGCCAACACCGCCTTGGTGCCGCGCACGGCGAGCGGGGAGTTGGCGGCGATCTCTCGGGCCAGAGCGTAGGCGGCCGCGAGTACGTCGTCGGCGCTCTCACCCTCCACTGAATTGATGAGTCCGATCTGTGCCGCCCTTTGGGCGTCGATGTCCTTGCCGGTAAAGGCCAGCTCGGCCATGTGGCCGGCGCTGATGATCCGGGGGAGTCGCTGCAGGGTCCCTAGGTCGGCGACGATGGCGACCTTCGCCTCGCGCACGGAGAGGAGCGCGTTCGCGGCGCCCAGGCGAATGTCGCACGCACTGATCAGGTCGACACCGCCGCCGATGCAGTAGCCGTGGACGGCCGCGATCACCGGGATCGCCAACGCCGCGATCGAGGTCACCGAATCCTGCATCGTGCGCACCGCCTGGTAGAGGTTCGCGTTGCTCGTTGCCGTGGAGGTACCGCCGCCGTCACCCGACAGTGCGCCGCCCATCTCCTTCAGATCGAGGCCCACCGTGAAGTGGGGTCCCTTGGCGGCGATGACCAACACGCGCACCGAGTCGTCGGCGGCGACGGCCGCGGCCGCCTTGGGCAGGTCGCGCCAGAGGGCGCTGCCCATCGCGTTGCGAGCCTCTTCTCGGTCGAGCCACAAGGTCGCGACGTGACCGTCTACTTCGAGCGCGAGCACTTCGGACGTGAACACCGCGACCTCCTTGTCGCTGGACAGCCTACGTCTGCGCCGCTGAGCCATCGAACCGCGCCGTTACACTGCCTAGGTCCTCATTATCTATGAAACTCTTCGCTGATTCAGCCTCTTCCTTCATTGCCAACCGGCCCGATGCGGCCGCGCGCCTCGTCGCCTGGTCGGACTTCGAAGCGGTGGGACTACCGACCACGAGCGACGAGGTGTGGCGCTACGCCCCCCTTGGTGACCTCAATCTCGACCGTTTTCGCGTGGCTTCAGAGCCGGATCGGTTCGCCGACTCGGAGTTCGCGAACGAGCTTCGTGCCCGCGCCGGGCTCGTCATTCGTGTGGTCGACGGCTTCCTCGTCGACGCTGGTGAACCGCTGGAGGGTGTCGACGTCGAGTCGGTCGAATCGGCGTTGTCGCTCAGTGGCGAGACGTTCGTTCGTCGCTACACGAACGACACGTTCGCACTGCTCAACGCGGCACTCGCCCCTTCTTCCACCGTGATTCGAGTGGCGCCGGGCGCCAACGTCGAAAAGCCGATCGTGGTACTCAACGTCACCAATTCGACGTCGGCGTTTCCCCGCACGCAGATCGAGCTCGGTCGTGGCGCGAGTGCGACGATCGTCGAGTACTACGAAGGTGGCGACGAGGCGCTCGTCGTGCCGCTCAGCGAGTACGAGATCGCCGAGAACGCGTCGCTGCAACTGATCACTTACCAGCGACTGTCGGCGAGTTCCTGGCACGTCGCTCGAACGACCGGCTTCCTGCACCGCGACGCGCGGCTGCGCCAGGCGGTCATCGGCATGGGTGCGCACTACGACCGTTCGCGCAACGACGCTGAGATGCTCGAAGCGGGCTCGGAGAACGAGCTTCGCACGACGTTCCTGGGTTCGGGCAGCCAGGTTCACGACTTTCGCACGCACCAGTTTCACAAGGGCGCCCGCAGTCGCTCGACGCTGCTGTCAAAAGGAGCGGTCGCTGACGACTCGCGTTCGGTCTACACCGGACTCATCGAGATCGAGAAGGGTGCCAAGCGCACCGACGCGCGCCAGACCAACCACAATCTCCTGCTGTCACCGACAGCGCACGCCGACAGCGTCCCCAATCTGGACATCCGCGAGAACGACGTGATGTGCGCGCACGCCTCGAGCGTGGGTCCGCTCGACCAGCTGCAGCGTTGGTACCTCGAGTCACGCGGCGTCACCCGCGAGGACGCCGAGCGACTCATGATCCAGGGATTCTTCAACGAGATGCTCACGGCCCTGCCGGTCTCGTTGGCCGAACTCGTCGAGTCCGACGTGACGTCGATTCTGGCGGCCGTCAATATGGTGGCGCCGTGAGTTCGCTCGACATCGGCGCCCTCGACGACTTCGTCAGCGGCGAGGCGCGCCAGGTGCGCGTGAACGACCGCGTGCTCGTCGTCGTGCGCATCGAGAGCGACGTCTACGTGCTCGACGACCGCTGCAGCCACGAGGAGTTCAGTCTGGCCCTCGGTGAGGTGATCGTGGAAACCTGCGAGATAGAGTGCGCCCGTCACGGCGCCATGTTCTCGCTGAAGGACGGCGAACCCCTGTCGTTACCGGCTACCCGCCCGGTCGCGCACTACGACGTGCGCCAGGTCGATGGTCGGGTGGAGGTCGTGGTGCCATGAACTCGACCCTGAAGATCGCGGGATTACGCGTGGAAGTCGCGGGCAAGGAGGTACTTCGCGGTTTTGACCTCACGATGCGTTCAGGTGAGGTACACGTCATCATGGGGCCCAACGGATCAGGCAAGTCGACGCTCGCGCACGCCTTGACGGGCCACCCTGGCTACACGGTCCTCGACGGATCGGTCACCATCGACGACGTCGAACTCCTGACGATGACACCGACCGAACGTGCGCGACACGGTCTCCTGCTCGCGCTGCAACAGCCGCTCGAAGTTCCCGGTGTTCGCCCCATCGATCTGCTGGTCGCGGCCGGTGCCGATCCGGTCGGTTTGCGCGAGCGCATGAGCGACGAAGCCCAGCTGGTGGAGCTACGTACTGACGTGCTCGATCGCTTCGTGAACGTCGACCTCTCGGGAGGGGAGCGCAAGCGCGCCGAGATGGTGCAGCTCGCGATACTTCGACCCAAGTTCGCGGTGCTCGACGAGATCGATTCGGGTCTCGACGTCGACGCGCTCGGCGCGGTCGCGCGCCGCCTTTCCTTAGCCACGACCGAGTGGAACTGCGGGGTACTCGCGATCACGCACTTCCGTCGCCTCCTCCAGGAGTTGACGCCGACGATGATCCACGTGATGAGCGGTGGACGCGTCGTCGCGACAGGTGGTCCCGAACTCGCCGAAGTCCTGGAGCGAGACGGCTACGAGCCGTTTCGCGACCCGTCCGCCTGACACGGGACCGCGTCAATCGATTGGTAAGGTTGCTGAATGTCTGACGGTCGTCATAGTGCGCCTCGAGGCCGACCCAAAAAAGTAGACGAGGCCAAGCGCGCCGCGCTCGCGAACGAGCAACGCCTCATCGCCCTCGGTGACGCCGTCGACGATCGCACGGGCGTTCCTCGCCGCAAGCACCGACCCCACATGCCCGGTCGTCGCAAGCGGCACCTGATCATCTCGGGTTTGGTCGCGCTGGGTCTGCTCATCGCACTCGTCGGTGGGGGTTACCTCTATGCGCAGTGGCGCTTCGATCAGATCACCAAGCTCACGGTGACGAACATCTCGTACCCGGTCCCGGGCAAGCCGTTCAATGTCCTCGAGATCGGTTCGGACTCTCGCGCGGGCCTGAGCGGTGGTGTCGCGGCCCAGACCGGAGCGACGACCGGTGTGGTGTCGGGCCAGCGAAGCGACGTCGTCAAGGTCATGCACGTCGATCCGGTCAACAACACCATCAGTATCCTCTCCATCCCCCGCGACACGTACGTGACCCTGCTCGCCAACCAGAACCTCTACGGCAAGTTCAACCGCATCAACGTGAACTACGGCAACGGTCCGTCACTGCTGGTCCAGACCATCGAGGCGAACTTCGGCATTCCGATCAACCACGTCATCCAGGTCGGTTTCGCGGGCTTGATCAACGCCGCCGACGCCATCGGCGGGGTCTATCTCTACTTCCCGTACCCTTCGCACGACCCCTACTCGGGACTGAGCATCCTGCACCCCGGATGCCAATTGGTGACCGGGTTTCAGGCGCTCGCCGTGGCGCGCAGTCGCCACTTCTATTACAACGTTCGCGGCGTCTCCAAATGGCCGGGCAACAACTACTCCGACAGTGCGCTCTACAGCATGGGCTGGGTCTCTGACCCGACGAGTGACTTCGGTCGCATCGACCGTCAGAACGCCTTCCTGCGCGCCATGATCAGTCGCGTCAAGGGAATGGGATTCACCAATCCGATCGCGATCAACAACTTCCTCGGCAAACTGCCCCAGGGCATCGCCATCGACAGCACGTTCACGTTGAAAGAGCTCGTCGGCTTGGCGCTCCACTTCCACAGCTTCAATCCTGCGGCGATGCGGACGTACACGTTGCCCACGAGCCCGGCCGTGATCGGTGGCGCCGACGTGCTGATCACGCAGGAGCCGCAGGCCGAGCAGATGATCGTGAACATCTTCGGCTCTGAGGTGATTCCGCCGACGAACCCGCCGCCGAACGCGGCTGGGGCGACCCCTATGCCGCCCCACATCGTTCCCGCGACCACGACCACGCTGCACACAACGACGACCGTAAAGGGCAAGAAGAAGAAAGTGCCGACGACCGCGACGACGAACCCGACGTTGGCGGTCCCGTCGTTCGACCCGAGGCCCTGCGCCCCTTAACTCGCAGTCGGTACCTCGTCGAGTCCCTGACTGAGCGTGTTCCACGCCAGGATGGCGCACTTGATGCGCACCGGGAACTTGACGACGCCCTGCAGCGCGGCGATCTCACCGAGGGAGCGCAGATCGACCTTCTCAGGTTCACCGTTCTCGTCGAGGGTCGTTTCGTGCAGCGTCATCAACTGCTTGAACTTCTCGATCGTGGCCCGCGCCTCGTCGAGTGACTTGCCCTTCACCGCGGCGCTCATCAGCGACGAGGAGGACTGGGAGATCGAACATCCGTGACCCGACAACTTGATGTCGGTGATGACGCCGTCGTCCACGTTGAGAAAGACCGTCACTTCATCTCCGCACAAGGGATTGAAACCCTCGACGCGGATCGCCGGGGGTGACGTCAACTTGCCGCGGTTGCGCGGAGAGCGGTAGTGGTCGAGGATGATCTCCTTGTAGAGGTCTTCGAGGTTCGACATCGATCTATCCGAACATCTTTATGGCGTGGGCGAGTGACTCCAGCAACACGTCGGTGTCCTGGACCAGAGAGTACGGACCGAATGAGGCACGAGCGGTCGCCGCCAGACCGAACCGCCGCATCAAGGGCTTGGCACAGTGGTGGCCCGGACGAACGCAGACACCGAACTGGTCGAGCACCTGGGCGACGTCGTGGGGATGCACGCCCTCGACGTCGAGACTGATGACACCGCCGCGGTCCACCGTGTCGCTCGGTCCGATCACCCGTAACCGTTCGGGGAACTCCAGGGCGAGACGCGTAAGGGCGTCGCCGGTCAGTGCGTGTTCGTGGGCGACGATGTTCCTCATGCCGAGGTGTTCGAGATACTGAACCGCGGCGCCGAGTCCCGCTGCTTCGGCGATGGGTGGTGTTCCGGCCTCGAATCGAGTGGGTCCGTCGGCCGGCGTGTAACCGTCGAGACGGACGTCGGCGATCATGCCGCCGCCGCCGAGGAAGGGCGGCATGGCGTCGAGGATCGCCTCACGGGTCCAGAAGATCCCGAGACCGGTGGGCCCGAGCATCTTGTGGGCCGAGAAGATGAAGAAGTCGACGTCGAGGTCGGTGACGTCGGTGACGCCGTGTCCGACCAACTGCGCGCCGTCGATCGCGATCAGTGCGCCGTGACGGTGCGCGGCGGCGGCGAGCTCCTTGATGGGATTGATCGTGCCCAGCACGTTGGACATCGCGGTCACCGACAGGAGCTTGACGCCCTCGAGCATCTCCTCGATGTTGGAGAGATCGAGGCGGAAGTCGTCACCAACGGGGATGAACCGGACCTCGATGCCGATCTGGTCGCGCAACTGGAACCACGGCACGATGTTGGCGTGGTGCTCCATCTCGGTGAGCAGCACCACGTCGCCGGCCTTCAGGTTCGTCGCGCCCCAGGACTTGGCGAGCAGGTTGAACGACTCGGTGGCGTTCTTCGTGAAGACGACCTCACCAGCGCCACCGGGGGCGTTGATGAAGTGGGCGATTCCCTCGCGGGCCCCCTCGTAGGCGGCGGTCGCCTCTTCGGCGGTCTGGAAGACCGCGCGGTGCACGTTGGCGTGGCGCAGCTCGTAGTAGCGGCTCATCGCCTCGATCACGGTGCGCGGGGGCAGCGAAGTGGAGGCCGAGTCGAGGTAGGTGATGGTCCGGCCGTTGACGACTCTCGCGAGCAGCGGCGTGTCAGCTCGCACGCGGCGCGGATCGTAGCTGGTCACGTGGTTACCGGTCGCCAGGCGTCGTACCCCTCGAGTTCGATGAGTTGGGCGAGGTCGGCACCGCCGGAGTGCACGATCTGGCCGTCGACGAGGATGTGGACCTGGTCGGGTTGGATCTCCTCGAGGAGTTTTACGTAGTGGGTAACGACGAGGACACCCATCAACGGGTGCTCGTCGCGAACGGTGCGTACGCCGCGCGCCACCACGCGCAATGCGTCGATGTCGAGTCCCGAGTCGGTCTCGTCGAGCATGGCGACGACCGGCTCCAACAGGGCCATCTGGAGGACCTCGTTGCGTTTGCGCTCCCCACCGGAGAAGCCGTCGTTGAGGTGACGTTCGGCGAAGGTGGGGTCCATGCCGAGGCGGTCCATCCACTCGGCAAGGTCCAGACGGACCTCGAGCACGCTCAATTCGTCGAGCCCCTTGCGTGACGCGATGGCTTGGCGAAGGAACTGCAGCACGGAGACGCCGCTGATCGCCTCGGGGTACTGGAAGGCGAGGAAGATGCCCGCGCGCGCTCGCTGGTCCGGCGTCCAGGTCGCGATGTTGTCACCCTTTAACAGGATCTCCCCGTTGGTGACGGTGTAGCCGGGATGTCCCATGACGACGTTGGCGAGTGTCGACTTTCCCGCGCCGTTCGGTCCCATGAGAGCGTGCACCTCACCTTCGGCGACCACGAGGTCGACGCCGCGAAGGATCGAAGCGCCTTCGGCCTCAACGTGAAGATTACGAAGTTCCAAAAGGGGTGCGGACACGGGTCAGAGCCTACCGGTGCACCCTTTAAGAGTGCCCTGACTACCAGCCCCGGTCGACCCATTCGTCCAGGTGGGGCCGCTCGGCGCCAATGGTCGAGGGCGCGCCGTGGCCCGGCCAGATGATCGTCGCGTCGTCGTAGACGCGGTAGAAGCGTTGCTCGATGGAGGTGATGATTGTGGGGAAGTCGCCGAGGTCGGTCTTGGTGTTGCCGGGACCGCCGGGAAAGAGCGTGTCACCGGTGAACAGCAGCGGTGTTCCCTCGACCGCGAAGGAGATCGAGCCGGGCGTGTGACCCGGGGTGTGCACCGTGCGAAGCCGCAGATCGCCGACGCTGAACACCACGTCGTCCTCGAGCAGGTGGTCGTAGCTGGGCAGCATGCCCGAGTCCTCGGTGCGCACCCAGACGTCGATGCCCGCCGCGCGCACCTGTTCGACCGCCCCGATGTGGTCCCAGTGGCCGTGGGTCTCGAGTACCGAGGTGACGCCCAACTGGGTCGCCACGCGCAGCAACCGGTCGTGTTCGTTGGCGGCGTCGATCAACGTCGCTTCACCGGTCCTACGACACCGCACGACGTACACGTTGTTCTGGATGGGTCCGACGACGAAGCGGTGCACTTCGGCGGCCGCGTCGGACCAGACGAGTTCTACATTGTCCATCCCTCAAGACTGCCACGTCGGCGGGGTCGAAAGTTTGGCTAATGTCGCTATGGCGCCGCAAATACTCGCCGGTAGGGGATCGAGGGATCGCGATGAACTTTGGCTTCAGCGAGGAGCAAGAAGAGCTCCGCAAGATGGTCAAGCGCTTCTTGGATGAGAAGTCGCCCGAGACCGAGGTTCGCCGTCTGATGGCGACCGACGAGGGCTACGACCCCGACGTCTGGAAACTGATGGCGAACGAGCTCGCCCTGCAGGGCCTCGGCATCCCCGAAGAGTACGGCGGCCAGGGTTACGGGCCGGTCGAACTCTACGTGGTCTTTGAAGAGATGGGCGCGGCACTCTTCTGCGCGCCGTACTTCTCGAGTGTCGCCCTCGCCGCCAACGCCGTGCTGTTCGTCGGTACCGACGCCGACAAGGCGAAGTACCTGCCGGGCATCGCCTCGGGCGAGACCATCGCGACGGTCGCCCTGACCGATGACACGGGCGATTGGGACGTCGCGGCGACCTCGACGGTCGCGACGCCGTCGGATGACGGCTGGGTCGTCAACGGCGTGCGCAACTACGTCACCGACGGCAACACGTCGTCGATCATCTTCGTGCCCGCGATGACCGACGCGGGACTGTCGCTCTTCGCCGTGCAGGGCGATGCCGTGGGCGTCACACGTGAGGCGTTGCCGACGATGGACCAGACCCGCAAGCAGAGCCGCGTCGTGCTTGACGACGCACCCGGTGCGCTCGTGGGCGTCGACGGAGGCGCTCTGGCGGGCCTCGAGGAGACCTTGCACGTCGCCGCGGCTGCGCTCGCCGCCGAGCAGGTCGGTGGCGCGCAGCGCGTGCTCAACAATTCGGTCGAGTACGCCAAGACCCGCGTCCAGTTCGGTCGACCCATCGGCTCGTTCCAGGCCATCAAGCACAAGTGCGCCGACATGCTGCTCGACGTCGAGTCGGCGAAGTCGGCCGCGTACTACGCAGCCTGGGCCGCCCAGGAGCGCAGCGACGAACTGCCGACGGCGGCGAGTCTCGCCAAGTCGTTCTGTTCCGAGGCGTACTTCCACTGCGCGGCGGAGAACATCCAGATCCACGGCGGCATCGGGTTCACCTGGGAGCACCACGCGCACCTCTACTTCAAGCGCGCGAAGAGTTCCGAACTGTTCCTGGGCGACCCTGCGTACCACCGGGAACTGTTGGCCCAGCGCTTGGGCATTTAGCGCAACGTGCTCGATCACGAGCAACTCCGCAGCGGTAACTCGTTGCTGGACCTGCGCATCGCGACGTCGAACGCTCGGCCCGTCGCCGGTCACGTGCTCGTACTCGTGCACGGACTCCCGCGCGCGCTCGGCATGGGTCGCCAGGCCGCGGGTCTCCTGCCCGAACTCGCCGAGCACCTGGCGAATGAATCGGGCTGGCTCGTCGCGAGCGGCACGCTCTCGGGCGTCGGCGGCAGCACCGGGACGTTCTCGGCGACCCAGTGGCGAGCGGACTTGGCGCGGATACTCGAACGCGTAGAGACGAGCCAGCAGCAGATCTCGCTCGCGGGATTCGGCTTCGGCGGCGCGCTGGCGCTCGCGACCGCGGCCGACGACGAGCGGGTACGAGGTGTCGCCACGTTCGCCACGCCCGCGCACCTCGACCCCTGGTGCGGACCGGCCGAGGAGTTCCACCATTCGGTACAGATCGCGGGTGTCGTCGGCGACGACGCTGCGTTGCTTCCCGCCGAAGAGCTACGCCGCGACGTGTTGGCGATCGATCCGATCGCGGCGATCACTCAGGTTCCTCCGCGTCGACTGCTCATCGGTCACGGAGCGGACGACCTCGAAGTCCCCGTGTCAGACGCGCGCGACCTCCTCGCCGCGGCCGACGGTCGCGCGGAGCTGCGCATCATCCAGGGCGCGGGTCACCAACTGCGCGCCGATCCGCGAATGGTCGCGACGCTTCTAGGTTGGCTCGACCGACACCGTTGAGATCGCGCGATCGAGCGCCCGGCGCAGTGCACGCGCAGCGACCTCGGGTTCGCTCGCGTCGGAGAGCGCGCGTACGACGACGAAGTGTCGCAGTCCGCTTTCGACAAGTGACGCAATGTTGGACGCGTTGACGCCACCGGTGACGAAGACCGGTCGATCACTTCGCTGCTGGCACGTGACGGCGTAGTCCCGGCCCGTCGGCTCGCGCCCCAGCTTCGTGGGCGTCGCCACGATCGGCCCGGCACTGAAGTAGGTGGCCGGTTGGACCATCGCCGCGTTGAACTCCTCGAGCGAGTGCGTCGAGAGACCGACGATCGCCTCGTCGCCGAGCAACGCTCGACAAGCGGCGACCGAGACGTCATCCTGACCAACGTGGACGCCGTCGGCCCCGACCTCGAGCGCGAGTTCGGGCGAATCGTTCATGACGAAGGGCACGCCGAAGTCGTGACAGATGGGGATCATCACTCGCGCGGCGGCGACGCGCTCTACGTCGGGGAGGTCTTTTTCGCGCAGTTGGACGACGTCGACGCCGCCGCGCAGCACCGCCGGGAGGAAGGTCGCCATGTCGTCGCGCAGCCCCACGCACAGGTACAGGCGACGGCTGAAGAGATCCTGCACGGGCCCAACCTTAGGAGTTGTGACCGAATGAGCATTTCCAACCTTTTCTAGGGCAGAATGGGGGTATGCAGATCCCGGCCAAGGCCGACTACGCGATTCGCGCCCTGTTGACACTGGCGGCGAGTGACCACTCGGTGAGTGCCGAACACCTCGCCCAGGAACAGGAACTGCCCGCCAAGTTCCTCGGCGCCATCCTCTCGGACCTTCGTCGCGGCGGCATGGTCACGAGCCAACGAGGTCCCGAGGGAGGGTTCCGACTCGCCCGCGACCCTGACACGATCATGATGGCCGACATCCTGCGCGTGGTGAGTGGTCCTCTGGCCGGCGTGCGCGGCATGCGACCCGAGACGCTGCACTACGGCGGCGAGGCGACGCACCTCCAAGACGTGTGGGTCGCGATTCGCGGGACGTTGCGCGAGGTACTCGAACACGTGACCCTCGGACAGGTACTGCGCGGTGACCTGCCGACCGCGGTGACGAGGTTCTCCACCGATCCGGACGCCTGGATTACCCGTCGGATATGAAAAGAATTCATACCGATGGCGCGTGCCGCGGTAACCCGGGACCGGGCGGTTGGGCGTGGGCCTGCGGGTACGAGGAGTACGCGAGCGGCAGCGACGCCCACACGACGAATCAGCGGATGGAAGTCCTCGCGGTCATTGATGCGTTGCGCGAGAACCCCGAGGGACCCGTCGAGATCGTGAGCGACTCGACCTACGTGGTCAAGTGCTTTCAGGACAAGTGGTACGTGGGCTGGCTTCGGCGTAAGTGGAAGAACACCCAGGGCAAACCGGTCGCCAACCGCGACCTGTGGGAAGAGCTCTTCGCGTTGGCGCTCGAGAGTCCGCGCGAGATCACGTTTTCGTGGGTGAAGGGCCATTCGGGTGACGTGATGAACGACTTCGTCGACACCCTCGCTACCGAGGCCGCGGACCTGCAACACGGCCAGCACTCCTGACGGGCCCGCGACGGGTGGGGCGAGGAAACATTAGGATTTCTATGTTTTCTCTCGCGTAGTGATGGAAGGGATAGCCCGTGGCTAATGAGATCCAGCAGTTCGATGTTGTCGTAATCGGCGGAGGACCCGGTGGTTACGCCGCGGCCCTCTACGGAGCCGCCGCGGGTCTCAGCGTCGCGCTCGTGGAGCGCGACAAGGTGGGCGGCACGTGCCTGCACCGCGGCTGCGTGCCCGCCAAGGAGTTCCTCGAGACCGCGCACGTGCGACGCACCATCGAGCACTCGGCGGACTTCGGCATCACCGCCACGAGCGTGGCCGTTGACTTCGCGGTCAGCCAGGCGCGCAAGAACGAGATCGTCGAGCGCCTCTACAAGGGCCTCTCGGGTCTCATCAAGGGACGAAAGATCACGGTCTTCGAGGGAACCGCTCGCCTCGACGCCAACCAGACCGTCGAGGTCCTCGAAGGTGCCGACGCCGGCGTCATCGCGAAGGGCAAGAACGTCATCCTCGCCGCCGGTTCGGTCCCACGCACGTTGCCCGGTTTCGACGTCGACGGCACGATCGTCGTCACGTCCGACGAGTTCCTCGACCTCTCGGTACTGCCCGCGAGCGCCGCGGTGATCGGTGGCGGCGCGATCGGCTGTGAGTTCGCGTCGATGCTCGCCGACATGGGCACGAAGGTCACCATCCTCGAGACCCTGCCCACGATCCTGACCGGTTGTGACGCCGACGTCGTCACCGTGATGCAGCGCGCGTTCAAGAAGCGCGGTATTGACGTACGCGCCGGCGTCACCGTGACCGGGCACACGCCCAAGAAGGGTTCCACCACGATCCTCATCGACGGTGGCGACGACGTCAAGGTCGACATGGTCGTTCTCTCCGTCGGCCGTCGCCCGCGAACCGAGGCACTGCTCGGCGAGGGAACCAACGTCGAGATCAACGACCGCGGCTTCGTCGTCGCTGACGGTAACCAGCGCACCGCCAACCCGAACGTCTTTGCGGTCGGCGACGTGGTCGCGAACACCCCCCAATTGGCCCACGTGGGTTTCGCCGAAGCCATAGTGGCGATCAAGACGATTCTCGGTGAGCCCGTGGTGCCCGTCGATTACGACCGCGTGCCGTGGGCGATCTATTCGAACCCCGAGGTCGCGTTCTGCGGACTGACCGAAGCGGCCGCCAAGGAGAAGGGCTACGACGTCGTCGTGAAGAAGGACCCCTTCGGTGGTAACAGTCGCGCGCAGATCATCGGTGACACCGACGGCGTCGTGAAGATCATCGCTGAGAAGCGACCCGACGGGACCGCCGGGCAGATCCTCGGCGTGCACATGGCGGGCCCCTGGGTCACCGAGCAGCTCGGTGCCGGTTACTTCGCGGTCAACTGGGAGGCGACCGCCGAGGAGGCGGCCGCGCTGATCCAGCCGCACCCGTCGCTGTCCGAAACGTTCGGTGAGACGCTGCTCGCGCTCGCCGGGCGGGGACTGCACGTTGGCTGACGTCATGAAGAATAGATGTACCTAGATAGCCAGTAGGTGGCGCAGGCTCACTCGGTCCAGACGACATGCAGATGGGATCGCAAGGCATGGCGTGGGAGTTCACTTCGGGGGCCCGGCGCCCCTGGTTTGGTACCGGATACTGGCGGTTAAAGGCGGTTTCGACTTGTTGCATCCAGGCATCGCAAACTCAGAGCAAGGCTCCCCGACGCTGGACCGAGTCTGTCAGTCCTCGTCGTCAAACTCAGACTCGCCGAACGAACCAAACAATGACAACGATGACCAAGATAAGCACAACTGTTCCCATTCCGATGTACATGTGGACCCACCTCTCTAGCTAATTTGAAATGCTATAAGTTAATGAGTTTGTAATCGCGGGCCAAAGGACCCTTAATCGTGCCACCGAGGTCGGATGGAGCCAACCGGTGGAAGACTTCGGATTCGACGATAATTTGAGGAAAGTGAGGCCAAATGGGTCGAGGATTTTTCAGTTCAATCATCTCATTCGTCTATCTCGTTGTCGGCGCGATAATTGCACACTCCCACAGGTATTTTGCGCACGTTGCCAATCTCAAGGCAATCGCGTCAGCCGCACTTGCTGTCATCTTGTGGCCGCTCCTCCTATTAGGCGTCAATCTTCACATCCGTTGAAGCGGTCCCATGCTTCTGGAAATAGAGTGGCCCTTTAGGACTGGCCGTGCGCCAACCGGCAGTGAATCGGTGCTGCATGATGAGGCATAGAGCCTGGAGTACCAGAGTCGAAATTCCCTGGTCACGAGCGAGCGGCATTTGTAGATTAGAAAAAGGAGGAAGTTGATTCTTGACTCCTTCCTACCTGACAAATGGCCAGGTGCACGAGGAGGAGGTGCGAAATGGGTCTTGCCGGAATGGTATTGAGCGCCATTGCAGCTGCCGCGGGGGCGATAATGTACTGGGCTGTGACGTATCAAGGTCAAGGTTTTCGTCTGTCTACCGTGGGGCTGATCCTGATGATTGCCGGCGCTGCCGGGTTTGTCGTTTCATCGATTGTTTTCGCCGTTTCTCGACGTGAGGTGGGCACCGGCCGGCACTCGATGAGCCGCGAGACGACTGACTCAGAGGGGCGTTCGACTTCGGTGCACGAAGAGCGCAAATAATGGTCTCGGGTAACAGTCAACATCACGCTGGCAACCGGTCGGGTTCGCTTTCGGTAGTGGTCAGTTCTCGCTGGGTTCGCGATTGCGTATCCCCGTTTCTTATCGGGACCAAGAAAGGTGGTGCGTTGTGGCCGGAAAGATTGAGAAGGTGAAGGGCAAGGCAAAGGAGACCGTCGGGGGTCTCACTGGCAACAAGAAGTTGGAATCCGAAGGAAAGATGGACCGTCGGGCGGGCGGAGCCAAGGAGAAGGTTGGCCGAGTAAGGAGCAGGGTTGAAGGGTCGGTCGATAAGGCAGAGCGAAAGACCCTAAAAGCGGTCGACAAGGCCAGAGACACTGCGCGTCGTAAGTAGTTCGTGAACTCTTCGCAAGAGTCCAAGTGTTCCGACACGGTGGAGTCGGCGGTAGTTAGCGGGGCGAAAACAGTTGATAGAACCGGGGGCTTCATGATTATTCTCGGCTTGATTCTCCTTCTCATCGGGTTCGTCACGGGTGTGCCATTGTTGGGACAGTCGGTGTGATTGTTCTCATCATCGGAGTGATTCTCTGGCTCCTTGGGGCAGTGGGCCACGCCGTGGGAGGCCGACGGCACTACTTCTAATCTTTGACGGGGCCGCTGGCCGGATAAGCGCCGGCTGCAAAAACCGATGCGCCATGTTGAGGATTGCGTGATTGGCTGCCCGTCGGGAACGTTGATGCGCATTCTCCGTCGCGACACCCGTAATCCACGTGTCACAAACCTGGTCCCTGAAAGCAAAACGACAAACGAAGATTTAGGACTAAGCGCGTTCTTGCGTCGGAGGTTTGCGCAACGCATCTGATATCGACAGCAGCCGATTGACTCACTCGGATTTGGCAAGACATCTAACCTGTCGAAACTTGAAGAATACTAGAAAGACCGATTGCTTGGTTGATGTTCAAACTACTCTGAAGGTCAGGTTCTTTGGAGTTGAAGATTGGCGATCCGACCTAGGCGCAAATCGAGTTCGCGGAAAAAGGGCGTAGAACCAGCTCCTTCGTCGAGGCACCGATCGGAATTCGATCTCACCCCCGAGTACGAGGGACCGATCTGGCGCCAGTACCTGAGGGCCATGGGGCCGGGATTGGTGACCGGAGCGTCCGACGACGACCCCTCCGGCATCGCCACTTACTCTCAAGCCGGAGCACAATTCGGTCTGGCCTTCCTTTGGACCGCCTTAATCACCTTTCCGCTTATGTCGGCGGTCCAGGAGATATGTGATCGAACTGCCCTTGCGACCGGCACGGGTTTGGGCGAATTGGCTGTCAAGCGTTTTCACCGGACGGGTCGAGCGGTCCTTGGCGTACTTCTCATTGTCCTCATCGTCGCGAATGCCCTCAATATCGCCGCTGACGTGGTCGCCATTGGCTCGGGCATGAACCTTCTCAATGCTGGTCCCACCTGGATCTGGGCGCTCCTGGCGGGCGCGACCATTACGTCGTTGTTGATCCTTGGATCGTTTTCTCGAATCGCCCTTGTGTTCAAAGTTCTGTGCGCGCCGTTGTTGGCGTACGTGGTGGTCGCGATCTTGGTCACCCACCAGTGGGGCGAGGTCCTTTCGAACACAGTCGTTCCCCACATTCAGTTGAACAAGACGTACCTGGCGCTGTTGGTCGCGGTGCTCGGCACAACGATCTCTCCCTATCTCTTTTTCTGGCAAAGTGCTCACCGGATCGAAGAGATGCGCGACGCACCCGAAGGCGGCGCTGAGCCCCTACCCCTCAAACGGCTGAGTCGTCGTAGGGCGGGAAAAAAAGAGCGGATGAGTCGTCTCGATGTGTTTACCGGTATGGCGTTCTCCAATGTCGTCATGTTTTCCATAATCGTGGCCACCGCTCAGACGCTCCATATCCACCACCTCACCCACATTCAGAGCGCGGCCCAGGCCGCAAAAGCGCTCCGACCCTTCGCTGGACGCTTCGCGAGCGCAATCTTTGCCCTTGGATTCATTGGGAGCGGCCTTTTAGCAGTCCCCGTGCTCGCGGCCTCTGGGTCGGTCGGGCTGTCGGGCCTGCTCGGCAAGGAATGGGGCTTTAGTCGTTCCATCCGCCAAGCACCTGTCTTCTACGGCCTTCTCGCCATAGGAACAGTTGGCGGCACGGCACTTAGTCTTTTGAATGTCAATCCAATCAAGTTGCTCGTCTTGGTGGCAGTGATCAATGGTGTGGCCGCTGCACCATTCCTCTTCGTCGTTATGCGAGTGTCGAGTAGCCAGAGCCTCATGGGCAAATCCGTCAACGGTCTCACCGCCAATATTCTGGGGTGGCTCACTGCAGCGATAATGGCAGCGGCGGCAATCGCACTGTTCGCTACGGGAGGACTGTGAACACCGATGCAAGACAGCGGTGCCCGTTGGTGTTTTACGGACGGGTTGACGTCGCCGTCCGAAAATTCGAAGAAAGTTCATCCGGCGACGTCGGAATGGTCGGTCGTGTCGGTTTGGTATGTGGGATGAAGGGGGCTGCTGAAGGATTGCTTCTCACCTAACTTGTGAGGATTGTCGAGCAGCAGCAATTCATGAGCATGTACGCGGCACGCGTAATCTTTGCGAGTCACTCGGCGGAGCCGTATGATGCAGCTAGAGGAAATTTTCCTTCAAAATTAGATGCAGGTGATCATGTCCAGCGAAGACCTACACGCGCCGCGAGAGCGTCTAACGGATCAGACGATGGCCACGCACCAAGCGATTGTCTCATTGATGGAGGAGTTGCAGGCAATCGACTGGTATCGGCAACGGGCTGACGACTGCGACGACGCTCAGCTCAAGGCAGTCATTGTTCACAATATGAACGATGAAATGGAGC
>Ga0209385_1000146_pt1 | contig 25689 bp, 19 predicted proteins | sample NGEPerB_FD_184506 | JGI IMG/M metagenome (GOLD analysis project Ga0209385, IMG submission 184506) | Arctic peat soil microbial communities from the Barrow Environmental Observatory site, Barrow, Alaska, USA - NGEE PermafrostAB12-B... | ecosystem: Environmental > Terrestrial > Soil > Wetlands >... | reverse complement strand
AGGCCACCACCATATGCAGATCGCCATCGTCGGGCTAGCCGGCTCGGGGAAGACGACGGTCTTCAACACTCTCACCCGAGGCCACGCCCAGACCGGCGGCTACGGGGGGATGGAACTGCACGTCGGAACCGTGAAGGTTCCGGACGAGCGACTCGACAGGCTTGCTGAGATCTTCAAGCCCAAGAAGATCGTCCACGCCGACGTGACGTACTTCGACCTGGCGGCACCGCCAGCCTCGACCGAGGGCCGAGTCGGTACCGAGGAGCTGCCGGCCGATCAGTTGGCCCGACTTCGCGAAGCCGACGCCCTGCTGCACGTCGTCCGTGCCTTCGAAGACCCATCCGTGCCGCATTTGGAGGGTTCGGTCGACGCCTGGCGCGACTTGGAGCGCCTGGATTTCGAATTCCTCATGTCGGACCTCTCGCTCGTCGAGAGGCGTCTCGATCGTCTGAAGGCGAGCGGCCACCACGGCCCACCTGCGGAGCGAGAGTCGAATGATCGGGAGCTGCTAATCCTGACCCGACTTCACGCGGCGCTGGTCGAGGGACGACCGCTCCGCGGCGAGCCCATCGACCCCGACGAGGAGAAGGCGATCCGCGGCTTCCGGTTCCTGACCCAGAAGCCAGTCCTGGTGCTGCTCAACGTCGGTGAGGCCGATCTGGTACGAGTCGGCGACGCCGACTCGACCCACGAGGCGGAGATCGTGGACGGCGTTGCGACCCGCTATCAGCATGTAAGGACGCTCGTCGATGCGCTATCCGCGAAGATCGAGATGGAGCTGGGCGAACTCGAGCCGGAAGAAGCCACCGTCTTCATGGACGAACTCGGCATCGCGGAGTCCGGCCTGGCTCGGGTTATCCATCTCAGCTACCGACTGCTCGGCCTTGTCTCGTTCCTGACCGCCGGGCCGGACGAGGTCCGAGCCTGGCCGATCCCCGACGGGTCGTCAGCCGTGGAGGCTGCCGGTGCCATTCACACCGATCTGGCCAGGGGCTTCATCCGTGCCGAGGTGGTTGCATACGAGGATCTGTTGCACCTCAAGACGATGGCGGAGGCGCGCAAGCACGGCAAGCTCCGTTCCGAGGGCAAGACCTACATCGTCAGGGACGGTGACGTCGTCGAGATCCTCTTCAGCAAGTAGGCGGCGGGATTCAGGCCCGGTCGGAGCGCTGACTGGCCCGGCGCGGCCTCAGTTCGGTCGGGTGCCGTCGCCCGCGAAGTCGACAAAGATGCCGCGATAATCGGCTCCTTCAGACTCGTCATCGTCGTCATCATCGTCTGGTTCCAGACTACCGAGGAAGTTGTCCGCCTCGGCAGTCGAGACGTTTACCGATGCCGTGAGGCGCTCGTCCGAAATCGCTATGAATTCGTGGTCCTGCTCCAGTTCCTCCGCGATCGCCTCGATCAGGGTGCCGTGCCTGAACGAGTCCTGGATGCGGTGGCGGATCGACTGAACGAGCTCGAAGAATGACTCGGCGTCCATCTCGTCCTCGCGGGCGAGAAGAAGTTCTGCGAAGACGTCATCGTCGCCTTCGCGAAGTTCGTAGTAGAACATGGCTCGACTCCAAGGAGGTGCCAGCTGGAAACCGGGCGAGTATACCCTCCATCACCCGACGACTCGGGCTGCCGCCCTGACGTGGTGGTAGTGGGTTCTGCGTCGCGAGACCTGACCGCGGACGATCCGCGCGGCTGGCGACTCGGCGGTGCGGCTGCCTACTGCTCCCTGGCAGCGGCCCGGTTGGGACTTCGGGTCGGTTGCGTGTTGGGCGTCGACGGCGAGGCGGCCGATGCGGACGAGTTGGGGATACTCAGAGCGGCCGGCGTCGAGCTGCGGCTTGTTCGGTTGGATCACGGCCCGGTCTTCGAGAATCTGGATTGGGATGGCCATCGGATCCAGCGCTGGCTCTCCAAGAGCGACGAGATTCCCCTCGCCGCGCTGCCCAGTGCTTGGATCGAGGCGCGCGGCCGGCTCCTGGTGCCGGTTGCCGGGGAAGTTGGCGAGGAGTGGGCGAGGATCCCCCCGTCCGGCGCCCGGATTGGCGTGGGACCGCAGGGGATCTTGCGGAAGTTCGCCGACGATGGCTGGGTCAAGCGTGTTGACCTCTGGCCGAGCGCGCTCCTCAGGACCGCCGGGCTGGTCTGCGTCAGCCTGCACGACCTGACCGTCGGCACGGAGCTGGGATCTATCCGCGCGCTCGCGCCCGAGGCGGCCATCGCCCTTACGGCGGGGGACGGGGGAGGGGTTGCCCTGCGCGGTGACGGGCTCTTCCGGTATCGGGCGGTTCCTACGAACCGCGCCGTGGACCCGACGGGCGCCGGCGACGTCTTTCTCTCCGCTCTTATGGCCGCGTGGCTGGCCACCGGGGAGCCGGCCACGTCCCGGGCCCTGCGTTTCGCCGCAGCCGCCGGTTCGTGCGCGGTTGAGGGAGTAGGCATGGCCGCGGTTCCGACGCGTCTCCAGGTAGCGCAGCGGCTCCGCACTTCGATACGTTCGGTCTAGGGCCCCTGCTGTTCCAGGCGCCGCGCGAGCCGCGCTCGCCGCTTCCCGAGATCGCACTCCAGCGCTCGCCGCTGCATGGCATTGCCGTGGCCACGAGTGCGACTCAGAGTGAGCAGGGCCTCGTCCGTAGCGGCCCATGCTCCTGCCAGATCGCGCTCGCGATGCTCGCGCTCCTTGGACAGTTCAATCCAACCTAATGCCGCGAGTGGCCCCGGCGCGGTTGCAAGTCTGCTCCAGGCCACACCAGCGTCGATGGGTCGCCCGCAGCGGCGGAGCAGTCGGGCCAGCTCAACGGTGGCCATGGCCACGTCCGGATCACCTGCCATGACGTCAACGCCCGCAGTCTCCAGGCAGTCGACGGCCTCGTCGAAGCGGGCCTCATGGCGGAACAGCCGGGCCAGCCGTACGAGATCGCCCGGAGGTGCCCAGCGCCGGGTCTCTCTCTCGCCGTAGCCGCGATCCAGGTGGGCGAGGATCCGACCCAGCGTTACCACGTCTTCAGCGTTGTGGCGGGCGACGACGCGTATGGGCGCGGCCGATCCGCCTCGCAGGAACGAGTGGTAGATGGCGGGTATCTCCCATGCCGGAATGTCCGGGGCGCGATGTCGGCGCAGCAAGTGGCGTTCGACGGTCTGGAGCCGGGCGTCTGGGAGGCGGTGACGGAAGAGGCTTCGAACGAGCAGCAGAAGGTCCAGATGCCCGCTCAGCGCTGGAGGCGTGCGACGGCCCATGCGGTAGCGCGTTTCCAGTAGCGGCCAGTCGAACGCGCGGCCGTTATAGGTCACGAGCCAGGCGTCGCTCGGAATCACGTCGGCCAGGGCATCGAGCAGGGCCCCTTCCTCGGAGTGATCCGGCAGGGCGAGCTGGAGAAGCCGCAGCCGATCTCCTTCCCACCAGCCCAGGCCGACGAGAAACGCGACCGTGCCCGCTGCGCTTCCGAGGCCTGTCGTCTCGGTGTCCAGGCAGACCAGGGGAGCATTCGGGCACGGCATTCGAGGCAGGCCGGCTAGTCTGCTCCGATCGATCGGGAGGTAGACCGGCCGCAGCTCCCGTCTGACGTACCAGCCATGCGGCGTCTGGACCGCGTCGCCGTCGAGGGCTTGGGCAAGGCGCCGAGCGAGGGCCGCCGCGTCCACCGCGCCCGCGTCGCGCCACACGGGTCGAGGTGGGGCGTACGCGTCGCCGGCCGCAACGATGGCGGCGATGGCGCGCCTGATGTCAGGGTCGGCTTCGCCAGCCCGCTCGACTCGCGCGAGGGTTACTCGCCCGCGACGCAGTTCCTCCAGACGACGCCCGAGCCTGGCCCCGTCGACTGTCATGCGGCCGCTCCCGGGACCGCCGCCTCCGATGCCGACGAGTCTTCGGGGAGCAGCGCTCCCAGCAACCGCAAGGCCAATGCCTTGGCGTCTACGTCGGGCTCCAACCGCGGTCCCGTGCAGGCCGGGCAGCCGCTATCGCAGCCGCATCCGGCGATTAGATCGGTGGCACCCGCCACCAGCTCGCCGTGGCGATCGTGGAGCCGCTCCGAGAGGCCCACCCCGCCGGGCACGGATTCGTAGAGGTAGACCGTGGGCGAACCGTTGTGAGGCGAGCGGACCTGACTGACCAGACCCAGATCGCGTGGGTCGACCATCAGCAGAACGGCCGCCACTGCCTGGATGGCTCGCCCGACCCCGAGGAGTGCGACGTCCAGATCTGCTCGACGCCACCCTTCGGCCGCAGATCCGAGCATCAGCCAGTACGCCGTCGTCTGAAGCTCGATCTCAGGCAGGTGGATCGGCCCCCAGCCCAGGTTCTCGTCCGTGCCGAACTTGAGCTTCTTGAACATGCTGACCAGGCTCGAGACCATGACCTCGCCATGAGCGCTGTGACCACCGGCCACCTGACCGGAGGCGAACGTCTCGAGGGGCTTGAGCGTGACCGCCCGATCGGCGTACGTGTAGTGATCGGCGTCGATCCGGCGGACGTAGGCCTTGCGCTCGTCCCAGTCCAGCTTGTCGACATGGAATTGAGCCGACTCATGGAGGTAGATCGCGTCTTCGTGGACGAGCGTTTGGGCGGCAAAGATGTCCACCTCGCCGATCACTCGCGGCCGATCCGGCGTCGTGTCGATGATCACCACGTTCTCTTGGGCAGCGGTCCGCAGCGAGACCGACGAGGCCGGGAAGTTGTCACTCGACCAATACCAGCGATCGTCGCCCGCCAGACGAACCAGGCCCTCCTCGGCCAGAAATGCAAGCAGTGGAGCCGCCTCAATGGTCCCGAATCGTTCGCCCGGCTCGAATGGCAACTCGAAGCAGGCTGCCTTGAGGTGGCCGAGCAGGACGTGCAGGTTGTCCGGGTCCAACCGGGCTTCTTCGGGCGGCGAGTCGAGCAGGAACTCCGGGTGCTCAACAACGTACCGATCCACCGGCCCGCCGCCGGCGATCAGGACTGACACGCTTACATCCTGGCGGCGACCGGCCCGGCCCATCTGTTGCCAGGTAGCTGCGATCGAGCCCGGATATCCGGCCAGAATCGACACGTCAAGCTGGCCCACGTCCACCCCCAGCTCGAGGGCGTTGGTTGTGACCACACCCAGCAATTCGCCGTCGCGGAGGCCGCGCTCCACGGCTCGTCGCTCGGTGGGCAGATAGCCGCCGCGGTAGCCGCGGATTCGCCCCCGTGGTCCATCGCCGAGGCGCAGCGCTTCGCGCAGGTTGGACAGCATCAGCTCAACGCCGACCCGTGACCTGCCGAAGACGAGCGTCTGGCGTCCGGCCTTCAAGAAGGGAAGCGCCCATCGGGTCGCGAGCATCTGCGCCGACCCGCGCGCGCCAGTGGCGGGGTCCAGAAGCGGCGGCTGGACCATCAGGATGTGGCGCTCGCCCGACGGAGCTCCGTTCCGATCGACGACCCGCGCCGCGCGCCCCGTCAGCAAGGCCGCGAGTTCCCCCGGGTTCCCGATCGTGGCGGAGCAGCACACGATCACGGGGTGGGATCCATAGTGGGCACAGATGCGCAGCAGGCGGCGCAGGACGTTGGCCACGTGGCTGCCGAAGAGGCCGCGGTAGGTGTGCAGCTCGTCTATGACGATGATCCGGAGCTGCTCGAAGAGCTGGAACCACTTCGTGTGGTGGGGCAGGATCGCGGCGTGGAGCATGTCCGGGTTCGTGACCACGACCTGGCCTGCCGAGCGGATGGCTGAGCGGATGGGGTTGGGCGTGTCGCCGTCGTATGTGGAGGCGTTGATATGCAGACCCGACGCTCGGCTCAGTTCTCCGAGTTCGGCCACCTGGTCCTGGCCGAGGGCCTTGGTGGGGAAAAGGTAGAGGGCTCGTGCGGTTGGGTCGTCCGCCAGAGCCTGCAGCGTGGGCACGAGGTAGCAGAGAGACTTGCCCGACGCCGTAGGCGTGACGACCACCACGTCGTCGCCCGCTCGAACGGCTTCCATGGCCTCGGCTTGATGGCGGTAGAGGGCCGTTACGCCACGGCTGGCCAGGCCGACCGCAAGACCCGGGTGCAGCCAATCGGGCATCGGGACGAAGTCGGCCGGACGCGCCGGCATATGAGCGTGGTGCAGGACCCCACCCGACAGAGAAGGCTCGGCCAGCAGTCGGTCTAGAACCGCCTGAACGCCGGCCGGCTCGTAGTACCGCATCGTGCACCTCAAACAGAACGTACGTGCGAAAGATGCGGCCAGTGTAGCAGCGTCTGCAAGCGCGCAAGCATTCGAGCCGGGCTCGAATGCTCGTTGACACGTCAGCTGTCGACAGCTACGATTCACTCATGCACCGAGACGACGCCGAGTCCACGCCGATCAACCCGGCGGCGGCATCGTCGGGGAGCGGCCAGGGATCGGTTCTGCCGTTCACTCGACGTAGGTTGGCGATGCTCGTTGCCGGCCTCTTTGCGTTGTGGCTCGTGGGTGTCTTTGCTCGGCAGGTGGGCGATGCCTCGTCGGCGAGCAACCAGGCCGATCAACTCAGGGCCCGGAACGTCGCTATGGAGCGGGACGTCGCCTCTCTTGAACTTGAACTCAAGCTGATCACGGAGCCGGCATTCGTCTCACAGATGGCCCGCGGCTACGAGCTCGGATCTCCCCGAGAGATCCCGTTCACGATCGACCCGAACGCCCCGCCGCTGCCGTCCAACGCCGCCGGCTCAGTTGGCATCAAGCCGGAGCAGCCGACTCGCGAGACCAGCCCGCTCGACTCGTGGATGCAGGCTCTCTTCGGAGCGCAGACGTAGTTTCTTCGCGTTATGATCCGGCGATGATCAGGTCCTCGTCTGCCCACCACCGCCCATTGAAGGTTGGTGTCCAGCTACCTGAGATCGAACGGCCCATCCGATGGCCGGAGCTGGCGACGATGATCCGGCGAATCGAGGAGGTCGGGTTCGATTCGATCTGGACCGGCGATCACTTTCTGTATCACATGGCCGATGGCTCAGCCGAAGCCCCCTGGGATGCCTGGTCTGTGCTTGCGGCTGCTGCCACGATTACCTCGCGCGTGGAGCTCGGGCCGCTTGTCACGCCGATCGGGTTCTACAACCCGGCGGTGCTCGCCAAGAAGGCGGCTACCGTCGATGAGATCTCCGGCGGACGCTTGATTCTCGGTCTAGGGGCAGGCTGGAACGAGGTGGAGTTCCGTGGTTACGGCGTTCCGTTCGACCATCGGATCTCTCGCTTCGAGGAAGGCTTCACCATAATCCGAACCCTCCTGCAGCAAGGCGAGATCGACTTCGAAGGCCAGTTCTACAGCGCCCGCGATTGCCAGCTCGTGCCAAAGTCACGACCCGGCGGGCCGCCCATCCTCATCGGATCGGTGGGGGAGCGGATGTTGCACATCACCCTGCCTTACGTACATGGATGGAACGTGTGGCACACCGACACCCGGAACAGCCCGGCCGGTGTGGCGCCGCTCCAAGAACGCGTGGCCGCTGCGTGCGCCCGGGTTGGCCGCGATCAGTCAACGGTCGAGGCCACCGTCGTAGTTCTGGTGCGGATGCCCGGCGGGCAGGGTCGTCGCCAGGGTGACGGCGCCCTCGACTCAACGCCAAACCCGCTCCAGGGCCCGCCCGAGATCATCGCCGAGGAGCTGCGCGCCTACGCTCGGGCCGGCGTTTCGCACGTCCAGCTGGTTATCGACCCGATCACTCTTGAGTCGATCGAAGCCCTGGCGCCCGCCCTTGAGCTGCTCGACGGCGGCTGATTGGCTTGACGCGCCATCTCCAGATCTTGCCTGCGGCCTCGTGACGCGGGATTGGCGAGAAGGCCGCCGTTGCCTGTAGAATCTCGCCCGCGAGTCGGAGGCGGCCTTTGGGCGGCTGGCCGATCTCGAGGCGGAGTAGCTCAGTGGTAGAGCAGGGGACTCATAAGCCCTTGGTCACAGGTTCAAATCCTGTCTCCGCTACCAAGGATCTCCTTGCGGCCCGGGCTGACGCTCGGGCCGTCGTCTTCGAAGGCACTCGATGCGCATGCCGGGACGCCCAGCAAGAACTCGAATTACACCGAACGGAAGGCCGCCAATCTGGGTCTTGATATATGAAGCCGCCGCGCGGCTTGCGACCCTGGGGTACCGGCTCCCGTACCACCGACCTGTCTTTCAGCAAGTCAGCGGGCCCTCGGGCGTATACTGCGGCAGCCGCTCGGCCTCGTACCGACCGCACCACCCGGAGGCTCTGTTACACACTTGAACACGCGATTCATGCGCAACGGAATCGTAATGCTCGTTCTCGTTGCCGCCACGTCCGCCCTTCTGTACGCCCTGATCCAGCCCGCCCAGCCCAGCTCGCAGAGCTACTCGTATTTCGAGAAGGACGTCAAGGCGGGCAGCGTGAAGACCGTCGTCCGCCAGGACACGACACTCACGGTCACCGACGCCAACGGGACTTCCTATACCGTCGAGTCGGACTCGCCTCTCCAGGGCGAGGCCGCCGTCATCGAGTCTTGGCAGCCACAGAACGTCCATGTGGACTACAAGGTCCAGAAGCCCGCCGACACCGGCTGGCTCATGCTCCTGCTCAGCACCGCCGTTCCCATCGGGCTGGTCGTTCTCCTGATCTTCTTCTTCATGCGACAGGCGCAGGGGACCAACAACCAGGCTCTCAGCTTCGGCAAGAGTCGAGCTCGAATGTTCCTCGGCAACAAGACGGTGGTCACCTTCGAGGACGTCGCGGGGGTGGACGAGGCCAAGACAGACCTGCAGGAAGTCGTCGAGTTCCTCAAATACCCCGAGAAATTCAATGCGCTCGGGGCGCGCATTCCGCGTGGTGTTCTGCTGGTCGGGCCTCCCGGCACCGGCAAGACACTCCTCGCTCGAGCGGTCGCAGGCGAGGCCGGCGTGCCCTTCTTCTCCATCTCGGGCTCCGAATTCGTCGAGATGTTCGTCGGTGTCGGCGCCAGCCGCGTCCGCGACCTGTTCGATCAGGCCAAGCGGAATTCGCCCTGTATCGTCTTCGTTGACGAGATCGACGCCGTCGGCCGCCAGCGCGGCGCCGGCCTGGGCGGATCGCACGACGAACGCGAGCAAACCCTCAACCAGATTCTCGTCGAGATGGACGGCTTCGAGACGAACACCAACGTGATCGTCGTGGCCGCCACCAACCGACCGGACGTCCTTGACCCGGCACTTCTTCGACCCGGGCGCTTCGACCGCCAGGTCATCCTGGATCGGCCGGACCTTCGTGGTCGAGTGGCGGTCCTCAAGGTTCACATCAAGGGCAAGCCGCTGGACAAGACCGTCGACATCGAGAACGTGGCTCGCAAGTCGCCGGGGTTCTCCGGGGCTGATCTTGCCAACCTGGTCAACGAGTCGGCCATCCTCGCCGCGCGCCGCAACCGCAAGACAATCGGGATGTCCGAGTTCAACGAGGCGCTGGAGCGGATCGTGGCCGGGCCCGAGCGCAAGAGCCGGATCATCTCGGACGCGGAAAAGCGGATCATCGCCATTCACGAAGGCGGCCACGCCGTCGTGCAGCGGGTTCTGCCCAAGTGCGACCCCGTCAGCAAGGTCACGATCATCAGCCGCGGCATGGCCCTGGGGTACACCATGGCTCTGCCTATGGAAGATCGCTATCTCCAGTCCAAGACCGAGTTCGATGACAAGATCGCGGGCTTGCTCGGCGGCAACGCGGCCGAGCGTCTCGTCTTCGGCGATACCACTACCGGGGCCAGCAACGACATAGAAAAGGCCACGACCCTGGCGCGGCGGATGGTCACCGAGTGGGGCATGAGCGACAAGCTCGGTCCGCTCGCCTTCGGCAAGCACGACGAGATGATCTTCCTGGGACGTGAGATCGGCGAGCAGCGCAACTACTCGGACGATGTTGCCAAGCTGATCGACGAAGAGGTCCGGGCGATCATCGAGAAGGGCTACGTTCGGGCAACGCAGGTCCTGACCGAGAACAGGACGAAGCTGCTGGCCCTGGCCGACAAGCTGATCGCCGAAGAGACGGTCGACACGGAGGAGTTCGAGAAGCTGTTCAGCGACCTGCCGCCCAAGGAGAACCTGCACGGCATCAGCCTGCTGCCGAAGGCGGGAAGCTCAACCTTCAGCAATCCGGCCGCGCCTCCGACGGCCGTGCCTCCCACGGCCACGGCGAAGCCCAGCCCAAGCCCCTCCTGAGGGATTCCGGCCGATAATTGTCCGGGCGTCCCCGGCTTTCGCAGGTGCGAATGCCGCCGGCTTTCGCGAAAGCGAATGCCGCAAGGTCGCCCGGCTTCTTGCCGCCGCACCGCAGCCCTATTGGCGGCGCTGGCTACAATCGCCGCCCAAGCCGTATTGGGCTCGGATCCACGCAAGCGCCGTAGGTCGGCGAAATGCAAGCGGCGATCTGTCGATCCGGACCGATCCGAAAAGCAGCAGCGGGAGACCTTCAATGGCCGACGCACGGACCTATACCGTCCTGCGAGACGATGCCCTCGAGCAGTACCTCGACCGGACGGCGGCCCAACGCGTGGAGAGCTTCAAGGATTTCCTGCGCATACCATCGATCTCCGGCATCCCTGCCCACGCGCCGGACTGCCGAGCCGCAGCTGAGTTCGTGGCGGCGGATCTGATGGCCGCGGGCATGGACCATGTCGAGGTCTCTGAGACTGGCGGACATCCTGTCGTCTACGGCGACTGGCTTCATGCCGCCGGCAAGCCGACCGTCCTGGTCTACGCCCACTACGACGTCCAGCCAGTGGACCCACTCGACCTGTGGGAGTCGCCGCCATTCGTGCCGGTCGTCAAGGACGGGCAGATGCTTGCCCGCGGCTCCGCCGACGACAAATCGCAGCTTCACATGCACGTTCGGGCGATCGAGGCTCTTATGAGGAGTCGGGGCTCGTTGCCGGTCAATCTTCGGGTTGTCTTCGAGGGCGAAGAGGAGGCCAGCTCAGTTCATCTCGACGCCTGGCTTGAGGCCAACAAGGACCGTCTGAAGGCCGATTTCGCGGTGATCTCGGACACCCCCTTCTTCGAGGGAAATCGGCCGGCCATCGTGGTCGGGCTGCGCGGCATCGTCTACTTCCAGCTCGACGTCACGGGTAGCGACATCGACCTGCATTCGGGCGGCTACGGTGGCGCGGTAGACAACCCGGTCAACGCCCTCTGCCAGATTGTGGCCGCCCTGAAGAGCCCGGAAGGCCGAGTCACTGTCCCCGGCTTCTACGATGACGTTGTGGAGCTGACAGCGGCCGACCGCGAGTCCTTCGCGGCCCTCGGCCTCGACGATGAGGCATACCGCGAGTCGCTCGGCGTGCCGGCGCTCCACGGCGAGCCCGGCTACACGACCCTTGAACGGATCGGCGCGCGGCCGACCCTTGACGTGTGCGGCATTTGGGGCGGATTTCAGGGCGAGGGCCCCAAGACGATCATCCCGGCGCACGCCCACGCGAAGATCAGCTGTCGTTTGGTGGCCGATCAGGACCCGGAGAAGGTCTTCGAGCTTGTGGCCGATCGCATCGCCAGCGTGGCGCCAAAGTCGATCCGATACACGATCCGGAGACTTGGGGACGGCAGGCCCAGTCTGACGCCGATCGACCGGCCCACCACCCAGGCCGCTGTTCGGGCCCTGGGGGCGACCTTCGGCGTCGAGCCGCTCTTCATACGTGAGGGTGGTTCCGTGCCCGTCTGCGCCAGTTTCGAGGGCATCCTGGGGCTCTCAACGGTACTGCTGGGATTTGCTCCGCCGGATGGGCGCTTCCACGCCCCTAACGAATGGATGTCCATGGCCAACTACGAGACGGGTATCAGGACTATTGCCCGATATTGGGATGAGGTTTCTGGACTGGATCATCTATAGGGCCCCGACGTCTCGCCCGGTGAAGAGAGGGGAACCGGTTGTGAGGCGCAATGCGCCGAATCGGACATCCAACTTGCGCAGCTAGATACCCCACCAGGCCAGACGGCGCTGTTACGATGAAGCACGTTGCTCAAGAACGAGAGCCAGGCTGGAGGCCGTTGTGACTACCACAGACAAACAAACAGAGCCCGAAGCCGCCGCAGAGCAGCCGACTTGGCGACTTGACACCGACAACGGGAGCATGGTTCCGCGTTCGGCGCTGGACGTGCTCGTAGACCTCAACGACAACATCGCCAGCGGACGCTTCGGCGAGTACCAGCCGATTCCGCTGGGCTTTGGACTGCTCGACAAGACGATCGGCGGCGGCCTGCGTACGGGCGAGCTAATGCTCATCGGCGGCGCTCAGGGCACGGGCAAGACGACCATGGCCCTGCAGATGGCTCGCAATGTGGCCTCTGGCGGTCAGGCCAACGTTCTATACATCTGCTTCGAACATGAGGAGCAGTACCTCCTCAACAGACTCGTCGCTATGGAGTCGGCCCTGGCGCGTCTGCCCCAGAAGACGGGCGCAATCTCGATCCAGGACGTCCGCAAGGAGATCATGGCCTCGGGCATGGCCGAGACGCAGGGTGGCGCCGGCCTGACTGCAAACCAGCGGCTCAGACCCAGCCTGGACCGGATTGCCCGGTACGGCCAGAACCTCTTTCTCATGCGCGGTTCGCAGACGGCCAGCACCATCGAAAACCTGCGGAAGCTGATCCAGCAGCATCGCATCCTATCGGGCGACCGCCGTCTCCTCGTCATCGTGGACTACATGCAGAAGGTCCCGATGTATCCCGAGCCCATCACCGAGGCAGAGAAGGTTACGTTCGTCGTGAACGGCCTTAAGGATATCGCCCTCACCGAACAGGTGGCGATGATCTCGGTCGTGGCCGCGGACAAGGAAGGCCTCAAGGCATCGCGACTGCGCAACCATCACCTCCGCGGTTCTTCGGCCATCAACTACGAGGCCGATATTATCCTGATCGTCAACGAGAAGTATCACATCGTTGCCAAGGTCAACATCGAGTTCAATCCGTACCAGGCCCAGCGCTTCAGGGATTGGATAATCCTCACTATTGAGAAGAACCGAGGCGGCAAGGACAACATCGATATCGAGTTCGAGAAGCACTTCGAGTATTCGTGCTTCAACCCGAACGGGCGGGCGGTCCAGGAGAAGCTAATCGAGGAACGGCTCTATAACGACTGAGAGCCACTCCCGATGACGTGGTTTGGCAGGCCGGACTCCGACAGCGGTCGCGAGCCGCAGATCTATCGCGGTCGCCAAAGCGAGGACGGTCGCCAAAGTGACCGCGAAGTCGCTCGCGGTCGGGGCCGGCCGTTCGTTAGGCCACAAGACGATCCTCCCGGCACGAGCCGTCTCTTCGTCGCCGTGCCCGTGGCGGATGAGGTCCGCGCCGCCGTCGGCAAGTTGATGGGGCAAGTGGCCGGCGGCCCAATCACCGAGCGTGGCCCCGGGAAGCCGCGCTGGGTCAGAGTCGACGACCTCCATCTGACCCTCCGGTTTCTGGGGCCTACGCCAGACGAGCATCAGGCCGAGATCGCTGCCGCTCTTGCGACTGCAGCCGCGGAAACGACTCCCTTCCGCGTCGTCCTATCGGGTGGTGGCGCATTTCCCAGCGCCTATGCGCCGCGCGTCTTGTGGATCGGTATTGCCGAGGGCTCCGACGATCTGACTGGGCTGGTGCGGCACCTCAACAGGGAACTCGCCCCGCTCGGATTTCCGGCTGACACTCGGCCGTTCACGCCGCACCTCACGCTTGCTCGTACGGACGGCGTGGCCGGCGCCGACGAGCGGGCCCGCGTCCTGGCGGAGGCGGCTCGACACCTGCGATTCACCTGGCAAGCTGACCGGATCGTTCTCTACAAGACCCTCGTGGGCAGCGGTCCGGTTCACTATGAGAGTCTCGCCGAGGCACGACTGCCGCTGGGGTGATCCGTGGCGCCGCGTCTCTCAGGCCAACGCAAGCTGCCGGACCCGGGTTCGCGACGAGCGCATTGTGGGTCAGTCTTGCGCGCCTCCCTCGCTAGCCGGTAGGCTTGCGCGGCCACAGTCGTGGAGGGGCGACCTCGGCGCTTTGCATCTTATGTCGCCGGCATCCCCGGCGGGAGGAGTCCGATGGCTGCACGCACCCGGTTCACGCTTGGCGAAGAGCAGATCCCGAAGGCCTGGTACAACATTTCGGCCGATCTGCCGGTCCCGCAGTCACCGCCGCTTCACCCCGGCACTCATCAACCCCTGGGTCCTGCCGACCTCGCCCCGCTCTTCCCGATGGCTCTAATCATGCAGGAGGTCTCGACCGATCGGGAGATCGAGATCCCTGATCCCGTCCGGGATCTGTACAAGCAGTACCGCCCCAGCCCACTGGTGCGTGCGCTGCGGCTTGAGAAGGCTCTCGATACGCCCGCCCACATCTACTACAAGTACGAGGGCGGCAGCCCCGCCGGCAGCCACAAGCCCAATACCGCGATCCCGCAGGCCTTCTACAACAAGGAAGAGGGCATCAACCGCATCGCCACCGAGACTGGTGCGGGCCAGTGGGGTAGCGCCCTGGCGCACGCCGGGGCCATGTTCGGCATCGAAGTCAAGGTCTACATGGTCCGGGCCAGCTACGACCAGAAGCCGTACCGACGCATGATGATGGAGACCTACGGGGCCAGCGTCGTCGCCAGCCCGAGCATGGAAACGGATGCCGGTCGAGCAATTCTGGCCGAGCACCCGGACAGCACCGGGTCGCTAGGGATAGCCATCAGCGAGGCCGTTGAGGACGCGGTGAAGCGCGAGGACACGCACTACTCGCTGGGCTCCGTTCTCAACCACGTCATGCTCCACCAGACCGTGATCGGGCTCGAGTCGATCCAGCAGATGGAGATGGCGGGCGAAGAGCCGGACATCATCATCGCCTGCGCCGGCGGTGGATCCAACTTCGCCGGTCTCAGCTTCCCGTGGCTGGGCCGGACCTTCCGCGGCGGTCGCAAGTACCGGGTCATCGCGGTTGAGCCGGAAGCCGCGCCGAGCATGACGCGCGGCCGCTACGCCTACGACTACGGCGACACTGCCAAGATGGCCCCCGTGGTCAAGATGTACACGCTAGGCCACGACTTCATCCCCGAGCCGATCCACGCCGGCGGCCTCCGCTACCACGGCATGTCGCCCCAGGTCAGCCTCCTCAAGCACGAGGGCTTCATCGAGGCCCGCAGCGTCCATCAACGCCCCTGCTTCGAGGCGGGGATCCAGTTCGCCCGAACCGAAGGCCTGATCCCGGCACCCGAGTCGAACCACGCGATCCGGGCGGCGATCGACGAGGCGCTGGTTGCCAAGGAGACCGGCGAGAAGAAGGTCATCCTCTTCAACCTGTCGGGCCATGGCTACTTCGACATGACTTCCTACCAGCGGTACCTGTCGGGGCAGCTCGAGGACTACGAATACCCGGCCGAAGAAGTCAAGCACGCGCTCGAGGCCGTCGAGGCGTAACGCTCGTTCGCAAACGCACGTTCGCAAACGCAGATAGGCCGCGTCGAGAGGCGCGGTCTTTCTGTTTTGTGGCGGGCAGGGAAGCGTTCGCGCGGGGTAGGGAACGGGCTCGAAATGCAGCCGATCGCGAGCGATCGTCTGTCTGAATGCAGCCGATCGCTGGAGGAGGGGATAGCGATCGGCGGCAAGGGAATATTCGGTGCGGGTCGCCCCGGGGGGAGCCAAGCGACCCGCCGATACGATCACTTGCCCAAGTGACCGTCGCATCGCCATTGACGGCGAACTCAGACAATGATTGGCGAGGCAGGTGATTGGGTCATCGTGCGTCCGACGTATTTGTATTTCCTCGACTAGGGACCCTGAATCGGTCTCGGATGACGGGTTGGTTGTTCCCGGAGGCGCTAGCATTCGAGTTATGCCACGACTCGCCTGTTTCTCATGCGGAAGGACGATCTGGGCAACGGCTCCGCTGGCGAGTCTGTTCGCCGAAGAGCGGCGCTGCCCAAGGTGTGGCAAGTCGCTTCACGATGACCGGCGGGTCTCGGAACGTCGGATTGTCTCGCGGCGGGACGCTAGTACAGGGGCCTCCCCGACGGGCGAGGAACGACGTGGCCAGGTTCGTCGCACCGGTGGCCGCCGCCACCTCTCGTAGGGGCAGTGCGGCGCCGAGAATCGGGCATAGGTCCTGTTGCGCGGACTGACTAGAAGAGGCTGTCGTCCGACTTGGGCGGTTCGACCAAGCGGTGGCGAAGCGCGAAAGCGACCGCCTCAAGCTTTGAGTGAACCCGCAGCTTGCCCATGATGTTCTGCACATGCGTGCGGAGCGTGTTGGGAGCTATGTAGAGCCGCTCGCAAATCTCGGGCGTGGCCAGACCCTCTGTCAGGGCTTTGAGCACTTCCAGCTCGCGTGGGGTGAGTGGCTCGATCTGGCGTCGCTCAGTGCCACGCTCGCGCGCCGCGGCTACTCGCTGCGCGATGCTGACGATTACCGATCGTGGCAGAAGCGTCTCGCCGGCGTAGGCGGCGCGCACAGCGCTCACCACCTCGTCTATGGCCCGATCCTTGGTGAGGTACCCATCAGCCCCGGCCTGGATTGATTCGAGGACCGTCTCGTCGTCAGTCAGAGCGGTCAGCATCACGACACGCGCGGCAGGCCAGCGGGCCTTGATGGCGCGCGTCGCCTCGGCGCCGGTGCCATCGGGCAGCCGATAATCCATCAGGACGACATCTAGACGTTCGCGGGCCATTGCCTTGGCCTCCGCGACGCTGCCCGCAACTCCAGCCACGACGATGTCCGGTTCACGGCCGAGCATCTGCGACAAAGCTCCGGTCAGAAGCTGGTGGTCGTCGACGAGAAGGACACGAATGGGTCGCGTCTCACCGTACGATTCGGTCATCTTGCTCCCTTGAGGCAGAGCGCCGGGCACCTGGGCTGCCCGTCTCGATCTAAGGCCGATTCGCATTCTAGCCGACGAATCAGCCAGTACGCACTAGTCCATTCGAATGGTGCAGGTCGTTCACGGGGTGCTGGCCGGGCCGGGCCCGTCGGCCCATGACCTTAGGGCCAGCGCCTACCGTCGCAGCGGTAAGGCGCACATTGGCGATTCTGACTCCCACGAGGATACTGGCCGCCCTCGGCCCGGCCATAATTGGCCCGTGCGAGTATCAATTGTTGGATTGGGACTGATCGGCGGCTCCATTGCTCGGGCGCTTCATGAACGGAATGGGCCCGGACGGTGGCACGTGACCGCCTGGAGCCGGAGTGCGGCGCCGATCCGTAAGGCTCTCGCGGACGGCGCAATCGACGTGGCGGCTGGGACCCTCGAGGAGGCGGTTCGAGATGCCGAGATCGTTATCCTGGCCGCACCACCGTTGACCTGCCTTGATCTGGTCGATCAGCTCAGCGGACCCATGCGCGGCGCGGTCTCCGAGGACTGCACCGTGACCGATGTGGCCAGCGCCAAGGCCAGGATCGTGGCTCGCGCCGACGCCGCCGGGCTGCCCTTCATCGGCGGGCACCCCATGGCCGGCCGTGAGGCCAGCGGCTACGGTGCCGCGATCCCAGATCTGTTCGTGGACCGGCCATGGGTGACGGTCATCGGCCGGTACGCGCGTCTGTGCGATGGCGAGCGGATCGGCGAACTGGTCGAGGCCTGCGGCGCGATTCAGGTGCCGATGGACGCGGTCGCCCATGACAACGCGGTGGCGGCCATCAGTCACATGCCACTCATCGTTTCCGCGGCGGTGGCGGAGGCGATTGCGGGCGGCCCCAGCGAGTACGAGCACGAGGATTGGCGGGCGGCCGAGGCGTTGGCGGCGACGGGTTGGGCCGGCATAACGAGGCTTGCCAGAGGCGACCCGACGATGGGAGCCGGCATCGCCGCGACGAACTCGGCGGCCATCGCCGTCCGTCTGCGCGACGTTCGCGCCGCCATCGACGAGTGGATCGCCGAACTGGAGCGCGAAGGCGGGCCTGACTCAGAGGCATTGCTTGCACGCTTCACTTCGGCTCGGCGTCGTCTCGTGGACTCGCAACGGGAATGAGCGAACGCGACGAGGCTCAGGAACTCGTCTATGCCGTTCCACGGGATGTGCTGCTGGGGGATGCCGCAGCCTGGTTGGGAATGAAGTGCGATGGCGTCGCCGAAATCCTGGATCGAGCCCGAACCGCAGGCCGGTATGTTCCGCGCCCGCCGGCCGAGTCGGACCCGTCCCTCAAGCAGATCATTCCGTATCTGGTGCTGCGCGACGGCGATCGCATCTTCCTCATGAAGAGAACGAAGGCAGGCGGCGACTCCCGGCTTCACGATCGATACACGATCGGCGTGGGTGGCCACCTGAACCCAGGCGACAGCTCGATTCTCGGAGGGCTGGCTCGCGAGTGGCGAGAGGAACTCGAGGCGGACTTCCTGCCCGAGTTCGTCTTCTTCGGGCTGCTAAACGACGACACCGTGGATGTCGGCGTCCATCACCTGGGCGTCGTCTACCTGGCCGACGCAGCCGGTCGCTCTGTAGGCGTCCGCGAGACCGACAAGCTCAGCGGGTCGTTCCAACCCATCGACGCTGTGATGGACGTTTACGACAGGATGGAGACCTGGAGCCAGCTGACCATGGATGCAGTCGTGGGCGCCACAACACCGGCATCGCTGCCGGGCCGCGGTTCGGAACACGAGATTCTCGAGCGAACCGATCGGCCAAACGGCGAGTCACACGCATGAGCGACCCACCTGGGCCGCCATCGGAGCGTGGCATGTTCGCGAAGGAAGCCTACCTGAGCGCCGAAATCGTCCGGACGCCCGTGAAAGCGGTAGCTGTAAGGGAAATCGCCTTCGACAGAGCCTTTGTCAAGGCACTGGAGGCGGAACTGTCGATGGCCTATCGCCTGGCGGGTTACCTGATGGCCGACGCGGCGGAGGCTCAGGACGCCGTCCAGGAGGCCTCGGTCCGGGCCTGGCGCGCCTGGAAGAACCTTCGCGAGCGAGATCGATTCCACGCCTGGTTCAGCCAGATACTCGTCAACGTGTGCCGTACGCGGCTCCGCCAACTGAGCAAGCGTCGGACGCTGGACGTGGACGACATGGACCTCGAGAGCGGCGACCCGTTCCGTAGCTCCCTTGCTCGCGATGCGGTCGGGCGCACCCTGTCGGTCCTAAGTAATGAATTGCGAATGGTCGTCGTGCTCCGCTACTGGGGAGAGCTTTCCCTGGCTGAGATTGCCGATCGGTTGAAGATCCCGATCGGCACCGTCAAGTCGAGACACCACGCCGCGCTCAAGGCGCTGCGGCGCCGCATGGAGCTGGCGGAAGGGGTTGCGAGATGAATCGCCCTGAACCGCTCGAAGATTCCGATGTCGAGATGGATCGGCTGGTTCGGCAGTTCGCGCGCGATAGCCGGACTCCGTGGCTGCCGGACGAGACCGCGGCACTGCCCTGGACGGTTCAGCGCGAGTCGCCGCACGCCAGTGTGTTCTCGGTCGCTCCCCTTAGGGCGGTCCTGGGGCTGAGGCGGGCGGCCGTTGCCTTCGTCCGTCTGGGTGCCACGCTTGCGGTGGCAGGCGCGTTCCTGCTCGTAGTCAGCAACACGCACACCGGCGCGACGGGCTCCAACGACATCATCGTGCCTCAGCCAACGGCGCGTCCGTCTGGTGCGGTGGCCGCTCCTGACGCTCCCAGGGTCTACGTCGTGAAGGTGAGCGGTGTAGTCGATGACGTGATGGCCGACTACGTGAGCGGTGCCATCCGGCGAGCGGAGACCGACGGCGGCGCGGCCGTGGTGATCCAACTGGACACTCTGGGCGGTTCCGAATCGTCGATGCTCCGCATTGACGCGGCCCTGCACTCGAAGATCCCGACGATCGTCTGGGTTGGGCCGTCCGGAGCCAAGGCCGCCAGCGCCGGCACGTTCATCACCCTCTCGGCCAACCTGGCGTATATGGCTTCGAGTACCAACATCGGCGCGGCCTCGCCCGTTGCGGCCGGTGGTGGCGACCTCGCCGTCACGTACGGCCAGACCGAAGCCGACAAAGTGATGAACGATGCCATAGCTACGATGAAGAGCATCGCTCAAGAGCGTCACCCGGAGGCGGTCGCATGGGCCGTAACAACGGTCGAACACGCCGCCTCTTACACGGCACAAGAGGCGCTCTCGAACAAAGCCATCAACGGCACCGCCGATTCGATAGACGAAGTGCTGGCTCAGGCTTCTCAACCCGAGATCCAGCCGATCAAAACAGCGAGCGGCCCGGTCGTCCTCAACTTGAAGGGCGCGACCATCGTCACCGTGAACGAGGACTTCATCCAGTCATTCCTCCACACGCTCGACGATCCCAATATTGCCTTCATCCTGCTCGTGATCGGCGTGCTGTTCGTGGCCATCGAGTTCTTCCACCCCACGCTGCTGATGGGGCTCCTCGGAGCCATCTCCCTGGCCCTGTCGTTCTACGGTTCCGGGAGCCTGCCGCTCAACGTGCTGGGCGTGTTTCTCGTGGTTCTGGGAATCGGAATGCTCATTCTGGAGACGGCGATCCCGAGTCACGGCCTGCTAACGATCGGCGGCATAGCGGTCTTTGTCGTCGGTGCGGTGGCCTACTATGGTTCTCCGGGTCCATACATGCCAACCGCGGCCGTGGCCTGGCCGATCATCGCGGTCATGACGGCGGCCGCAGCCGCGTACGGGATGCTTCTCGTTGGCACTCTGGTGCGGATGAGGCAGCAGCCAGCGCCGGTAGGCGCCGGCCTCGTCGGCATTGATACGGTCGTTGGGCTCGTTGGGGAGGTGCGTGCCGATTTGTCTCCCCTGGGCACCGTCTACGTCGGCCGCGAATCCTGGTCGGCTCGGACGAGGGATGGCAGTGCGGTTGGGCGGGACACGAAGGTCCGAGTCGTCGGCCAGGAGGGCCTGATACTCATCGTCGAGAGGATGAGATAGCGGTTCGGCGGACCGAAATCGCGATCGAGTTGGTCGCAAGGCGGGCTGCTCACGGGAGCGGCAAATAGGAGGTACGGAAATGGACTCTGGCGGCGCGATACTGGTGGTCTTGGCGGTTCTCGCCGGGCTGCTGATAGTTCTGGTCGCTTTGTCGGTGAGGATCGTGCCTCAGTGGGCCAACATGGTCGTTTACCGCTGGGGCCAGACGGGACCGAATCTGGTCCGTACCGCGGGTCTTCGGTTCCTGATTCCGGTCGCCGATAAGGGCTTCATCGTCGACCTGCGCGAGCAATTCATCGAGGTTCCACGCCAGACCGCGATCACCAAAGACAACGCCCCGCTCGGCGTCGACTTCCTGATCTACTGGAAGATCGTCAATCCTCTCATGAGTCAGATCAACGTCCTCAACTTTGCCGGCGCACTGCAGGGCGTAGCAGCTACCTCGCTCCGTTCCGTGATTGGCGACATCCCACTTGACGACGTCCTGTCGGAGCGGGAGAAGATCAACGACACGCTGCGGACCAAGCTCGATGAAGTCACCGAGCGATGGGGTGGCAAGGTCACGACCGTCGAGATCCGCGAGATCCTGCCGCCTCCAGCGGTTCAGGACGCGATGAACCGGCAGCTTTCGGCCGAGCGAACTCGCCGCGCCGTCATCACCGAGTCGGAGGGGACGCGCCAGGCCACCATCAACGTGGCCGAGGGCGACAAGCAGTCCGCAATCCTTCGCGCCGAGGGCGATCGCCAGGCGGCAATTCTTCGGGCGCAAGGGTTCAGCAATGCCCTTCAGACGATCTTCGAGGCAGCCAAAGGGATTGATTCGAAGACGATGGCTCTGCAGTATCTCGAGGCCCTGAAGGCTCTGGGTGCGGGCCCTGCGACCAAATTCGTCATTCCGTTGGAATTCACGCAGCTGGTCGGGCCCATCAGTTCGATGATCGATACTGCGATGAACAAGGCGCCAGGCGTCAAGTCCTGAGGGTCGGCCGCCTGACGAGGTGGCAAGTAGACAACACGACGGCCCAAATCCAAGACCCGCCCTCCGGCTCGGGCTGCATATAATCTCGTCGTACGTTCCGGCAGTTTGTACAGATGCAGGACGGCTGGCTGCCGCCTGGACCGGACGAGCGCTCGAATCCGCCAAGCAAGGGAAGTCATGGCCGTCAGGATCCTGGTAGTCGATGCCGACCCGACAGTGCAGCGTGCCCTCGGGAATGCTCTGTCGCAAGCCGGGTTCGAGGTCACAGCGGCAGGCGAAGGACCGGAAGCGCTGCGGTTGGCCCGATCGGACCGACCGGCTCTGGTTCTGATTGCAGCCAATCTGCCCGGCGTGGACGGCTTCACCATTGTTTCGCGTTTGCGTATGGAGGACGGCCCTTCAACGCACACGCCGGTGATCCTGCTTCTGCCGGAGAACGACACTGAGGCCCGCAGCAAGGCTCTCCGATCCGGCGCCGACGACTACCTGACCAAGCCTTTCCATCCGGCCGAGTTGATGGCGCGTATGCGCAGCCTGCTGGCGCGGTACAGGCCTGACGAGCACTATGTCCCGCCGACGCGTAGCGTCGCCGCCGTCATTGCGCCGGCTGCTGGCCCCGCGCCCAAGAAGCAGATGTCAGCACAGGTGATCCTCTTCTACGGTGCCAAAGGCGGCGTGGGCACGACGACGATAGCCATCAATTGTGCGATAGCTCTGCACAAGGAGCTTGGGCGGCGGGTCTGCCTCATCGACGCCAGTCTCCAATTCGGCGACCACCGGGTCTTCCTGGACCTCGGACTGGATCGGATGAGCGTGGTTGATCTGGCGACTGCCCCGACTGTCGATATCGACCTCATTCATCAGGTGCTCGTCAAGCACGAGTCGGGCATCGATCTGCTCCTGGCGCCGCCGTCGCCTGAGACGGCTGAGCTAGTTACGCAAGATCACCTGCCTAGCCTCATCGGCCTGATGAAGAGCGACTTCGACTACATCGTCATCGACATGGACAAGCGGCTCGACGAAGTCAACCTTCGGATAATGGACGTTGCCGACACCATCTATCTGATCATGACCGCCGATCTGCCGTGTCTCAAGAACGTTCGGCTCGTTCTTGAGACGATCGGTCACCTTGGCTACTCGGATGCCAAGGTGAAGCTCATCCTGAACCGTTCGAATGCCTTCACCGGCATCAACGTCAAGAATGCCGAGAGCGCTTTGAGGCGCAAGATCGACTTCCAGATCATCAATGAGTACCGCTCCGCCATTGGCGCTCTGAATAGCGGCGCGCCATTCATGTACACGAAATCGGACTCGGCGCTGGGCAAGGACGTCTTGGATTTCTTGAAGGCCCTCGATAAGGCCCACATGGAGCGGCCGGCGGGATCTCCCGGGCGGTAGTCGGCGGCTATTCGACCACGTGATCGCTGGCTGGTCGGCCGGCAGGGGCAAGGCCCTCACCTACGAACGGCGTGAATCCTGCAAGCGTCAGATAAGCCGCGGATGATCGAGCTGACGTAGCGTGGGGCCGTGCTTGCTTCACTTCTTTCCGCCACGCTCCACGGCTTGGAGGGCCGGCTCATTCGCGTTGAGGTTGACGTGGCGCCGGGCTTGCCTGGCTTCACCATCGTCGGTCTGGCGGATACGGCCTTGCAGGAGGCTCGCGAGAGAGTCCGCGGAGCAATACGCAATAGTGGTTACGAGTACCCACCACGGCGCATAACCGTAAATCTCGCTCCGGCCGAGCTGCGCAAGAGTGGCGCATCTTTGGACCTGGCTATTGCCCTGGGGATTCTGGTCGGTTCGGAGCAGGTCAAAGCGGCCGGCCGGTGGGCCGTCCTGGGGGAACTGTCGCTGGGCGGCGAGTTGCGGCCCCTTCCCGGGCTTCTCCCCATGGTCGTGGCTCTGGCGGGGAGGCGAGTGCGACGCATCATCGTGCCATCGGACGGGCTGGTTGAAGCGCGTTTGGCCGGCGGCGTGGACGTGGTGGGGGCCGCGACTTTGGCCGAGGCAGCTACCCTCCTGCGGGATAGCCGGCGAGGTGGAGCGAGGAAACGGCCTCCGCGCGTTGAGTTGGCCGAGACTCTCGCAGACGAGCAGATCGACTCGGCCACGGCTGGCGCATCTGAAGCTGGCACAGAAGGCGGGCCTGACCTTGAAGAGGTAAGAGGTCAGTTGGAGGCGCGCCGGGGAATGGAGATAGCGCTGGCCGGCGGCCACTGCCTGGTGATGATCGGTCCTCCCGGCTCGGGCAAGACGCTCTTGGCGCGTACTGTGCCGAGTCTGCTGCCACCGCTGGGCGACGACGAGGCGCGCATGGCCACGATCATCGCCTCCGTCGCAGGGGCTGGGCCAATACAGGGGCTGGTGAGGAAACGCCCGTTCCGGTCGCCGCACCACACGATCTCGTACGCGGCAATGGTTGGGGGCGGGCCGCATCTGTCGCCGGGTGAGGTGACCTTGGCCCACGACGGGATTCTCTTCTTGGACGAGCTTCCGGAGTTCGACAGGGCAACCCTGGAATCGCTGCGCCAGCCACTCGAGGACGGCCGGGTGGCAATCGCTCGAGTGGGGCGAGCGGCCGTCTTTCCGTCGCGATTCCAGTTGATCGCCGCCATGAACCCGTGCCCGTGCGGCTATGCCGCCAGCGGCGACGGTCGATGCCGTTGCCGTCCTGGTGTCGTGGAGCGCTATGCCGCTCGCATCTCGGGACCGCTTCGGGATCGGATGGACCTTTGGGTCCACATGCCACGCGTGGAACCAGCTGAGTACGTAAGGTCGGCCGCACCTGAAGCGTCGCGCGTCGTGGCCGGCCGAATTGCGGAGGCCAGGCTTCGGCAGATCGAGAGAAGCGGTGTTCCAAACTCTCGGCTCAGCGGTCGGGCGCTGCGGGCCGCCTGTTCGCTCGGATCGGCTGAACAGACCCACGCCGTCCAACTGGCGGAACTGGAGGGTTGGAGTGCCCGTGGAATCGAGCGGCTCCTGAGAGTTGCCAGGACGGTAGCGGATCTCGCGGGTTCCTGCCGGGTCGAGGCCACTCACTTGGACGAGGCCGCTAGGTTCAGAGGGCCTTCCGACCACAGAACCGGGTATGAGGCGGTGGGCTGAGCCATGTTGGGTGTGCAGGCGCTGGGCCCGGCCTCGCCGCGTAGAGTCGCAGAGGCGGAGCCGCCACAAGTAGCCCCGATCGCGGCGGAATCCCAGCGCGAAGCCGAGTCAGATGCATGGGTCACCCTGGTGGCTGTTCCGGGTGTGGGGCCAATCACCTTCGGCGCGCTCCTGGCGGCCTTTGGCTCCGCGAGGGCGGTGCTGGAGGCGGCGTCGTCGCCGATCGGGCCAGAACTCCTCAGAGAGGCTCTAGCGGATCAGGCCTCCACGGAGGTGTGTGCCGACAGAGAGGTCCGGTCCAGCAAGACGGCGCGGCCACCGAGTATGAGTTTGGACCTCGCTTCTCGCGTCTGCGACGGAATTGCCGATGGCGTTCGGGTTGTGGAGCGTGTCCGCTCTCTCGGCCTGACAGTGGTGACTCTCGAGGATCCAACTTATCCGGCTCGACTTCGTCTCGTCGATCTGCCGCCGCCGATCCTTTACGTGCGAGGCTCGGTCGAGGCCATTGCCGCCGACCATGTGGTGGCTATCGTCGGTACGCGCTGGCCGACGGACAAGGGACGACTCATCGCCGGCTGGATCGCCTCAGCTGTGGCAAGGACGGGAGCCGTAGTGGTATCTGGGCTGGCCGTCGGGATTGACGGCGCTGCCCACGCCGCCGTGGTTGCCGAGGGTTTATGCACGGTGGCGGTTCTCGGGGGCGGGCACGCCCACCTGTTTCCACGCGCTCACGAGCGTCTCGCCGACGCGATCGCCGCGGCCGGAGGAGCGGTCGTTTCGGAGTTGCTGCCGGACACCAGCCCGAGCCGGAGCGCCTTTCCGCGTCGCAACCGCATTGTCAGTGGAATGTCCGACGCCACGGTCGTGGTCGAG